>Ga0302181_10002797_pt1 | contig 12202 bp, 8 predicted proteins | sample I_Palsa_E3_3_FD_198786 | JGI IMG/M metagenome (GOLD analysis project Ga0302181, IMG submission 198786) | Peat permafrost microbial communities from Stordalen Mire near Abisko, Sweden - I_Palsa_E3_3 | ecosystem: Environmental > Terrestrial > Soil > Palsa > Peat permafrost | place: Sweden: Abisko... | reverse complement strand
GCCAAGCTCGGCGAACAGCAGCGCCTGCGGGACGAAGAACACGACGGCGAAGACCATCATCCAGGTGAAGGCCTGGCCCCCGCCCTGGGCGACGGTGGCGATCGTGTCAACGCCGACGATGGTGCAGATGAGGAAGAACAAGATGTCGAAGCGGCCGAAGTGGCGCTGCAGCTTCTGCCGCTCGAGGGCAGCCGCGGCGGTCATTGTGTCCAGGGTGTCGGTCATCGGCAGCGCCTCTCGGAGTAACGAGCCAGGCCACATCTTCACCGCAGATCATTTCAGACGCGTTGCTAACTTATGTCCGAATTGGTCGAGAACCAGCCCTCTGTCCCGCGCAGGCCGGGTGAGAACGCCAGCAGGCGGGGTGAGGGGCACCATCACGCGGGGGTACGCCGCTCAACCTGGCGCTTGACCGACCTGGCGGAACACGTCAGCTTGATGGTAAATCAGCAGCTCAAACGCTATTTAGCGGTCGGCAGGGTGGCGTAACGCCTGGCATATTCCCATATCCGGATCGGACAAGTAGGGTTTGGTCTCATGTCGTCCACAAGCCCCGGCCGTCCCGCGGCGGCGCCGGAGGTTCCCGCCGCCGCTGCGCCGGAGGTTCTCGCTGACCCGCGGCGCCGCCGCGCCGACTGGGCCCGGCAGGTAGCCGACATTCTTCGCCGCCAGGTGCTGCAAGGCGCTTTCGCAGACGGCCTGCTGCCGGGCGAGGCGAGCCTGGCCCAGGGGTTCGGGGCGTCGCGCAATGCGATCCGGGACGCGCTCGGCATTCTGGCGGCCGAAGGGCTGGTGGTCCGCGTTCAGGGCGTCGGCACCATGGTCGCCACGCGGAAGTACCCGCACGGCCTGGACCGGCTGCTTGGCCTGGCCGAGACCCTGCGCGAGCACGGGGAGGTCGTCAATGAGGTCCGCACCGCGGGAATGATCGTCCCGCCCCCGGCCGTCGCCGCCCGGCTCCGGCCGCCCGGCGGCACCGCCGCGACGAGCGTGGTCTACATCGAACGGCTCCGCCGGCTGAACGGCCTGCCTTTCTCCCTCGACCTCACCTATCTCGTCCCCGATATCGGGGCGCCCCTGCTCGGCGAAGACCTGGCGCACCAGGACATTTTCGTCCTGATCGAAGCCCATGCCGGGCAGCAGCTCGGCGGCGCCAGGCTCACGGTCGAGGCGGTCAACGCGGACCCGCACACGGCCGCCGTCCTCGGCGCGCCGCCGGGCGCCCCGCTGCTGATGGTGGAGCGACTCACTCGTCTGGCCGACGGCCGCCCGGTGGACCTGGAATACATCAGGGTTCGCGGGGACCGGGTCGTGCTGCACGGCGAGCTCAGCCGCGGCGCCCCTGACGATCCGCCGTCAGCGCCGTTAGATACGACAGAACGGGAGTTCATCATGCCCCTGGTACCGACGAGAGCCGACGTCCCGGTGACCATCGACGCGTCGCTGTGCGTCGAAGGCTGCACGCTGTGCGTCGACATCTGCCCACTCGACTCGCTGGCCATCAGCCCCGACACCGGCAAGGCGTACATGCACGTGGACGAGTGCTGGTACTGCGGTCCCTGCGCGGCCCGCTGCCCCACCGGCGCCGTCACCGTCAACATGCCCTACCTATTGCGATGACGGTGGCCACGGACATCCCGCCGGTTGGGCAGCGGCAGGAACTGAGCTGCGACGTCGCCATCATAGGTGGCGGCACCGCAGGCACGATGGCGGCGATCACGGCCGCCGAGCATGGCGCTTCGGTGCTGCTTCTGGACAAGGCGCACGTCCGCCACTCCGGTGCCCTGGCCATGGGCATGGACGGGGTCAACAACGCGGTCATCCCGGGGAAGGCCACGCCGGAGGATTACGTCGCCGAGATCACCCGGGCCAACGAGGGCATCATCAACCAGCGCACGGTGTACCAGACCGCCTCCCGCGGCTATGAGATGGTGCAGCGGCTGGAGCGGTACGGGGTGAAATTCGCCAAGGACGCCCACGGCGATTACGACGTGCGGCGGGTCCACCGGTCCGGCAGCTACGTGCTCCCGATGCCCGAGGGCAAGGACGTCAAGAAGGTGCTGTACCGGGTGCTGCGGCAGCGCTCCATCCGCGAGCGGGTGCGGATCGAGAACCGGGTCATGCCGGTCCGGGTGCTGACGGCGGGCGGCCGCGCCGTGGGCGTGGCCGGGTTCAACACCCGGACGGCTGAGTTCGTGACGGTATCGGCGGGCGCGGTCATCCTCGCCACCGGCGCCTGCGGGCGGCTCGGCTTGCCGGCCAGCGGCTACCTGTACGGAACGTACGAGAACCCCACCAACGCCGGTGACGGGCACGCGATGGCCTACCACGCCGGCGCCGAACTCAGCGGCCTGGAGTGCTTCCAGATCAACCCGCTGATCAAGGACTACAACGGCCCCGCGTGCGCCTACGTCGCCAACCCCTTCGGCGGCTACCAGGTCAACAACCACGGCGACCGGTTCGTGGACTGCGATTACTGGTCCGGCCAGATGATGGCCGAGGTCGCCCGGGAGATCGCCTCGGCCCGCGGGCCAATCTATCTCAAGCTGACCCATCTGCCCGAGGAGACCATCACCGCCCTCGAGGGCATCCTGCACACCACGGAGCGGCCCACCCGCGGCACCTTCCACGCCGGCCGGGGCCACGACTACCGGACCCACGACGTGGAGATGCACATCTCGGAGATCGGCCTGTGCGGCGGTCATTCCTCCTCGGGCGTGTGGGTGGACGAGCACGCCGCCACCACCGTGCCGGGCCTGTACGCGGCCGGTGACCTGGCCTGCGTGCCGCACAACTACATGATCGGCGCGTTCGTGTTCGGTGACCTGGCCGGCGCGCACGCCAGCGAACGCGTGCGCGCCCAGGCGACAAGCGGCCCGGCCGGGCCGGGCGGCTCCGGGCCGGACCCGGCGGGCCTGCCGCAGGACCAGGTCGGGGCGGCCCACGAGCTGATCTACCGGCCCTGGCGGCACCCGGACGGGCCGCCGCAGACCCAGGTCGAGTACAAGCTGCGGCGCTTCGTGAACGACTACCTCGCGCCGCCGAAGACGCAAGCCCGGCTGGACATCGCGCTCGAGACCTTCGAGCGGATGACCACGGAGATCGCCGGGATGGGAGCCCGGACGCCGCACGAGCTGATGCGCTGCGTCGAGGTCACGTTCATCCGCGACTGCGCGGAACTGGCCGCGCGCGCGTCACTGGCCCGGACGGAAAGCAGATGGGGCTTGTACCACGATCGCGCCGACCATCCCGGCCGCGACGACGCGGAGTGGTTCTGGCACCTGAACATACGCCGCGGCGCCGACGGGAACGCCGAGCTCCTCAAGCGGCCGGTCGGCAGCTACATCGTGCCGGTCAGCGAGTTCGACGTTCCCGCCAGGGATCCCGGCGAGGTGGTCCTCGTCGCCGGGCCGTCGCACATTGGGCGCCGCCGGTCCGGCCAGAACCGGCCTGCCGCCGCCGCGACGCCGGCGCGGCCGCCGGAGATCCTGGAACTGCTGCGGCTCGCGGAGACGCAGCCGTCCTTGGCGCAGCTCGAGCCCTACCTGACCGACTCCGACGCCCGGGTCCGCCGGGCGGCGATCGCCGCGCTGACCGAGACCGCGCCGCCCGGCGCCGGGCAGGCACTGGCTCAAGCGGCCGGCGACGAGGCCGGCGCGGTCCGGCACGCGGCCGTGGCGGGCCTGCGCGAGCTGGTCGCGATCCTGCCCGCCGATGACGGGGCGCTGCTCGACAGCCTGCGCCGCGGGCTGGGCAGTCCCGATCCGGTGGTCCGGTCCGCGGTCCTCGATCTGCTCAGGGAGATGCGCGTCGCCGACGCCGGGCCGTTCGCGGCCGCCCTGTCCGACGCCGACCACCGGGTCCGGCTCCGCGCGATCGGCGGGCTTGTCGCCACCGGATCGGCCCGCCTGGTGGCGGGGGCGTCCGCAGACCGCTCGCGTGAGGTACGTGTCGCCGTCGCCGACGCACTGGCGGCCCTCGCCGCCGAACTCACCGGGACCGGGACCGGGGCCGCCGATGCCCGCGAGGCGCTGGAACGACTGGCCGGCGACCCCGACGTCCTGGTCCGGGCGGCCGCCTTCAAGGCCGCCGGCGCACTCGGCTGCCCTCATCCGCTGGACACCCTGGCCGCCCGCGTCCTGAACCGGACGGCGGCCGCCGATGGGACAGGCACCGATGGGGCAGGCACCGATGGGGCAGGCACCGATGGAGCAGCGGAGGCCTTCGAGGCATGGGAGGTGCGCGTCGGCGCGGCCCAGGCCCTGGCCGCGGCCAGCCCCGGCGTAGCGGTCACGCCCCTGGTGGCCGCGATGTCTGACCCGCATGCCAACGTCAGGAAGGCGGCCGTCACCGCCCTGGCGCCGATGCGCGCAGACCCAGCGGCGGCGGCGGCGCTCAACGCGGCGGCCGACGATGGCGACGCCGATGTCCGCGCGTATGCCCGAGCATCTCGACGGTAGATTCCGCCACGAATACATTAGGCCCATGATGATCAAGGCTGGCGGGGGCATGGCATGGCCACGCGCCGGCTGAAACTGGCCCCTGACCAGTCCGCCGCTGACCGGGCTGCCCCTGACCGGGCTGCTGCTGACCAGTCCGCCGAGCTTGCCGCTGAGCTCGCCGCCGCCCTCGCGGCGGGGGCCCGGGCCCAGAACGACGACGGTGATCTGCGGGCCAGCAGGCAGGATTTCGACCGGGCCTACCGGCTGGCGGAGCAGGCCGGCAACGTCCCGGCGATGGCGGCGGCGGCCCTGGGCCTGGCCGGCCTGTGGGTCGGCGAGCGCCGTGCCGTCACCGGCGCGGCGCAGCTCGAGGCGCGGCTTCAGCATGTCCTGGCGCGGCTCGACCCGGCCGGTTCGCTCGCCCTTCGCGTCCGGGCCCGGCTGGCCGGGGAGGCCGACTATTTCCGCGGCGGGCACGCGGCGATCCTGGCCGTGCTCGACGAAGCCCGGGCGGCCGCGGATCCGGTGCTGCTGGCGGAGACCCTGAGCATCGCCCATCACTGCCTGCTCGGCCCGGGCCACGTCACGCTGCGCCGGGAACTGGCCGCCGACCTGATCAAGGCGAGCTTCGCCACCGAACGCCGCAGCGACCTGCTCATGGGCTTGCTCTGGCAGACCGTGGACTCCTATTCCGAGGGTGACCCGCATGCGGGCCGCCTGCTGACCGAACTGCGGGACCACCTCCGCGAGCGCAACCACCTGGCGGTCGGCTTCGTGGTCAGCGCGATCGACGTGATGCTCGCGATCCGGGCCGGCCGGCTCACCGAAGCCGAGTCGCTGGCGGCCATCTGCGCCAGCGCCGGCGCGGCGGCGGGCGACGTCGACCACGAGTGGTGGTCCGGCGCCCAGCTGGTGACGATCCGCTGGTACCAGGGGCGCCTGGTGGAGCTCCTGCCCGCGCTGCGCGACCGGGCGAACTCTCCGGGGCTGGCCGCGGTGGACAACTCATCGGCCGCCGCGCTGGCCGTCGCGGCGGCGCTGGACGGGGACCGGCACACGGCCGCCAGCCAGATCGCCGCCCTGTCCGGCGACGACCTCGCGCACCTGCCCGCCTCAAGCAGCTGGCTGGTGACGATGAACGGCATCGTGGAGGCCGCCAGCCTGCTCCAGGACGCCAGTCTGGCGCAGCGGGCCTACGAGTTGCTCCGCCCGTACGCCGGCCTGCCGATGGTCGGCGGCCTGGGCGTCACCTGCTTCGGATCGGCTCATCAGGCGCTCGGGGTCGCCTCGCTGACCTCGGGGCAGCTGGACCGGGCGGTCGAGCACCTGCGCGCGGCGGTGCAGCACAACCTGGCCCTGGCCCACTGGCCCGCGGTGCTGGCGTCCCGGCAGCGGCTGGCCCAGGCCTATGCGCTGCGCCGGTACCCAGGGGACGCCGAGGCCGGCCGGCGCGAGCTGGAGCTGGCCATGAGCGAGGCGACGGCGCTGGGTCTGCCGGCCCCGGACGCACCCCGGGCCGGACCCTCAAGCCCCTCAGGCCCGTCAAGCCCTTCAGGCGCGTCAAGCCCTTCAGGCCCGTCAAGCCCTTCAGGCGCGTCAAGCCCTTCAGGCCCGTCAAGCCCCTCAAGCCCGTCAAGACCCTCAAGCCCCTCAGATGCGTTCGCGCAATGCCGCCGGGCCGGCCGGAAATGGTCCGTGGCCTGGCGCCAGCGAAGCGTGCTGATCGAGGACAGCATCGGGATGGCGCACCTGGCCGTGCTGATCGCCAACCCGCGTCAGGAGATCCAGGCGGCCGATCTGGTGACCGGGCTGGCCGCGCTCGGCCGCGCCATCGGCGACGCCGGAGCGGCCCATCCCGTGCTCGATCACGAAGCAATCGTGGAGTACCGGAACCGCGTCCAGCTTCTGAACGCCGAGATCGACCGGCTGGAGGCGGGTGACGACCCCGGCCGGGCCGCGGGCGCCCGCGCCGAACGCGACTGGCTCGTCGCCGAGCTCACCCGGGCCGCCGGGCTCGGCGGCCGCACCCGGTCGTTTCCCGACCAGGGGGAACGGGCCCGCGTGGCCGCGGGCAAGGCGATCCGCCGGGCCCTGGTCCGCATCGCCGAGGCGGATCCGGCCATCGGCGAGCATCTGCGCCAGACGGTGCACACCGGGGTGCGCTGCTCCTACTGGCCGGCCTGAGTCCGGCGTTTCGGCGTCGTGTCCCGGATGGAACGCGATGGACCGGGATGGACCGCCGTAGGAATGAAACGCCAGTTAATGGCGCGTACGGGTGCGGTCGCAGGTGCTGACCTGACCGTGCTGAACCCTGATCTAGGAGGAAAGTCGTGGCGCTCCGTGACTCCATGCGTGAATCCGCCGCCGAGTACCTGCGGCCCGGCGAGCCCATCCAGGCGGTGATCGGCGCGCAGACGGCCAGCCAGTGGCTCGCGGCGCTGACCGGCTTCTTTGTTTTCCTCGGTCTCAACCGCTACCGGATCCTGGCCGTCACGCCGGCCCGTATCGTGGTCCTCGACGCGGGCAAGACCAGCATGAAAAGGGCCCGTGGCGTGGTGACGGAGCTGCCGCGGTCGACCCGGCTTGGTCCGGGCAGCGGAATGTGGCACCAGGTCCCGGCGGGCGGGGAAACCCTCCGGGTCCACCGTCGCTTCTTCAAGGACCTCGAGGCCGCCGACACCTCCGTCGTCGCCGCCTGATCCAGGGTTCGGCCAGCGCTGACACCAGGGCCGTTCAGAATTAATCGGAACGATCCTGGCGCCAGCCCTCGGCCAACCGGGCCGCCCGGGCCGGTCATAGTAGTGCGGTGAAAGTACTGGTGACTGGGGGGACGAGCGGGCTTGGCTGGGCGATGGCGCGGGCCCTGGCCGTCGCGGGCAGCCGGGTCGCGCTTACCGGGCGGTCTGGCGAGCGGGCTCGCCAGGTCGCCGCGGACCTGCCCGGCGCGATCGGCCTCGCGCTCGACGTGCGGAGCGAATCCGCGGTGGCGCAGGCGGTGCAGGAGGCCTGGTCGCGGCTCGGCGGCGTGGACATGCTGGTGAACAACGCGGGCATCGGCATGCGCACGGTCAACCCGGGTTTCATGACCGAGCCGCAGGGCTTCTGGCTGGTCTCGCCGGCCGGTTTCCGCGACGTGATCGAGACGAACCTGACCGGCTACTTCCTGATGGCGCGTGAGGTCACGCCCCGGATGCTGGCCGCCGGGGCAGGCCGCATCGTCAACGTCTCGGTCAATCAGGCCACCATGACCAGGGCCGGCTTCGTGCCCTACGGGCCGTCCCGCGCCGGTACCGAGGCGATGTCCCGGGTCATGGCCGCCGACCTGCGCGGCAGCAGCGTGACCGTCAATCTGCTGCGGCCCGGCGGAGCGACCGCCACCGGCATGATCCCGCCGGACGGCCCCCGGCCGGGCGGCGGGTCCCTGCCCCTGCTGGACCCGGCGGTGATGGGGCCGCCGATCGTCTGGCTCGCCTCCGCCGAGGCGGCCGGCGTCCACGACGAGCACATCAGCGCCACCGAATTCGACGACTGGCTGCGCACCCGTGGCTCAGCCGGGCGTGAGCCGTTCGAGTAGCCGCGGCAGGTCGACCGTCGCGATCCGCACGGAGGAGTCGCTGCACCCGTACGGCAGCACGATGGTGTCGCCGTGCCGCATGGCGCCGCAGGAGTACACGACGTTCGGGACGTACCCCTCGCGTTCGGACTCGTCGGCCACCAGGAGCGGCTCGGGCAGCGCGGTGATCAGGCGCTCCGGTTCGGCCAGGTCGAGCAGGACCGCGCCGATGGCGTACTCCCGCATCGGCCCGACGCCGTGCGTGAACACCAGCCATCCCGCCGGGGTCTCGATGGGCGAGCCGCAGTTACCGAGCTGGATCAGTTCCCAGGGCCGCGCCGGCGACTGAAACGTACGGGCCTGCGACCAGTCATGAGCGTCGTCGGAGTAGGTGATCCCGTTGCTTTCCCGGTCCCAGCGGGAGAGCGCGGCGTACCGGCCGGCGATCTTGCGGGGAAACAGCGCCATCCCCTTATTGCTGGCCGACGGGCCGGACAGCTGCGAACTCGTGAACGTCCTGAAGTCGGGTGTTTCCAGCAGGTGCGGCGCGACCTGTGCGCCGTCGAACGCCGTGTAGGTCCCGTAGTAGGTGGCGTCCGCGCCGTCGGTGAAGAGCACGAACCTGGCGTCCTCCATCCCGTGGCTCTCGTCCGGACCGGTAGGCCACAGCACCTGTTCGGCCAGCGCGTGGTCCTGGCCGAACTCCACGGCGTAGTTGGACGCCGCCATCCACCGGACCCGGTCGGCCAGCGCGGTGGAGTCCCTGCGGGTCACATGCTGGCTGGAGAGCTCGGTCAGCGCGTCCTCGAGTTCGGTGCCGGTGAAGCGGGGCGGCAGGATGCTCCACAGCAACCGGGTGTTCTCGTCGTTCTGGCCATATTCGGTGAGCTTGGTCTGGAAGAGGCGGCGGTCGTAGCGGACCGGCCGGGTGCGTCCGGTGTCAAGGAACCGGCCGGGCGGGTCGAGCCGGATCGCCGAATCGGCGCCGATGATGCCGGTCCTGAACTCGACGCTGGACAGGTGGCCTTCCCCGACCGCCCGCAGGCTCATCACGAACCGGACTTCGGACGGCTGGCAGCCGGACTGGTCCGGGTGCTTCACCATGGACGGGTTGAACAGCGCCGCGGCCTCGAGGGCGTACTCCTGGGTGAAATACGCGCCGATCAGCTGCCGCCGGGCCCGGCCCATGGCTATCTCGGCGCCCACCCGGTGGGCGACGAGCGAGAAGTGGTCCTCCAGGGTTTGCGGCAGGTCGCGGTATCCGTCGGAGAACCGCGCCATCGTCCGGGCCAGGGCTTGGTCCACTTCGGCCTCGGTCAGGTTAAATATGCGGTCGATGACCGGCGTCGCGCGCGACTCGCCCTGGATCAAGGTCTCCTGGCCGGGTACGAAGAGCCGGGACAGGGTGCGGGAGGGGTCCGGCTTCATCCGGTGCTCGCTGCGGGTCAGCAGCTCGCCTGGGACTCGGGTCGCGGCCCTCATGGTGCGGGGGTCAGGCGCAGTCCCTGCTGCATCACGGAGATCATGGCCAGGGTGGACTCGGCTCCCTGGTTGCGGCTGCGACTGGCGCGGCCGAGGCCGTCGCAGCCCCCGCCGGTCCGTTCGTCCAGGAGCGGAATCTTGGTGTCGTTGTCACCGAGGAACCACGCCACGGCCATCTCCACGCCGGCCAGCCAGCTGCTGTCCCCGGTGACCGTGGCGGCCCGCTGGCAGGCATCGGCCAGCGCCGCCACCTCGATCGGCTGCTGGTCGAAGGCCGGGCGGGTCTCGCCGAGGCTCCATCCCCCGGTCGGCACGACCGACAGGTGGCCGTTTCTGGTCTCGACCCGGAGCAGCCAGCCGAGCATTCGCAGGCCGTTGCTCAGGACCTCGGGCCGGCCAAGTTTGTCCCCGGCCACGATGACGGCCTCGGCGATGGCCGCGTTCGCGTAGCTGAGCCTGGGCTGCGGCCACGGCCATTCCTCGGCGGCGGGCGCTCGCCCGATGACGGAGACGGCCCCGTCGAGCAGCGCGAGCGCGCCCGCATGGTCTGGCCACACCTCGAGCATCTCGGCCGCGCCGAGCGCCGCGAACGCCATGGCGTGCGGCCACGGCGAGGAAACCTGCGCGGCGCGATCGAAACAGGCGTAGGCCTCCTCGCGTATCCCGGCGGTCGGCCCCCGCGCGGCGGCGGTGCCAAGCCCCCACAGGCAGCGGCCCCAGCAATCCTCCGTCCCGGGCCGGTCGTGCCACCGCCGGTCGTAGCCGAGGCGGTTACGGACCTTGCCGTCCGGCGCCTGAGCCTGGACCAGGAAATAGAGGTAGCGGCGGGCCAGCGTGATCAGTCCGTCCGACGGCGACGGCTCCCGGCACACCACCACCAGGCCGCGGGCCACATCGTCGACGCAGTAGCCGTGCTCGTGCCGGGGGACGATGCCCTCGGCGTGCTCGAGCAGGCCGATCTGATCGGTCATCCGCTCCAGGTGCCGGAACGGCGCGGCCGAGATGGTCATAGCAGGGTTCCCGCGCTGGTCATGGTGAGCTCCGCGGCGAGTTCGCGGTAAGAATGCGCCACCGCCGGCCACAGCAGCTGCGGGGCCAGCTCCGCCGAGTAGCCGCTCATCCGCGCGGACAGGCCGGGTTCGGTCAGCACCCGCCGCAGGGCTTGCGCGATTCCTGCCGGGTCCTGCCGTTCCACCAGCAGTCCGGCCCCGAGCAGCTCGACGGCGTGCGGGAAGCACGTCGATACCACCGGCTTGCCCGCGGTGACCGCCTCGATCAGGACCCCGGAGGTGACCTGCTCCACCGAGTCGTACGGCAGCAGGACGACATCCGCGGCGCCGATCAGCCGGCTCAAGGTGGCGCCGGGGAGATACCGGTCGTCGAAATGGACCCGGTCTGCTATCCCCCGGGCCCGGGCCCGGGCCTGCAGGGCCTGCCGGTAGGCCTCGCCATGGCGCCCAAGCACGCGCGGATGGGTCTGCCCGGCCACCTGGTAGTCGACATCGAGCCCGTGCTCGCGAAGCAGCGCGATCGAGTCGATGGCGTGTTCAATCCCCTTTCCCGGCCCGAGCAGCCCCCAGGTCAGCACGGTGGGGCGGCGGGCGGTCCCGGCCGGTCCCGTCATCCCGTGGGCAGCGGGCGCCATCCGCTGCTTGGGCGCCATCCGGTGGTCAGCGGCACCGTGCGGTATCACGAAGACCTTCTCGGGGGCGGTGCCGTAGATGTCAAGGAGCCGGGACCGGGCCGTCTGCGTCATCGTGACGACCACGCTGGCGGCGGCGATAACCTCGTCGAGAATGACACGCTGCCGGGTCGTGGGGTGGGCCAGCACCGTGTGCAGTACCACGATGATCGGTACGTACAGCGCGTCGAGCAGCGAAATGACGTCTTGGCCGTCGGGCCCGCCGTAAATCCCGTACTCGTGCTGCACGATCACGACGTCGAAGCCGTTCAGGACCGCGGCGGCCGCGGACGCGCTGGCGGCGGAGCCGGCCACCAGGTCATGGACCACCTCGTCGGCCGGACGTGGCTCTGGCTCGTCGAGGACCCGCACGACGGCCACCTGATCGCCGGGCGCGGGCAGGTGCGCGAGCAGCGCCGCCGTGAATGTGGCCAGCCCGCACTGGGTGGGTGGATAGGTGCTGAGCAGTGCGTAGGTCGTCGGCATGAAGCTCCTTGTCATCGCTGGCCGGCTTGTCGTTGCTCGCCGCGGCACACAATCGCGCGCGACGGTTACGCCGCGCGGCGCAAGAGGCCGCCGGGCGCCGAGCCGGTTAACAGAGCGTTACGTGGATGCGTCGCCAGACCGAGAGCCCAGTTCCGTATGTCTGCTGGCACCGGTCGTAGTAGCGCCGGGCGGGTCCGGGCCGGCTGGCCAGGAACGGAATCATCTGCTGGGGTCTTCAAGTCAGGCCTGAGGCTGGCTGAGAGGGCCTCGCGTGCTCGCTGACGTCCCGAACAGTGGCTGAGCGTTCTCCGCGGCCTCGCGTAGCGAACGCCTCACCAGGATAGCCGAGAACGGCGCGGCCACGGCCCGTCAGGTGGCCGGCGCCAAGAGCGCGGGTATTGTGAGGGCCGAAAATCAGCCGGGAATCGCCTCGAAGGCGCATACTAGTAGTGATGAAGCCTGCCCGCGCCGCGAACCGACGCTTCCTGCCCGATAGTCCCTTCAACTCCCGGCACGTTGATCCACCTGTGGAGCAGTTCGACGTGCAGGACCAGGTGA
>Ga0302181_10002796_pt1 | contig 12202 bp, 12 predicted proteins | sample I_Palsa_E3_3_FD_198786 | JGI IMG/M metagenome (GOLD analysis project Ga0302181, IMG submission 198786) | Peat permafrost microbial communities from Stordalen Mire near Abisko, Sweden - I_Palsa_E3_3 | ecosystem: Environmental > Terrestrial > Soil > Palsa > Peat permafrost | place: Sweden... | reverse complement strand
CCGTTCAGGCCGCTGGCATCGAGTCGGGCGGCCGCGCCATATCGGCTACGCGCGCGTGCCGTTGCGCTTACTGCGGGGTGATCTGGCGGGCCAGTTGGCGACGCTCCCCAGAGGGTCGCTGGCTTGCGGGAATGCGACGCGTAGCCCGAGGTATGGGAACAGTTCGCACCGGCCGCCGCCGCGCACCGACTGGGTGGCGGCCATAATCACGCCAACGACGGTTGCGGTCGTCCTGGGTGGGTCGCTGTCCTGCCTGGTGGACGGGGTCATCGGGTCCTGCTAGCGTGGAAGTCGCACCTTCCGCCTAGCGCGGTTTCGTTTGTCAGTGACGTCCGTTTTCGCAGGTCTGCACAGCGCTTAGCGCGGTTGACCTGAAAAGCGGAAGGTCGACAGTTCGATCCTGTCCCTGACCACGAGCAACCTTTGACATGCGGAAACGCCCGACGGAACCCTTAGGCGTCGATCGCTTGGAGCGCACAGCGCTTACTGGGCTTCCGCGTAATGGGAGACCACCCAGAAGAAGACCGGCCGGAGCTACGAGCACAATCTAGACGCGGGCGTTCAGCCGATGGCAGGCCTTCGAGCCGTTTCCGATGATCACCGTTTCCGCGTATTTTTGAGCGACTCTGACGGTTTCGGCTAGATCCGCTATTTGTACGCCATTTCCCTCGTCTGTCCAATCCAATACCATCATTGACCGGACCGGAGGACCGCCGGGCCGTCTGGCCCTGATCGCTAGCCTCGGTGATACTTTGGGCAAGGTCAGCTTCTGAGCAGCGTTCGCCTTTGGGGAACTGCGGGACCCCGTCGCCCGCGGCGCACTCCGGCAGACCGACCAGGCGACATTGCCGGGATGGCGTGCCCCGCAGCAGCCCCAATACTCGGAACGGCAGTCCAGCGTGAACTAATCACAATCAGCTGCCCGGAAAACTCGGAGCTGATCATATCCACGCGCGCTTGACTATGCGAGGAATTCGTAGTCCTTGGTGACTACGAAGGTCGAGGAAGACCATTCCAGGGGGTGACGACGATGTGGCATCTGGTTTCTAGCGTTTATCTGGTCGGCGTTCGCAGTCGGTGCGGACGGCATCAGGAGAGCGCGGGAGAGTGTCATGACCCCTATTGCTGGGTTCATCATCGCTGTAATTGCTGGTCTGGTGGTACGTCGTGGACGCCGGGCAGCTTTGGTCACGGCTGTTCCGTGGTTGCTCGTGCTGGTCTATCAGTCGTGGTACATCGCGTCCGGACGAGCGGTCAGCCCGCCTAGTATCGTCACGGACTTTCCGTCAGCGCTCGGGTATTGGCTGGTTCAGGTAATCATCGTGGCGCCCGCGCTGGGCATCGCGGCTCAGCTCGGCGGATTCGGGTCACGCCGTCGTCGCTCCGATCCCGGCGACTTGGCCCGCCGGTCGTGGATCGCCACCGGTCTGGGTGTCGCGGTCTCGGTGATCGTGATCCTGTGCGGGTTCGTGTGGTTCCGCGAGCAGGGCGGCACGGTGTACACGGGCCATCACAGCTCGGACGGAAGCCCGCCGCTGATTGGCACCCTCGGGATACTCCTGTCCTACCTGACGTGCGCCGGGCTCGGGGTGGCGACGATCAGGGCGCGACTCGCGGCCAAGCGCGCAGCGGCCGGCCAGCCGGCGCGGCAGTACGAGACGTCGTTACCGCTGAGCGCCGTGCGCGATGGGACGTGCGGCCGGGTGCTGCATTGCGGTGATTCGCGGGCTGGGGCAGACTTTTCTACGACGCCAGACAGGAGCGCCAGATGACTCGCCTACCACGCAGATGGCTGCTTGGCCGGCTGTTCGGGGTGGGCGAGATGGGTCTGGCCGACGTGGCGCTCGGCGTGCTGCTGAGCGGCTATGCGGTGTATCTGGTCACCGGGGGAGACGTCAGGCATCTCGACGGCGGGTGGACGGCGGCGCTGGCGGTGCTGATGATGACGGGTCCGGTGATATTCGCGCGCCGGGCGCCGCTGCTGGCGGCTGCCGCCCTCGCGACCGGTGCTGGGTTGAACTGGTGGCTCATCGGGCACTTGGTCCGCTGCGGCGCGGCCCTTCCCGCGGTGTTCTACGTGGCGTTCATCATCGGCAGCCGCTGCGAGCGGCGGCGAGCCGCGTTCGGCGTGGCTGCACTGGCAGTGGGCATTGTCTGTCAAGGCGCCTCGGACCCGCAGCTGGGCAGTCCGTCGGTCGCGGTGATCATGGTGCCGCTGGCGCTCGTGTTCTTTGGGCTCGGGCGGCTGCTTCGGTCCCGTAACGCTACGGTGCGCGAGTTGCGCGCGCGCACCGCTGAGCTGCACGAGCAGCGTGAGCGGACCGCACAGGTGGCGGTCGAAGCCGACCGGGCCCGGATCGTGGGCGACCTCGACACGTTCCTGCAAGACCGGGTTGGGGAGATGGCGGCCAGCGCTGCGTCCGGGCACGCCGTTCTCGATTCGCAACCTGGCCAGGCCCAGGAGGCATTCGTGGCCATCCAGGAAACTGGCCGGGACGCGTTGACGCACATGCGCCACGTCGTGCGGGACTTGCGGGACTCCGCGCCGACCCAGCCCGCCCCGGTGCTGGCCCAGCTCGACCAGCTCCTCAGCGACGCCGACCGTTCCGATGTCGCGTTGCGGATCAGCGGTGATTCCCGCGTCTTGCCGCCCGGCCTGGAACTGTCCAGCTACCGGATCATCGAGCACCTTCTCGACACCCTGGACCGCGATGCCGGCGCGCGCGCCGTGGTGGAGGTTTGCTTCGGACCAGGCGGTTTGGAGCTGACGGTGACCGGTCCGAGCGTGCGCCCGGGCGACGCGCGGCGGCCCTTGGCCGCGGCGGGCGAGCGGGCTGCTGTCCAGGGCGGCTCGTTGCGCTCGGTAGTGCGCAGTGGTCGCCGAGAGACGGTAGTGCTCCTCCCGTTGGCCGCCGGACCGACGTGACCGGCGTGCAGCGACCCTGGCGCTTTTCGCGGGCTATGCGGGCCCGGTCGGATCCGCTCCTGGCGGTCGCGCTGACCGGCTGGGCGGCCGGGAGCCTGGCCGTGGCGGGGCACCTCGGCGATGTTCCGGGTTCGCTGTGCGTCCTCGCTTTCTGCGCGCTGGTGGCGCTGCGGGGCTGGAAACCGCTTCCGGTCGTTGTGCTGGCTAGCGTCCTGATCGCGCTGCCCGCCTATACGCACAATCTGGCGACTGTGAACGACGACGCCGTGTTCGTCTCGCTGTGGCTCACGACGATCCTCTACTCGTTCGCCCTCGGGACGCGGTGCTCGTGGGCAGCGTCGGTTGTCGGGATCGCCGGGCTGATTGTCGGCATCAATCTCAGCAGCACCCCCTTCAATCCCGTCCCGGAAATGCTGATCGCCGGGCCGTGGCTCGCAGGCCTGCTGGTCGCCTCCCGACGCCGCGCCGCACAGCAACTCGCCCAGCGAGCCCGCGAACTCGACGACGAGCGCGAGGCGTACGCCGCAGAATCCGTCCGCTACGAACGTGCTCGTATCGCCCGCGAGTTGCATGACATCGTCGCCCACTGCGTGAGCCTGATGGTGGTACAGGCCAGCGCCGGTGAGAAGCTGACCGCGACCGACCCCCACCGCGCCGGCGAGTCGTTCACCTCCATCAGCGAGGCCGCCCGCCAGGCCAGTGACGAGATCACCCTGCTCGTCCAGCTCCTGGCCGAGTCCCCGCCGGCAGCTCGCTCGGCTGACCTGCGTATCGTCGAAGAACTCGTCACCCGCGCCCAGTCATCGGGGCTGTCGATCACCTGCGAGCTCAGCGGCGATCTCGGCGGCCTCACCGAGGCCAGCGCCGACACCGCCTACCGGCTGGTGCAAGAAGCGCTCACCAACGCCCTGAAACACGCACCCGGCGCCCCCGTACACGTCACTTTGTCCAGACAGGGTGACCAGATACAGGTCCAGATCATCAATGACCCACCCCGGGCCGGCAGCTCCGGACTCGAACGCACTGGAGGCGGTCACGGCCTGGCCGGCATGCGCGAACGCATCTCCCACTGCGGCGGAACGCTCACCACCGCAACCACGCTAGTCGGCGGATGGAACGTCACCGCCGCCTTTCCCCGCGGCAGCAGCTTTTCCCCGCAGCGACTACTCACACCGCCCGCGTCGCAGACAGGCAGGAAGGCGTGACCGCGTCGGCTGACAACATCTCGGTGCTCGTCGTCGACGACCAGCGGCTCATACGAGCTGGATTCCGGGTCATCCTCGACCTCGAGCCCGGCATCACCGTCGTCGGCGAAGCCGGCGACGGACACGAAGCGATCACACTGGCCGACCGGCTCCGCCCGACAGTCGTACTGATGGATGTCCGCATGCCGGGCATGGACGGACTCACCGCCGCCCGGGCAATCGTCGCCGGCGCAGCCAGCCGCGTGCTAATGCTCACCACCTTCGACTCCGACGAGTATGTCTACACTGCGCTACGCGCCGGAGCCAGCGGATTCCTGCTCAAAGACACACCCAGCCAACACCTGGTGACCGCCGTCCGTAGCGTGGCCGCCGGTGACGCTCTCATCGACCCCACCATCACCCGCCGGCTCATCCAGCAGTTCGTCCGCGCCACCCGCCCCAGCACCACCGCCCCCGAACAGCTTGCGGCACTGACCCCGCGCGAACGAGAGGTGCTGCGCCACATCGCCCAAGGGCTTTCCAACGCCGAAATCGCAGCGGAACTAACCGTCGAGGAAAATACCGTCAAGACCCATGTCGGCCGCATCCTCACCAAGCTCGGACTCCGCGACCGCGTCCAAGCCGTCGTCCTCGCCTACGAGACCGGATTCGTCGTCCCCGACCTGCCACTATCGTGACCGGCGCGCGGCCGCAGAAGGCATCTGGTTGTGCACAGCTTGCAGTAGTCCACCGAGGGACTCGAACGGCCGTCTTCATCGGGCCCTGCCAAGCGCAAACGCCTTGGTCATGGCGATATCTGGCATGCGCACTTGGTAGGCCTGGGTCCTCGGACACCGACCCTTTGCACATGGCTCGTGTAGGGCCGCTGTCTGTCTGATGGACAGGGCATATCCGATCCTGTTAGCGTGAATCTTGCACCTTCCGCCTAGCGCGGTTCCGCTTATCAGTGACGTCCGTTTTCACAGGTCTGCACAGCGCTTGGCGCGGTTGACCTGAAAAGCGGAAGGTCGACAGTTCGATCCTGTCCCTGACCACACAGTTTCTCTGACCTGCGGAAACGTCGCCTGACGGAACCGGGTGCGCCGTCCGCTCGATGCGCACAGCGCTTATCGAGCTTCCTTGCATCGTGCGGCCAGCACGAGGACGATATGGTGTTGCGTGCGATCTCATCACCTTACTGGCCACGACTTATGCTTCTCCGGATGGGTGCTCGGTGCACGCCCGTCTCAGCAATTTGGCGCAGTTCCACGGTGTCACGTTTGCAAACCCGTTTTTAACCTCCGGCTCGATGCCCGAGGGTTTAGGCAGCACCGAGTCCGAGCCCAAGCTTGCAGGAAGCTGGTGGTGCGCTGTCACCGGTCTGCGGCGCCCTGACGGTTCCCCGGTCCTAAGGCTGAACACAGCCACGTCGCAGCGCGGTACGGTGCCGAGCGCCGGCCTCCCCAGTTGTACTTGCACCGCTTGACGGGCGACTGGCGACCTTGCATTATTATTCTACTAGTGACCTAGTGGAACGGTAATACGGGTGATCAGCTTCCACCTCGACGCACGCTCCGGGATCGCCCCGTACCTGCAAATCGTCGGGCAGGTCCGCCAGGCGCTGCTGCTTGGGCTGCTTTCTGAGGGCGACAAGCTGCCCACGGTCAAGGAGGTGGTCGCCAAGGTGGCGATCAACCCGAACACCGTCAGCAAGGCCTACCGCGAACTCGAGCACCTGGGACTGGCCGCAGCCAAACCCGGAGTGGGCACCTTCATCACCCGGTCGCTGGGCGACGCCTCGCTCGCCGAGCACGGCCCACTCCAGCAGGAGCTGCGCACATGGCTGGAGCGGGCCCGCGCCGCGGGCCTGACCGAGCCCGGCATCGACGCGATGTTCCAAAACACCCGCCGCGAGAGCGCCACCGAGGAGATATGAACGCCGTACTGCAAGCCCACGCGCTGGGCAAGAGTTACGGGCAGCGCCAGGCGCTGACCGATTGCACCTTGGAGATCCCGCTTGGGCACGTGGTCGGCCTGGTCGGACCTAACGGCGCGGGCAAGACCACCCTGCTGAAGATCGCCTGCGGGATGCTCGCGCCGACCACGGGCCGCATCGAGGTGCTCGGCGAACCGCCCGCCGCGGGTCCCGCGCAACTGGCGCGGGTCGGCTACGTCGCCCAGGACACCCCCACCTACGCGAGCCTGTCCGTCGCCGATCATCTCAAGCTCGGCGCCAAGCTGAACCCCCGCTGGGATGCCAACCTCGCGCGGGCCCGTATCGACCAGCTCGACCTCGACCCCAGACAACGGGCGGGCAAGCTCTCCGGCGGGCAGCGTGCCCAGCTCGCCCTGACCGTCGCCGTCGCCAAGCGACCGGAGCTGCTCATTCTCGACGAGCCGGTCGCCAGCCTGGACCCGCTTGCTCGTCGCGACTTCCTGCGTCACCTGATGGAGTCGGTTGCTGAGAACGACACCAGCGTCATCCTCTCCTCGCACCTCGTCTCCGACCTGGAACGCGTCTGCGACTACCTGATCGTCCTCGTCGCCTCACGTGTCCTGCTGACCGGCGAAACCGAGGACCTGCTCGCGCAGCACCACCGGATCGTGTGCTCCCGCCGCCAGGCCACCGACCTGCCTCCGGAGCTTGACGTCATCTGGGCCGAGCACACCGACCGGCAGTCCACGTTCATCGTGCGCAGCCAGACCGAGGTGCCCGCCGGTTACTGGTCGGCGCAACACCTCGAACTTGAAGACCTCGTCCTGGCCTATATGGAAAGCGCCGCCGACCGCGGCCGCCGCCCCACCACGCACCCGACGGGAGACGCGCGATGATCTGGCTGACCTGGCGCCAATTCCGCGTCCAAGCCCTCACCGCCCTGGCCATCCTCGCCGCGGCCGCGATCTGCTTGCTGGTCACCGGTCTCCGGATGCACCACACCTACGCGGCCGACCTGGCCACCTGCACCCCGCGGCACGACTGCAGTGACGCGCTCAGCGCGTTCGGGAAGAGTTACAGCAGCGCGTTCAACCTCACTGAGCTCCTCGTGATCGCCGCCCCGGGACTCATTGGCATATTCTGGGGCGCCCCGCTGATCGGCCGTGAACTAGAGACCGGCACCAACCAGCTCGCCTGGACCCAGAGCGTGACGCGCAGCCGGTGGCTCGCGGTCAAGCTGGCCGGCGTCGGCATCGCCTCGATTGCCACCGCCGCCGTCCTCAGCTACCTGCTGACCTGGTGGGCCGGCCCACTCGACCAGATCAACGGCAACCGGTTCGCGGCCATGACCTTCTCCTCACGCGACATCGTCCCGCTGGCCTACGCCGTCTTCGCCTTCGCGCTAGGCACCACCGCGGGACTGCTGCTGCGCCGCACCCTTCCCGCGATGGCGGTGACCCTCGCGGTGTTCGTCGGCATCCAGATCCTGGTGCCGACCTTGATCCGCCCCAACCTGCTGCCTTCGACGACGGTCACCTTCCCCGTCAACAAGACCACCGCGAGCCAGGCCACCGGCATCTACACCAGCGGCGGCGGCGCCGAGATCTATATCGCCGGCCTGCCCGTGCCACCGGGCGCGTGGGTGATCTCCGCCCCGCCGGTCGAGGACTCCTCCGGCCAGGCCGTCGCCGCCTACAATCACCTCAACTGCTTCCCGGGCACGTCGGGCCCGCCGACGAAAGGAACCGGGATCGACGTCGACCAGACCGCCGCCTGCCTGGCCGCCTACCACCTCCACCAAAGCGTCACCTACCAGCCCGCGCGCTACTACTGGCCCCTCCAGTGGTACGAAACCGGGATCTTCCTCGCTCTCGCCGGGGCGCTGTCATGTATCTCCTTCTGGTGGATCCGGCGACGCAGGACCTGACCACGCACCCGCACGACCAGACCGGGACCCCTGACTCCACGGGCACCGACCTGGTCCAAGCCGACACCCGGCTCGGCAGGACGCTCGGCGCCAGAACAGCCGGCGCACTCCGCCGCGGATCTCGCACGCATTTACAGGTTTCCGACCACTAGTCGGCTTTCGTGTCAGCGTGCGACATAACGCTGAGCCAAACCGATCAGGCGCCTCGTCGTAGCCTCCGCCGACCCGGGCGAGCGGGCCTCCCGAGGCAGAGCGGAGCGCCGGAAGCGCCGGCGCGGCGGAGCGCAGCGCAGGGCAGCCGCCTCGATATAGGTACGGCTAGATTCGGCAATGCAAGAGATGCAAAGAGATGCCACGTGGCGGCGTAGACTGCCCGGCTGCGTCATACCGGGCAGCACAACGATCGTGAGTCCGGCGAGCTTCTGATTCAAGAGTCCGGCGTACCTGCGAAACCGCGGGGTCATGCGCGCCTGCCTGACCGCGGCCGGTCTGTGCGGCTAGGGGTTAGCGGGCGGCTGCGGGCCGTTGTTGCAGGTGAAGGAGCGGGTGTAGATGAGGTCGAAGAACAGGGCGTGGCCGCTGTTGACGTAGCCGAAGTACAGCTCGGTCCCGGAGGGCATCGCCGCGGGGTTGATTACCGTCACGGTGTGATCGACGATCCAGTTCCGGGTACTCGGCTTCAGGTTGCTGGGCACCAGCACGGTACCTCCGTGGGGCGGCTGCGGCTTGAAGGGCGGCCGGATGGACAGCACCCCGATGCTGCTCGGGTCGGGTGCCGCTGGGTTGGACCAGCAGTAGGTGCCGGTCTTGACCAGAGCCGGGATACCGTGTTGCGCGAGTGCCTGCTGGAGCGCGGCAGGGTCGAACATCTGGCTGTGGGTCAAGATCAGCGTGTCGGTGCCGTTGGCATTGCTGGTGAGGGTGAAGGCCGCGGTCCGGGTCGTGCCGGCGCTGCGGGCAGGGGCCGCGGTCCGGGTCGTGCCTGCGCTGCGGGCGGGGGCCGCACCGAGGACGCCGGTCAGGCCGAGTGCCAGCGCGGTGCCGGCGGCGACGCCGAGGCCCGCGAAACCTGTGAGCCGCCGCCGCTGGTGCGCGCGGCCCCTGTTGGTGATGGCGGCCAGCGGCGGCCGCTCGGGCGCGGCCAGTTCAGACAGGGCATGGCGCAGTTCCCGGGTCAGGGTGCTGTCGTTCGGGTGCTCGTGGTTCATCGTTTGATCTCCGTGGTCGTGGCGGGGGCGAGTTCGTCGCGCAGGGCTGTCATGGCCCGCGACAGGTGAGCGCGGACCGTTCCCGGCGCGACGCCGAGCTGCCGGGCGGTCGTGTCGGTGTCCAGGTCGAGAAAGACACGCAGCACGATCACCTCCCGCTGGCGGGCCGGCAGGCGGCGCAGCGCGGCGAGCACGGCGGTGTCCAGGCCGGTCCCCTGGCTGTCAGCCGCCGCGGTGTCATGGCTGGTCAGCGCCGTTTCCTTGCTGCGCCGATGCCACCAGGACGCCCCGGCGTTGAGCGCGGTGCGGACTACCCAGGCCCTGGGGGCTGGATGATGGCTGACCTTGTGCCAGGACGCCCACGCCCGGGCGAACGCCTCGGCGGCCTGGTCCTCGGCCAGCGTCATGTTGCCGGTGCTAGCGGCCACCGCCCGCAGGCAGGGGTCCCAGCTGGCCGCGAAGAACTCGGCGAACCCGGCGTTGTCTTGGCTCACACCCGTTAACCCGCCAGTGACTGGAAACGCTTACCTCGACCCCGCAAGATTTTGCCCGCCCGGTGCCTTACCTCGGCGACCTCACGGTACCCGGCACCCGGCGCAGCTCGGCCCGGGAAAGGAGCGGGTCAGGACCGAGCCTGACACCAGCACTCCGGAGACTGCCAGCGGCCCTCCCGTCGGCCAGTTCCGAGCTGCTGAACTTCGCCGCGCATTCGCTAGAAGATGGCCAAGCCAACGCGACAGAAATACTGTTCTGCGCGCCTCCAACAGACCAGACCGAAGGGACTGTTCCAGTACAGGCGGTTATCTGAAGTCCATATGCCAATATTGGTGCTGGCCTGGGCTTTTGCGGCGTAGACATGTCGCCGCGGAGCCTTCCTACACAAGACAGGAAAACGAAAAGCGGCAACGACAAGGGGCTCCGCACCGGGCTGCGGCGAGGACACCGCTGTAGATAACGTGTCTCCGCCGAAGCCAGAACCCTGCGGCTGTTACGGCAAGAGACACCCCAAAATCGGGCTTGAGATACGGCGGCTACGCGCGCGTGCCGTTGCGCTCACCGCGGGTTAATCTGGCGGGCCAGTTGGCGACGCTTCCCAGAGAGCCGCTGGCTTGCGGGAATGCGCCGGGTGGTCCGAGGTATGGGAACAGACTCACGGGCAACCGCCGCGCACCGACTGGGTGGCGGCCATGTTCACGCCAACGACGGTCGCGGCCGGCCCGGGTGGGGTCGCTGTCCTGCCTGGTGGACGGGGTGCATCGGGCGCTGCTAGCGTAGACGTTGCACCTTCCGCCTAGCGCGGTTCCGCTTGTCAGTGACGTCCGTTTCTGCAGGTTGGCACGGCGCTTGGCGCGGTTGACCTGAAAAGCGGAAGGTCGACAGTTCGATCCTGTCCCTGACCACACAGTTTCTCTGACCTGCGGAAACGTCGCCTGACCGAACCGGGTGCGCCGTCCGCTCGAAGCGCACAGCGCTTATCGAGCTTGCTTGCATCGCGCGACCCCCACGAGGACGATCAGCGAGAGTGACCGCAGGTTGGCCACACCTCTCTGGAGGGCACATATCGCTGACTATTTGCGGCTGGCGGCTATGTGAGCTGGGCGGGTGGTCGCGCACAGATCGTCGTGTTATGCCGGGGCGACGATTTCAGCGGCTTCTGCCTCATCACGTCGGCGTGTTCGAGGTGCCGACAACGCGTCCAGCCGCGGTGGCAGCGGGCATCGCGGTGCGGCCGGTAATCCTGCGCTCAGCTGACGTGCCCCTCGCCGACGGCGAAGACTGACCATTGATCGGGAAGGTCAGGCAGCTGGTGAGTGCCGCGGTCGGTGAAGGAGATACCTGATCCGGCGACCAGGTCCTTGACAGTCCGGGATGCGAGAACCTCACCGGCGCGGGCTAGCGCTGCCAGCCGGGTCGCGATGTCGACCGCTATCCCGCTGACGCTGTCGTCCAGGATGTCGACCTCGCCGCAGTGGATGCCCAGACGCAGCTGGATTCCGAGGCCGGTCACCTGGCCGCGCAGCATGCCCGCGCAGCGGATCGCCCGCGCCGGGCCGTCGAATGCCGCCAGTACACCGGTATCGCCGGGGCTCAGGAGGCGGCCGCCGTAGGCGCTGATGGCATCGCGCGCAGCGGCGATGTAGACATCGGGGCTGGCTGCCCGGCGGCTGCCTGGCAGGTCTCCGCCGTCACGCTGGACGGTGTCGGCTGCCATCAGGGTGCAGAGGACGCGGTCGCTGCGCGGCTGCTGGCCGCTGCCGGTCAGCAGCTGCTCGATCTGCTCAAACAAGGAGTCGGTGTCTCCGGCCCAGAGCAGGTGGCTGCCTGGCTGCTCGAAGTACCGCGCTGCTGGGAGATGGGCGGCGAGGTAGCGGCCATGGCACGGTGGCGTGATGCGGTCATCCAGCCGCTGGATGATCAGGGTGGGAGTATGTATGGCCGGGAGCACGCTGCGGACGTCAAAGTCATTGCACAGCCGGATCATGCGCAGCAGCGAGCTAGGGCTCACCGCCATCCGCTCCCAGCGTGCCATCCGCTGGCGCACGCGAACCGAGCCCGCAGCGCTCGGGTCGTACCATTCGATGGACGCGCCCGTTCCCCACCCGTGCTGGGCAAGCTGGTTGAAGGCGGCGAACGTTGCTGCGGAGCTGCGTCCGCACGGGTAGTCGGCTGCGGCCTTCCAGCGGGCTGCGGCGGAGCCCAGAATCAGAGCCGCGACTCGTTCGGGGTGAGTAGCCGCGAACAGCAGGCTCATCGGCGCGCCCTCGGAGTAGCCGAACAGTACAGCCCGCCGCGAGCCGCATGCGTCCATGACCGCCTGCAGGTCGGTCATCCGCTCCTCCAGCGGTGTATCGCCCGGCCCGCGATCGGACAGGCCGGTGTCCCGCTTGTCGAACAGGATCAGGCGGCCGAGCGAGGCGAGCCGGCGGAAGAAGCGCGAGGTGACCGGCTCTTCCCACCACAGATCCAGGTGACTGATCAGTCCAGGCACGAACAAGATGTCCTGCTGCCCGGTGCCGAGGA
>Ga0302181_10002787_pt1 | contig 12222 bp, 10 predicted proteins | sample I_Palsa_E3_3_FD_198786 | JGI IMG/M metagenome (GOLD analysis project Ga0302181, IMG submission 198786) | Peat permafrost microbial communities from Stordalen Mire near Abisko, Sweden - I_Palsa_E3_3 | ecosystem: Environmental > Terrestrial > Soil > Palsa > Peat permafrost | place: Sweden... | reverse complement strand
TCCGCTCAGCTTCCTGGCCCGGGCGCGGCACGCGTTCCCAGACAAGGTCGCGGTGATAGATGCCGACGAGTCGGCCGTCAGCTATGCCGAGCTGGGCCGGGACTGTGACGCGCTGGCCGGCGCGCTGCGGGCCGGCGGGGTGCGGCCAGGTGACCGGGTGGCCGTACTGGACCTGAACTCCCGCTGGCTGCTGGCCGCCCACTTCGCGGTACCCGGAGCGGGCGCGGCGCTGGTCGCGCTGAACACGCGGCTGGCCGCCAGCGAGTACCAGGACATCCTGGCCCACTCCCGGGCCACGATCCTGCTCGTGTCCGGCGACCTGCTGCCCCGGCTGGACGTGCCCACGGCCAGTGAGCTCCCGGCCGGCCGGGTGGTGCTGCTGCCCGGCACACCCGGCTCGGCGCTGCCCGGCGCCGTCACCTACGGCGAATGGCTCGCCGGCCAGGACGGCCAGGGCATCATGCTGCCCGCCGACGAGGACGCCATGATCGCGGTGAACTACACCAGCGGGACCACCGGACGCCCCAAGGGCGTGATCTACACCCACCGCGGCGCCTACCTCAACGCCCTGTCCGCCGCGCTGGAGTTCGAGCTGTCCGCGGCCAGCTGCCTGCTGTGGACCCTGCCGATGTTCCACTGCAACGGCTGGTCGATGACCTGGGGCGCGACCGCCGTCGGCGCCACCCACGTGTGCCTGGGCTCCTTCGACCCGCAGCGGGCACTGGACCTGGCCGGACGCTACCCGGTCTCGCACCTGTGCGGCGCCCCGGTCGTGCTCAGCGAACTCGCCCGGGCCGGGGCCCAGCGCGGCTTCACCGCCGCCCGCCCGCTGCGCGCCGCGGTCGGCGGCGCCCCGCCCACCAAGGAGACCATCGCCGCGGTGCAGAAGATGGGCATCACCGTGACCCACCTGTACGGGCTGACCGAAACCTACGGCCCCTCCCTGGTCTGCGAATACCAGCAAGGCTGGATCGACCTGCCCGCAGCCGACCTGGCCGGGCGGCTCAGCCGGCAAGGCGTCCCCGCGATCTCCGTCGCCGACGTCCAGATCGCCGACGGCAAGCTGGAGCCGCTGCCGGCCGACGGCACCAGCACCGGCGAGATCGTGATCCGGTCTAACACCGTCGCCGCCGGCTACCTCGACGACGACGCGGCCACCGCCGAGGCGTTCCGCGGCGGCTGGTTCCACACCGGTGACCTGGCAGTCATGCACCCCGACGGCTACATCGAGCTGACCGACCGCAGCAAGGACATCATCATCAGCGGCGGGGAGAACATCGCCTCGGTCGAGGTAGAAAAGGCACTCGCCGCCCACCCCGACGTGATCGAAGCCGCCGTGGTAGCACGACCCGACCCGCGCTGGGGCGAACGGCCCGTCGCCTTCATCACCACCGAACGAGCCGACCTCACCGAGGCCGAGCTCACCGAGTTCGTCCGCGGACGGCTGGCGCATTTCAAGGCGCCCGACCAGGTGTACTTCGAGACCCTGCCGAAGACCTCGACGGGAAAGATCCAGAAGAACGTGCTACGCGACCGAGCCCGGGACCGAGTCCGTGATCAGGCCAACGAATAGACGGCACGGAACGATCCCGGCTCGCGCGCACGATCAGCTCACGCGGCGCGGCGTTTATGCAGCGCGCCGCCAGGCTTCGGCCAGGGCCACGTAGCTGTCCCGGCGGCGGGCCCGGTCCAGGCTCGGGGTGACGACGGCGATCTCGTCGGCCTGGGCGAGTTCCTTCATCTCCAGGAGCCGCTCGGCGACAGCCTTCGGTTCCCCGGTCACCATCCGGGCGTCGTCCTGACGGCTGGCGCGGAACTCCCGGGAGCGCGCGAAGTCACGTACCTGCTCGGGCCGCAGTGGCTCACGTATCCCGCGGCGGAGGTTCTGGATGGTCAGCGTCCACGCCGCTTCAAAGTCAATGATCGCCTCGTCGTCGTGGCTGGCGAAGGCCAGCACCGACATCACCGAGTAAGGCGAGCCGCCCTCGGAGCGTGGCGTGAACCCGCGGCGGTATTCCCGCAGCGCCTCGAACGCCAGGTCCGGGCTCATGTGATGCGCGAAGGCGGCGCTCATCCCGTTCACCGCGGCGAAACGCGGCCCGTAGGGACTGGAGCCCAGCACGAACAACTCCGGCTGCTCGTCCATCACCGGAGCGGCTACCAGCTGAGCGTAGGGATGGCCGGGAGGGAATCCGTCGCCGAGAAACGCCTGCAGCTCCCCGACCTGCGCCGGGAACTCCGCGGCCGCATCGGCCACCATCCCCCGGCGCAGGACGTGCGCGGTCAGCGGGTCGGTGCCAGGCGCCCGGCCCAGCGCCAGGTCGATGCGCCCCGGATACATCGCCAGCAAGGTGCGGAACATCTCCGCGACCTTGAGCGGCGCGTGGTTGGGCAGCATGATCCCGGCCGCGCCGACCCGGATGCTCGAGGTACGCGCGCCGACGTGCGCGGTCAGCAGTTCGGGTGCGCTGCACGCCAGGCTGGTCATGTTGTGATGCTCAGATACCCAGTACCGCCGGTAGCCGGCGGCCTCAACGGCCTGGGCGATGCCCACCGCACCGGCAATTGACGTGGCGGCGCTTTCACCATGCTCGATCCCGACGAAATCCAGCACGGCCAGCGAGAGTGATTCATTCACGATATCCATCACCAGCACAATGCCGCGCCACCCCGCCGCATTCCCGGATCGGGCGCAACCGGACCCGATCCGAGGGCATCGCCTGCGGGTTCGTGGCAGGATGACGGCATGAAAATTGCTCGGCAGATCGTCGTCCTCGACGCCGCTGACCTGGCCGCCGAAAGTACCTTCTGGGCCGAACTGCTGGGTGGCACGGTCGACGCGGAGGACGATTGGCACAATGTCTACGTCGACGGCGAGCCGCGGCTTGCCGTTCAGTTTGCGCCCGGTCACGTTCCGCCTAACTGGCCTGATGGGACCTCACAGCAGATCCATCTCGACTTGTTCGTCGATGATGTCAGGACCGCCCACGACGAGGTCATCTCGCTGGGGGCCACGCTGCTCAAGACGACGGATGACATCGAGTCGACCGAGGGATATCAGGTCTACGCGGACCCCGCCGGACATCCGTTCTGCCTCTGCTGGGGTTAACTCCTCGTGGAGATCATCAGGTACCACACCCGCGAGACCCGGATACCGCAGGTCGGAGTCCGTGACCAGGGCCTCGTGTTCAGCCTGCCGGACGTGCCTTCGCTGGCCGCGCTGCTGGCGCTGCGGCTTGAGGAGATCAAGCGGCGCGTGCACGAACGCGAGAGATCCCGGCCGATAGCGGCCGCCGACGTTACGTTGCTGCCTCCAGTCGACGGCCGCACCGAGGTCTGGGCGGCCGGCGTCACGTACGTCACCTCGCGCGAGGCGCGGGTCGAGGAGAGCGAGCGCTCGTCCGATGTCTACCGCCAGGTCTACGAGGCCGAGCGGCCTGAGCTGTTCTTCAAGTCGGCGGCCTGGCGGGTGGCCGGCGACGGACAGACGATAGCGATCAGGGCCGACTCGGTTCTCGATGTCCCTGAGCCCGAGGTCGCCCTGGTGATCAACCAGTTCGGCGAGGTCGCCGGCTACACCGCCTGCAACGACGTATCGTCCCGGTCGATCGAAGGCGAGAACCCGCTCTACCTGCCGCAGGCCAAGGTCTACCTGGGCGGCTGCGCACTGGGGCCGACGATCCGCCCGTCCTGGGAGATCGCCGATCCCTACAACCTGCCCATCGAGCTAGCCATCTACCGCGACGGCGTGATCGCCTGGCAGGGCAGCGCCAGCACCTCGGCTCTGCGCCGGAAGTTCGACGAACTCGCCGGTTTCCTGCTGCGGGCGGATATTTATCCCGATGGGGTGGTCCTGTCCACCGGGACCTGCCTGGTGCCACCGGCGCCGTTCAGCCTGGCCGACGGCGACGTGGTCGCCGTGACGGTCGGCGAGATCGGCGTGCTGACCACTGGCGTCGTCCGGGGCCTTGACCGGATGCGCGAAGCGTTCGACCGGCAGGCCGAACGGGAGTTAGGCGCTCATGGCCGCGCCGGCCAGGGCGGCGTCGACGAGGGCCGCGGCCGCGGCCCGGGAGGCTGAGGCGATCGTCTTGTTCTGGTCCAGGCTCGCGGCCAGCATGCCACCGTCGTAGAGCAGGTGGAGCTGGCTGCCGAGCAGGACCGGGTCGGGTGCGCCGACCGCGGCGGCCAGCTCCTCGAACAGGCTCCTGAGCCAGCGGCGATACGCCTGGGGGACCTCGAAGGCGGCACTTCCCGGCGAGGCCTCGGCGGTGGCCCGGTTGAAAGCGCAGCCCTGAAAGTCCTCCCGGGCAAAGAGCGCGGCTTGCACGTCGAAGACGCTCAGCAGGCGTTCTCGCGGATCTGTCTGCGCCGCCACGGCCGTGAGCAACCTGGTGGTCGAGATGTCCATCCGGTGCTCGAGATACGCACGGATCAGTTCGTCCTTGCTGCCGAAGGTGCTGTAGAGCGAAGCGCGCGCGACGTCGGCCCGGTCGATGACCCGGTCAATGCCGACACTGTGCACTCCCTCGGCGTAGAACAGCTCATCCGCCGCCTTCAGCAGGCGCTCACGAGGAGAGGGACGCTTGTCGCTGGACATGGGCACCTCCTAGACCGATCGGTCTACATTAGCCGGTCAGTACAACCGCGGACCCCCTCGGAATGATTCCTCAGTATCAGGGCAGCAACAGCAGCTTGCCGGTGGTCGCGCGTGACTCCAGATCGCGGTGCGCTCGGGCCGCCTCGGCCAGGGGATAACGGCCGCCGATCTCGATGGTCAGCCGACCGTCCCTGACGAGGGCGAGCAACTCGGCCGAGCGCGCCAGCAACGCCTCGCGCGTGGGCACATGGTCGAAGAAGGTCGGGTAACAGATCTTGATGCTATTCGGCAGCTGTCGCAGGTTGACCACGGGCGGCTGGCCGATCACCGCCCCGTAGTACAGCACCGTGCCGTGGCGGCGAGTGACCCGCGTCGAGGCCCAGAAGGTGGTCTCGCCGCCCCCGTCGAACACGGTGTCCACGCCCTGGCCGGACGTCAGGTCAAGCACGGGCTGGACGAACCGGTCGCCGGCCGACACCAGGACCTCATCGGCGCCCGCCCCGCGGGCGGCCTTGACCTTGTCCTCGCGCGAGACCAGACCGATGACCCGCCCGCCGCGCATCTTGATCAGCTGGACGAGGATCTGCCCCAGTCCGCCCGCCGCCGCGTGGACCAGCACGGTCTGGCCTGGCTGCACCGGGGCCGCCTCGGTCGCGAAGTGCTGGGCCGACAGGCCCTGCATCATGACCGCAGCCGCGATCTCGTCGGAGACACCGGCCGGGACCGGGACCGCGGCCGACGCGGGCAGCGCGATCTGCTCGGCGTAGGTGCCGTAGGCGTAGACCCAGGTGACACGGTCGCCAACCGCGAAATCGCTCACGCCCGCCCCGAGCTCACGGACCGAGCCCGCGGCTTCGACCCCCGGTACGAACGGCACCGGACGGGTGGCCGCCGACCCCGGCCGGCGGGCCCCGGTATCCATGAAGTTCACCCCCGCGGCGCTGATGTCGACCAGGATCTGGCCGGGCCCGGGCACCGGCGCGGGCTGTTCCCTCAGCCGCAGCACCTCGGGATCGCCTAGTTCGGAAACGACGATGGCCTTCACGGCGAGCTCCTCTAGCTGCGGCTTTATCCCCTGGCCCTACCACCTTCGCCGATCTAAAGTGGACTAGCAAGTCCAAAGATGATGAGGAGGAGGAGGAGGCAGGGTGCTCACCGTCAAGGGGATCGCGACCCGTCAGCGCATCATTGACGGGGCCGCGGCGGAGATCCGTGCGCATGGCGTGGCGGCGACCACGCTGGACGATGTGATCGCCGTCACCGCGACCAGCAAGGGTCAGCTGTTCCACTACTTCCCGGGCGGCCGCGAGGAGCTTCTGCTCGCGGTGGCCGACTACGAGAGCGAACGCGTCCTGGTCGACCAGCAGCCCTACCTGAGTCAGCTGGATTCCTGGGCGGCGTGGCGGTCATGGCGCGACAGGCTGGTCCAGCGGTACCGGCGCCAGGGCGTGCACTGCCCGCTCGGAACCTTGATCACCGAGCTGGGCCGGCACTCCCCCGCGGCCCAGGCCATCACCGGACGGCTCATCGAGCAGTGGCAGAGCGACGTGCGGGCAGGAATTACCGCGATGCAGCAGTCAGGCCAGATCGCACCGGCCCTCGACGCGGCCCGCACCGCCGCCGCGATCATCGCCGCCATCCAGGGCGGCGTCACGATCCTGATGTCCACCGGCAGCAGCCAGCACCTGGAAGCGGCACTCGACACCATGCTGCTCTTTCTCCGAGGCGAAGCGACCGACGCGGGGGAATCTCAGGACGCGGACCAGAGGTCCTCCGGTTCAACTCCACGGGTCTCGGGGAGCAGCCAGAACAGCACCATGACCAGTGCCGCAGGCAAGAAGGTGACCAGCCCGGCCACTGCGAACCGGTGAACGGCCTCGGCGACCGCGCCGAAGATGACCAGGCCGGCGACCGCGCCCAGGACGCCCGCCGCCAGTGACCAGCCCGCCACCGAGGCCCGGACCGACGTGGGGAACAACTCGTTGACCAGCGACCCGGCGGCCGGGGCGAAGACCGAGCCGGCGAACACGCCAAGGATGTAGCCGGTCAGCAGGGCCGAGGCGGAGCCGGTGTACGTCAGGGTGGCGAACAGGGCCACCGCCACCATGGCCAGCGCGCCGGTCAGGCGCCGGCCGACGCGGTCCGCCAGCCACCGTCCGACCAGGAGTCCGACCAGTCCGGCGGCGCCCGCGCCCACGACCATGGCGGCCGTCACGATGCCGCGCTGGTGCAGGAAATTCTGCGCGAAGAGGAAGACAAAGCTGTTAGCCGGCCCCGTAATGACTGAGACGGCGAAGGCCAGTACCGCGATCACCAGCAGGCGCCGCCGGAACGGGCGTGCCACGGCGCCAAGCACCGGAACCGGATGCTCGGATCCGGCTGCGGCCACGGCGAACCGGTCGGGTTCGGAGATCCAGCGCGACAGCAGGGGCAGCAAAGCCAGGGGGACCAGCGCCAGGACGAAGACGCCGCGGAACCCGATCGCGCGTTCCGCCAGGCTGTGCACGATGGCGACGACCCCGGCGCCGGTGCCGTACCCGGCGGCGATTAGCGCCACTGCCTTAGCCCGGTCAGCCGAGCCGGTCTCCTCGGCCGCGGTGACCTGTGCCAGCGCATTCGTGGCGCTGAGCAGGGGACGCCCGCTGGCGAAGATGACCACGAACCACCAGTAGCTGGGGCTGGCCGCGGCGGCCGCCGTCATGGCCAGGCCCAGGCCGACCGTAACGAGCAACATCCTCCGGCGGCCGAAGCGGTCGGCCAGGCCGGTGATGGGTAGGGCGCCCAGCGACGCCAGGCGCATGATGGCCAGTCCGATGCCAAGGTCGGTACCTGACAACCCGGCCTGGTCGGCGAGGGTTGCGCCCAGATTCACCTGGCCGAACCCCCGGGCCACGTCGCCGAGGGCGGCGACCACGCCGAATTGCGCGAACCCGGAGGCGAATGCGGCGATGGCCACCGCGACCACGGCACGGTCGTTCCAGCGATGCAGACGGAGCACCGCCGGGCCGGGCCCGGGGATCGTGCCCGGATTAGTACTCACCTCGCTCCGCCCCCCGCGGGTATCGGTGGGTTGTCAGGACTGGACAATCCGCCATCTGAGTATCCCAGACCCCGCGTGACCAGGCGGTCACGCCGCGTCCCGACCCGGTCACATTCGGCATCAGGACGAGGCTCGCCGCTAAAGGCCCGCGATATCGGCGATCGCCGCGCGGTGCGCGTGCGGGCCGCCGGCCAGGCGCTCGGCCGACCAGGCGCGCCGGTAGTACAGGTGGGCGTCGTGCTCCCAGGTGAACCCGATACCGCCGAAGAGGTGGATGGCGGATTCGGTCACCCCGCGGTAAGCCTCGCCGGCTCGCAGCGCGGCCACCCGGGCCGCCATCGGGGCCTCGGCCGCGCCGTCCGCGCTCACGACCGCGGCGTACCGGGCGGCCGACGAGACGGACTGCAGGTCCGCCAGCATGTCGACGCAGGAGTGCGCGACGGCCTGGAAAGAGCCGATCGGGCGCCCGAACTGCTCGCGGTCCTTCACGTACTCGATCGTCGCGTCCAGGCACCAGCCGATGCCCCCGGCTGCCTCCGCGGCGGTCGCGAGCAGGAGCTCGCGCTCGGCCCGGTCCACGACGGCGCCCGCATTCGGGCCGTCGCTGAGCAGGTAGGCCGGGGTCGTGTCGAAGGTGAGGACATAGACACGGCGGGTCAGGTCGATGCCCAGCTGGCGGGATACCGAGAACCCCGGGGAGCCCGATTCGACCAGGAACACCGCGGGTCCCGCATCGGTGATGGCCGGTACCACGACGACGCCCGCCACGTGGCCCGCGATGACGTGCCACCGGCTGCCGCGCAGGTACCACCCCTGCGCCGACCGCCCGCCCTCCACGCTGTCGGATCCGGGTGACCAGCGACCGTCCTCGCCCGCGGCGGCCACCGTCCCGGTCACTGACCCGTCAGCCAGCCGCGGGAGCCAGTACTGCGCCGCCGTCTGGTCACCGGCCGCGAGCAGGGCGCCCGCGGCCAGGCAGCTGGGCAGGAACGGACCCGGGTACAGGACCCGGCCGAGTTCGGTGTGGACCACGCCCGCCTCAGCCTGCGACATGCCCAGCCCGCCGAACTCCTCGGGAATCGTCAGTCCGGCCAGGCCAAGCTCGGCCGCCAGCTGAGCGTGCAGCTGAGCGTCGTATCCGGTGTCGGTGTCCAGCGAGCTCCGCAGCGCGGCCGAGGAAAGCTGACCGGCGAGGAAGCCGCGCAGGGTGTCCTGCAGGGCACGGGAGTCCTCGTCGGGGGCTAGAGAGTCGCGGATGGCCATGAAGCTGCTCCTCAAGAGGGGCGGGCTCGCCCGAGACCGGCGGCTACGACCTCGGCCAACTTCATGTTATTGGACAAAGCGATCTTGTTCAGGGCAATCTGCGGACCCGGGGCGTCGCCGGCCCTGGCCTGCGCGGCCAGCACGTCCTGGGTGTACCGGGCCGCGAGCAGCAGACCTCAGCGGCCGAGGTGCTGAGCGAACCAGTCGCGGGCCGAGCCGCTGGCGGCCTCGAAGCCCTTCACGTAGGCGTCGAAGTGACCGTCGGGCAAGATGACGAGCTTCTTGGGCTCGTGCGCCTTGTCGTAGGCGGCGATGGCAAGCTCGGACGGCACCAGATGGTCGCCCACGGCCACCACCAGCAGAAGCGGCGTCGGGCTGATGTAGGGCAGATAGCTGCCGGGCTCGTACTCGGTGAACAGCTCGATGCTGCGCAGCGTGACCTCGTTCCGCCAGGCCGGGGCGCGGGTCTTGGCGGTCTCGGTGAACCACTGCCAGGAATCCGCAGTGGGCAGCGCTGACGGGGCCAGCGGGTCCTCGTCGACCACCGGCACCATGGCCGGCGGCTTGCCCTCGAAGCGGGCGAGCCGGTCGGCGTCGAACATCTCGCGGAACCCGGCGATGAAGTCAGACCGGACCAGGGCCCTGAGGTTGTCGTGCCCGCTGATCAGCGGTACCTGACAGACCACCGCCTTGACACGGCGATCGATCGCCGCCACCACCAGGACGTGGCCACCGGAGTAGCTGCTTCCCCAGATCCCGATCCTCGAGGCGTCGACGTCGGGCAGGGTGCTGGCATAGGTGATGGCGTCACGGTAGTCGCGAACCTGCGCCCAGGGATCAATCTCCTGGCGCGGCTCGCCATCGCTTGCGCCGAAGTTGCGATTGTCGTACACCAGCGCGTTGAGCCCGGCCGCGGCGAACACCTCGGCGAAGCTGTCCAGGTACATCTCCTTGACAGCGGAGAAACCGTGCGCCATGACCACCGCCGGAGCGGGATTGCTCACGCCTTCCGCCGGATAAAACCAGCCGCGCAGGGTGACGCCCTCGGCATCGAACTCGATCTCGCGTCGACTCATTTTGGCCTCCTCACCGGCCGTCTGTGCCCGGCAGGAACGCAGTCCAGCCCGAACACCAGCTAAGCCCGATCCCGGCGGCCCTGCGGTCTCAAACTGGCACAAACACGCCACGCTCGACTCGGCTGAACGTCCCTTCACACCAGCGAACTGCAGGGTCGCTCGCACGTTGGCACCGATCGCCTGAGGTAGGAAGGAAGAGTCGGTTCGTCGGCAGCGCGATCACTCCGGTCCGCGGGGAGCGACGGGACGGAGGACCAGATCGATGGGCGAGGGCCGGGATGAGGGCCGGGCGCGGGGGCTCTGGGCACCGCAGCGGCGAGCTCTGACCGCGGGCCTGGTCCTGACGATCACCTTCGTGGCGTCCGAGGCGCTCGCGGTGGTGACGGTGATGCCGGTGGTCGCCCGCGACCTCGGCGGGCTGCGCCTGTACGGCTGGGTATTCAGCGGGTTCATGCTGGGCAGCGTGGTCGGCATCGTGGCCGCCGGGCGGGAGGCCGACCGGCGGGGACCCGCGGCGCCGTTCGTGGCCGGCGTGGTGCTGTTCGGGTGCGGGCTCGCCGTGGCGGGTACGGCTCCCTCGATGGGCGTGCTGGTGGCGGGCCGGGTGCTGCAGGGCATCGGCGCGGGAGCGGTGCCCGCGGTGGCCTACGCCTCGATCGGCCGCAGCCTCACCGGATCGCTACGGGCCCGCATGATGGCCGTCATGTCCACCGCGTGGGTCGTGCCCGGGCTGGCCGGGCCGGCCCTGAGCGCCGAGGTGACGCGGCTGTTCGGGTGGCGGTGGGTGTTCCTGGGGCTGCTGCCTGTCGTCGCGGTGGCCGGGTCGCTGGCCGTGCCGGCCCTGATCCGCCTCGGGCCGCCCGACTCCGTGCCGGCCCAGGAGCACCGGCTGGGCGACGGCATCCGGGTGGCCGCGGGCGCGGCGCTCATGCTGGCCGGCCTGACGCTCGCCAGTTCCGGTACCGTTCTGGCCGGCCTCGCGCTCATCGTGGCCGGCGTGCTAGTCGGCCTGCCCGCACTACGCCGGCTGGTCCCCGACGGCACCCTGGCCGCGCGTCCCGGACTGCCCGCCACGATCCTGACCCGGGGCATGCTGACGTTCGCGTTCTTCGGTGCCGACGCCTACGTGACGTTGACGATCACCACGGTGCGGCACCACAGCACGGTCGTGGCCGGCCTCGCCCTGACTGGGGCCACGCTGGCCTGGACGGCCGGCGCCTGGGCGCAGGCCCGGCTCAGCGACGTCTGGGAAGGCCGCCGCCTGGTCCGCACCGGGATGGTGATTATCCTGGCAGGCATCGCCGGGATGGCCCTGGTCCTTTCGCCAGCCGTGCCGGTGGCGGAGGGCCTGGCGGCCTGGACGGTCGCGGGGCTGGGCATGGGCCTGGCCTATGCCCCGCTGTCGCTGATGATGCTGCAGCATGCGTCGCCCGGGCAGGAGGGACAGGCCTCGGCGTCGCTGAACCTGACCGATACGCTCGGAACCGCGACCGGCATCGGAGTGGGCGGCGCGGCCGTGGCCGCCGCCGCGGGCGGCCACCTTTACCTGGGCGTCGCGGCTGCCTTCGCGGTCGCGGCCGCGATGGGGGTCGCGGTGCTGGTCGTGACCCGCCGGCTGCCGCCCGGCACCACCTCGTCCGCGCGCCCGCCCTCGTAGCCGCTAGGCGCGTGGTCACGGCGGGGCAGCAAGAGCGGGGTGGCCAGAAGGAGGAGACCGGCGATCGCGATCGCGGCGCGGAGGCTGGTGATGCTGGCCAGCAGGCCCCACAGGGCGGTCAGGGCCGCGACGCTGGCGCTGCTGGTGACCGACCACGCGGACAGGGTGCGGGCGATCCGGTCCTTCTCGGTGTGCTCGAGCCGGTAGGTCGCGAACACCGGGTTAAAAACGCCCATGCAGGTGACCAGGCCGAACTGGACGGCGATGACGAGAACGATCCCGGCCGCACCGGGGCCGATGAAGGCCAGCCCGAACGACCAGCACGCGCGCAGCACCCCCGCCGCGAACAGGACCCGGTGACGCCCGAACCGCGCGACGAGCCGGGCGGCCAGCCGTGAGCCGATCAGACCGCCCACGCAGGGCGCGGCGAACGCCAGCCCGTACTGCCACGGCGCGAACCCGAGGCGCCCGAGCATGAGGACGGCGATCAGCGGCGCGGTCGCCATGATCAGCCCGTTGACCCCGAGGGTGTTGAAGAACAGCGGCCGCAGTGCCGGATGGGTCAGGATGTACCGCCACCCGTCGG
>Ga0302181_10002782_pt1 | contig 12233 bp, 9 predicted proteins | sample I_Palsa_E3_3_FD_198786 | JGI IMG/M metagenome (GOLD analysis project Ga0302181, IMG submission 198786) | Peat permafrost microbial communities from Stordalen Mire near Abisko, Sweden - I_Palsa_E3_3 | ecosystem: Environmental > Terrestrial > Soil > Palsa > Peat permafrost | place: Sweden: Abisko... | reverse complement strand
CATCCTGGGTCGTGTCCCGTCCCTGACGCCGATCCCTCGCCAGCCGCGTGATGAGGTCGTTTTCGGTTGCGGGGTCGCCAGATCCATCGGTCATGGTGCCATTGTTACAGCGACCTATCCGGGGGAGAGAACGCTACCCCTAAGGATTCCGCCGTCTCGGCGCAAGCTCCTAGAAACGACCTGACCTGAATATCCCGATTGGTCATGAGGGCCTGGTTGAGGCAGCCGACGACAGGGCCGGAACAGAGGGCAATCGGCCACGGAGTGGCCGTGCGGCAGCGCTTCTCGGGCTCTGACAGTTGCGCCAACTTCGAGAGGGCGAAGCACGATCACCATTGACGGCGGCCGGAGCCGGCGTAGGCCCAAGCCGAAGCCGGCACAGGCCGCCGTCCCCTTGGATCATCGAGGATTCGACGGTGTCGCCAGACGAGCGCATGGTGACGAAGGTCGCTCACGCTGATGCCGAACAGCAAGCTCTTCCACATCGCGATTGGTCGACGCCACAAAGGCACGCCCATTCGGCTTTACGTGGCCGACCTCGATGTTCGCATAGTGACCCTGGATGGCACGCTTCTGCGCCACCATTTTGGACAGGCCTATCAGCCCAGCGGGCTGCCTCGCAGATAGCATTGTGAGGGTTCGCCTGTCCCACGATGACCCGCGACATCACAAACGTGTCGGAGGGGGGAGTGACCCCCTGAGTACACCGGCTCTCCTGCGAGGCCAGGTGACCCTCAGAGCCGCCTAAGTAGACTAAAAGTGCTGGTCTGAGCTCTCCCGGACTTCCCGGCACACTCGGACTCGCTAAGCGGTCAGGGTGCTGGCACGAACATCGTCCGGATGCTGGCCCCCTTGGCCACCGACCGACCGTGCACGACACTTTGGAGGTGATGGCACAGGTGGGGACGTCGAGGAAGATCTGATGTCGTGAGAACGGCGTGCTGACTGTCGCCTGGTACAGGTTCCGAGCTACCTTCGGGCGCCGTTGGAGCGGCCTTTTGGCCGTTGTCCTCCTCACCGGTCTGCTGGGTGGTCTCTCCATGGGCGGTATCGCTGCCGCTCGGACCACCGAGTCCTCGCCGGCTGACTTCGCCGCCAGCACCGATACCCCGGATCTCTTCATTCTCGACGGTTTCTACAATCCTGCCCTCGGCTTGGACGGCTACAACCCTTCCCTCCTCCACAAGATCGCCCACCTGCCGCACGTGGAGAGGGTCGAGTCGCAGGTGGGAATCAACGTGGGGCCGCTGACGAAGAACGACGAGCCGCTCGCGGCGTCAAACGGGGTGGGGAGCAACGGTAGCGTCGACGGCCTCGGCTTCAACGAGGACCGCGTCATCGTCACCCAGGGGCGTCCCGCCAACCCCCGCAAAGCGAACGAGTTCGAGATGGACTCAGCCACGGCACGCCTCTTCGGGCTGCGCCTCGGTGAGTCGGTGGATATCGGTTGGGTCTCCAACTCCCAGGGCATCTCGCAGGGCAACGCCTCAGGGTCGTTCAAGGTGCCAAAGAACCAGCAGATGCGGGTCACTCTCGTCGGCGTTGGGGCGGTGGACGTGGAGACCCTGTTCCAGGACCAGGACAACGGCGGCAGCGGCATCGTCCTGTTCACGCCGGCCTTCACCCACAAGCTCCTGCGCTGCTGCTCCAACGCCATGGAGAGCGCGCTCACCCTCGACGGCGGCATCGACAGCCCCTACTACTCCGCGGTCGAGTCTGAGCTGCGCGCCATACTCCCCAAGGGTGTGCCCTTCACCTACATCCAGGCCAGCGACGTGGAGGCGAGGGCGGAGCGGACGCTCAAGCCCGAGGCGATCGCGCTGGGCGTCTTCGGGGGCATCGCAGGGCTGGCGGCGCTGCTTATAGCAGGTCAGGTCATCGGCCGGCGGATAAGGCTTGCCGCCGGCGAGCTGGAAGTGTTGCGCGCGCTCGGTGCCGGTCCAGCCATGACCGTCGCCGACGGGCTCGTCGGCACACTGGTGGCCGTACTCGCAGGATCGCTGCTGGCCGGGGCGGTCGCCGTCGCCCTCTCCCCCGTGGGCCCCCTGGGCCCGATCGGCCCGCTCCTCCCGTTCGCCTTCCGCGTCGACTGGACCGTGATCGGCGCAGGCGTCGGGGTGCTGCTGGTCGGGCTGGGGACGGTGGCCCTGGTGCTGGCCTACCGGGGGGCACCCCACCGGGTGGCGGCCCGCCTGCCGCGTGAAGGGGGATCGGGGGTGACGCGCGTCGCCACGGCGTCAGGGCTGCCCCCGGCCGCCGTCACCGGGATCGGCTTCGCCCTCGATCCCGGTGTGGGGCGCAACAGCGTGCCGGTGCGGTCGGCCATCCTGGGAGCGGTCCTGGCTGTGGTGGTCGTGGTCAGCACGATCACCTTCGGGTCCAGCATGGGCACGCTGGTGTCGCACCCTGCCCTCTACGGCTGGAACTGGACCTATGACATCGACGGCGGGGGCGGGCTCGGCGACGTCCCCGGACCGCCCGTCGAGCACGAGCTCGCGGCGGACCCCTACGTGGCGGGCTGGGCAGGGATGTACTTCTCGACGCTGCTGATCGACGGGGTGAACGTGCCGGTCATGGGGGGCAGCCCCGGGGCCACGGTCGGACCCGCGCTGCTCTCGGGGCACGGGTTCGCCCGGACCAACCAGGTCGTCATGGGGTCGGCCACCCTGGCCCAGCTCCACAAGCACCTCGGCGACACCGTGGAGGTGGGCAGCCGGGGCTCGGCCCTCACCACGCTGACCATCGTGGGGACGGCCACAATGCCCTCCATCGGGGTGGCCGGCTCGTCCCATCTCGAGATGGGGACCGGCGCGCTCCTCTCCTACAAGCTCATCGCACCGGGGGCGCGCAACGACTTCGATGAGACGCAGCCGGGTCCGAACGCCATCCTCGTCCGCCTCAAGCCGGATGCCAACCCCGCGGCGGCGCGTGCATCGCTCGAGGCCATCGTGCGCAAGAATCCCCAGATCGCCAACGGGGGCGGCTCGCTGCTGGGCGTGGAACGGCCGGCCGAGATCCTCAACTACCGCACGCTCGGCAAGACTCCCGCGCTGCTCGGAGCCGCCCTCGCCGTAGGGGCGGTGGTGGCCCTGGGCCTGACGCTGGTCACCTCGGTGCGCCGGAGGCGCACGGATCTCGCCCTTCTCAAGACGCTTGGCTTCACTCAACGCCAGCTGGCGGTGGCGGTCGCCTGGCAGTCCAGCGTCGCCGCAGTCATTGGGGTCATCTTGGGCGTCCCGCTTGGAATTGCCCTCGGTCGATTCCTGTGGGATCTGTTCGCCCACGAGATCAATGCCGTCCCCGCGCCGAGCGTCCCCGCCTTGTCGGTCGTGCTCATCGTCGTAGGGGCGCTCATCCTCGCCAACGTCGTCGCGGCAATCCCCGGTCGGATCGCGGCACGAACCCCGACCGCCATGGTGCTTAGGGCCGAGTAAGGCCGACCCGGTAAGTTACAAACCCCCTGTTCAACCCCTGTGTCGGAGGGGGGACTTGAACCCCCACGCCCTTGCGGGCACCAGCCCCTCAAGCTGGCGCGTCTGCCTATTCCGCCACTCCGACTGGCCTGCGTCTCCTAGGAGCGCGCAGAGATCGTAGCCCGCTCAGGGATTCGGGAGTGTCGGGGTCGTGTTGCTCGTCGATTCGGGGACCCGGACCGCCCAGTACTGCGCGTACCACAGGAGGCTGTTGCTCGATACAGGTTGTGACACCCCGCCCACCTTGCGGCTCCAGATGAGGACGCTCGGCTCGGTGAACAGTGGGAGCGCGACCACGTCGCTCCAGAGTTGGGTGTCCGCCACCACGTAGCCTTTTGCCGCGGTGACGGGGTTGAGCTGCTGCGATGCCGCGACCACCGTGCTGTTGAAGGTGCTGTTGTCGTAGTTGGTCCAGTTCTCCGAGCCGTTCTGACCGGGAGGTCCCAGCAGGTCGGTGTACCAGGCCACGGTCTGGCTCAGGAAGGGCGAGGTGGTCTGCGGTATGAGGGCCGCGTCGGCCGATCCGTCCGCCAGGGCCTGGCCGGCCGCAGCGGCAGTGGGGGCGAGCGAGAGGGTGACGGCGAACCCGGCGTCCTCCAACTGTTCCTGGAGCTGGGGCGCCGTGGCGGCCGCCCAGGAATCTCCTTCGTCCGCCACCAGGCGGATCGTCAGCGGTTGACCCAGCACGTTGAGCCAGTCACCGGGAGCGGTGCGCGCGAAGCCGGACACGCCCATGAGGTCGGCGACCTCCGTGGGGTCGGGCGTAATGGGGAAGTTGACGCTCCCGCCCTGGACGATGGCCGTGGTCGACGTCGAGGTCGGCGTGGCCGGGGCCGCGCCGGGCGTGGTGGTGGTGGTCGTCAAGGGGGCGGCGTGGTACCCGGACTCCCCCTGCGCGTAGATGTTGCTGGACGCCACCTCCACGCTGGAGAGAGCCCAGGCGGCCTGCTGGTTCACCAGGGCCTGCCGGTCGACGGACAGGGCGATGGCGAAGCGGACGTTGGCGGAGAGCGTGCTCGTCGCGCCGCTCGCCATCTGGAGCTGCAAGAAGGTGGGCGACAGCTGGACGTTGCTCTCCACGCTGGGCAGCGATGTCATCTGGTCCAGGAAGGTCGGGGTGATGGCGGTGGGCAGGGCGACCTGCACGAAATTGGACGCCACCCACTGGGCCAGCTGTTGGGTGCCGGAGGCGATGTGCACCGTGATGGTCCGGACGTCCGGCTTGGTCCCCCACCAACGCGGATTCGTTCCGAGCACGATGGCCGTCGGCGTGACCCTGGTTATCCGGAAGGGGCCCCCGGAGAGGTCGATGGAGGGATCGACCGTGCTGCAGGCGGGGTCCCAGCCCGCCTTCTCCATGATGTGGGCCGGCAGCAGGTTGGCGAAGAGCATCTGCCAGTCGGCGAACGGGGTCCGGAAGACGACGGTCACCGTCCGGCCCTTGTCGCTCCCGGTGATGGAGCCGATGTCGCGGTACCCGGCGATGCTGGCCGCGGTGTTCGGTTGCGACAACAAGCCGCCGCGCTGCTGCTGCCACGCGTAAATGAAGTCCTTGGCCGTGATGGGCACGCCGTCCGACCACACGGCGTCGGGGTTCAGGGTGTACACGATCTTCTCGGGAGCCGGCGCGGCGCTGACCAGCTCGGCCTGCACGATCAGGTTGGGGTTCGGCGAGACGCCGCCGTTCATGTTCACCACGTACGGGCTGGGGAGTACCGCGCCCAACACCTGCAGGGTGGCCGGCGTGTCACCCCCCGGCGTATTCGGGTTGCACCCGGTCGGCCGCTGGGTCATCCCGTAGGAGATGGAGCCACCGGTGACGCCGACGTAGGTGACCGTCGTCTGAGAACTCGATGCAGCCCCGCCGCAGCCGGCGGCGAGGAACGCCAGCGCCAGAACGCACCCGGGCCAACGGCCCCGGTGCGTCACTGCAGGCGTAGGCCGAGTGTGAGGGTCGCGAAGGTGAAGATGATGGCCACGGTGACCGTGATGCGGTCCAGGTTGCGCTCAACCACCGTGGAGCCCTGTGCCGCGGCGCCCACGCTGCCACCGAACATGTCCGACAGGCCGCCGCCCTTGCCGCTGTGCATCAGGATGAGGAAGATCAGACCGAGGGCCGAGAGCACCTCAACGACGATGTAGATCCAGGTGACGAAGGACACTCAGGAACGGTAGCAGGCGCCGCCGGCCCGAATAACGTCAAGGAAGGTGCCCGCCTGCAGGCTCGCCCCACCCACCAGGAGGCCGTCGACGTCCGGCTCCGACATGAAGTCTGCGGCGTTCTCCGCCTGGACCGAGCCCCCGTACTGGATGCGCACCGCGTCCGCGGCCGGCTGGCCCGCCACCTTGCCCACCAGGGCCCGGATGAAGACGCTGGCGTCTTCGGCGTCCATGGCCGACGCCGCCTGCCCGGTGCCGATGGCCCACAACGGCTCGTAGGCCAGGACCAGGCCGCCGACCAGCTCGGGCGACAGGCCGTCGAGGGCGGAGAGCACCTGCTCCTCCACCTTCGCCTCCGTGCGTCCTGCGGCCCGTTCCTCTTCGGTCTCCCCCACGCAGACGATGGGGACCATGGCGTGGCGCAGCACCGCCTTGAGCGTCGCCGCCACCGTGGCGTCCGACATGCCGAACAGGGTGCGCCGTTCCGAGTGCCCCACAATCACGTACCGGGTCCCCAGCCGCGCCAACATTTGCGGGCTGACCTCCCCGGTGCGGGCGCCGGCGTCCTCGTCGGAGCAGTGCTGGGCGCCCAGCTGCACGGGGATGGCCTCCTTCTCGACCAACGTCTGGACGGTGCGCAGGTCGGTGAACGGAGGGTGGACCGAGACATCCACCGCCGCGACGTCCTCGGGCTTGAGCCGCAGTCCGAGATCGCGCAGCATGTGCAGCGCCTCTATGTGATCGTGGTGCATCTTCCAGTTCCCGCTGATCAGCGGGCGCCGACCGGCCACTACCGTGGGGCGTTGGGCGCGTGGCGCAACGCATCGAGGGCGGGCAGCTCTCCGCCGCGCTCGATGAAAGCTAGCGATGCTCCGCCGCCGGTGGACAGGAAGCTCACCTGGTCGCACAGCCGGAGCTCTTCGAGGGCACTGGCGCTGTCCCCGCCGCCCACGACGGAGAAGCCCTTGGACTCGGCGACCGCCTGGGCCACCACCCGCGTGCCGCCGGCGAAGCGAGCGTCCTCGAAGGCGCCCAACGGGCCGTTCCACAGGACGGTCCCCGCCTGTCGCACGACGTCGGCGAAGGCGGCGGCCGAGTCGGGCCCGATGTCGAGCCCGGTCCATCCGTCGGGAAGATCGCCCTCTATAAGCTTGACCCCCCCGCGGGACCCGATCCCCCCGGCGCCGAAGGTCCCACCCGGCTCGAGCGCGCGGATGTCGGTCGGCAGGAGGATCTCGAGCCCCGAGTCGAGCAGTGCCCGGCAGTCCTCGAGGTGACCGGCGTCGAACAGTGAGCTCCCCACGCGGCGCCCCTGCGCGGCCAGGAAGGTGAAGGCCATGCCGCCACCGACCACCAGCGTGTCCACCTTGGTGGCCAGCGCGTTGAGGACCTCGATCTTGTCCGCCACCTTGGCTCCGCCGACCACGGCCACGAAGGGTCGGGCCGGGCGTTCGAGGATGCGCCCCAGGACCTCGACCTCGCGGGCCAGGCGCAAGCCGGCGGCGCTGGGCAGGAACCGCGGCGGCCCGACGATAGAGGCGTGGGCGCGATGCGCCACACCGAAGGCCTCGTTCACGTAGACGTCGAAGCCCTCTATCAGTGAGGCCACGAAGGCCGGATCGTTGCGCTTCTCGCCCGGCTCGAAACGCAGGTTCTCGCCCAATTCGACCCCGGGGCAGAGCGCGTCGAGCCGCTCGCGCACCGGGTCCATCTCCCAGCGCGGGTCCCGTGTGTCGGCCGGTCGCCCTAGATGCGAGATGGCCACCACCTCGGCGCCCTGGTCCAGCAGCCAGCGCAGCGTCGGCAGCGCCGCCGTGATCCGGAAGTCGTCGGCCACGGTGGCCCGCCCGTCGATCCCGATGTGGAGGGGAACGTTGAAGTCGACCCGGACCAGGACCCGCTTTCCTTCGAGATCAGGAAGATCACCGAGGAGCGGGAGCCGGGCCGGGGTGGTCACCGGCTCAGGCCCCTACCAACAGGGTCAGGTCGACAAGCCGGTTCGAGTACCCCCACTCGTTGTCGTACCAGCCCTCCACCTTCACCAGTGAGAGCGCGTCGTCGATCGGCTGCACGATGGTGAGGCCGGCGTCGAAGGTGCACGACGCGGCGGTGCCCACGATGTCGCTGGAGACCAGGGGGTCTTCGGTGTAGTCGAGGACGCGGTCCAGTGGGGGCTTGGCCGCGGCCTCGGCGAAGGCGGCGTTGACCTCGGCCACCGTCGGGTTGCCCCGCACCACGGCGGTGAAGTCGGTGATGGAGCCGGCCGGCACCGGCACCCGCAGGGACATGCCGTCGAGCCGGCCCTTCATGGCCGACAGCACGCGGCTGGTGGCCCGGGCGGCCCCGGTCGAGCTGGGGACGATGTTGACGGCACCCGCCCGCGCCCGGCGCAGGTCGGTGTGGGTCAGGTCGAGAAGGTTCTGGTCGTTGGTGTACGCGTGCACCGTCGTCATCAGGCCGCTGACGATCTCGAACCGGTCGTCGAGGACCTTGACCATCGGCACGAAGCAGTTGGTGGTGCACGACGCGTTGGAGACCACGATGTGCTTCTCGGGGTCGAACTCGTCGTCGTTGACTCCGATGACGAAGGTGGCATCGGCGTCCTTGGAGGGCGCCGAAATGATGACCCGGCGCACCGTGCCGTGCAGGTGGCCCGCCGCATCGGCCCGCGTCGTGAACTTGCCCGTCGACTCGATGACGACATCGGCGCCCAGCGCTCCCCAGGGCAGCTGCTCGGGCTCGCGCTCGGCCAGCACCCGGATGTGGTGCTCCCCGACCAACAGGTCGCCGCCCTCGACGTCCACCGGGACCGGCATGCGCCCCTGGGTCGAGTCGTAGCGCAGCAGGTGGGCCAGGGTCTCGGGTGAGGTCAGGTCGTTGACCCCGACCACCTCGAGATCGGCTCCAGTCGCCAGGGCGGCGCGGAGGAAGTTCCGCCCGATGCGCCCGAAACCGTTGATGCCGACCCTCACTGTCATCCGGACCTTCTTCCTCTTCGACGACTATGCCAGCAGACTTTCGAGGGCTTGCGCCAGTTTGACGGGACTGTGTACAAGAGCATTCCCATCTGTGAGGGGGATATCCAGGGCCGAAATACCCAATTGGCCGAGTGGCATTCCACAACTCGTATCGCATACGACGACGTCCACAGATACATTATGCCTGCTCAGAGCTTCTACGTGTGCGGCAACGTCGAGCCCGGCCGTTTCGGGGAGCTGCGGGCGGAGGTTGCAGACATAGACGCGTTGCGCCCGTGAGCGGGCCACGGCCTCCGCGATCCCCCCCACGGCGGCGGCCGCCAGCACGCTGGTGAAGAGCGACCCGGGCCCGATGACGATCTGGTCGGCCCCCAGGATCCTCTCGACGGCCAGGGCCGGCGGCTGGGCGTCTCGGGGGACCAGCGACACCGTGCGGATGTTGCCGGCACGGGAGACGGCCACCTGCCCGGCCACCTGACCGCTGTCCGACTCCGCCTTGAGCACGACCAGCTCGGTGGTGGCCGGGAGGACGTCGCCGGCGGCCCCCAGCAGGTCGGCGGCGGCCCGCACGCCGGACACCAGGTCGCCCGTGGCCTCGATCAGCCCGGCCAGGATCAGGTTGCCGAGGGCGTGGCCCGCCAGCTCCCCCTCGTCGAAGCGATGCTCAAACGCCGACGCCAGGGGGGAGCCCGGAGCGGCCAGGGCGATGAGGCATTTGCGGAGATCGCCCAGGGCCACCACGTTGAGGATCTCCCGCAGCCGCCCGCTCGATCCCCCGTCGTCGGCCACCGAGACCACCGCGGTGAGCAGGCCGGCGTAGCGGCGGGCGGCGTGCAGCGTCACCGCCGTGCCGTGGCCCCCTCCCAGTGCCACCACCGCCGGTCGCGTCACCGGTCCACGTCACGATGGAAGACGGACACCGGGTGGCCGCGCTCGCTGAACCGCTCGCCCAGCGCCTCGGCCAGCGTCACCGAGCGGTGCCGGCCTCCGGTGCAGCCCAGCGCGATCGTCAGGTAGGACTTGCCCTCCCGCACGAACGAGGGGAGGATCCCGGCCAGCAGCCCGTCGACCTTCTCCAGGAAGTCCGTGGCCTCGGGGTGGGAGAGCACGTAGTCGCGCACCGGGGCATCCAACCCGCTGTACGGCCGCAGCTCCTCAATCCAGAACGGATTGGGGAGGAAACGGCAGTCGAAGACCAGGTCGACATCGAGGGGGAGGCCGAACTTGTAGCCGAAGGACACCACCGTCGTCTGCATGGCCGAGGCGCCGCCCTCGTCGCCGAACGCCTCTATCACCCTCGTGCGCAACTGGTTCGTGTTCAGCTCCCCGGTGTCGATGAGCAGATCGGCCTGGTCGCGCACGGGCGCCAGCAGCCGCCGCTCGTCGGCGATCGATTCCTCCACCCCACGGGCGGCCAGTGGATGGCGGCGGCGGGTGCCCTCGTAGCGCCTGATGAGGACGTCGTCGCTGGCATCGAGGAAGAGGACCCGTACCCGGTTCCCGTTGGACCGCAGCGCGGCCAGGACCTCGGGCAGCTCGTCGAAGTACTCCGACCCGCCCCGGCCGATGACCAGCGCCACCCGGTCCATCTCGGCACCCGGGAGGTTGATCATCTCGGCCATGTTGGTGATCAGGGCGGCCGGCAGGTTGTCGATGACGAACCACCCCAGGTCTTCGAGGGACGCCGCCGCGGTCGAACGACCCGCGCCCGACATCCCCGTCACTACGAGGAACTCGCTCACTGGGCCCTAGTCTGACCCACGGCGCGCACGCCGTCGTGGACGGCCACGGCCACCCGGTCGGGCAGCCACGGCAGCGCCAGGAGCTCCTCCAGCGAGGCGGAGCGGACAGCGTTGACCCCCCCGAGCTCCTTGACCAGCCGCGCCTTGCGGGCCGGTCCCAGCCCCGGTATCCCGTCCAGGACGCTCCTGGTCATGCGCTGCCCCCGCTTCTCGCGGTGAAGGTGATGGCGAACCGGTGGGCCTCGTCACGGACGCGCTGGAGGAGGTAGAGGGCGTCGGACCCTCGCCGCAGGCGGACGGGTTCGGGCGAGCCGGGGCGGTACACCTCCTCGAACTGCTTGGCCAGCGACGCCAGCTCCAGCTCGTCGGTGAGCCCGAGCTCGCGCACCACCCGCTCGGCCACACCGAGCTGGCCCTTGCCCCCGTCGACCAGCAGGAGGTTGGGCCGGTAGGCGAAGCGGCGGGAGCGCTCGGCCGGTTCCTTGAGCGCGGTGAGCCGCCTGGTGAGGACCTCCTCCATGGCGGCGTAGTCGTCGTTCCCCTTCACCGTCTTGACCTTGAAGCGGCGGTAGTCGGACCGCTTGGCCAGCCCGTCCTCGAGCACCACCATGGAGCCCACGTAGTCGGTCCCCTGCAGATGGCTCATGTCGAAGCACTCGATACGCAGTGGGGCCTCGCGCAGCCCGAGCGCCAGCTGGAGCTCGGTCAGGGCCTTGGAGCGGGCGTTGTGATCCGCCGCCCGGCGCAGGCGGTGACGGGCCAGGTCCTCGGCGGCCGACCGGGCCACGGTCTCCTGCAGGGCGCGCTTGGGCCCCCGCTTCGGCACGACCACGTCGACCGGGCCGTCGCGCACGGTGCGCAGCCAGCTCAGGAGGAGGTCGAGGTCGGCGGGCAGCTCCGGGACGAGGATCCGGCGGGGCACGTCGGCCGCCACCGCACCGTAGATCTGGGCCACGACCAGGCGCACGAACTCGGGCGGGCTGAGATCCTCCACCTTCTCGGCCACGAAGCCGCGGTGGCCGACCACCCGACCCCGGCGGACATGGAAGATCTGCACCGAGGCCTCGAGCGGGTCGTCGGCGATGCCGATGACGTCGAAGTCCTCGCTCCGCTCGGAGACCATCTGCTGGGACTCGGCCGCCTTCTGCGCCACCGCGATGCGGTCGCGCAGGCGGGCCGCCCGCTCGAACTCCAGGTCCTCGGCCGCCGCCAGCATCTCGGCCTCCAGCCGGGCCAGCACGGGCTCGGTGTCACCGGAGAGGAACCCGATCAGGTCCTCGACGTAGCCGTCGTAGGTGGGGTGGTCGACGGCGTCGATGCACGGCCCCGAACAGCGCTCGATGTCGAAGAGCAGGCAGGGCCGGCCCAGCCGCTGGTGCCGGGTGAACTTGGTGTCGCTGCACGTGCGGACGGGGAAGCTGCGCACCAGCAGGTCGAGGGTCGACCGTATGGCCGCGGCGTGGCCGTAGGGACCGAAGTAGCGGACGCCCTTGCGCTTGCGGCCGCGCACCACGGCCGGCCGGGGCCACTCGTCGTCCAGGGTCACGGCCAGCCACGGATAGCTCTTGTCGTCCTTCAACCTGACGTTGTACCGGGGCATGTGGGCCTGAATGAGCGAGTGCTCGAGGATCAGGGCGTCGACCTCGCTGTCCACCACCACCCACTCCACGTGGTCGGCCTGGGCCACCATCTGGGCCGTGCGGGGTGGCAACTTGGCGGGGTCCGCCCAGTAGTTGGGCAGCCGGTGGCGCAAGGACTTGGCCTTCCCCACGTAGAGGACACGGCCCTCGGCGTCGTAGAACTGGTACGAGCCCGGGGCGTCGGGGATGGACCCTGTGGGGGGGCGATACTGCATTGGATCCACTTTCGCGCACCCGGCA
>Ga0302181_10002778_pt1 | contig 12239 bp, 8 predicted proteins | sample I_Palsa_E3_3_FD_198786 | JGI IMG/M metagenome (GOLD analysis project Ga0302181, IMG submission 198786) | Peat permafrost microbial communities from Stordalen Mire near Abisko, Sweden - I_Palsa_E3_3 | ecosystem: Environmental > Terrestrial > Soil > Palsa > Peat permafrost | place: Sweden: Abisko... | reverse complement strand
GGCCGGTCTGTAGCGTCGGGTAGAGAACCGGGAACGGGACTTCGAGGGCGGCCTTCACAGTTTCGTTCTCGCCGGCCGAGGTCGTCGGAAACAGGCCGATCGAGCGCGGCGAGACGCCGCCGGAGGAGTGGTGGTGGTGGTGGTGGCTCGAGGAGCTGTGTCCACTCGAGGATGGAGGGAGGCTCAGGTGTTCGTCCCCGTGCAGGAAGTCCGCGAGCGTGGCCTGCTCGAGCGCCGGATTCGAGGTCACGTAGGAGCCGCCGTTGATCTGGGCATCGACGTTCGTGGTCTGGAATTTGACCTGCCGCAGGGGCTTTGACTGCGAGAAGGCGATCAACTTCGCCAGTTCGATCAGCTCTTCGGCGGAGGCGTGGAAAGTTGAGGTGATCGCGTGCCCGACGGCTTTCGCGACGGTGTCGATCTGGCCGATCTCGTTGGCCGGGTCGATCTGCTCGCGCAGGTCGCGCAGGAAGTCCTGCTGGCGCGCCACGCGCACGAAGTCCGAGTCGGTGTGGCGGTAGCGCACGTAGTCGAGCGCGTTTTCGTAGCAGAGCTTCTGGTAGCCAGGCTGCAGGTTGATCGACGTGTAGTCCGTTTCGGTCGTGCCGACGTTCTCGTTGTAGTAGCGGTGATCGACGTTCACGTAGGCGCAGCCGAGCGTGTCGACGACCTGGATGAAGCCCCTGAAGTTCACATCGATGATGCCGTTCAGCTTCAGTTCGGGAAACACTTCGCGCTTGATCGTTTCGGCCGCGAGCACGATCCCGCCCTTCGCGCCCCCGAGTCGGCTGCCGATCGTGTATGCGGCGTTGATCTTTTCGCCGGCGTACACCTGACCCGAGGGCGTCGTGATGTTGACCATCAGGTCGCGCGGGATCGAGAGCACTGAGGTCTGCCCCTGTTCGGGGTCGAAGCGCACGAGCAGGATCGTGTCCGAGTGCGGCGGGTCTTCCTTGTCATAGGAGTCTTTGGAGCCTTCTCTACGATCGGAGCCGAGGATCAGGAAGGTCTGCGCCCCGCCGCTGTATTCGGGCGTAACGAGACCTTTGGGGGCGCTGATCTGGTTGACGGCGGGGAAGATGTCGTGCGCGAGCCCGCTCGCGGTGTTCAGCGCGACCGTCGCCGTCGCCCCGGCACTGAGCAGCACGATCAAAACGCCGCCGATCAGGAAGCGCTTCCACATGCCCACCCACAGCGAGGGCGGGCGCTCGTCATCCATCGGATGTCACCAAGGAGCAGCTCATACGGGCAATGCGTGCACCGGGAGGGCGGGCCCTCATCAACGCGCTCGCCGGAGAAGGTTAGCGAGCGGGTCGGCGTGCCCGCGCCGGTGGGGGGCGGCGACGGATGCGACCGGTACCCTCGATCGATGCTCAGCCCCCGAAATCGTGAGCTGTTGGGGTTGATCCCCGCCGCGCTGCTGGTCACGGCGGGCTTCACCGCGATCTTCATCCAGGTCCAGGACACTTCGCGGGGGTCGGCGACCAGCCTCACGCTGAACCACGCCTCCAGCGTGTCGCTGACCTACGGCGCGCTGTTCCTCGTGCTGTGCGTGGCCGGGCATCTGGTGATCCGCTTCTGCCTGCCCGACGCGGACCCCTACTTGTTCCCCCTGGGCGCGGTGCTCGCGAGCGTGGGGATCGTGATGGTCTACCGCATCAACCCAACGCTGGCGCGCCAGCAGGCGCAGTGGATGGTGCTCGGACTGGTGCTGTTCGCCGCGACGATCCTCGCCCTGCGCCGCCGGGGCGTGGGCGTGCTCGAGCGCTACCGCTACACGATCGCGGCCATCGGCATCGGCATGACCGTACTGCCGCGCCTGCCCGTGATCGGCGAGCAGGTCAACGGCGCCTACCTCGACATCCACGTCGGTGGCGTCTCATTTCAGCCTGCTGAGCTCGGGAAGGTCGCGATCGTGATCTTCCTCGCGAGCTATCTGCGCGACAACCGCCAGATCCTCGTAACCGGAGGGCGGCGCGTACTGGGCCTGACAATCCCGCCGATGAAGCAGTTTGGCCCGATGCTGCTGGTATGGGGCGCGGCAATGGGCACGTTGCTGCTCACGGGCGAGCTGGGCACTTCGCTGATGTTCTACGGCGCCTTTCTCGCGCTGCTGTATGTCGCCACCGGACGCTTCTCGTTCCCGCTGATCGGCCTGGTCCTGTTCGCGCTCGGCGCGTGGTTCGTCGCCGGGCATGTCGAGCACGTGCACGCGCGCGTGCTCGCCTGGGAACACCCGCTCGATCCGACGCTATTCAGGAGCGGGACCAGCTACCAGCTCGGCCAGGCACTGTTCGCCCAGGCCGATGGTGGGCTGCTGGGGACGGGCTTTGACCAGTCGCTGCTACACCTGCCCGGCGGCTCTTCGATCCTGCCGGTCCCCGAAAGCGACATGATCTACGCGGTTATCACCGACGAGCTCGGTCTCTTCGGCGCCGCCGGCCTGCTGCTCGTCTACCTGCTGTTCGTCGCCCGTGGCCTGAAGACGGCGATGCTGGCGAAGGACTCGTTCTCCAAGCTGCTGGCGACAGGATTGTCGTTCGTTGTCGCGATGCAGGTGTTCGTGATCGTCGGCGGCGTCACGCGCGTGATCCCGCTGACCGGGGTGACGCTCCCGTTCGTCGCCTACGGAGGCTCGTCGGTGGTGATGAACTTCGTGCTGCTCGCGCTGTTGCTGGTGATCTCCGATCGCGCGCGGCGGTCTTACTCACGAGCCTGATGTGCGCCATGCGCGTCTTTTGTGTGGGTTTGCTGAGGCTTTTGGGCGAGAACTCATAACAGTGAGCGCGCAGGGGAGCCCCGCGCGCTGTCGAAACCCAGGCCGTGCTGACTTCGACGATTGCGGCGACACCACGCCTGTTCCTGTGGACACCGCCGCGGCCCGTGCACAACCGCTACGCCGGCTTGACCGAGCCCCGCTCGCATACAGGCGGCCCGTCATCTACAGGCGGCCTGTCCTCTCCCGCGGGGCTGCACCGGCGGCCGTGGCTGGCGCGGCTGCGCCGCGCCTTGGAGGAGCAGCTGTTCGTGTTGCATTACCAGCCGATCGTGTCGTTGCGGGACGGGAGCGTGTCGCACTACGAGGCGCTCGTGCGGCTCGCCGACGATCCGGGTGGGCAGTTGGTGGCGCCCGGCAGATTCCTGCCCGCGGCCGAGCGCTACGGCCTGATCCGCGAGATCGACCGGATGGTGCTGGCCCAGGTGGCCACACTGCTCGGGGGGGAGCACGGGGAACGCGGCGTGCGGATCGCGATCAATTGCTCGTCACTGTCGATCACCGACGGGGGGATGCTCGCCGAGATCGAAGCGCGGCTCGCGCTCGCGCGCGTCGATCCCACGCAGCTCGTGATCGAGATCACAGAGACCGCCGCGATCTCCGATATGGCGCGCGCACGGGACTTCTGCGCCGGTGTGCAGGCGCTCGGTTGTGCCGTCGCGCTCGACGATTTCGGGGCCGGGTTCGGTTCTTTTCAGTACCTCAAGCACCTGCCGTTTCTGTACCTGAAGATCGACGGCGACTTCATCCGCGGCCTGCCCGCTTCGCCGAAGGATCAACTCGTCGTCAAGGCGCTTGTGGAGCTGGCCCGCGGCATGGGCAAGCAGACGATCGCCGAGTACGTTGGCGACGCGCCGACGGTCGAACTGTTGCGCGACTTTGGCGTCGACTACGCGCAGGGGTTCCAGGTGGGACGTCCCCAGCCGGCCTTACCGGTCGCGGTCTAGCGGCCTTACTTGGGCTGGGGAAACTGGGAGCGCATCGCCGCGTCCCAGACACGGTCCGGAGTGAGCTTGCGCTGCAGGATCGACAGGTGCGCCGAGGCCGTCACAGGGACACGTGACGGCGCGCGGCGACGGGAGATCGCCTTATCGATCGCCTTCGCCACGACATCCGGGCCGCCGCCGAGGCGACTCATCAGGCCTTCGTAGACACCCGTGGTGAGGGCCGAGACCTTGGCGTCGAACTCGGCATACGGGCCGTCTCCGGCCACCTCGCCGGCCTTCGCCACAGCTGTGGCGCCGAACTCCGTGGTGATCAGGCCGGGCTCGATCAGCACGACGTCGATCCCAAAGCCCTTGACCTCGAAGCGCAGCGCGTCTGAGATGGCCTCCAACGAATACTTGGTCGCGTGGTAGACACCCCCGCCGGGGAACGTTAAACGCCCGCCCATCGAGCCGATGTTCACGATCTTGCCCCAGCGTTGCTCGCGCATCCCGCCCAACACCATCTGGGTGATCGCGATCAAGCCGAACACGTTCGTCTCGAACTGGCGCCGCACGGCATCCAGCGGAACCTGCTCGATCGCGCCGCCCTGGCTGTAGCCGGCGTTGTTGACGAGCACGCCGACGGCGCCCTCGGCGCGCTGCACCTCATCCACCGCCGCGCGCATCGAGGCCTCGTTGGTCACGTCGAGCGCCAAAGTGCGGCAGCCTGCATCCTTCAGGTGCTCGATCGTCTCCAACCGGCGGGCGGTGGCGTACACGGTCCAGCCGCCGGCGGCCAGCCGGCGCGCGGTGGCCTCGCCGATGCCGGAGGAGCAGCCGGTGATCAGCACCGCCTTTGAGATCGCACCCATCGGCTCAGCAGCATAGGGGTTTGGGTGGAGCCAAAAAACGCCGCCGTTCTCTAGGCTGAACCGTCGATGCGCGCGGTTACCTTTCAAGCTCCCGGCGAGGTGCTCGTCGCGGAGGTTCCCGAGCCGGAGCTGCTCGACGCCGGGGACGCGATCCTGCAGATCGAGGCGACGGGCGTGTGCGGGTCGGACCTGCACATCTACCACGGCCGTGTACAGATAGAGCCGGGCTTCACGATCGGGCACGAGTACGTCGGCACGGTGATCGAGGCCGGTCCGGATGTCCGCGACGTACAGGTGGGCGACCGCGTGCTCGGCTGCTTTCAGACGGCGTGCGGGCGTTGCTGGTTCTGCCGTCGCGGCGCCTTTCATAAGTGCGACTCCTCGCGCACGTTCGGCCACGGCGCGGCGCTCGGCGCCCTCCAGGGCACGCAGGCCGAGCGGGCTTTGGTGCCGAACGCCGATCTCGTGCTGCGCAAGGTCCCCATCGGGATGAGCGACGAGACCGCCTTGTTCGCCGGCGACGTGATGGGCACCGGCTACCACGCCGTCGCCGAGAGCGGTCTGCGCGCCGGCGATGTCGCTGCGGTGCTCGGCCTCGGGCCGGTGGGGCTTTGTGCGGTGCAGGCGGCGAAGGCGGCCGGCGCGGCGCACGTGATCGCCGTCGACTCCGTCGCCGAGCGCCTGGCGATGGCGGAGTCCTTCGGCGCCGAGCCCGTGCACCTGAGCGACGGGGACCCGCGGGCCGCCGCGCGCACGGCGACCGAAGGTCGCGGGGTGGACGTGTGCATCGACGCCGTCGGTCACCCCAAGGCGCTCGATTTCGCGCTGCGCCTGACGCGCAAGTGCGGGACGGTGCAGGCGATCGGAGTCTACGCCGAGCGCTGCGAGCTGCACATGGGCCTGTTGTGGATCAAGTCGCTGCAGCTGTGCGCGGGCCACGCGAACGTGATTGCACACGTCGACCGCGTGATGGCGATGATGTCCGCCGGGCTGCTCGACCCAGCACCGCTCGTCACCCATCACATGGCCCTCGACGACGCCGCGGAGGCCTACGCGCTGTATGACCGGCGCGAGGCGCTTAAGATCGTGTTGAAGCCGTGAGCCATCCGTAAGGAGCCGAAATGACCGCCGCAGCCGACACCGCCACTTCGAGCAACACCCTCCCCGACGAGCTGGGGGACGCCGCGCGCGCGTTCATCTCCAGTCCCCAGCGCCTGCTGATCGGTGCAGAGCGCGCTGAGGCAGCCGACGGGCGCACGTTCGCGACGCTCGACCCCGCCACGGGGCATGAGATCGCGCAGGTGCCGCAGGCCGGTACGCAGGACGTGGATCGGGCGGTCGAGGCGGCACGCGCGGCGTTCGCCGAAGGGCCATGGGCCTCGATGTCCGCTGCCGGGCGCGAGCGCCTGATACATGCGCTGGCCGACGCAATGGAAGAGCGCGCCGAGGAGCTCGCGCAGATCGAGTCGCTGGACAACGGCAAGCCGGTCGGCCTCGCCCAGTACGTCGATGTGAACGGGGCGATCGGGCACCTGCGCTACTTCGCTGGGTGGCCGACGAAGGTCGAGGGGGGCGTGCTGCCGGTCGCCGCGCCGAACATGCACTGTTACACCCGCCGCGAGCCTGTCGGGGTGTGCGGGCAGATCATCCCCTGGAACTTCCCGCTGCTGATGGCCGCGTGGAAGCTCGGTCCCGCGCTCGCCGCGGGCTGTACTGTCGTGCTGAAGCCGGCGGAGCAGACGCCGCTGAGTGCGCTGCGCCTAGGCGAGCTGGCGCTGGAGGTCGGCTTCCCGCCGGGCGTTCTGAACGTGCTCACCGGCGACGGCGAGACCGGCGCAGCGTTGGTCGATCACCCCGGCGTCGACAAGATTGCCTTCACCGGCTCAACCGCGGTCGGGCGGGAGATCGGCGCGAAGGCCGGCAAAGCGCTCAAGCGCGTGACGCTGGAGCTCGGGGGGAAGTCGCCGAACATCATCCTGCCGGACGCCGACATCGACGCTGCCGTGAAGGGTTCCTTCCAGGCGATCTACTTCAACTCCGGGCAGGCGTGCAATGCGGGCTCGCGCCTGTTCGTCCCCGCAGAGCGCTTCGATGAGGTCATGAACGGCCTCGCCGACGCGGCCAAGGCGGCACGACTCGGTCCGGGATTGGATTCCGGTACTCAGCTCGGGCCGCTGGTCTCCGCCGAGCAGCAGGAGCGGGTGCTTGGCTACATCGAGGCCGGTCGCGAGGAGGGCGCAGAGGTGCTCGCCGGTGGCGAGGCGGTGTTGACCGACAGCGGCGGCTACTTCGTCGCGCCGACGCTGTTCGCCACCACCTCCGACGAGCTGCGGATCTCCCGTGAGGAGATCTTTGGCCCCGTGCTGGTGGCCTCTCCCTACGACTCGCTCGAGGAGGTCGCCGAGCGGGCGAACGCGGGTGAGTACGGCCTGGCCGCGGGAGTGTGGACACGTGACGTCAGCAACGCCCACCGCCTGGCCGCGATGCTGCGGGCGGGCATGATTTACATCAACACCTGGGGAGTGGTCGATCCGTCGGCGCCGTTCGGTGGCTTCAAGGCTTCCGGCATCGGTCGCGAGCACGGCCACGACGGTCTCGACGCCTACCTGGAGACAAAGACGGTTTGGACAGCGTTGTAGGGAGCAGCGGCGGCGTTGTAGGTCCTAGCGTCGTAGATCGCCCGGGGAAGAGCGCCGGTGACGCTGGGCGTCTGAGCACCTCGCGCTTTGCGCGGCTGCGCGAGCGCCCGCAGGCGGAGTGCTGGGCGCGGGCGTTGATCGTCCTATGCGCACTCGTGCTCGTCGCCGCGACCCTGGAGATCGTGCTCGACGCGGCGGTCGGGCACTCGGTGTTGATCCCCAAACAGCCCGACATCGCCGGTTGGTTGAGCGGCATCGGGACGCGTCTCGGCTACCGCACCTTCCTGATCGCGCTGCTCGCCTTCACCGGCGCCTACGCGGTGCTGCTGGGGCTCGCGAGGCGGATCTCAAAGCGCTGGGCGATCGTACTTGTGGGGGCGCTGCAGCTGATCGTGTTCGTCGGCCCGGTTCTGATCTCGACGGACGTGTTCAGCTACATCGCCTACGCGCGCATGGGTGTCGAGCACGCGATCAACCCCTACACGCACGGCCCGATCGCGATCGTCCACGACCCGGTCTACCAATATGTCGGCAAAGACTGGAAGCACGTCGCCACCGCCTACGGCCCGCTGTACACGTTGCTCTCCTACCCGCTGGCGCCGCTCGGCGTGACGGGCGCGCTGTGGGGGATGAAACTCGAGGCGCTGCTCGCCGGTGCCGGCACGCTCGCGCTCACCTGGCGCTGCGCGCGCGTGCGGGGCCTGGACCCGGTGCTCGCGCTGCTCGTGGTCGGCGCGAACCCGCTGTGGGTGATCTACGGCCTCGGGGGCGCGCACAACGATCTGATCATGACGCTGTTCATGATGGCCGCGGTCAGCTTCTCGCTCGTCGGACGCGATGCCCCGGCCGCTGCCTCGGTGGTGGCGGGCGCGCTCGTGAAGGCGACCGTCGCCGCGCTGCTTCCGTTCATGATCCTCTCGCGCCGCAAGCTCGCCCCGATCCTCGGCGCGCTGGGAGCGCTGGCGCTCGCCGCGCTGGTCGGCTACACCGTGTTTGGGATCCACGGGATCGACCTCGTCGCTGCGCTGAACCGCGACGCGGCGTTCGTCTCGACCGACAGCTTCCCGACCGAGCTCGCGCACCTGGTGGGCAAGCCGGGGGTCTTCCCGATCGATCACGACCTGCTCAAGGCGGGCCTCGTGCTGATCGTGGGATACCTGCTGTGGCGCACGTGGCGGGGCTATGACTGGGTCGCGGCTTCCGGCTGGACGCTGCTTGCGATCTCGGTGACGAGCACGTGGTTGTTGCCGTGGTACACGCTGTGGTCGCTGCCGCTGGCCGTGGTCGTGCGCGACCGCCGCCTGCTCGCCGCGACGCTGGCGGTGCAGGTGCTGTTCATCGTCCATCAGCTGGCTCCGTTGTTGGTACCCGTCGGATGAGCGACGCCGCGACTCCTCTCCCGGACGCGACGCCCGTCGACGGTGGTCGCTGGAAACGCCTGCCCGAGTGGATTCAGCCACGCGACCGGGAGCTGTCCGGGACAGGGCGCCGCCGGCTGGTCGAGGTGACGCTGCTGATCCTCGCGGGTCTGTTGCTGGCGGTTGCGACCGTCAACGACGTGGTCGAGCAGACACATGTCAACCATCGCCTGAATGCGGACCTGCGCACGTGGCGCGAGTACACCGGCCACGACTACAAAAACATCTCTACCGAACAGGACATCTACGGCCACACCACGCGCGACGTCGTTTGCGGCAACACGACGCCCGGACCGCCGAAAGAACGGGTCCAGCTGTGCCTGCAGATGACCGGACCGGTTATCGACGGACGCCGCGCCGCGCGCGGCGGCTGGTACCTGCCGCCGAAGGTCGAAGACGCGCCGGCGTTCCGCTATGGCTGCTTCGGCACGGCGACGCCGGCGGAGTTCTGTGGGAGGGCCGCGGCGGGCGCGGCGGGAAGTCCCGAAGGCTCTTCGCCGGAAGCCACCCAGTGAGCGCGGCGGTCTCCTCGCCGGCGGGTACGCACCCCGTCCTCGCCACGCGCAGCGGAGCACCGCCCGCTTGGTGGCCGCTCGCGGCGCTCTTGCTGCTCGCCACCGCGCTGCGGTTCTCGACGCTCGGGCTGCAGAGCTTCTGGTACGACGAGGCGTTCACCCCCGTGCACGTGCTGCACGCGAGCCTCGGGGCGACGCTGCACTCGGTCGTCCATACCGAGAACACACCGCCGCTCTGGTACGTGCTGATCTGGGCGTGGTCGCGCGTCTTCGGCACCGGTGCAATTGCTCTGCGCCTGCCCTCGGCCGTGTTCGGCGTGGCGACGGTTCCTGTCGCATGGGCGATCGGGCGCGAGCTGACCGGCCGCCGCGCCACGGCGATCGCAGCTGCCGCGTTCGTCGCGGTGAACCCGCTGTTCGTGTGGTACTCCCAGGAGGCGCGCGCGTACGGGCTGTTCGTGCTGACGAGCGCGCTGGCGATGCTCTGCTTCCTGCGTGCGCAGCAGGAGCCGACGACACGGCGATTTGTGGCCTTTGCCGTCACGGCCTCGCTGGCGCTGCTGAGCCACTACTTCGCTGCGTTCCTCCTGGCCCCGATGATTGTGATGCTGCTACTTCAGGGCGGCGCGCGCAGGCGCGCCACGCTGCTCGCATGTGCGGTGCCGGTCCTCGTCGGCCTCGCGCTGCTGCCGCTGGCCTCCGCGCAGGGTGGCCACGGCGCGCAGTGGATCGGCGAATGGGCGCTCACGAGCCGCCTGCAAGCGATCCCGCAGTATTACCTGACGGGCTACTCGGGCGAGCCGCTCGGACACGGCATCGAGCTGCTCGTGGCGCTGCCGGTCCTCGCGGGTATTGGCTACGGCCTGTGGAGCGTGCTTGACTCACGCGAGGAGCGGGGCGCGCTGATCGCGCTAACGATCGCGGCGTGCGGAGTATTGCTCCCGATTGTGCTGATCGCGTTCGGCGCCGACTACATGGCGCCGCGCAACCTCGTCGCGGCGATGATCCCCGTCAGCGCCCTGATCGCTGTGATCGTCGTGGCTCGAAGGGCAGGGCGAACCGGTGCGGTGCTCGCCGCCATGATCGCACTGGTGGGGCTGGCGATAACGATCGACGTCGATCTCAGCCCCCGCCTGCAACGCGGCGACTGGCGCGGCGTGGCGAAGGTGCTGCGCGGCAGTGCCGCCACTGGAGACCGCATCATCGCCTCCGACCGCGTGATCACGACCGTTGAGCTGGGCGCCGCGCCGCTCGAGTACTACCTGCCGCCGCTGCACAATCTCGCCGAGGGCACGACGGTGACGGTGAGCGAGATCGACGAGACCGGCTATGCGCCGCTGCGGGCCTCGGCTGCCAGCCCCCCGGCACCAGGCTTTCAGCTGCTCAGCCGCGACGACGTGAACGGGCTGATCGTCTACCGCTTCGTCTCATCGGTGCCTCGCACGGTCTCCGAGGCCACGTTACGCAGGCACGTGATCACCGAAGCGCACCCCGAGGTGCTCATCTCGCCGGGTGTACGGGTCTCCTCCATCGGCAAGCGGAGTTGATCGAGCACGGCGGTAGGTCGAGCACGGCGCGAGGACCTCGGAAGGCTCATCGGCCCCACGCGGGAGTGCATCGATCGTCGGAGGCTCACCTTCACCTCGGCCCGCGTCGCCCATCCCCCACGTTATTCTTTTTATATGGATCTGTCGAATATTCGGTATTCGCGGATAACTACGGTCTCACCAGGGGCGGGGCGAGTCGATGCAATTGATATGCCACAGCCGCTAGAAAGGCCCCCCGAGTCGGCCGAGCCCATGGACGCGCTGACGGCCCGAACAGCCACGAGCCGGAGAAGGTGGATGATCCTTGCCTGCACGATCCTTCTCGTCGGTCTGGCGGCCTCGCTCGGCAGCGCGCTGCTGTGGCGCTCGAGCGTACGCGCGCACGATAAGCAGGAGTTCCAGACCAGCTCGACCGACGTGAACGAGACGGTGGAGACGCTGCTGCAACGTGACGCCGACTTCGTCGCGACCCTACGTGCCGTGCTGACGATGCAGCCGCATTTGAGTGCCACCCGCTTCGATCAGTGGTTCGCTCAGCTCCAGGGCAAGCAGCGGGAGGTGAGTGGACTTGGAACGACGGTCGTGGAAGCGGTGCCGGCTGCCGACCTGGCCGCCTTTCAGGCGCGCCGCGCCGCCGACCCCGCGTTTCGGGCGTTCGTGGGAGGCACGACCACACCCGTCGCTCCCAGCGGACGCGCGCGCTACTGCCTGCTCTCGGCCGGCGGGACCGTGACGCCGTACACCCGGGAAGTGGGGCAGTTGGTGCAGGGTGACTGGTGTAACCCCGCCTCGCCGATCGGTGGATTTGCGGATGGTGGAATCTCGCAGGCGAAGCTGATGCAGTCGATCACCGACAGTGGACAGTTCCTGGTTTACCCCGTGACGGTCCAGAACGTGAGCACGCTGTTTGTCGAAGCCGCGTTTTACAGGCGGGGCGCGAGCCTGCAGAGCGTCGCGCAGCGCCGTGCGGCGGTCGCCGGGTGGGTCGGGAGCTCGTTTGCAATCACCGCTCTGATCCACGAAGCGATTGGCGCGCATCACGGCCTCGGCGTGGCCCTCTACCACAGCAACCCCGGCGAGAGCGAAAAGCTGATCGGCCGGGTCGGCACGACTTCACCGGCAGGCGCCTTCACCCATGAAACCACGCTGCAGATCGACGGCACCTGGAGGGCGGTCGTGCGCGGCTCGGCGTCTGCGAGCGGGCTCTCCGCCAATGCACAGGGGCTGGCGCTGTTCCTCGTGGGGACGATCATCAGCCTGCTGCTGTTCGCACTGGTGCTGGTGCTGACGCGCTCGCGCGCGCGCGCCCTGGGGATGGTCCAGGAGAAGACCGGAGAACTTCGCCACCAATCGCTGCACGACGCGCTGACCGGGCTGCCCAACCGCGTGCTGGCGCTCGACCGCGCCGAGCAGATGCTCGCCCGTGCGCGCCGGCAGCAGATTCCGGTCGCGGCGCTGTACATCGATATCGACGGCTTCAAGCACGTCAACGACACGTTCGGACATGCCGCGGGCGACGAGCTGCTGCGGACAGTCGCCACGAGGC
>Ga0302181_10002772_pt1 | contig 12264 bp, 9 predicted proteins | sample I_Palsa_E3_3_FD_198786 | JGI IMG/M metagenome (GOLD analysis project Ga0302181, IMG submission 198786) | Peat permafrost microbial communities from Stordalen Mire near Abisko, Sweden - I_Palsa_E3_3 | ecosystem: Environmental > Terrestrial > Soil > Palsa > Peat permafrost | place: Sweden: Abisko... | reverse complement strand
CCGATGCTCGGGGTGATCGAACACCTCGGGCTTCACGGCACGCTGCTGAAATTGTCCAGGTACTACCTCGGTATCCTCGCCGCGACGATCCTGTTCATCGCGACCAATGCAGGGATGATCGGGATCTCGCGTCTGTCGTGGTCGCTGTCCGAGCACCGCCAGCTGCCGAGCATCTTCTCGCGGCTGCACTCCAAGTACCGCACACCGTGGTTCACACTGATCTTCTTCTCGGCGCTGGCGAGCACCCTGATCATCTACGGCAACACCCAGGTGCTCGGCAATCTGTACTCGTTCGGTGCGATGCTGTCCTTCACGACAGCGCACGCGGCGATCATCAAGCTGCGCGTCAGCGATCCGGACCGGGAGCGCCCCTACCGGAGTCCGTGGGGTCTGCGCATCAAAGGCTCCGAGATCCCGATGACCGCGGTGATTGGCGGCATCGGCACCGCCGCCGCCTGGGTCGCCGTGACCGTTCTACACGTCGAGGCCCGGTACGTCGGGATCCCCTGGATGATCGTGGGGATGGCGGGCTACTTCTACTATCGCCACAACCAGGGCCTGGACCCGCGCAAGCACTACCGCATCGAGCGCGCCGAGCGCCCACCGGACTTCCAGGAGCTCGAGTACCGCACCGCGCTCGTGCCGATCTTCGGCGAGGACGTCAGCGCCGCCGCGTTGCGTAGCGCCGCGAAGCTGATCGGCGAGGACGGCGTCGTCTATGCGATCTTCGTGCTGCCTGTGCCCAGCCAGCTCTCGCTGGAGGCGGGCCTCGAGGACGAGGAGGCCCAGGGCCGCTCGGTGCTCGAGAGCGCGCGCATCCAGGCGCGGCGCGCGGGCATCAAGATCCATACCGGCCTGATCCGCACGCGCAACCCCGGCAAGGCGCTCGTCGAAGAAGCCGAACGCGTCGGCTCGGACGTGATCTACTGGTCGACGATCCACGCGCCCGAGGGCGAGCAGCGAATCGGGCCCACCGCCGCCTACCTGCTCAGCAAGCGTCCCTGCCGGATCATCATCGAGACCGAGAACCGCCCCGCGCGCTCGTCTCCGGCCGCCGCAGTGCCCGCACCGGCCTGAGACTCTTGGCGTGCTCAGCTGAGTGCGGACCGTAGCGCCTCATCCAGCTCGGGATGGCGAAAGTCATAGCCCAGCACGAGCGGCTTCGCGGGCATCACGCGCGCACCCGCCGTGACGATCTCAGCCATCTCGCCGTACAGCAACCCCAAGGCAAAGCCTGGCACCGGCAACAATGAAGGCCGGTGCAGCGCGCGACCGAGCGCATGTGAGAACTCGCGGTTGGTGACCGGCTCGGGCGCGGTGGCGTTGACGGGCCCCGACCAGCGCTCGTCATCCATCGCAGCGCGAACCATGCCCACGAGGTCCTCACGGTGGATCCAAGATATGTACTGCTCGCCTCCCGCCACCGGCCCGCCCACGCCGAGTTGGAACGAGGGCAGCATCTTCTTCAAAGCACCTCCGTGGCGGTTCAGCACGACGCCGGTGCGCACCAGCACGACGCGCATCCCCAAAGCCGAGGCCTTCTGCGCCTCGGCCTCCCAGGCAACGCACGTCTCTGACAGGAAGTCGCTCCCCGGCGGTGCGTCCTCGTCGAGCGGCTCTTCGCCGCGCGGGCCGTAGTAGCCGACTGCCGAGCCGCTGATCAGCGTTCGTGGACGCAGGCCACCCGGCGCCTCACCGGCTGCCTTCAGGCCCGCGAGCAGATTACGGGTGCCAACCACGCGGCTGTTGCGAATCGCCCGCTTGGCCTGCTCGCTCCAGCGCTGGGCGACGTTCTCCCCGGCCAGGTGCACGACCGCGTCTACACCGGTAAGGGCCTGCACCGGGGCTGGTTCGCTCAGCGGATCCCAGCGCACCGCCTCGACACCCGATAATGCCTCCCGCGCGCGGGACGGATCGCGCGAGAGCACCGTGACCTCGGATCCGTGCTCGCGCAGCTCGGCGACGAGCGCGCTGCCGATCAACCCACTCGCTCCCGTCACGGTCACGCGCATGGCGAGTGTCGCTCCCGGTGGTTCTCGTTCATATGCATGACTCATATATGAGTATGCACAGGCCGACAGGGCGACGCCAACTATCGCGCGGCAACCCCGGCGTCCCGCCGATCTGGGCCATCGCGCGAAGGGTGCTATCGCGTGAGGAATCTACGAACGATCGTCTCCTGGGGCGAACCCGACCTCCGAGCCGGCGAGCGCGGTTCCGCTCGCGCGCGCCTCATCGGCGACGGCCGCCGCGACCGCCGGGGCGACGTCGCGGTTGAAGACCGACGGAATGATGTAGTCCTCGTGCAGTTCCTCGTCGGTCACAATCGCGGCGATCGCGCGGGCGGCGGCCATCTTCATCGACTCGGTGATGTCCGGTGCGCGCACATCGAGCGCGCCGCGGAAGATCCCCGGGAAGCAGAGCACGTTGTTGATCTGGTTGGGGTAGTCCGAGCGGCCGGTCGCCATGATGCGGACGTAGGGTGCCGCCTCCTCCGGGAGCACCTCGGGGTTGGGGTTGGCCATCGCGAACACCATCGCGTCATCGTTCATCCGCGCGAGCGCGTCTGCCTCCAGCGCGCGCGCCCCGGAGAGCCCGATCAACAGATCTGCGCCGTCGATCACGTCCGCCGGCTTGCCCGCACGGCACTCGGGGTTGGTGCTCTGCGCGAACCAGCGCTTGACCTCGTTCATCGAGCCGTCCACATAGTCCTCGCGCTCGACATGCAGCGCGCCGCGCGAGTCGGCGCCGACGATGTGGCGCACGCCGGCCTCGAGCAGGATCTTCGTGACCGCGATCCCGGCTGCACCCAGTCCGATGATCAGCACGTGCAGGTCCTCCAGGCGCCGGCCGGTGAGCTTGGCGGCATTCAGCAGCGCCGCCATCACGACCACGGCGGTCCCATGCTGGTCGTCGTGAAAGATCGGGATGTCCAGATCGCGCTTGAGGCGCTCCTCGATCTCAAAGCAGCGCGGCGCGGAGATGTCCTCCAGGTTGATCCCCCCGAAGGCGGGCGCGATCAGCGTGACGGCGCGGACGATCTCGTCGGTGTCCTTCGTGTCCAGGCAGATCGGGAACGCGTCGACGCCGGCGAACTCCTTGAACAGGCAGCACTTCCCCTCCATCACCGGCATCGCCGCGCGCGGGCCGATATCGCCCAGCCCGAGCACCGCGGTGCCGTCGGAGACAACGGCCACGGTGTTGCGCTTGATGGTGTATTGGAACGCCCGGTCCTCGTCGTCGGCGATCGACAGGCACACGCGCGCGACCCCCGGGGTGTAGGCCATCGAGAGGTCGTCGCGCGTCTTCAGAGGATGCTTGTTGTGCTGTTCGATCTTGCCCCCGACGTGCAGCAGGAACGTGCGATCGATCGTCTCGATCACGCGCGCGCCTGCCACTGAGCCGATCGCGGCGAGAATCTGCTCCCAGTGGGCCTTGCCGGAGGCGTCGACGACGATGTCGCGCACGCTGTGGCCGGAATCGATCTCGACTGCGTCGACAGCGACGACGATCCCGTCAGCCTCGCCGATCGCGCTGGTCAGATGCGCGAGCGTGCCCGCGGTGTCGTCGAACTCGACGCGAATCGTCAGGCGGTACTGCGCGCTGGGGGTGACGCTGCTCACGGAGGATGGCTCCCGGGTCGAAGACGATGTGGACGGGCGGTCGGGCATCTTATTTACTTGCCGCCCTGTGGCCCCCACGCCTACTAATAGAGTGATTGGGAGTGCTCTATCTCAAGTCAACACGACGGGCCGCGCACGGGTGAGCGCCGCCGCGCTGAGGACCGACGGCCACGAGCGCCGCCTGTTCCTGATCGACGGTCCCAGCCTCGTGTACCGGGCCTTCTTCGCGCTGCCCGAGTCGATCGCGACCTCCACCGGTGTGCCGACGAACGCGATCTTCGGGTTCGCTTCGATGCTCGTGAAGATCGTCACCGAGTACGGCGTGTGTCCCACCGTGGTCGCGTGGGACGCGGGCACCTCGGGCCGTACGGAGATGTTCGCCGATTACAAGGCCACGCGGCGCTCGCGTCCGGATCTGCTTAAACAGCAGTGGCCGGCGATGGAACCGCTCGTCGAGGCGTTTGGGTACAGCAACGTGCGCGTCGAGGGCTTCGAGGCCGACGACGTGCTCGCCTCGATTGCCGAGAGCGCGCTTCGGGCCGACCCGCCCGTACCCGTGATGATCGTCACCGGCGACCGCGACGCCTTCCAGCTGATCGACGGTGATGGTGTCATCAAGGTCATGGCGACCGCCCGCGGGATCACCGACACGAAGATCTACGACCGCCAGGCCGTGATCGACCGCTATGGAATCGCGCCGGAGATGATTCCCGACTTCTATGGGCTGAAGGGCGACACCTCAGACAACATTCCCGGTATCCCCGGCATCGGCGACAAGACGGCAAGCGAGTTGATCCAGAACTACGGAACGCTAGAGGAAGTGCTCGCGCACGTTGAGGAGATCAAAGGCGCCAAGCGCAAAGAGAACCTCGTCGAGCACGCCGAGAACGCGCGTATTTCCAAGCAACTCGCGACCGTCCAGCGCGACCTTGCCGTCGACTTCGATGTCGCTGCGGAGTCCGTGCGCGAGCCCGACCGCTCGCGCGTGCGTGCGGTCTTTCGTGAGTACGAGCTGCGCGATCCGCTGCGGCGTCTGGAGGAGGCGCTCGGCGACCCCGACCTCGCCGCGCCTGCGCTGGCCGCCGAGATCAAGCTGAGTGGGCGCGTGCGCGCGGGCGTGCCGGCTGACATCGCCCGCCTTGGTGTGCCCGAGGTTGAGCTCTCGCTCGTCGTGCGCGAGGCTGAGACGCCCGAGGATGCGCTGTTCGCCGAGGGCGCACCCTGGCGCTTCGCTGTCGCGGTCGCCGGCGAGGTACTCGCGGGTGACTGTGAGGGCCCCGAGCAGGTCGTGGAGGCCTTGGGCGGGCGGGCTGTCGTCGCGCACGACGCCAAGGCGCTGCGCCTCGTGCCACCGGGACTCGCGCACGACACGCTGCTCGGCGCCTACCTGCTCGAGCCCGCCCGCCGCGGCTACCCGTTTGCGGAGCTGTGCGAAGAGCGTGGCCTCGACAGTGACCTGGAGGACCCGCTCGCAGCCGACGCGCTGCTGCTCGGCGCGCTCGCGGACTGGCAGCGCGAGCAGATCGCGGAGCGAGGCCTGCAGGGCGTGATGAGCGAGATCGAGCTGCCGCTCGTGGCCGTCCTGCGCGAGATGGAGCTGCTCGGGGTGCGCCTGAATCTCGAGCGCCTCGCCGAGATCACCGGGCGCGTGCGCGGGGAGCTCATCGCGCTGGAAGCAGACATCTTCGCGCTCGCCGAGGAGGAGTTCCTGATCTCCTCGCCGCAGCAGCTGGGGGAGATCCTGTTCGAGAAGCTTGGGCTCTCGCGCAAGCGCCGTGGCAAGACCGGCTTTTCGACCGACGCGCGCGTGCTGCAGGCGATTCGCACCGAGCACGAGATCGTGCCGAAGATCGAGCGCTGGCGCGAGCTCTCGACGCTGGCCAAGACCTATCTCGACGTGCTGCCGGAGGTGGTCGACGAACGCTCGCGCATCCACACGACGTTTCTGCAGGCCGGCGCCCAGACGGGGCGACTCGCGAGCACCAACCCGAACATGCAGAACGTTCCGATCCGCACCCCGCTTGGGCGCGAGATCCGTGGCTGTTTCGAGGCCGAGGACGGCAACGTGTTGATCTCCGCCGACTACTCGCAGATCGAGCTGCGCGTGCTCGCGCACGCGGCCAAGGAGCCCGTATTGAAGGAGATCTTCGTGCGCGGGGAAGACGTGCACACCGCGACGGCCTCGCAGGTCTTCCACCTCGCAACTGACGCGATTGACCCCGGGATGCGCTCGAAGGCCAAGATGATCAACTACGGAATCGTCTATGGCCTCTCTGACTTCGGCCTCGCCGACCGCCTGAACATCCCGCGCGAGGAGGCCAAGGAGTTCATCGACGCCTACCTCGAGCGCTTCCCGCGCGTGGCGGCGTTCATGGCCGAGACGATCGAACGCGCGAAGGAGGAGAGCTACGTGACGACGCTGTGGGGCCGGCGCCGTCAGATTCCGGAGCTGCAGGCGCGCAACTACCAAGTGCGGATGCTCGGCGAGCGCCTCGCTGTGAACACCGTGATTCAGGGCACGGCTGCGGACATCATCAAGCTCGCGATGGTTCGTGCTCACGCCGCGCTCGCGAAGTCCGAGCTGCAGACACGCTTACTGCTCACGATCCACGACGAGCTTCTGTTCGAAGGCCCGCCCGCCGAGCAGGACGCCGCGCGCGCGCTCATCGAGCGCGAGATGTGTGGGGTGTGGGAGCACGACCCGCCGCTCGCCGTCGACGTCGGCGTCGGGCAGAACTGGCTCGAGGCGAAGTGACTCTGTTGGAGGCCAAGTGACCTGGCTGGAGGTCAAGTGAGCCGCGGGCTGGCGGTGCTGCTGGCCGCCGGCGCGGGCTGCCTTGTGGGGATTCAGGCGCCGATCAACTCCCGTCTGGGCAGGTCGGTTGGAAGCGTTCAGGCGGCCAGCGTGTCGTTCATGGTTGGCACGGCGGTGCTGCTGCTCGCGGTCACATTTGTCAACGGTGGCTTCGGAAACCTCACCCACATCTCACGCGCTCCGTGGTGGGCACTGCTCGGCGGGTTGTGTGGCGCGGTGTTCGTGACGATTGCGATCATCACCGTGCGTACCCTCGGCGCGAGCGGCCTGGCCGCCGCCGTCATCACCAGCCAGCTTGCCGTGTCGGTGGCGATCGACCGCTTCGGCCTGCTCGGGATCGCCAAGCAGCCGATCGGCACGCCACGCATCGTTGGATTGGCGCTGCTCGTAATCGGGGTTGTGCTGGTGGTGCGGAAGTAGGTATCCCTGCCCGCCAGAGGCATCTTTTCAGGTGCTGCACGGTGCTACACTTGCCTGGGTGCCAACGACGAGACCGCGGCATACGATCACCGAGACTCCGCCCGTGCACGAGGCGCTTGACGAGCTGCGCGCGAAGCTGAACGGGGATCGGATCGATTTTTCCGAGCTGGTGATCCTCGGCGCCCGTGCGAAGGCGCGCCGGTTGCCCGACCGGGGTGATGCTGAGAAAGCTCGCAAGGCTCGTAAGGAGCTTGCCGAGTTGATCCGCAGCGGCTCTGGTCCTCAGATGGATATCGCCGCGGCCGAAGAGCTCAAGGTCGGGGATCGGCTTGAGCTGGTCGAAAAGGACGGGCAGCTGATAGTCACGAAAGCCGTGTCCGGGGATCCCGTCGCTGCCGTGTACGGGATTCTGGGCGCGGGCGGTTGCACCAACGAGACGATCCGCACTCTGCGCGGCGCGCCCGACGCCCTGTGATCACGGCGATTGACACGAGCGTGCTGCTCGACGTCTTCGGCGCAGACCCCAATTTTGGACCAAGCTCTGCGGCTGCCGTGCAGGCGTGCCTCGCGGGTGGAAGTGTGATCGCGTGCGAGATCGTGTGGGCGGAGACGACCGCTTCCTTTCCGGCCGCTCCAGAGGCGGAAGCGGCACTTAAGCGTCTGCGCATTGACTTCTCGCCCCTCGACGCGGTGAGCGCGCTGGCGGCCGGCGAGCACTGGCGCACCTACCGGCGCGCGGGTGGGACCCGCGAGCGCACAATCGCGGACTTCGTGATCGGGGCTCACGCGCTCGCGTATACAGATCAGCTCTTGACGCGCGATCGAGGGTTCTATCGAACATATTTTAAAGACATGAGAGTCATCGATCCCGGCCAGGGGTAAGCGAAACCTCGGTCAACGCCTCGCCGAGCAACCGCACTCCCTGCTCAATCGCCGGCTCGGCGAGATTGCCATAGCCGAGCACAAGACCCGGGGGACCACCCGGGGTAAAGCGATGTAAGGAAAGGCCCTCCGCCCCGACCCCGCGCTGGGCTGCCCTCACCAGCAAAGCGGCCTCGTTCACGTCACCGGGCAGCTCCACCAGCTCGTAGAGCCCAGCCTCGTCATGGCCCGCCTGTGTTTCTCCCAGCCAGCGGGCAAGCGCCCCGAGCAGCGCCTCGCGCCGCGCCTGATAGCGTCGGCGCATGCGGCGGACGTGGCGGTCCAGCTCGCCGCGCACGATGAAGTCGCACAGGGCGAGCTGCCCAATGACCTCCGAGCCCGAGTCCTCTATTGCCTTGGCCGCGGTCAGCTGCCAGGCCAGCCACGGGGGCATAAGGAGCCAGCCGAGTCGCATCCCGGGAGCCAGGCGCTTTGCGGTCGAGCCGCAGTAGAGCACGCGTTCGGGCGCGAGACCCTGCAGCGCGCCGACCGCGCCGCGGTCGTAGCGGAACTCGCCGTCGTAGTCGTCCTCGACGATCAATCGATCCCCGTTCTCGGCCCACTCGATCAACGCCGCCCGGCGCGCGGGACTGAGCACGGCTCCGGTGGGAAACTGGTGCGCAGGGGTTACGACCACGACATCGGCGTCGCTCTGCGCGAGCCGCTCGACACGCAGCCCCTCGGCGTCGACCGGGATCGGCACGACCTCCATGCCGGCCTCCTCGACGATCAACTTGTGCGTGTGCCAGCCGGGATCCTCCAGTGCGACCGAGCGCACGCCATGGCCGCTCAACGTGCGGCAGGCGAGCGAGAAGCCCTGCGTGAAGCCGGTGCAGATCAGCATGTGCTCGGGGTCGGCCGCCGTGCCGCGAACGCGGCCGAGGTAATCGCCGAGCGCTTCGCGCAGCTCCGGTACGCCGCGTGGGTCTCCATAGCCCAGCGCCCCATGCGGCGAAACGCGTAAAGCGGTGCGCAGCGAACGCAACCAGCTGTCGCGGGGAAAGCCGGCGAGGTCGGGCAGCCCGGGGTGAAAGTGATAGGCGAAGCTCGGCAGAAGCGATCGCGCGGGAGCACGCGGAATCGAGGCGCGTACCGCGGTGGCGACCCGCACGGGCGCCCCCTGGCGGGTGCTCAGGTAGCCCTCGGCCGCTAGCTGGCCGTAGGCCTCGGTGACCACGCCGCGGGAGACGCCCAGCTCGGCTGCTAACCCACGCGTCGAGGGCATCCGCGCGCCGCCGGGCAGGCGCCCTGAGCGGATGTCCTCTCGCAGCGAGCGCTCGATCTGCTCGTGGAGCGGGATCTCGCCGGAAAGGTCAAGCCTGACGAGCAACTCCGGGCCGCCAACTGGTCCTAAAGAATCCGGCACAACTGGAACTGTACTCCGAGCCAGTTGCGGCGTAGCGTGCAGCCTGCAAACGATCCTGGAGGACCCACGATGAGCCAGCAGATCACCATAGTAGGAGGCGGCCTTGCCGGCCTGAGCGCCGCGATCGCATGTGCCGAAGGCGGGGCGAAGGTGCGTCTGCTCGAGGCGCACGAGGAGCTCGGTGGGCGGGCACGCAGCAGCGATGGGGCGTTCAAAGCGAACCTAGGTCCGCACGCCCTCTACCAGGATGGACCCCTGTGGCAGTGGCTGGCGGAGCGCAAGCTGCTCCCCGCGCACGTCGCACCGGCGCTCCGTGGCGCGGGTGGCGCGAGGTTCCGCTGGGATGGCGCCGTGCGCCGCACGCCGCCGCTCGGCGTGATTCCCTCGGTGCTGCGTCTGCGCGGGCGTGAGGCGCCCGTCGAGCTCGACTTTCGCAGCTGGGCGGCCAGTCACACCGACCGGCGCACCGCGGATCTACTGTCGGCGGCGGCCGGCGTTTACACGTTTCACCACGACCCCGGTGAGCTGTCGGCGGCGTTTGTGTGGCCGCAGACGGTACGCCTGTTTCTCGCGCGCCCGCCCGGCCCGGTCCGGTACGCGAGCGGCGGCTGGGGGATGCTGGTCGCGATGCTTGAGCGGCGGGTACGCGAGCTCGGCGTCACCGTCGAGACCGGCCGGCGCGTGGACGAGTTGCCCGCGGGACCGGTGATCGTCGCCACCGAGCACGAGCAGGCGGCACAGTTGTTGGGCGAGGAGTCGCTGAGCTGGCCGAGCGGCCGTACCGTGTGTCTCGACTTGGGCCTGCGCAGCCGCCGTGGCGATCCGTGGATCGTCTCGGATATGGAACAGGCGGGCTGGATTGGGCGCTACTCCACCTCAGATCGAGCGATTGCGCCTGCCGGGCACGATCTGATCCAGGCGCAGATGCCGATCCGCCCGGAGGAGAGCGTCGATCAGGCCGGCCTGCGGTTGGAGGCGCTGCTCGACGCGTCGCTGGTTGACTGGCGTGCCCGCGAGACCTGGCGCCGGCGTCAGGTGATGGACGCGCGCTCAGGCGCCCTGGACATGCCCGGCAAGACCTGGCGCGACCGCCCCGCCGTTGACCGCGGCGACGGCGTGTTCCTCGCCGGCGACATGGTCGCGGCGCCCGGCCTGCTCGCCGAGGTCTCCTTGACCAGCGCCGTGGAGGCCAGCCGGTTGGCGCTTGCCGCGGCGAGCGCGACCAGACCGCAGCTGCGCAGGGTCGCCTGAGCGCTCAGCCGGTTACGGCCATAGCTGCGCGTCTCGCGGGCGGGGTCCGGCCCAGCGTGGACGGGCGCACGCCCACAAACGTAGGCGGCGCGATCGCCAGGTAGTGCTCGAACGCCCAATGGGAAACCCGCCGGCTCTCGAACGCGAGCGCGAGCGCGGTGACCGCCCGCGAAGGGGTCATGCGTCCGATCGCGCGCTGGAGTTTGAACAGCGAGTCGTATTTACGCCCGTGCCCGGCGGAGAACGCGCCGTAGCGCGCGAGCGCCTGCGCGCGCGTGACTCGCCCATCGAGTACCGAACGCAGCTCGCGCCCGCAGGCGAGGCCGAAGTAGAGGGCGGTGCGAATCCCCTCGGCGGTCAAGGGCAGGCAGTGACCGGCGGAGTCACCGGTGAAGAACACGCCGTCCTCGACGGCCGCGCGCAGCTTGTGGGGGATCCAGTTGCCCTGATAGCCGTCGGCCGGCAGGCCCTGATCGCGGGCCAGCCGGACGGTTGGCTCCTTGACATGGTGCTCTGGCCAGAACGAGCCGACGCCGACGCGCAACTCATCATGCGCGGGGAAGCTCCAGGAGTAGCCCGAGCGGATGTAGCGATGGTCGATCCACAGCTCCATCTCCTCGCCGGCCCCGGCGGGGTGGACCTCGAGACCGCGCGACAGCGTGGCGTTCGGGGGTTGAATCGGCGCTGCGTTCGACAGCACGCGTCGCCAGCCGAGCGCGTCGACGATCAGTGGCGCGCTCACATCGCCGCGGTCGGTGTGCACAGTGAAGCCCTCGCGGCCGGTGACGGTGGCGATCTCGAGCTCGGATTCGGTCCCGCCCGCGCCGGCCTGGTCCCAGAGCAGCGCGCACAGCTCGCGGTAGTCGAACGTCGAGTACAGCCACGGCAGCGACCAGTGAGAGGTCCGATAGGGGGTGTGCGCGACGAGTTTGTCAAAGCGCTGGCGCTCGGAGCCACCCACCTCGAGCGCGTCCACCCAGCCGGTGGGCATCGCGCAGGCCGAAGTCTGGCGCTCACCGAGCTCGTAGCGGTCGAGGAGGAGGACCTTCGCCCCCGAACCGGCCAGTTCGCGCGCGACGGCCAACCCTGCGAAGCTGGCGCCGCAGACGAGCACGTCGCAGTCTCCGCGCTCTAGGGGTGTGCGCTCGGCTCCCCGCTTCGTCGCTCGCACCGGCATCTGTCAATCATACGAGTGCCCATCGGGTGGTGAGCGCCCCCGCTGCGCTAGGCTTGCTGCCGTGCAAACGCTGATTGAGCAACCCGACGCTCGCGTGGTCGAGGGGTCGAACGGACTCCTGCTGGAAATCGACGGCCAGATCGTCCCGAATTACGACGCGACCTTCCAGCCGATCGAGGAGGGGCAGGTCGTCACCGGCCACGTCGTGCGGATCGATAAGGACGAGGTGCTGGTCGACATCGGCTACAAGTCCGAGGGCGTGATCGCGGCGAACGAGCTGTCGATCCGCAAGTCTGTCGACCCCAAGGACGAGGTGCATCTGGGGGAGGAGGTCGACGCGATCGTCCTGATCAAGGAGGACCAGGATGGGCGACTGATGATGTCCAAGAAGCGCGCACGCTTCGAGAAGGCCTGGCGGCGGATCGAAACCGCCGCGGAGTCAGGTGAGCCGGTCGAGGGCACGGTCATCGAGGTCGTCAAGGGTGGCCTGATTATTGACCTTGGGGTGCGCGGCTTCCTACCCGCCTCGCTGGTGGACATCCGCCGCGTGCCCAACCTCGACGAATACATGGGCACGAAGATCGAGAGCAAGGTGATCGAGCTCAACCGCTCGCGCAACAACGTCGTGCTCTCGCGCCGCGCGGTGCTGGAGGAGGAGCGCAAGGAGGTACGCCAGCAGATCCTCGACCGC
>Ga0302181_10002764_pt1 | contig 12280 bp, 5 predicted proteins | sample I_Palsa_E3_3_FD_198786 | JGI IMG/M metagenome (GOLD analysis project Ga0302181, IMG submission 198786) | Peat permafrost microbial communities from Stordalen Mire near Abisko, Sweden - I_Palsa_E3_3 | ecosystem: Environmental > Terrestrial > Soil > Palsa > Peat permafrost | place: Sweden: Abisko... | reverse complement strand
AGCATCTTCGGGGCGTTGAGCACCCCGAGCTCGTGACCAAGCCGCCTGCAACGGACGCCTCCGGATCGCGCCCGCGGGTCACCGAGGGTGTCTACACGCTGGAGGGCCGACCCGCCGCGAAGCTGGGCTCGGCGCGAACGGTACTGCGGCGAGTACCAGGCGCCCGGGCGGCCTACGAGTCCTACTCGCTCGCCAGCACCGAGCTGCGTCTCGCCCTCCGCGGATCGCTCTCAGCGCGGCGTGCACGCCGCGATGTCGACGCACGAGATCGCTTCAAGCGCCAGGCTGTGAGAACCATCGCCGCTCCTCTGGTGGACGCTTCTCCGGACGCGCTCTCGCTGAAGCGCCTGTTCGAGGTGCGCGGTCTCGACGTGCGGATTGCCGAGCGCCACATCTATCTTCCGCCGCAGCCGCGACTGCGCTCCCTTCTGGGCGGAAACTCAGCCCCATACCCAGCCGACGCTGCCCTGGCGATCCCGATGGCCGCGCTCGCCAGGTCGGAGTCGCTCCCGCCCACCGAGGATTGGCTGCAGCATCTCCTGGCGGCCGACACGCTGCGCGGACAGCGGGCCGGGCCCCGCATCTACGACATGGTGTTCCTGGGCAGCGAGCGGCAGGTCCCGGGATTCGTGCTGCAGCATCCCGGCGAAGTTCCTGAAGCTGGCGAACCGGCGAGCCTCGACCTTGCTCGCCTGAACTCGCCGCCGAGCGGGATGCTCGTCGAGGACGTGCTCGATGGGAAGACCACGCGCGCCCTGCACCTCGGACGCGAGCGCATGTTCGGGAGTCGTCGATACCCCTACCAGTCGATCCCGACCACCGGCCGTCCGGGGCGCAGGGATTCAGTCAGTCGCTGGCGGAAGATCAGCTCGATGCTCGCCGAGAGTGGCCTGGATGTCGCTGAGCGCTTGGTGCTGGACGTCGGCTGCAACGCCGGCATGATGCTGGCCGCGGCGCTGGCGGACGGCGCCTCCTGGGGTGTGGGTTGGGACCTCCCTGTCATCTCTCAGCGGGCCGAAGCGCTGCTGCTTGCACTCGGCTACAGCCGCTTTGACCTGATCGGGCGCGCTCTCAGCGAGCGATACGAGCTCGGACAGGATCTGCCGCCGCACGTAAGCCCATTGTTGAACGACTCGCTTGTTCTGTATCTGGCGATCCGAGAGCACATCGGGTTCGTTGCCGACCTCGCCGAGCTCCCATGGAGGGCACTGGTCTATGAAGGAGGCGCGACGGAGTCGGCGGCAGGACTCGAGGAGGCCCTGGCTCCGCTGCGGCAGAGAACGACGTTCAGGGTCGCTTCTGCGGTCGACTTCCGCGAGGGTGAGGGCTTGGCCCGACCGCTCGCCGTTCTGATCCGCTGAGCGAGCTTCGCAATCGGGCGCCGACAGCCCAGCGAATCCGCACCGGGATTGCTCAGCGAACCCGCACCGGCGTCCCGATCGGCACGTGCACCGCTATCCAGCCGATCGCGTCATTGTCCATGCGCACGCAACCATGCGAGCGCGCCGTGCCCAGCGGATCCACGAGGCTCGCACCGCCGCGACCGTGCAGAGCGATCTGCCCGTCGCCGCCTTCGAAATGCTGGAGCACGCTGGAGTGAGCGGTGAGCGGCAGCACCCATGAGCCCTCGAATTCCGCGGGATTTGGCTGACGCAACTCGGAGGCCACCGCAAACAGGCCGGCGGGCGTCGGCGTGGATGGCTTGCCGACGACGACAGCGAAGGTCCGTATCAGGCGGTCGGCGCGGTAGACACGCAGCGTGTGCTGCTCGCGCGAGACCGAGATCCGCCAGCGATCCTTGAAGAGGATCGTGTCTTCGGCGTCGATCCACGCGGCGTAGCCGTTCGGGCGGTAGTCGAGTCGCACGCGCACCCACGGACGGCCCGAGGCATCGACTCGCGAGCCGAGAACCAGCAGCTGCGTCGGCGTGCCCCATCGCGACACCGGAAAGACGACCATCATCCGGCGGCCGTGGCTCACACTGGGAGCCGAGCGGGCAACGGTCGGGTAGAGGACCTTCGCGACCCACGCCTTCATCTGTGTCGGAGGCGAGGCGGGGGGCGGCCGTTCCGCCCCGATGGCGTCGGTCGCATTCGCGGGTGCGTTGCCCACAGCGCCTGCGCTGAGGATCATCGTGGTCGTGAGGAGGGCGATGATCGTTGCGCGCCGGCCAGCGCGCGACGGGCTCGGCGTGCTAACCGGTGACATGGCTTTCGCGGCTGGGCTCAACGCCCCCGGCCGCCACCGGGGTGGACGTGTGAGCGTGCGCGGGATCGAAATTCGCGCCGGTTACGGTGGCGCGGTTCACGATCCGGCCATTTGCGTTGGAATCGGCTCGCAGGACGATCGTGAACGTGTGGGTCCGCCCGTGGGCGAGCGTGGCGAGTGTGAAGCAGATGCGTCCGTCCGAAAGGTGTCCGTGGCCGCGGTTTACGACGGTTGCCTGCTCGGGAAGCTTGTCGCAGACGATCAGCCTGTTGGCGGTCGCAGCCCCCGCATCGCGCACGATCAGCCGGTAGTGAAGCTCGCCTCCCGCAGCGACGTCGTGCTCGCGCACCAGCTTGCGCAGCGTCACGCGGGTCGGTGCGCCGGAGCTCACGCTCGGGTCGACATCGGAGGCCGGCTCGGCGATCGGCGGAGTCGAGGAGATGGTGGTGGTCGCGCTCGCCGTGTTGTTGGCGGGTTCGGGATCCGGCTCCTTGCCGCTGACGGTCGCCGTGTTCTCGAGAACACCGGGGCTCCGGGTGACGGACGCGGTCACGGTGATGCTCGCGCCGGCGCCCGATGCGAGCGTGCCCAGTTCGCACGTGAGCCTGCCCGCGGCGAACTGGCAGGCGCCCTGGGAAGGCGCCGAGCTGAGGTAGGACGCGCCCGCGGGCAGCGGATCGACAACCGTTACTTCATGCGCCGTCGAGGGCCCATTGTCGAGAACGGTCAGGGTCCAGCTGATCTGCCCACCGCTCAGCGCGGCCTGAGGACCGGTCTTCCGTAGCGCGAGATCCGCGGCCGGGCCAGTTTCGATGACGGCCGAGGAGGTGTTGTTGTGGGCGTTGGGGTCGCCGGTGCTACTGCCGACCTGCGCGGTGTTGGTGACCATCTGTTCACCCAGAGACGCCCCGACACCCACGTGCAGGTGGATCGTGCGGGTGGCTCCGTTGGCCAGTTCGCCAAGCGCACACGTGACGGTTTGTCCCGCGGCGCTGCAGCCGGCGTCGTCGCTCACGAAGGTCTCGCCGACAGGGAGAGGGTCGGTGATCACGACGTTCTGCGCGGCATCAGGGCCTGCGTTTGAGACCTTCAGCGCGTAGGTGACTTCGCCGGGAAGTGCGACCACACCCGCGCCGACGGTCTTTTCCAGCGACAGGTCGGCGGCCGGGAGAACCTGCACGGCTGCTTCTGAAGTGTTGTTGAGCGATTCCGGGTCTTCGGCCGTGCTCGAGACGGTTGCCGCGTTGTGCCGGACGCCGGCGCCGCTGCTCAGGACGGTCATTTCGACGGTCGCATGTGCGCCTGACGGCAGGGTGCCCAGCAGGCAGGTGACTTTTTGCAGGACGGCCGCGCAGCTTGCGCCGGTCGCGCTCACGTAGGAGAGCCCGGCCGGGAGGGTGTCGACGATCTTCGCTTCCGCGGCATCGCTCGGGCCGTTGTTCGTCGCCAGCAGCGAGAACACCGCATGCTGGCCGTCCAGCACTTCCGGGGTGAGCGCGGTCTTCAGAAGGCTGAGGTCCGCCACCGGATGAACCGGGACTTCAACGTTGGCTTCGTTGTTTTCCGGATGTGGATCGGGCGTCGTGCTTTTCGCGAGCACTTTGTTGTCGATCGGCGCGGCGACACCGCTGGGAACCGACACCACGATCTGGAACGAGGCGCTGTGGCCGGGTTCGAGGTCGCCGGCCGCGCACGTCACCGTGCCCGCGACGTTGAGGCAACCCGCTTCGGCGCTCACGAACTGAACGGATGCCGGCAGGTGGTCGACGAGTTCGACCGAGCGGGCCACCGAGGGTCCTTTGTTCGTGACCCCCACGACATAGGTCATGTCCTCACCGGGGATCGCCGGCCCGCCGCCGACGACTTTCTTTTCGGCTTCCAGGTCAGAGCTCGTGGTTATTTTGATCGCTCCGCTGGCCGGCACCGGCGTTGGCTGCTCGACCGAGTGAACTTCGACTTTGTTGACCAGTTCAGCTCCGCTCGACAGGGCGGGGTTGGTGCCGACGGGAACGGTGATGTTGACGCTGGCGCCCGAGGCGATCGAGGTGATCGTCCACGTGACCGCCGACGCGGTCGCGGATTGCTCGAGGAAGCCCGTGGGCGGCACGGCCGTGGCCGAGTTGGGTGCATAGGTCATGCCTGTCGGCAGGGTGTCAGCGACCACCACTTCATGAGCGATGCCCGCGCCGGCATTGTGCACGTGGATCGTGTAGGTGTCCGCTTCGCCTGCGGCCACCGTGGCTTTTGTTGGTGTCTTGGTTACTTCGAGCCCCGGCAGGATCAGGGTCGCTTGCGCCTGCGCGGGTCCCGCCGCGAACGCGCCTTCTTCATCCCCGGTGTTGCCGGCGAGATCCTTGACCGTGGCGCTCGCTTTGTTCACGTTCGGGTTGCCCGAGCCGGTGCCGGGGTTGGTCTCGGCCGCGAGCGTGGGCTTCGCCTGGTAGGTGAGCGTCGTGCTCTGCCCAGCGGCAAGTTCGATCCCCGTGCTCCAGGTGAGCTGCAGACCCGTCGCGAGGCTACCGCTCGTCGTGGGTTCGATGCTCCCGCCGAGCGAGAAGGATGCCGTGCCTGCGGTGTATTCCCAGTTGGCCGGCAACGTATCGGCGATCTGCAGGCTCTTGGCGGCGACCGTGGACGTGTTTTTGACGACCACGCGCCACGTGAACGGCTGCCCCACTTCCGCGTTGGCGCTGCCGCCCGTGGTCTTTTCGATCGAGATCGACGGCAGCGCGACTTTGAGCGTGACGTGCGTGGATGGGCCGGCGTATTCGCGGTAGACGATCGCTTCATTGGCGAAGTTTTTGAGCCCGGCCGTTCGTTCGGCTTCTGAGACGCCGAAGTACGTCGGGATTGTGGCGGCGTTGTTGATTTCCTGGCCCGCTTTGACTTTCGTCACGGGGCCGAGTTTGGCTTCGTAGCCCAGTTCGACGGTTGCGCCGACGGCAACGGGCCCGGGGAGCACCCATTTGATTTCCGGCGAGCCCGCGGTCCAGACCTTGGTCACGTCCGCTTCACCGGTCGTGGCTTTCACGCCGATGAGAGCGCTGGGAACGGTGTCCGCGACCGCGACGCTATAGGCGGGGCCCGTGCCGCTGTTGGTCGCTCGCAGCCGGTAGTGCACGGTGTCGCCGTCCGTCACAACGGCCTTTTCGGGAGCGATCACGAATGGCCCGCCGTTGACGCTCACTTCCTTCGTCAGTTTGAGTTCGGGCTCGATTACGGTGGTGCTCGCCACCGCCGGCGGGGTCGTTTCGTGGTCGAAGCTGCTCGGCGCGGGAATCGGGTTTGTTGCTTCGAACGTCGTCTTGTTGGTCTGGTCGTAGTAGAGCGTCACCGAGTTTTCGATTCTGTTCGGCGCCACGACCTTCGTGGCGGGCGCGCTGCGGTGCGTGGCGCGTACGCTCGCGACGTAGACGAGTTCGACTACCCGGGGATGTTCCGTTTCCGGGGGGTCACCAAAGTCCCACGCCACCGTCGTCGTCCCTGCGACGACGGGTTTGTAGGTGTTCACCGTGGGAGCGGTTTCGGGCGGGCATTCTTCCACGCAGGTCGCGCTCACGTATTTGTCGAAGTCGAGGCTGTCGGGCAGCGTGTCGATCACGGTCTCGTCATATGCCACCACTTTCGCCGGCAGCGTGACCCTGAGTTTGTACGTGATGCGATGACCGATCGTCGCTTCAGGGCTGTCTGACGTCTTTGTGACCGTCGCGCCTTCCACCTTCAGCGTGTTTGTCGCCTTTGCTTCGTAGTTTTTTTTGGTCGTTTCGCTCGGTGCGTTTGTTGCCGTTCGCTTCAACGTGCTTACGCCGTTCAGGCTCGACGTCGTCGCGACCGCTTCGTCGGTCAGGCTTTTCGCCGATACGGGCGAAGCATTGACGGTTACGAAGTAGGGATATGTTTTTTCTTCCCCGCCTTCGAGCTTGGCGAGCGTCCATGTGATGGTCCGGGTCGCTGCGTTCCAAACGCCTTCGCTCGCGGTCGATTCGCCGTTGGCCAGGGCCACGCCCAGCGAGTTGGACGGCGTCAGTCCCACCGGAATTTTGTCCACGACGGTGTTGCCCCACGCGGTGCTCGCACCGCTGGCGTTCGTGAGTTTGAGCTTGTATTCCACGATCTGCCCGCCGTGAACGCCTGTTGCGCCAGAGTTGTTTTTCTCTTCCAGCGCTATCGACGGCTCGACGATCGGGACTTTGTCCGTTGCTTCGCGGGTTTCGGTGCTGGCGAGCGGGTTGACCCAGGTGAGCTTGCCGGTATTGACGATTTCGCTACCGCGTATGTTGGCGGCTACGTTCGTCACGATCGCTTTGAAGCGCATCGTCACTTCCACCGGCGTACCGCTCGTGGCGTAATTTTCGGGGAACGTCACGGTGGGGCTGCCCGCGACGGTTTTGGCTTCAAAGCCGGTGGCCGCAGCGCCTTTCACGAGCACTTCGAGCGACGTAGGTTCGTATGTGAGGCGTTCGGTGGGGATCCCGGGATCGGTCAGTTTGGCGGTCCCGCCAAGCGTGCTGTTCACGGGAAGCGTGGCCGTCACTTCGAAGGTGACTTCCTCGCCGATCGTGGCCTGCGCGGCGGTGTTGGTGGTGCCTTCGATGATCGAGCTCGTGTGGGTCTTTGTGAGTTTTACGTCTTCGGTCACGAGCTTGGCCGCCGCATTCGCAGCGCTGATGTTCGCTTCGGCGCCGAGCGTCGCATCGATGTTTTCTTCAGGGATGTATACGAAGGTTCCGCCCGTGTTCGTGGGCGTCGTGTACTTGCGCACACCCGCTTTGTCTTCCAGTGTCGTCTTCGGATCGACCGTGGCCGGCACCACGACCGTGAAGTTCAGGACGGTCTGCCCGAGTGCGCCGACTGTGACTTCTTCCTGACCGAGTTCGGTTTCCCCCCAGCTGATCCGTTTCGCTCCTTCAGAGCAAGAGCCTTTGTCCGAGATCGAGACCGAGGGGATGTCGGCGCAGGTGAGCCCGGCGGGAAGGTTGTCCCAGACTTCGACGCCTTTCGCGGCGACTGCACCTGTGTTTTTAATGGTCAGGGCGAACTTCGCTTCCTGGCCGCCTTTGACGGTCCTGGTTGTGACCGGCGTGATCGCCGTGCCATTGACTGCGACGATCTGCTTGATAAGGCTCAGTTTCGGAAACTGCAGTTCGAAGTTGGCTTCTGCGCGTTTGGAGAAGGATTCGCCGGGGGTGTTGACGTTGGCGAACTTCATCAGGTTGCCCTGCAGTTCGCCGAGGGCTGCTTCCGCCGGCAGTGTGGCGGTGGTCGCGTAGATGCGTTCGAAGCGCTGACCTTCGCTCTGCACGACCCCGGAGGAGGGCAGGGTCCACGCCAGCACGCCGCCACCGGGCGGTGCTTTGGTGGCTGCTTCGGAGTCGTTGAAGGTCGTACCGGGGAGCGTGTCTTTGCTGGTCGCGACTTCGCCTTTGCCACTGTTGAACAGCGATTCGAAGAGCACGCTCGAGGGCAGGAAGTCGGTGATCTGCAGGCCTTTTGTGTTCGTCGCCTCGGGGAAGCTCGCCTCGAGACGCCAGCACACGAGGTCGCCCGGGTGATAGACGGGGATCGTCGTGACGAACGTGTCGGTGAGGCAATTCGTGCCGGATTCCGCGACGGCCTTTTCTATCGATGGGCCTTCGGCGGACTGCCCGGCGCTCGATGTATCGGACAGGGCTTCGGGCGGCGTACGTTCGTGTTCGATCGGCGCTTTTTCGCTGCCTGAGCAGTCGGTGTCGTGCCCGCAGACGACATTGGCGGAGCCTTCCGCGAGAACGTGGTTCGAGACGGAGTCGTTGGCGAGGATCGGGCCGGCCGCGGCGTGTCCGGATTGATAGTGGGTTCGGGTCTTGCTTGAGAAGGTGATCGTCGTGGTGCCGTTCTGGGCGAGCTCTGAGAGCGCCGAATCGACCCCTTCGTTCCACGTCAGCGTCCACGTTCCGTTGGATTCTTCGACCGCCGTGGCGTACGGCGATGAGGGTTCGGCGCCCGTGGGCGCGCATTCGGCGGCTTCGGGGCCGCTGGCCAGATTGGTCGAGCTCAACGGGCACAGGCCGTTCGGGAGCGTGTCGGTGACGACCACTTTCTTCTGGTAGCGGTACTCCGAGGAGTGCACGAGGATCGTCCATTTGGTGATCGCCCCCTCTTCGAGGCTGCTCGAGCTCGCGGACTTCTCGGTGGTGATGTCCTTCGCAGTGCGGGTGAGGTGTTCGCTAGCCGAGACGGGGAGCGTTTTGGCGTAGTTACCGGTCGCTTCAGCGAACGTCGTGATCGCCTCGCCGTCGGCGGTTTCTTTGCCTGAGTTGTTGTCGAGGTTGACACCCTGATGACCGCTCGCGGCGGTCGGCTCGGTACCCGTCCAGGTCGTCGTGTTTTCGCGCAGCGGGACGGCGGCGCGGAATTCGAAGGTCTTGGTTTCGCCGGCTTTCAGTTCGCCGATGCTCCAATGCAGGTGCGTGTACACGGCGGTCGGGTCTGGGCCGGCGCCGTCGGGGTCTGTTTCGACGGTTTCGACGAGCCCGGGCGCGACGCAACCCGGAACCGTCGGCACGATGATCAGTCCAGAGCCCGGGTACTCTTCGGGGCTTCCAGGTGTGAGCGGCGGATTGGTGGGCGCTTTCGTGGTGTTGTCAGTGTTCGCTCCACCGCAGCCCAAATACTCGAGGTCCGCGGGCAACCAGTCATCGAGCGTGGCGGTCGCGGTTTCGTTCACGGAGGTGTTGGTGACCGTCAGCTTGTAGACCACCTGATGGTCGTGCACGCCGCGGAGGATCTCGCCCTCCGGTTCGGTGCTCTCGGCCTGGGTGACTTCAATCGCCGTGAGCTTCGTGGACTCGCTGCCGGTGGCGCTGCCCGTGAACGACCCCGCTTCCGGGCCTTTGGGTAGGCCTGCCGCCGTGAATTTCGGCAGGAAGCGAGCTTCTGAGGCGATGTACGCACCGGCGTTGACGGTGTAGGTGGACCCGACCGCGAGCGTGCTCGTGGAATGGGCCACCTTGAAGCTGAGGCTGGCGTGCGAGGCCGGTGAGAGATCTGAGACATTGCTCCAGATCAGCGTGGTTTCTTTTGCTTTCGGCTCGTTGGCGATCACTTTGGGCTCGGCCACGGTCCCGCCCGAGCCCAGCTGGCTGCTTTTTGCCAAGTAGGAGATGCCTTCCGGAAGCACCGCGCGGTAGCTGAGGTTGTAGCCGTAGGGTTCGCCGGCCGGATTGCTGGCGGTCAGCGTGACCGTGGCATTCGTCCCGTACAGCAGCGTGGCGGGCCCTTCGACCGCGAGCCCGATGTTCGGGCTGCCCGTGGCCTGGGCAGCCACTGGCATTGCGAGCGCGCACGCACACGCGATGCCTACGACAGATGCGAACCAGGCTCGAAGTCCCACCGCTCATGGCTTCGACATCTGCTGTGGACACCTTGAGCCACCGTCTGCAGCCGGGCAGTCGCTTCGTCGAGCTTCACGGCATGAATCGACCGACGCCCCCCTCGCCGGCTTGACAAATCGATCACTCGCTATATCCTTGTTAGCAGGGAGAAAAGGGGCCGCCCGGCTGGAGAGGCGGGGCGAATGAGGGGGTCACGGATGGCGATTGGGGACGGGTTCACAGGGGCACCGCACGGCGTGGCTCGCGCGCTCGTGGCGCTCTTGGCAGCCGAGGCGTTCTACCGTGTGGCCGTCCGGTCGCGCGTGCGCAGGGCCATCGGAATGACGCTTCATGATGAGCTGGTCGCGCCGCTCATGCCAGAGCGCCCGGTCCTTATCGCCTCGTCGCTCACCGCGACGACACAGCACGGTAGCTCGTCGGCTCTGCGCTGAGGCGGGAACCGGGCGAAGACACGTGGGCGCTCGCCGCCGGAGTGCGTGCACGCCGCGGGACCGTCATGGCGTCTCTGGCGCCCGAACGCCGTTATCCATATGTCGCATCCAGCTACAGTTTGTGCCGAGCTCGGCTCGGCCCAGCTGCGGCTTTCCCGGCGGCGGACCTGCTGTCCCAGACAACGAACAGAACGAGGAGAAACGACATGACGACCGCGACAGATGACGCCGTCAACGTACGGGACAAGATCTACATCGGCGGTGAGTGGGTGCGATCCGGCGGCTCCGGGGTCATTGAGGTGATCAACGCGACCACCGAGGAGGTCATGGGGTCGGTACCTGACGGAACTGTCGAGGACGTCGATGCGGCCGTGGCCGCGGCCCGCGGCGCGTTCGAGAGCTGGTCGCAGACGTCAGTCCAGGAGCGCGCCGACTGGATGCGGCGCATCGCCGAGGCGCTCGGTGCGCGCATGGGTGAGATCGCCGAGCTGATCGCGCGGGAGGTGGGCATGCCGGTCAAGCTGTCGAACATCATTCAGGCCGGATTGCCGACGACCACGTTCGGCTCGATGCCTCAGCTGCTGGCCGAGATGCCGTGGGAGGAGCAGGTCGGCAATTCGCTGATCGTGCGCGAGCCCGTCGGCGTCGTGGCCGCCATCACCCCCTGGAACTATCCGCTCCACCAGATCGCCGCAAAGGTCGCGCCTGCGCTCGCGGCAGGCTGCACCGTTGTGCTGAAGCCCTCCCAGGTGGCGCCCCTCAACGCCGTGCTTCTGGCTGACGTGATCGATGAGGTGGGGCTCCCCGCCGGAGTCTTCAACCTCGTGACCGGTCGCGGCTCTGTCATCGGCGAGGCACTCGCACGGCACCCCGACGTTGATGCGATCTCCTTCACCGGGTCCACCGCGGCCGGGCGCCGTGTCAGCGTGGCCGCCGCCGGGACGATCAAGCGCGTTGCGCTCGAGCTGGGCGGCAAGTCGCCGAACATCATCCTCGAGGATGCCGAGCTCGAGCCCGCGATCAGGGACGGCGTCGCAAAGTGCTTCCTGAACACCGGGCAGACGTGCAGCGCTCTCACGAGGATGCTCATCCCGCGCTCGCGCCTGGCCGAGGCAGAGCAGATCGCTGCCGCGGTCGCCGCGTACTTCAAGCCGGGCGACCCCTTTGAGCCCGGCACGACTCTCGGGCCACTGGTCTCCGAGGACCAGCGCGAGCTCGTCCGCGGGTACATCCAGAAGGGCAGCGACGAGGGCGCAAAGCTCCTGACGGGAGGCGTCGAGCCTCCCGAGGGGCTCGAGCACGGCTACTTCGTTCAGCCCACGGTGTTCTCGGAGGTCACGCCTGAGATGACAATCGCGCAGGAGGAGATCTTCGGACCCGTGCTCGTGCTGATGCCCTACGAGGACGAGGATGACGCGATACGCATCGCGAACGACTCGATCTACGGGCTCGCCGGAGGTGTCTGGTCCGGCGATCAGGAGCACGCAAAGCGCGTGGCGCTGCGCATCCGCACCGGGCAGGTCGAGATCAACGGCGGTGCCTTCAACCCGCTCGCTCCGTTCGGCGGCTACAAGCAGTCGGGCTACGGACGCGAGCTCGGCCGCTACGGGCTCGAGGAGTTCCTGCAGGTCAAGTCGCTTCAGCTTTAGATCCGGGTGTTGCCGGCGCCTGGCCCTGCTCGGGCTAGGCGCCGGGCGCCTTTTCGGGCCAGCGACCGTGCACGTCGAAGTAGTCCCGCGCATCCTCCTCTTCATCACGCACGCGATCGCCATCGACCGAGGCGCGGTATAGCCAGTTCATCGCGTAGATCGCAAGCCCGGCGCTCACGATGCTCGCGCCGCCCTCCAGATCGGCTTCGCTACCGAGGGCCATCACGATTGCGCCGCCGAGCACCACGGCGGCGGGCAGCACATAGCGCACGGCGATCATCAGCCAGCTCGCGCTGTCGCGCGGCTCGCCGTCGTTCATCGTCGCTTGTGGTCGCTCGTCGGTCATCTGCCAGTTCGTCTCGTTGGAGCCATTGTATGGTGGCCCTGCGCACGATTCCGTACTCCGACGCTCGCCCGGGAGGTCCGATTCAGAATGGCAACGCTGCTTGAGCTGACAAGTCAGGGGGACGTCGGAACGATCACCGACGACTCGAAGCTGTCTGCAGTCAAGTTGATGGAGCCACAGGAGCTCTACGAGTTGTGGGAGCGCCAGAACTGGCAGTCGCACACGATCGACTTCACCCAGGACAGAGAGGACTGGGCGGCAATGGACGACGAG
>Ga0302181_10002762_pt1 | contig 12288 bp, 15 predicted proteins | sample I_Palsa_E3_3_FD_198786 | JGI IMG/M metagenome (GOLD analysis project Ga0302181, IMG submission 198786) | Peat permafrost microbial communities from Stordalen Mire near Abisko, Sweden - I_Palsa_E3_3 | ecosystem: Environmental > Terrestrial > Soil > Palsa > Peat permafrost | place: Sweden... | reverse complement strand
GCGGGGTCACGCCCGGTGGCCCGGCAGGTGCCCGGTCAGCCAGATGGCGGACAGCCGGGTACTTACCCGAGCCGATTGCGTTTCTGCGTATCCTGTCCGTCAGTGATCATCAGCACCGATGCGGCGTACATGAGCCGCCGACCTAACCTTGGAGCGAAATGAGCAGCACCGACCCGACCACGATCGGCGTACATCGCGCTCTGCACGAAGCGCTTATCGCGGCGAGGGAGGCCCAGCACCACCTTGATGACGGGAACGCCACCCCCGACCTGGACGACCTGGTGGAGCTCGGCACCTTGCTGGCCGCGCTGTCCGAGAGCGTCATGGCGGTCAATTCCGGGATGACGGCGAAGGCGCGCCTCGCGCAAGGTTCGCACACCTGAGGTCGGCCGCGGGCTGGTCAGCGGCCAGGATCAGACGGTCCGCCGGCGGGGTCCGGCCCAGACGTTGAAGTCTTCTGGGTGGTCCCGCCGGGCCAGTGATTCGGCCATCAAGGCGTCGCCCTCGGCCTGGGTCCTCCGGTCGCGGACGCGCCCCAGGTGGGTCTTCTCGCCCAGCTGCCCCGCCGCCCGGAGGGGCGGGTCGACCGGGTCGGTCCCAGCGGGCTGCGAGCAGACCCGGCATTCCCACTGCGGCGGTGGTGTCGCGGTCCAGATGAACGGCACCGTCGTCCGGTGCCCACTCGCGCAGTAATAAGGCACGACGACTTTGACGACGGCGGTTCCACGGCCAAGAGGCTCACCGCCAGGACCGGCCCCTACCCTGGTGCCCCGCAATGTGCCGTGGTTTACGATCCGCATAATGCCTCCGTAAGCCCTCACTCTACAGCATGGAGCGGTTTTGACCGTTAACGCTGATTTGTGACAGCCTCGAATGAGGTCCAGACGCTAAGCCGGAGGGTGGGCCGAGGGAGGCCTTATGCCGCACAACCCCTCGCCCATAAGGGAATCCTGTCCTGACCGTCCAGAAAACGGCTAACAATGTTCGGAGAAAAGAACTTCATTTAATCCGAACGGGCACTGGTATCTCGGCTGGCAGCAGCGGACAGGTCGACGCCGATCGCAGCCCAGCCCGACGCGGCCAGGAAGCTGGCTTCTGTCCCCAGCCCGCAGCCGAGATCGACGGCCACCCCGGCCGGCCCGAGCCAGCCGTCTTCGGCGGCAGCCAGCAACTCTGGCGAGGGACCCGGCGGGTGCCACCAGCGGCTGGTCCCGTCCAGATAGGGATCGCTTACCGTGCGCCTGCTACGTCCTGCAGCTGTGCGGTATCGACGTATTGCTGAAAGCTCGCGACCTTGCCGTCCCGTATCTTCCACACGTGACAGACCTGCGCGTCGAGTTTCTTGCCGGTCTGCTTGTAGGTTCCGGTGTAGCGCCCCTCAACCACGACAACGTCGCCTGCATCGTGGAACTCTCCGGCGTGGACGGTGAACCCGTCCCATTCCGTCGCGAGCCGCATGAACAGGTTCTGCACGACAGCGTCCGGTCCCAGCCAGGCCTTGCCGCCGGGCTCATAGGGATTCCCTTCCGCCTCGCGCCACTCGATGCCCGGGTCCATCGCCCCAAGCATCGCCGGCATGTCGCCCCGACCTAGCGCGTCGTACAAATCCCGCATCATCTGCACGTTGCCCACCATCGGCTCCCTTCCGCCATCTATACGGACTGTACGCCGGTTAGCCAGGTCCGCGCCGCTCGGACAGAGCCTTAAATTGCGACACCGACGGAAAGCCGGTAAGCGTGCTTATGCCCAGCCCTACGACCGATCAGCTGTGCCGTCGGCGATCGGCCAGCCAGGACAGGGCGGCGAACACCGGTGCCGCGAGTCCAAGCAGCAGGGCCGTGCCGGTGACCACGCTCTCCAGAAAACCGGGTCCGACCCGGGCGACGCCGGAATAGTAGGCGACCACGACCGCCATCAGCAGCAGGTACCCGCCGACGACGGTGCCGGCCACCTGCCTGAGCAGCGCGCCCGGCCCGGACGGCCGCTCGTCTCCGCCTGACGGAGCTGGCCGGTACAGGCGGCGCAGGCCGAATCCGAGCGCCGACATGAGGATCAGGTAACCGGCGGCCATCGGCACCAGGGCCTGACGGTCCGCCAGCGACAGCGCGAGCACCCGGGTCGGCGTCATGACGAGCTCAGCCCCGGAGCAGGAAGTGCCAGCCGCGGATGAAGAAGTGCCAGCCGGCCCACAGCCAGAGCGCGAACAGCGCCCAGCGCCCGACGGGATAGCGCATGATCACGCGGAAGACGTCGCTGAGAGTGGGGACGCCGGTCACCCGGGCCAGCGCGAGGCCTTCCCAGGCGAAGAGGGCGCCGAACAGGACCAGCCACACGAGATAGCCGATGAGCGGATGCCTTGCCATGCCAGCCTCCCCCTGGATCACACCGCGGGATCGTCGTTCAGGAGGGAGAACACGGCCAGGTCGTGCAGGCCGTCGTCTTCCAGCTGGGCCCGCCGGAGCGTGCCCTCGCGCTGGAAGCCCGCCTTCTCCGCGACCCGCAGCGACGGCCGGTTCTCGATGATCGCGCACAGCTGTATCCGCTGCATGCCGCCCTCGGCCAGCGCCCACCGCGCCAGGGCCACGACGGCCTCGCTCGCGTAGCCCCGGCCGCGCCGGTCCGGGCGCACACCGTAGCCGACCTCGGAGCTGCGAGCCTCCCAGTCGGTCTTGAACAGGCTGATCGCTCCGACCAGTTCACCCGACGAACGCTCGGCCATCATCAGGTGCACGCCAGCACCCTCCCGCCGGTGCCGGTGCACGCCGTCGGCCAGCCACGGGTCGACCTCCGACGGCTGGGACGGCGTTCCGGGCGGCAACGCCGTGTAATCCCCGGCCACCACCAGCGCCTTTACGGTAGCGGCGTCCTGCGGGCCATATTCGGTGAGCTCGAGCCGGTCCGACACGATCCTCACCTCAGGGAAAGGACTCACGGCGGAGCAGCCTACGGTCAAGCCAGCCGGCGATCAAGCCCTGGGGCGGAGCACACCGTCCAGCCGGCCCGGCCCGGCCCGGTGAGATTGCTAGCCAGACTCGCCACTGTTCTTAGCCAGCACGTCGTCCGGCCGCCGCTGGTAGATTTGCGCCGCGTTCTTGGCCAGCTTGGCCACGACCTCGGCCTGCAAATCGACCGCCGTCATCCCGGCCAGGGCCAGCAGGCTGATCGCCGCGTCCGCCAGTTCTTCGCCGATATTCGCGCCGCCCTTACGCCATTCGTGGAATGCTTCGGCAATTTCTGCTTGGAGCAGACAGAACTCTAGCGGGATATCGGTGGTATTGGATCTTTTTGCGAGCTTATTCTCCCAGGTCAGTTCCTGCCCGGACCGGATATCCATGTCCCCTCCCCGAGTTGCCGGCCGCCGCGCAATGGCCGCGGCGCAGCAACACCTTCGTCATGCCCTAGTTAGGCACTCCCAATCCGGAGCCCCATATAGATAACCGGGAGCAGGAGGCACCGTTCGTTCAGTAAATTAAGCCGAACGGGCGGTGGTATTACCCCCCGGCCGGGCGCGGGCCGGTCTACTGGCGGGTGCGGGCGAGCATGAGGGTAATGTCGTCCTCGCCGTGCTCGCACAGCAGCTGGGTCACCGTCTGGCAGGCGCCGTCGAGCGTGCTGCCTGGCTCGGCCAGCGCGGAGCTGAGCGCGCTGCGGAGGGCGGCCAGCCCGTCGTCGATGGGCCGGATGCGGCTTTCCACCAGCCCGTCGGTGTACAGCGCGAGGGTGGCTCCCGGGGTGAGACTGAACTGGGTGACCTGGAAGGATCCGGCGCCCAGGCCCAGCGGGAGCCCGGGCGGCAGGTCGAGCACCTCGGTCGCCCCGCCGGGCCGCACGAGCACGGGTGGCAGGTGCCCGGCCTGGGCGATCTCGCTGACGCCGCCCGACGGGTCGATCACCGCGTAGACACACGTGGCGAACGGCGCGGCGGCTCCCGCGGCCATCGTTTCCGTCCCGGCCGCGTTCATGGCCGCCGGGTCCGTTCCGGCCGGATCCATGGCGGCCGTGTCCATGGCGGCGGCCATCGCGTCCAGCTTGCGCAGCACCTGCCCGGGCGGCAGGCCCAGCTCGGCCAGGGTGTGCGCGGCCGTGCGCAGCTGCACCATGACGGCCGCGGCTTCCGGGCCGTGGCCCATCGCATCGCCGACGATGAGCGCGGCGCGGCCGTCGGGCAGGCGGACGATGTCATGCCAGTCGCCGCCCACGACGTGGTCGCCGACGGGGACGTAGGCGTGCGCGACCTCCATGCCCGCCGGGATGTCGGGCTGGCCGGGAAGCAGGCCCCGCTGCAGCGCCAGCGCGGTCCGCCGCTCCCGGTCATACAGGCGGGCATTGTCGATGCCCACCGCCGCGCGCGCGGCCAGCGCGCCGGCCAGCGCGACGTCACCGGGGTTGAACGCCGGGCCGGCCGGCGCCCGCCCGAACACCGCGCACCCCACCACCACGCCGCGGGCGATCAGGGGCATGGCCAGGAACGAGGTGCATCCGGCGGCGATCTTCTGGCCGTCGGAGAACAGTACCGGCGTCCCGGTCGCCATCGCCTGGGAGCGAAGCGAGTCCGCGGACAGGACGATGACCTCACCGGCCGGGAGCGCCGGGCCGGCGGCGGCTTCGACCTGGCCGGAAAGGCGGGCCGCCAGCCGCCGCACCGCGGCCCCGGGCCCGGCTCGGGGCGAGGCGAGCTCGTCGGCGGCGAGCAGGCGTTCGATGACGTAGATGGCGGCCGCGTCGGCGAACCAGGGAACGGCGGCATCGGCCACCTCGGATGCGGTCTCGGCGAGGTCCAGGCTGCTGCCGATCCGGGCCGTGGCCTCGCTCAGCCAGCTCGGCGACCGCTGCGGCCAGGCTCGCTGGGCCACCGCGAGCACGGTGCCGTCGGGCCCGGCCATCGGCTCCCAGCGGAACGCGAACCGGCCCTCGCCGAGAGAACCGCCCGCCACGGTCGCGGCCCATACCCGCCCGGCCGCGACCTCGGCCAGCGCATGGCCGACCAGTTCGCGCTGGCCAGGCCCGGTCATCAGCACGTCGCACACGTTCCGCCCGATAGCGGCGTGCGGCGGCCTGGAGAACAGCGCCGTGGCGGTCACCGACCAGGAAACGACCCGGCCCCCGGGATCCAGGGTGAACGCGGCCAGGTCAGCCAGGTCTGGCTCGCGCCGCCGCGGCAGCACGGGCTGACCATCCCCGTTCGTTGATTCCACCAGTATGGGCACCAGACTTCGGGACACTTGAGCGGACGCGGCGGCCTGCCGGGCCATGACCGCCTGCCATACACCCCGTGGCGGCTCAGTAACGGCAGCCGTTACCCTTGCTCTGAGAAATCGCGCAGGTAGGAAAATCTATCGCATCAAAGGCGTCTTTCTCGAACCCGCTCGCAATGAGGTGCGCGCGAGGCGCTCGCGTTCTCACCTAGAGAGAGCTAAGGAGGCAGGCCGTGGCCGGCGAGCCGGACTGGGTACCGGCAGGAGTCGACACCAGGCGGGCCAACATCGCCCGGCTCTATGACTACCTGCTCGGCGGCAGCCACAACTTCCTGGCCGACCAGGACGTGGGCCGGGCGCTCGCGGCGGTCGAACCTGAGGTCCGGGCGATCGCCCGGGCCAACCGCGCATTCCTGAGCCGGGCGGTGCGGTTCCTCGGTGCGGCCGGGATCGGCCAGTTCCTCGACATCGGCTCGGGCATACCGACCGAGGGCAACGTGCACGAGGTGGCCCAGCAAGCCAACCGCGGGGCCCGGGTGGTCTACGCCGATATCGACCCGGTCGCGATCGCGCACAGCCGGACCATCCTGGCGGGCCGCGAGAACGCCGCGATCATCGACGGTGACCTGCGCGAGCCGGAGAAGATCCTGGCCCACCAGGACACCCGGCGGCTGATCGACTTCAGCCAGCCGGCCGGGCTGCTGCTGGTCTCGGTGCTGCATTACGTCGCCGACACGGACGACCCGTGGCGGGCCGTGGCCACGCTGCGCGACGCGCTGGCGCCCGGCAGCTACCTGGTGCTGTGCCACGGTACGGCGGAGGGCAAGCCTTCCGTGGTGCAGGCCGCGGGCAAGGTGTTCAACCGCAGCGTCGCCACGCGGAGCTACCCGCGGTCGCGGGGGGAGATCATGCGATTGTTCGGCGACTTCGAGCTGGTGGATCCGGGACTGGTGCACATCCCGCTGTGGCGGCCGGACTCCCCCGCCGACGTGCCGAGTGATCCGAGCAAGTTCTGGTGCCTGGCCGGGGTGGCCCGCAAGCCGGTTTCCTAGGAGATACCCAGCAGGGTGGCCAGGTTCTCGCCGAGGATGGCGGCCTCGTCCTCGGCCGGCAGGCCGAGCGCACGGATGGCGGCGATCTCCGCGGCCGGGTCGGTCATCGGCCAGTCAGACCCGTAGACGACGCGGTCGGCACCGTGCCGGGCGATGATCTCGCGGATACGGCCCGGATCAAGCCCGGCGGTGCTCGGCGGCCAGGAGGTTTCCAGGACGGCGCGGGAGCCGACGAGCAGATCCTCGGCCTCATCCAGCCGGTGGTATCCGCCGAAGTGGCAGGCGATGACCCGCAGGCCGGGCACCGCGTCCAGCAGCGTACGCAGCGACCGGGGCGAGCCGCGGTCGTTGGCATCGGTGTCGCCGCCCGCACCCACGTGGGTAATCACGATGATGCCGGCCTCCGCCAGCGCGACGGCAATATCGACGACGCGGGGGTCGGACAGCGACAGGTCTTGAAACAGCGGGTGCAGTTTTACCCCGCTGATGCCGTTGTCCTGCAGCGACTTCAGGTTCACGGCTGGCGACAGCTCCGGGTGCACGGTACCGAACGGAACGAACCTGGTCCGGTCGATCGAGCCGATGAACTCGTTCGTCCGCTGCACCGTCCGGGCCGCGTGCGCGACGCCGAGGCAGACCGCGCGGTCGATTCCCGCCTCGTCCATGGTGCGCCTGAGCCCGGCTATCGTGCCGTCGTGCCGGGCGTCCAGGTCAGCCGGCCGGCCAGCCAGCACGGTAGCCGCTATCTGGTCAGGCCAGACATGGCAATGCGCGTCGATGATCACGGTTGGCTCCCGCCTGAGTGGCGCTTGATCAGCTGCCTAGCCAGCGAGTCCAGGATTACCTCGGTGGCGCCCTCGTAAATCCGCATCGGCCGCGCCTCACGGTACAGGCGCTCGATCAGGCTGCCCCGGACCAGCCCGAAACGCCCCATCAGCTGCACGGCACGGTCGATGACCTGACCGCTGACCTCGGTCGCGGCGACCTTGGCCATGGAAGACAGGTACAGGTTGGCCAGCGGGTCGCGGGCGGCCGCCGCGGCCGCGCGGTAGGTCAGTGACCTGGCCATCTCGATGTCGGTCCAGGACCTGGCCAGCATGGCGGGCACGGGCCCGAGCCGGGCCAGCGGCGTCCCGAACTGCTCCCGCGAGCTGGTATGCCGCACGGCCTCGTCCAGCGCCGCCTGGGCGAGCCCGACTGCCGCGCCGGCCACCGAGACCCGGAAGGTGGCCAGGGTAGCCAGGGCCAGGCGGAAGCCCTGGCCCGGCGGGCCGATCCGGTGATCGGCGGGTACCCGCACGCCGTCAAGGACCACATCGCCGAGGACGTGCGGCGCGATGATCTGATGCGGGTGCGTGACGGTGACGCCCGGCTGCGTGGCGGGGACCAGGACGAGAGAGTAGCCTGCGCCCTCGCGGCCGAGGACGCAGTAGAAGTCCGCGTCGCCGGCGTTGGTGATGAACGACTTGTGGCCGGTCACGATCAGGTCGCCGTCCTGCTCGCTGATCGCGGTGGTAATCGCCTTCAGGTCGGAGCCGACCTCCGGCTCGGTCAGCGCCAGCGCGGCGATGGCCTCACATCGGGCGACGGCGGGGAGCCACCGCTTGCGCACCGCGTCGCTGCCGCCGGCCGCGATCGGGTAGCTGCCAATGCCCTGCATGGCGAACAGGGAATCCAGGTGCGCGCTGACCCCGGCCAGCACCTCGCGCACCACGGTCACGGCGAGGGAATCGACGCGGGCGAACCGGCCACCGAACTCGGCGGGTACGGTGACCGCCGCGAGCCCGCTGGCGGCGAGCCGCGCACGGACCTGCGGGTGCACCGAGCCGGACTCGTCCGCCTCGGCGGCGATACCGGCTACGGAGGAGGCCAGAGCGCGCGCCTCAGCCTGCAGCTCGCGGTAGCGGTCCGGCAGTTCGAAGAGGCCCGCCTCCGGTGATGTCACGTCGTCGCCTCCAGATAATATCTATGCTAACTATAACAATGAATTATGCTGTGAGGTAGCCGTAGTGTGTCAAGTCGGAAAGTATCAGCGCCCGCGGGCGCCGGGGAGAGGTAGCCATGGTGGCGGACGGAACTGATGCGGTGTTCGACCTGACCGGGCGGGTGGCGCTGGTGACCGGCGGCAGCCGCGGCCTCGGCCGCCAGATGGTGGAGGGTTTCGCCCGGGCCGGCGCCGACGTGGTCATCGCCAGCCGAGACGCCGCCAAGTGCGCCGAGTACGCCAGCGAGATCACCGAGCTGACGGGCCGGCAGGCGTTCCCGTTTGGTGTGCACATGGGGCACTGGGCCGAGATCGGCGGGCTGGTCGACGCGGCGTATGACCGGTTCGGGCGGGTCGACATCCTGGTCAACAACGCCGGCTCCTCGCCGCTTTACGACTCGCTCACCGACATCTCCGAGGAGCTCTTCGACAAGGTCATCGGGGTGAATCTCAAGGGGCCGTTCCGGCTGGCCGCGCTGGTCGGGAGCCGGATGGCGGCGGCCGCGGGCGGATCGATCATCAATATCAGCAGCATGGCGGCGGTCCGGCCGCGGTCCGATGTACTGCCTTACGCGGCGGCCAAGGCCGGGCTCAATGCCGTTACCGTGGCTCTCGCTCACGCGTACGGGCCAACGGTTCGCTGTAACGCGATCATGGCCGGCACGTTCTTGACCGACATCAGCCGGTCCTGGGATAAGGAGGCGTTCGCGGCCCGGGCCCAGCGGTTCGCGTTGCGCCGCGGCGGGCAGCCCTCCGAAATCGTCGGGACGGCCATCTACCTGGCCAGCGACGCCTCCAGCTACACCACCGGGGCGGTGCTGAGCGTCGACGGGGGCCAACCCTGAGCCCTTACTGCCCACTGCTGAGCCAGGCCGCGCCGTCCGCGGCGCGGAGGCGCCAGTACGCGATGTTGCGCGCGGCGTCCTGCGGCGACCCCCAGAGGTCGCCGATCGCGGAGCCGTGGGGCGGCAGCATGATGCGGTTCCTGAGCTTCATGGTGCCGAGAGTGATCGGGAACACGTGCGGAAAGAGCGAACCTGATTCCGCGCTCGCGTTTCCGGCTGGCTCGCCGGCGGTTCTGGTCATGGCGGTCAGCGTGGCCCGATGATGTCCCGTCCGGACAGCCCGTCCAGCTCGGCCGGGGTCAGGTGGAGCGACTCCGTGAGCACGGCCCTGGTGTGCTCGCCGATTTCCGGCACGCCGTCATAACTTGGTCCCGCGGCCGAGGCCAGGTGCAGGACCGGCCCAGGCATCAGCACCGACCCCAGCACGTCGCTGCCGGTCAGCTCGACCAGGGTGCGGTCACGGAAGTGCGGGTCGGCCACGATGTCGCGCGCATCGTTCACCGCTGCGGACACCACTTCGAATTCGTCCAGGATCTTCAGGATCTCGGCCCGGGGCCTGGCCGCCACCCAGCTGCTGACCTTGTGCTGAATGGCTTCGTTGTTGGCCATCCGCGCCGGGTTCGTGGCGAACCTCGGGTCGTCGCTGAGCTCGGGCTGGCCCATGGCCTGGAACAGCCGCCTGGCGATGACCTCGTTGGACGCGGCGATCGACAGCCAGGCACCGTCGGCGGCCTGGTAGATGCCGCGCGGCGACGCCGACCCGGTGCCGTTGCCGACCCGGCCCTGGATCTCCCCCAGGCTGGTGTACTTGAGGATCATGTCGCCCACGATGAACATCAGCGGCTCGTACAGGGCCACGTCGATGACCTCGCCGCGCCCGGTCCGCTCGCGCTGGTAGAGCGCCATCGCGGTGCCCATCGCCGCGGAGATGCCGGCGATGGAGTCGGCGAACCCGAAGGGCGGTGACGTCGGCGGCTTGTCCGGCCATCCGTTGACGAAGGCGAACCCACTGGCGGTCTCCGCGACGGTGCCGAAGCCCGGCCTCTCCCGGTACGGACCGGTCTGGCCCCATCCGGAGATCCTGGTCAGGATCAGGCCCGGGTTGTCCGCGGCGAGCACGTCGTAGCCGAGGCCCCACTTCTCCAGCCGGTCCGGCCGGAACGACTCGAGGACGACGTCGACCGTGGCCGCCAGACGCCGGACAAGATCCCGTCCGTCCGGCTCGCGCAGGTCGATCCCGACGGACCGCTTGCCCGCGTTGAGCCGGGAAAACCCGAGCGACAAGCCGTCCTTCTGCGGGGTCCAGTTCCGCGCGTAGTCGCCGGCGGCGGGGTCCTCCACCTTGGTCACTACCGCGCCGAAGTCCCGCAGCATCCGCCCGGCCGTGGGCGCCGCGTACATCGTGCCGAGCTCGAGGACCGAGATCCCGGTCAGCGGGCCGCTCGTCGTCGCGTTCACCTGTATCCCCTACTGTCGCTGGTCGAAGCGGCGGCCGAGGAGTTCGGAGACGATGCGGATGCGCTGCATGGAGGGGGTACCGCCGGCGACCGCCCAGCCGTGCGCGTCGCGGTGCAGCCGCTCGATGCCGTATTCCTCGGTGTACCCGTTGCCACCGTGCAGCTGCATGGCCAGGTCCGAGACTCGCTTGGCCATCTCGTTCGCGGTGCATTTGGCCAGCGAGACCTCGAGCGGGTCGGGCAGCCCGGTGCCCGCCGTCTTTGCGGCCCGGTAGATCAGCAGGCGGGCCGCTTCGACCTGCATGATCATATCAGCCAGGGTCATCTGCACGTTCTGGAACTCGATGAGCTGCTTGCCGAACTGGACGCGTTCCTGGACGTAGGAGATGGTCCGGTCCAGGGCGGCCTGGCCGATGGCCAGGCTCATGGTGGAGTTGCCGAGCCGCTCGATGGAGAACGCCTTGAACAGGCTTGCGAACCCGGCCCCCGCTCGGACGACGAGGTTCTCGGCCGGGACCACGACGTCGTCGAACCTGACGTCGGCCGACGGGATGCCGCGGAAACCCATCAACCGTTCGGGTGCGCCGAAGCTGACACCCGGACGGTCGGCCTCCACGATCAGGGCGCCAATACCCTTGGCGCCGGGCTCGTCGGACAGCCGCGCGTAGACCAGGTAGGCGTCGGCCTCGCTGCCGTTGGTGGTCCACCGCTTGCCGCCGTTGACGGTGTAATTGCCGTCGGCGTACTTCGCCCGGGTGGTCAGGTCGGTCGCGGCCGAGCCCGCGTCGGGCTCGGAGATGGCCAGCGCGATGGAGATGTCCCCGGAGATGACCCGTGGCAGGAAGCGCTGCTGCAGTTCTTCCGGGGCGATCAGGGACAGGACCCGGGCCGGGCCGGTGTTGGCCTCGAACACCTGGAAGGCCGCCGGCCGACATTCCTTGGCCAGCTCCTCGATAACGATCAGCGCGTCGATCAGGGGGGCGCCGGCGCCGCCGAGATGCTCGGGCAGGCAGATCCCGAGCAGCCCCTGCGCTCCGAGGTAGCGCCGCTCCTCCAGCGGGAACGCCTGCCTGCCGGCGTCCCAGCCTGCGGCGAGCGGGCCGTACCGGCGGCGGGCGATGTCCGCCGCGACGGCCGCCAGCTGCGTGGTGTGGTCGTCGTTGGTTCCGGCAGTCACAGGGGCCACCCGCCTCTCAAAAATCCATTATATTAGTACTCAGGATTTTGCATTCCGTCAAGTCCGGCCGGCACGGCGGCCTGCCCGTCCATGGTGGCGGCCCGCCCCGTCGCGGCCGCACGACTTCCGCCAGAAAGGCCGGAGGACTATCCTTAAACATGATAATGATAGGAGCCATATGAGCCAAGCGGTGATTGTAGACGCGATTCGATCGCCTATGGGCCGGGGCCGGCCGGGCGGAGCACTGTCCAGCGTGCACCCGGTTGACCTGCTCGCCCAAGTGCTGGCGGCGCTCGTCACGCGCAGCCGGCTTGATCCGGGCAGTGTAGATGACGTGCTGGTGGGCTGCGTCGGCCAGGCGGGCGAGCAGTCGGCGACACCGGGCCGGATGGCCTGGCTGGCCGCGGGGTTTCCCGCGGAGGTGCCGTCGGTGACCATCGAGCGCAAGTGCGGATCCGGACAGCAGGCGGTGGACTTCGCCGTGCAGGGCATCATGGCCGGGGCCTACGACATCGCCATCGCGGCGGGCGTAGAATCGATGAGCCGGGTGCCGATGGGCTCGGCGCGGATGGGCGCCG
>Ga0302181_10002758_pt1 | contig 12295 bp, 11 predicted proteins | sample I_Palsa_E3_3_FD_198786 | JGI IMG/M metagenome (GOLD analysis project Ga0302181, IMG submission 198786) | Peat permafrost microbial communities from Stordalen Mire near Abisko, Sweden - I_Palsa_E3_3 | ecosystem: Environmental > Terrestrial > Soil > Palsa > Peat permafrost | place: Sweden... | reverse complement strand
TAGTCCCACTGGCCGGTGTTCCACAGATCGCCGACGCCCGCTACGTCGCTGGACTCGATGTTCGGCTGCTTGTCCCAATCGAACGGGATCGCCGCCGCCTGGGCGACCAGTTTTCTGTCGACCTGAGCCCACGCTTCCGCGCGTGGCTGGACACCGACGACCAGTTCGGCCGCGTCCATCGCCTTGTTGATTTCCGGGTTATTCACGAGGCCCCAGTTGTCGTTGCCGGTCGGGACGATGTTCTTGCCGTTGAACGCCACATCGAGCACCGCCTGCCCGTCACCGAAGTCGGCGACCCAGCCGACGCTCGGGCAGACGTCGATCGCTTCGGCCGGCGTCCCGCAGTACTTCGAGTACATCACCGACGCGTCGACCAGCGTGAACTTCGTCTGAAAGCCGAGGTTCTTCAGCGTCTGGTTGACGATTTCCGCGTCTTCGGCCGAGGGACTTTCGTTGGAGCCGACAACCTGCAGCGTCTCGCCCCCTGTGTACTTGCCACTGGGGTAGCCTGCCAGCTTCATGTACTTCGCGGCGACCGCCGCGTTGCCTTCGGGGTAGTCGTTGTAGTCCACCTGCGGGCCCTTCAAACCTCCCGCCTGTTCGAAGCCGGGGATTTCGGGGTAGATGAAGTGCGTCATCACGTTCGTCACGAGCGCGCCACCGCGCGCCTTGTTCATCGCGACGCGGTCGAGCGCCGCCCACAACGCCTTGCGCACGTTGACGTTGGCGAACGGGCCCTGCCTGTTGTTGACGGCGATGTAGTGATCGCCGGCGCCCGGTGAGATCTCCAACTGGTCGCGGAACCTTTCATACGCGAGCTTGACGATCGGCTGCGCGGGGGCTTCATTCTGGACCATGTCCGACCCTTCCAGCACCTGCCGGCCGATCACGGTCGCGTCGCCGCCGATCTCGATGTTGATCTGGTTCAGGTACGCGGGTCGCGAGTCGGTCGCGGGGTTCCAGTTGGGGTTGCGCACGAGCGTCGCCGACTTGCCCGGGATGTAGCCGATCCCGAGCACCTTGCCTTCGCCGTTTGCCTTGAACATGTACGGCCCGGTGGCGACCTGGTAGTTGCCGTATTCGGTCGGCTTCTTCGCGTCGTACTTCTTCGCGAATTCCTCCGGCACGGGCGCGCTCAGCGGCAGCACCAGCGCGGCGAGCACGATCGGGGCCTTCGGTTCTGAGAGGTGGAAGACGATCGTTTCCTTATTCGGCGTGGTGATCCCCTGGAACGGTCCGCCGGTGCCCTGTTCGACCTCCTTCTTGGCACCCACCAGCGAGCCGAAGTAGGCTTCCCAGTAGGGGTTGGCGACATTCCCGTTGGCGCCGCGCTCGATCGCATAGGCGACGTCGGCGGAGGTCACTTCGCGGTTGACCGGCGGGCTGAAGTGCACGCCTTTGCGAATGTGCACGGTGATCGTCTTGCCACCTTCAGAGATCTGGGCCGGTTCGGAGGCCATGTCCGGGCTGGGGGTCGCGAACGTGTTCGGCTTGTAGGAGAACAGCGGGCGCTGGGTGGCGTAGATCGCCTCGTAGTCGATGTTGTAATACGACTGGCCCGGATCGATGTGTTCGAAGTCGGTGTGGTTGAGCACGGTCAGCGTGCCGCCGCGTTTGCCGCCGCTCTGCGCCTGCGTCTGCGGCGTCTGGATCCCCTTTACGACCGTGATCCCACTGCCGCCGGAGACAGAGCTGCTGTTGCTGGAGCCGCACGCGGCGAGCCCCAGCGCGAGCGCGCCGGCGAGTGCCACCGATACGAGCCTACGGGTCGAGCTGATCACTGCGTCTCCTCTGTTTGTTGGGATATACGGGGTCATCACGCGGTCCTCGGGTTGAGCGCGTCCTGCAGGCCGTCGCCGAGCAAGTTAAACGCCAGCACGGTCAGCAGCAGGGCCAGCCCCGGGAAGGTCATGTACCACCAGGCGGTGTTGAAGATCGGCGTCGCGGCGGCGATCATCTGACCCCAGCTCGCGGTCGGCGGGCGGATGCCGACGCCGAGGAACGACAGGCCCGCCTCCAGCAGGATGTTGAGCGGAATCAACAACGTCGAGTAGACGATGATCGGCGCGAGCAGGTTCGGGAATATCTCGCGAAACATGATCCGCGCGTCCGACGCGCCCAGCGCGCGCGAGGCCTGCACGAACTCGCTCTCGCGCAGGCTCAGCACGAGCCCGCGCACGATCCGCGCGATGTACGTCCAGTTCGCCAGCGCGATCAGGAAGATCACCAGGCCGAGACCCGGCTGGACCGTGCCGCCGACGCAGCCCCTGACGGCGCAGGCCGCGCCGATGCCCAGCCCGAGCAGCAGAATCGGGATCGACAGCACGACGTCAATCAAGCGCGACAGCAGTGTGTCGACCCAGCCCCTGTAGAAGCCCGCGAGCGTTCCGATCACCACGCCGATCACCGTCGCTACCGCAGTGCCGAGGATCCCCACCTCCAACGCTACGCGCGTCCCGTAGATCACGCGCGAGGCCACGTCCTGGCCGAGCTCATCGACGCCGAACGGGTGCGCCAGGCTGGGACCGAGCGGGCTGCCGAACTGGTCGGTCAGGTTCGGGTTCTGCACATTGGGCCCGGGCAGGCCGAGCAGTTTCACGATCAGCGGGGCGGCGATCGCGACGACGAACAGGAAGACGATGAACGCCAGCGACACGAGCGCGACGCGGTCCTGGCGGAAGCGGCGCCAGAACAGCTGCAGCGGGGAGCGTGCCGCGACGCCTGCTCCGGGATCGGGGAAGTCGAAGCCGCCGGGGGTTGCGGCGCCGCCCCGGCCGGGGAACAGCTCGGCGGCGCCTACGCCCATCTGACGGACTTCCCCTCATCAGCGGAATCCGATTGCAAACACATGAGATACACGGGCTTTATCTGTTCGACACGCCCTCTTCGACAACCTTCCTGGGAACCTAAATCTGAACTTGGCCGCTACGTGCTCTGTCCATTGCCCAGTGGGGGCAAATACGCGATGCGCGCGATACTGAGCTTGATGGACACGCTGTTCGAGTCCGACGCCGGAGCAGGGGAGCCCGATTCCGTGGGAGGCCCTGCGGGAGACGATCGCCCGCTGGCGGCGCGCATGCGACCGGGAACTCTGGCCGACTTCGTCGGCCAGACGCACCTCTTGGGCAACGATTCCGCGCTGCGGACGTCGATCGAGCAGGGGCACCCTCACTCGATGGTCCTGTACGGACCGCCCGGCACCGGCAAGACCACACTTGCGCGCATGGTCGCCGAGCATTCCCAGGCCGTGTTCGAGGAGCTCAGCGCCGTGCAGGCGGGCCGTGCCGAGGTGCGCGCCGTGCTCGAGCGCGCTGCCCATCGCCGCGCGACCGGTGGTCCGCCGACGGTGTTCTTTCTCGACGAGATCCACCGTTTCAACAAGGCCCAGCAGGACGCGCTGCTGCCGGCGGTCGAGGACGGCCTGATCACCCTGATCGGCGCGACGACCGAGAACCCCGCGTTCGAGGTCAACGGCGCGCTGCTCTCGCGCACGCGCGTGTATGCGTTACAGGCCCTGAGCGACGAGGAGGTGGCGACGGTACTGCGGCGAGCGGTGGCGGATGACGCGATGGTCGACGGCGAGGCGATCGAGTTCCTAGCCGCGCGCAGCGAAGGCGACGCGCGCACCGCCCTGAACGCGCTCGAGCTGGCGCTCGCCACGGCCGCTGAGCTCGGCGAGGGCAGCGTCACGGTCGCGCGGGCCGAGGACGCGCTGCAGCGCAGGGCGGTGCTGTACGACAAAGGCGGCGACCGCCACTACGACTACATCTCCGCCTGGATCAAGGCCACGCGGGGGTCGGACCCGGATGCTTCGCTGTACTACCTCGCGGTGATGCTGGAGGGCGGCGAGGATCCGCGGTTCATCGTGCGGCGAATGGTGATCCTCGCCTCCGAGGACATCGGTAACGCCGACCCGGAGGCGTTGGGAGTGGCGACCGCCGCGGCGGCGGCGGTCGAGCATGTGGGCATGCCGGAGGCCAAATTCGCGCTCGCGCAGGCGGCCATCTACCTGGCGCTGGCGCCAAAGTCGAACGCCGCCGGGCGGGCGCTGGGGGCGGCCCAGCGGCACGTGCGCGAGCATGGGGCGGCGCCGGCGCCGGGGTGGCTACGGCCTGGCGTGAGACCTGGGCAGGACGTCGGCGGGTATGACAACCCACACGATCATCCCGGGCACGTCTCCCCGCAGGAGCTGTTGCCGGAGGGGGTCGAGGGCGCGCGTTTCTACGCGCCCGACGAGGCGGAGGCTGAGCTGGCGCAGCGGCTGGAGCGGATTCGCGAGCTGCGCGGGCGTTGAGTCCCCCATCGGTGGTATACTTAAGTGAATGCTTAACCAAAGTACGATTGCCGAGGGAGATGTTGACCTGCTCTTCCAAGCACTCGCCGATCCCAGCCGGCGGGCGATGGTCGAACGCCTGACCCGCGGACCGGCGTCCGTCAGCGAGCTCGCCCGCCCCCTGGCGATGTCGATGCCGGCGGTCGTCCAGCACCTGCACGTGCTCGAGCACAGCGGGCTCGTCCGTTCGGAAAAGGTCGGTCGGGTCCGCACCTGCACCGTGCAGCCCGCCGCGCTGCGAGCCGCAGAGGGCTGGATCGCCGAGCGGCGCACCGCCTGGGAGGAAAGCCTCGACCGCCTCGGCGAGTACCTCGCCGAGCACCCCGACGAACCACCGAAAAGGAGCAAGCAATGAGCGGCAGATCGACCAACCACGCCACCTTCGTAATCGAGCGCACTTACGACGCCGCCCCGGCGCGAGTGTGGCGCGCGTGGGCGGACCCCGCGGAGAAGCTCCGCTGGTTCGGCCCGCAGGGGCCGGCAAAGGCCGAGCACGAGCTCGAGTTCCGCGTGGGCGGACTCGAGCGCATGACCGTGCAGACGCCCAACGGCGCGCGCTACACGTTCGCCGCCCGCTACCAGGACATCGTCGAGGGCGAGCGGTTCATCCACACGTATGAGATGCACCTGGACGACGCGCGCATCTCGGTGTCGGTGGCGACCGTCGAGCTCGAGGCAACGGCGGGCGGCGGGACGAAGCTGACGATGACCGAGCAGGGCGTCTTTCTCGACGACCTCGACACCCCCGCCGCCCGCGAGCACGGTACAGGGGAGTTGCTGGATACGCTCGCCGCCCATCTGCAGGACGCGGGAGACCGGGGATGAACGCGTCCCGCGACGAGCGCTGGGTAGCGCTGTATGTGCTGTGCGTGGGGATGCTGATGATCGTGCTCGACGTGACCGTCGTGAACGTCGCGCTGCCCTCGATCCAGGACGACCTGCACTTCTCGACCTCGAGCCTCGCGTGGGTGATCAACGCCTACCTGATCGCCTTCGGCGGCCTGCTCCTGCTGGCCGGGCGCCTCGGCGACCTGGTTGGACGCCGCAACATCTTTCTGGCGGGCATCGGGCTGTTCACGACCGCCTCGCTGCTGTGCGGCCTGGCGCAGAGCCAGACGATGCTGATCGCCGCGCGCTTCGTCCAGGGCGTCGGCGGCGCGATGACCTCTGCGGTGATCCTCGGCATGATCGTGACGATGTTCCCGGAGCCGCGCGAGCAGGCGAAGGCGATCGGCGTCTATGCGTTCGTCGCCTCCGCCGGCGGCTCGGTCGGCCTGCTCGCCGGCGGCGTGATCACGCAGTCGATCGACTGGCACTGGATCTTCTTCGTGAACATCCCGATCGGGATCGCCACGGCCGTGTTCGCGACCCGCCTGCTCGAGCGCGACGCGGGCATCGGCTTCGGCGCGGGCGCGGACATCCCGGGCGGAGCGCTGATCACCTCCGCGCTGATGCTGGGCGTCTACACGATCGTCAAGCCCGCCGCCGAATCCGGCTGGGGGGCGGGGCGCACGCTCTCACTCGGCGGCCTCGCGGTCGCGCTGCTCGCCTGCTTCTTCGCACGCGAGGCCACTGCGCGCAACCCGCTGGTGCCACTGCGGATCTTCCGCTCGCGCAACGTCGTCACGGCCAACGCGATCCAGATCCTGTCGGTGGCGGGGATGTTCGGGATGTTCTTCCTCGGAGCCCTGTATCTGCGACGCGTGCTCGGCTACGACGCGCTGCAGATCGGCCTCGCGTTCCTGCCCGTCACGCTCACGATGGGAACCCTGTCGATCCGCTACTCCGAGCGCTTGGTGACCCGCTTCGGGGCACGCAACACGCTCGTGCCAGGGCTGGTGCTGATCGTGCTCGCGCTCGCACTGTTCGCGCAGGTGCCCGTCCAGGGCAACTACTTCGCCCACGTGATGCCCTCGATGCTGCTGCTCGGCATCGGCGCCGGCATCTGCTTTCCCGCGCTGATGAACCTCGCGATGTCGGGCGTCGAGCTGCAGGACGCCGGCCTCGCCTCCGGCCTGGTCAACACGACCGCACAGGTCGGTGGCGCGCTCGGGCTGGCGGTGTTAGCCACGCTGTCGAGCGCGCACAGCCGGCACCTGGAGGCACAGGGCCGCTCAAGCGCCGCCGCGCTCGTCGGCGGCTATCACCTCGCGTTCTGGATCGCCGCCGCCCTCACCGCCGCCGCGCTCGCGATCGTGCCCGCCGTGCGAAGTCCCGCCATCTTGCGCGATTCCCGGCAGGCACACGAGGGCGAGGCCGGCGATGCGCGCGGGCACGGGCGTGGAGGGGTGTCCTTGACGGAGCCGACGAGCTGAGCCAGGCATGCGGACGCTGAGCTGACACCGGCAGGCGCGATAATCGTCTGCGATGAGCCGACAAGCCCGCCCCGAGGCCGAAATGCGGGAGACGATCGAGTCGCGCAACCCCGCGACCGGGGAGCTGCTCGGCAGCGTGCAGGCCACGCCGCCCGCGCGGATCGACGAGGTCGTCCGCGCCGTGGCACAGGTACAGCCGCTGTGGGCGCTGTTGCGGGTCGAGGATCGCGCGCGGTACATGCGCAGAATGGCCCAAGCGATCATCGACGAGCTCGACGAGCTGGTGGAGGCGATCGGCCGCGAGCAGGGTCGCCCGCGCGCGGAGGTGGCGGCGCTCGAGCTGCTGCCGGCAATCGATGCGCTGATCTGGATCGCCGACGACGGGGCGAAGGTGCTGGGCGGACGCCGCGTGGGGATCCACCGCTCGATGTCGCTCGCGCGACGGGCGCGGATCGCGTACGAGCCCTACGGCGTGATCGGAGTGATCGGCGCCGGCAGCGCGCCGTTTGCCCAGCCCCTCGGCCAGATCGCGGGGGCGCTCTTGGCGGGCAACGGCGTCGTCTTCAAGCCAGCCGCGCGGGCGTGCCTGACGGCCGAGCGGATCGCGCGGGTGCTGGCGCGCGCGGACCTTCCGGAGGGGCTGGTGGCACTCGCGCACGGCGACGCGCGGGTCGGAGTTGCGCTGGCGGAGGCACCGGTGGCGAAGGTGCTGTTCACGGGCTCACCCGCCGTCGGCCGCGAGGTCGCGCGGGCGTGCGTGAGCTCTGAGAAGGAGGTAACGGTCGAGCTCGGCGGCAAGGACGCGATGCTCGTGCTCGCGGACTGCAATCTGGCGAGGGCGGCTGAAGGCGCGCTGTGGGCGGGCTGCGCGGGCGCGGGCCAGGCACGCGGTGCGGTTGAGCGCGTGTACGTGGCACGCGAGGTCTCCGAGCGCTTTGAGAAGCGACTGGTGAGTGGCGCGATGGCGCTGGCGGTGGGCGACCCCGCGCAGCCAGGCACGCAGGTGGGCCCGCTCGCCTCCGAGCGGCGCCTGGAGCACGTGAGCGAGCTGGTGGCGGACGCGGTGGCGCAGGGCGCGCGATTGCATTGCGGTGGGCCGGTGTCGCCCGAGGGCTGCAACGGGGCGTTCTACGCGCCGGCGGTGATCACCGGCGTGACGGCGGAGATGCGCCTGATGCGCGAGCCCGTGGATGGCCCGGTGCTGGCGGTCGTGACGGTCGCTTCGGTGGAGGAGGCGATCTCCGCTACGAACGACGGCGAGTACGGCCTCGGCGCTTCGGTGTGGACACGGGACCGCTACCGGGGTTTGCGCATCGCCCGCGAGCTACACGCGGGGATGGTGTGGCTCAATGACCACCTGCCCGGCCCGGCGGTCTCGCGCGGCCCGTGGGGCGCAGCCGCGGGCGGCGGCCTCGGCCGAGTGCTTGGCGAGGCGGGGTTACGCGCGTGCGCGCAGGAGAAGCTGATCGTGTGGAGCCAGCCGGGGATGCGCGGGCTGTGGTGGGGGCCGTATGACCAGGTGCTCGAGGGCGGCGCGCGGGCGGTGGCCCAGCTGCGCTCGGCGCGGGATTCGGACCGCGAGCGCGCGTGGCGTCATGGGGCGGTGGGACTGGCCCGTGTGGGGGCGCGGGCGCTGGGGCGCGGGGTGCCGCGATAGACGGCTAACCTTTGAGGATGCCCGCCCAGGCCTATGCAGGCAAGGAGTGCATCTGCCAGCTACGCAGGGGAATCTGCGATCAGTCGTGCGTCCAGGGGATGCTCGACACGCCGTTCTACATCGCCTGCCTGAAGCTCACCGGCCGGCGCTGCGTGGTCGTCGGGGGTGGTGAGATCGGGCTGGAGAAGGTCGAGGGCCTGCTCGCCTGTGACGGCGCCGTGACGCTGATTGCGCCCGAGGCCGAGCAGGCGCTCCAGGGGTACGCGCGGGAGGGCTCGATTCGCTGGGAGCGCCGCGAGTACGCGGGTCCGGCAGACCTGGAGGGCGTGTTCATGGCGATCGCCGCGACGGACGACACCGACGTGAACATCGCCGTCTACGACGACGCCGAGCGCCGTGCGATGCTCGTGAATGTGGTCGACGTGCCGCCGCTGTGCAACTTCATCCTGCCGGCGATCGTCCGCACCGGGCCGCTGGCGATCGCGATCTCCACGGCCGGCGCCTCACCGGCGCTGGCGAAGCGGATCAAGCGCCAGATCGCCGAGGAGTACGGCGAGCCGTACGCGCGATTGGCGGTGCTGCTGAACGAGGTGCGCGGCTGGGCGAAGGGCACGTTGCCGACTTACCAAGACCGCAAGGAGTTCTTCGAGGGGATCGTGAATGGGGACCCCGACCCGGTGGAGCTGTTGCGAGGCGGAGGTGGTAGCGGCGGCGGCGAGGACGCCGTGCGCGAGCTGATCGCGGCGGCACAGATCCGGCACGAGCCGCAGAGAACGGGCGTGTGATCGAGCTGGAAGGGCTCGTTCGCCGCTACGGCGAACGCGAGGCCCTGAGCGATGTGTCCTTGTCGCTGGCCGCCGGGCAGACCTTGGTCGTGTTCGGGGGAAACGGCGCGGGCAAGACAACCTTGCTGAGAGTGCTCGCGACGCTGTTGCGCCCCCATGCCGGGGAGGTGACGGTGCTCGACCGGCGGTTACCGCAAGACGCATGGGCTGTGCGCGGGCACGTTGGGTTGCTAGGCCATGAACCGCTGCTGTATCGAGAGCTGACCGCGCGCGAGAACCTGCGATTCCACGCGCGTTTGCACGGCGTGCAGGAGGATCGCGTCGAGGAGGTACTCGCGGCCGTGAGGCTCTCAGACCGCGCCGACGAGCCACTCAAGACACTGTCTCGTGGGATGGTGCAGCGTGCGGCCGTCGCCAGGGCAACGCTGCACGACCCCGAGCTGCTGCTGCTCGACGAGCCGTGGGCGAATCTCGATCCGGCCGCGCGGGAGCTGGTGGAGCCGCTGATCGGCGCGTCCTCCGGGCGCACACGAGTGATCTCCAGTCACGATCCGAGCGGCGGGCTGAGCGAGGCCGACCTGGTGCTGGGCCTGCGCGACGGTCGTCCAGCGCTGCTGGAGAAGGTTGCGGACGTCGACCCGGGCGAGATCACGGAGCTGTACAGGTGAGCGCGGTGAGCGAGAGCCCTCCGACCGAGAGCGACACACGCAGACCGCGGGCGAGGCCCCCGGGCATGGTGGCGACCGTCGGTGCGCTGCTGCGCAAGGAGCTACTCGTGGAGCTGCGCACGTTGGAGTCCGTGCCGGGGATGTCGCTGTTCGCCGTGACGACGTTCGTCGTGTTCCATTTCGCGCTCAATCAGAACAGCGTCTCCGGTGACGAGGCGGCGGGGATCCTGTGGGTGACGCTGCTGTTCGCCGCGATGCTCGGCGTCAACCGTCTGTTCGTCGCCGACCAGGACCAGGGCGGCTTCGACGCGTTCCTGCTCGCGCCGGTCGACCGCTCGGCGATGCTGCTGGCGAAGGCGCTGGCGCTGTTCGCCTACCTCGCTGTACTCGAGCTCGTCGCCGTGCCGGCCTTTGGCCTGCTGCTGCTCGCGCCACCACTCGGCCAGACATTGCCCGACCTGCTCCTGGTGCTCGTGCTCGCCGATGTCGGGATCGCGGCGATCGGTACGCTCGTCGCGGCGCTGGCGGTACAGACGCGCGCGCGTGACCTGCTCGGGCCGCTGCTCGCGCTGCCGTTGCTCGTGCCGGTTGTGATCGGCGCCGCCCGCGCCAGCTCGCCACTGTTCGTTCTCGCTCACCCGACGGGGCCGCAGGTGCGCTGGCTGGGGACGCTCGCTCTCTATGATCTGGTGTTCGGGCTGATCGCCTACGCCGTTTTCGACTTCCTGCTGGAGGACTAGTGTCGTCCCGAACATTCCCCCCGATGAACGGACGCGGCCTGCGCGCGCTGAGCATCGCAACGGTCGCCGCGATTCCGATCGCCCTTGCGCTCGTGTTCTTCTACGCGCCGATCGAAGCCGAAGAAGGGTTCCTGCAGAAGATCTTCTACCTGCACGTACCGCTCGCGATCGTCACCCTGTGCGGGTTTGTGCTCGGCGGCCTGATGGCGATCATGCATCTGCGCACGCGCGAGCGCAATTGGGACCTGCGCTCCTACGTGGCGATCCACATGAGCCTGATCTTCGGCGTCGGCACGCTGATCACCGGCTCGATCTGGGCGCGCGGCTCGTGGGGGCATTGGTGGGTGTGGAGCGAGCCGACGCTCGTCTCGTTTCTGATCATCATGCTGCTGTACGCCACCTACCAGCCGCTGCGCTTCGCGATCGAGGACCCCGAGCGCCAGGCGCGCTACGCATCAGTGTTCGCGATCGTCGCGGGGGCGTTCGTGCCGCTGAATTTCCTCGCGGTGCGGCTATCGACCGAATACCTACACCCGCGCGTGCTCGGCAGCTCCTCCAACCTGCCGCCGAAGATGGCGTTCACGTTCCTGGTATCACTGGTGGCGATCGCGCTGCTGTACGCGACGCTCTGCTGTTATGAGCTCACCGCCAAGCGCTCGCGCATGCTGCTCAAATCGCGTAGCAGGACCCTTGGCTTCCAATGACCCCACTCGCGACGGCCATCCCGGGAAGCTCCAACAACGGCTATGTGGCAGCCGCATACATCGTGTTCTTCGCGATCGTGCTGATCTACGTCGCGATCATGGCGATCCGCCTGACGCGGGTGGAGCGCGGCCTGCGCGAGCTGAACGAGCGCGCGGAAACGCCCCGAGATGGGGCTACGCAGGGCGAGACTCGGCAAGACGGACTTGGAGAAGACGACGCCCACAGCCAGGCGCGGGAGCGCGAAACCGTATGAGCGAGTTGCTGGCGCTCGGCATCTCGCACAAGACGGCGCCCGTGGCGCTGCGCGAGCGCCTGGCGTTTACCGAGCAGGAGGCGATCGAGTTCGCAAAACAGGCCACGGCCACCGACGAGGTGCGCGAGGCGGTCGTGATCTCCACCTGCAACCGCACCGAGGTCTACCTCGTGGTCGGCGACCCGGTGCAGGCCGAGGGGGACGTGCTGGGTCTGCTCGCCCGCCGCGCCGGGATCCGCCCGACGGAGCTGGCGCAGGAGATCTACTCGCCGCGCAACTGCGACGCCGCGCGCCAGCTCTACCGCGTGACCGCGGGCCTCGAGTCGATGATCGTCGGCGAGGCGGAGATCCAAGGTCAGGTCCGACGCGCGCACGAGGCGGCGATGCGCGATGGCAACACCGGTGCGCTCACCAACCGCCTGTTCGCCGCCGCCCTGACGACGGGCAAGCGCGTGCGCACGGAGACCAAAATCGGGGCTGGCCGATCTTCGATCGGTCGCGTGAGCGTCCCCTCAGTCGCCGTCGATCTCGCCCTAAGCGTGCTCGGGGGCCTCGAGGAGCGCCATGTGGTGATCCTCGGCGCGGGCGAGACCAGCGAGCTGACCGCGCGCGCGCTCGCCGACCAGGGCGCGGGCACGATCTTCGTGGCCAACCGCCACGCCGACCGCGCGCTCAGCCTCGCCCAGCGCTTCGGTGGCTCGGTGGTGGGGCTTGACGGTCTCCCCGAGCAGCTATTACGCGCCGACATCGTGCTGTCCTCGACCTCCTCCCCCCATCCGATCGTCGGGCGCGAGGAGCTCGAGCTGGTGATGGCAGAGCGCGAGGGACGATCGCTGCTG
>Ga0302181_10002756_pt1 | contig 12298 bp, 10 predicted proteins | sample I_Palsa_E3_3_FD_198786 | JGI IMG/M metagenome (GOLD analysis project Ga0302181, IMG submission 198786) | Peat permafrost microbial communities from Stordalen Mire near Abisko, Sweden - I_Palsa_E3_3 | ecosystem: Environmental > Terrestrial > Soil > Palsa > Peat permafrost | place: Sweden... | reverse complement strand
TCGGACCCGCAGGTGGCCCTCTCCGGGTCGCAAGATCTCGACCACGGTCCGCTCGTAGGAGGCCCAGGGGTCCACGGACTCCGGCACCACAGGGCGACCCTAGGCCGGACGTCAATCCCGGGACCCGCGTCGGCGATCTGCCCCGGCTGACCGGCGTCTCGCGGGAGGGCAACGCCATGTGCGTGGGTTGGCTGGAACGGCGGGGCTGCAGTGTGACGGAGGGGGACGAGACGGCGCGCCGGGACAAAGTGATCCGACTCACGCCGAAAGGCCGGAAAGCACAGCAGAACGTTCGCCGGCTCGTGGACACCACCGGGCAGTCGTGACGGACCAGATTCGACGCCGCCACCATGGACGCCTTGCACGCCGCACTGACCGACGTCGTCGGTGACGGGACGTTCGCCATCTCCCCGCTGGCACCGGGCCTGGTTCCGTACCCGGACAACTGGCGGGCCGGGGTGCGACAACCACGGACGCTGCCGCACTATCCGATGGTGCTGCACCGCGGCGGCTACCCCCGATGGCAGCTGAGGTGGCCCCGGTCGCGTGGCGCGAAGGATGTGGCAGGCTTGCTCGGTGCACCCCTTTCGCCGCGCCGACGCGTTGCGACGCCTCGCCGACGAGACCTTCGACGTGCTGGTCGTGGGTGGGGGTATCACCGGAGCCGGTGTGGCACTCGATGCAGCCAGTCGTGGCCTGAAGACCGCTCTGGTCGAAAAAGGCGACTTCGCGTCGGGGACATCCTCCAAGTCGTCGAAGATGATCCACGGCGGCATCCGCTACCTCCAGCAACGCGAGTTCCGCCTGGTCTACGAGAACCTGGCCGAGCGCCAACGGCTGCTGAACAACGCGCCGCACCTCGTCCGCCCGCTCCCGTTTCTCATCCCGATCTTCGGACGCGACGGCGTCGTCTCCAAGACCGTGGCGCGGTCGTACGCGTCCGCCCTGTGGCTGTACGACCTGACGGGGGGCTGGCGCATCGGGAAACGACACCGCGAGGTGACGAAGGACGAGGCGCTGACCCACCTGCCCACGCTGAGCACCGACCACCTCGTGGCAGGGTTCCTCTATTACGACGCTCGAGCCGATGACGCCCGGCTGACCCTGACCGTGGCGCGCACGGCGGCCTACGAATTCGACGCCGTACTGGCCAACTACACCCCCGTGGTCAGCCTGACCACCGGCGCGGACGGCACCGTCGATGGCGCCATCGTCCGGGCCGTGGCCGACGACGCGACATCGGAGTTCCCCGTACGGGCCCGGATCGTGGTGAACGCGTCGGGCGTCTGGGCCGACGAGGTGCGGGCGCTCGACGAGGGCCGGGATCCGCACGCGATCCGGCCGGCCAAGGGCATCCACATCACGGTGCCCGCCAGCCGTTTGCCCTGTGACATCGCCGCGGTCATTCCCGTCCCCAAGGACAAGCGCTCCATCTTCGTCGTCTCCTGGCCCGAGACCGACCTCGTGTACCTCGGGACCACCGACACCGACTACACCGGCCCGCTCGACGACCCCGCCTGCACACCCGAGGACGTCGACTATCTGCTCGACGCCGCCAACGCCATCACCACCTCGCAACTGACCCGGGCCGACGTCACCGGCGTCTGGGCCGGCCTCCGCCCGCTCCTGGCGCCACCGGCCAAGGGCGGGCACGTGTCCGAGCGCACGGCCGACCTCTCCCGCCGCCACACGGTCAGCACGTCCAGCCACGGCGTGGTGACGGTCACGGGCGGCAAGCTCACGACCTACCGGAAGATGGCGCAGGACACCGTCGACGTCGTGGTGACTCGCCTCGGTGAATCACCCCACCGGCGGCGCTGCGTCACCAAGGCCCTGCCGCTCATGGGCGCCACCACCAAGGCCCGCGATCCCGTGACGTTGGCCCAGCCCCATGCCCGGCTCCTCGGTCGCTATGGAACGGCCGCGACGGACGTCCTTGCCCTGGCCGACGGGCGGCCCGAACTGCTCGACCCCGTCGTGGCCGGTTTGCCCTATACCGGTGCCGAAGTCCTGTATGCAGCGCGCGAGGAGATGGCCGGCACGCTCGACGACGTCCTGTCGCGCCGCACGCGCGCCGGCATCCAGCGCGCCCAGCCCACCATGGAAGCCGCCAAAGTCATCGCCGAGCTCATTGCGCCCGACATGGGCTGGAGCGAGGAGGAGACGCGCGAACAGGTGGCCCGGTTCACCGAGGCATGCCAGAAGGAATTGCTCACGGCCGGACTCGACCTCCCGTGACGCAGCCCACCCCGGTCACCCCCATCGACGCGACCGGGGCCGACGTGGCCGATCGCCTCGGCGCGCGTGTCGTCGAGGTTCCCCCGGCCCTGCTCGAGCGCCTCAGCACCAGTGGCGCCGAAGTCGTGCAGAGCGACGACGCCCGGGCCGAAGCCGGACGGGACTGGTGGCCCCTCGCCATTGGCTGGGCGGCCGAAGGTGCCGTTCCTCAGCGCCCGGCCGTGGTGGTTCGCCCGACCTCGACCGAGCAGGTCTCGGCCGTGCTCGCGGCGTGCAACGAGGCGGCGGTGCCCGTCACTGCGGCGGCCGGTCGCAGCGGCGTCTGCGGGGGTTCGATTCCCGTGCACGGTGGCGTGGCTCTCGACATGACCGCCCTCGACGGCCTCGGCGCGGTGGATGAGACCTCCCTCAGGGCCGACGTGCGAGCCGGCACATTCGGCCCGGACCTGGAAACGGCGCTCGGCGAAGTGGGCGCGGGCTACACGCTCGGCCACTGGCCGCAGTCCATGGACCTCTCCACGGTCGGTGGCTGGCTGGCCTGCCGCGGGGCGGGTCAGTACTCGACCCGCTACGGGAAGATTGAGGACATGGTCGTGGGCCTCGAAGTGGTCCTGGCCGATGGCCGCGTCGTGCACACCGAGGGCAGGGGACCCCGCGCCGCCACGGGTCCGAACCTGACCCAGCTCTTCGTCGGCAGCGAGGGGACGCTCGGCGTCATCACCGAGGCCCGCCTCCGCATCCACCCCTTGCCGGGGGCCCAAGAACGCAGAGCCTTCGGGTTCTCGACCTTCGCCGAAGGCCTGGAGGCCTGCCGTCGGATTTTGCGCCGGGGGGCGACGCCGGCGGTCCTGCGCCTCTACGACCAGACGGAGTCCGAGCGGAACTTCGACGAGGGCGAGACCAATGTCCTCATCGTCCTCGACGAGGCTGATCTCGACATCCTCGCCGGCACCATGCGCATCGTCGACGCGGAGTGCTCGGCCGAGTCCGGGGCGCAGCCGTTGGACACAGGCCTGGTCGAACGGTGGTTGGGTCACCGCAACGACGTCTCCGCGCTGGCGCCCCTGTGGCGCGGTGGCATCGTGGTCGACACGGCCGAGATCTCCGGTCCGTGGTCGGCGCTCTCGGGCCTCTTCGACGAGGTGGTCGGCGCGCTCAAGGCAATCGACGGCACCTTGGCGGCATCCGCTCACCAGTCGCACGCGTACCCGGACGGCGCCTGCCTCTACTTCACGTTCGGCGGGCGCGGGCCCGACGGGGACGACCAGTGGCGCGAGCGCTACTACCGGCAGGCGTGGGACACCGTGACCGATGCCACCCTGGCGCACGGCGCCGCCATCAGCCACCACCACGGCATCGGGCTGAACCGCTCGCGCTTCTTGCCGCGGGCGTTGGGCACCGGGTTCGAAGTGCTCCGGGGCCTCAAGGCGACCTTCGATCCCAACGGGATCCTCAACCCCGGGAAGTTCGGCCTCGACTCCCCCTTTGGACCGGCGCCCTGGGCATGAGCAAGAGCGGGGGGAGCATTCTTGTCGTCGACGTCGGCACCTCCGGCGTGCGGGCCGCCATCGTCCGCCCTGACGCCTCCGTCGCCCACGAACACCGCGTCCCCCTGTTGCCCGATTCGCCGGCGCCCGGCCTGGTGGAGTTCGACGCGGCACGCATGGCCGACGCCGTGCTCGAAGTCGCTCGCGCCTCCCTGGAGGACGCGGGCCCCGTGGCGGGGGTCGGCATCGCCAATCAACGGGCGTCGAGCGTCGTGTGGGAACGCGCCACCGGGAAGCCCGTCGCGCCCGGCATCGGGTGGCAGGACCTGCGCACGGTCGGGACGTGCCTCGTCCTGCAGGGCGAGGGGATCCGGCTCGCACCGAACGCGTCGGCCACCAAGGTCATGGCCATTCTCGATGAGGTCGATCCGGAACGGTCGCGGGCCGAGCAGGGCAAGCTCTGCTTCGGGACCGTCGACAGCTGGGTGGCCTGGACGCTCTCGGGCGGTGCCGCACCGGGGGGCGATGCGCTGCACGTGACCGACGCCACCAATGCGGCCGTGACGGCTTTGGTGGACGCGACGATCGGATGGGACCAGTTGCTGCTGCAGAGGTTGCGGATCCCGTCGCCGATGATGCCGGCCATCGTCGACTCTTCGGGGGTGCTCGGCACGGCCAGCGCGCTTCCCGGATCGCCGCCGATCTGCGGCATCGTCGGCGACCAGCAGGCCTCGCTCGTCGGCCAGGGTTGCACGCTGCCCGGCCTCGCCAAAGCGACCTTCGGGACCGGGGGCATGCTGGACCAGTGCGTCGGCCCCGCCGTCGGAGCGGTGGCGACGAGCCGGGGTGAGGCGGGCACCTTTCCGATCGTCGCCTTCCGAGTGGGTGGCCTGGCGACGTGGGGCACCGAGGCGGTCATGCTCTCGGCGGGCACCTGCGTCGAATGGCTCCGCGACGACCTGGGGATCATCGCGTCGGCGAAGGAATCGGAGACCGTGGCGGGCCAGTGCGCGACGTCCGGCGATGTCTGGTTCGTGCCGGCGCTGCTCGGCCTGGGCACCCCGGTGTGGGACTTCGGTGCCCGCGGGACGCTGGTCGGCCTCACCCGGGGCTCGGGCCGCCCGGAGATCGTCCGGGCCGTGCTCGAGGGTGTGGCCCACCGCGGCGCTGATTTGGTCGAGGCCAGCGAAAGCGACAGCGGCTTTCCCATCGCGTCCCTCCGCGTCGACGGCGGCATGTCCGACAACGATGTGTTCGTCCAGGCTCTGGCCGACGCCATCGGACGTCCAGTGGAGATCTCTCCGGTGCCCGAGGCCACCACGTTGGGAGCGGGCCTCCTGGCCGGGCTGGCCGTCGGCACGTATGCCACGACGTCCGAACTGGCAGAGACCTTCTCACCTCGCCGCGCCGTCGAGCCGCACAACAGCGACGCCGATCGTGGCGCGGCGCGCGACCGCTGGCTGGCGGCGCGCCACAAAGCAGAGGGAACCATCCCGGAACTCTCGGGCATCTCCTTCTGAGGGGGTCTGCGCCCGCCCCAGAAGGAGATCTCGCCGCCCGAGTGACCCCCTTCCGGGAGAATCACTCAGCTGCTGTGGAACTACCGCCTGCTGCCGTGGCTCGAATGGTCCGCCCAGTCGCTCTTGCCTGCTGGCAACCTACGCCCCGGGCAACTGATGCGGCAGGGCCGAGTGGCCCTAATTGACGGCATTTTCGGTCCGGCGGGTCTTGCCGTTGGCGAGCGTGGACCCGTGGGGAAACAGGCCCGCGGTCACGACGTGCCGTGGGCCAGCGCGTCGGCCCAACTGCTGCCCTCCTGGAGGAGCGGCCGGTATCCCATCAGCTGCCGGGGCTTGCCGATGGCCATGACCGCACGGAGGCGGCCCGCTCTCCCGAAGAGCGCGACGAACTTGCCTTCCTCGGGCGATCCCTCGGTGATGCGGATGTCATCGCTCCCGCGCGGGCTCCCCAAGACCTGCAGGCGAATGCCGTACTGATCGGACCAGAAGTACGGGATCGGCGTGAAGGACGGGGCATCCGGCCGGCCGGCCACCAGGCTGCGGGCGGCGGCCACCCCGGCCTCGGCCGCGACCTGCCAGTGCTCGATCCGGATCTGCTCATCCTCGCCGTCGTGACGCCAGAGCCACCGAGCGATGTCCCCCGCCGCCACGACGCCGTCCGCCGCGAAGAGCCGGTCGTCGCAGACCACCCCGTTGTCAATGGTGAGTCCGGAGTCAGCGAGCCAGTCCGTCGCCGGCACGACGCCGATGCCCACCACGACGACATCAGCCGGGAAGGTCTGGCCACCGTCGAGCTCGACGACCAGGCGGCCCGGTCTCCCGGTCCCGGGTGCAGCTTCCGTGGCGCTGCCGGCCGGGCGGCCGACACTGCGCACGTCCACCCCGGTGCGCAACTCGACGCCGTGCGCGGCGTGCAACGACGCGAAGTGGGACCCGATCGTCGGACCCAGAATGTTGCGGAGCGGGACGTCCAGTGCCTCCAGGACGGTGACCCGGCATCCGAGACCCGCGCACGTGGACGCCACTTCGGCCCCGATGAAGCCGGCGCCGATGACGACGACCCTGGCGTCGTCGACCGCGGTGACCGCGGCACGCAGGGCCAGGGAGTCGTCGAGGGTGCGGAGCGTGAACAGTCCGTCGCGTTGGCCCAGATCCTCGGTTCCGGGCAGCGGGCGGGGCCGCGCTCCCGTGGCGATCACGATGGCGTCGCCCTGCATGACGCCGCCGTCATTGAGCTCGACCTTCCTCGTCTCGGCGTCCAGATGCACGGCGCGGCGACCGAGGACCTCGTGGACGCGGTGCTCGCTCGACCGCCGCTTGTCGGCCAGCACGGCCTTCTCGGGAGGCCATGTCCCGGCCAAGACCTGCTTGGACAGAGGAGGCCGGTCGTAGGGGAGGTGAGGCTCCTCGCCGATCAGCGAGATGGACCCGTCGAATCCCTCCGCACGCAGGGTCTCCACGGCCCGCCAGCCGGCGAGCGACGCTCCGACGACGAGCACTGTGCTGTCCGCGGTGAGCTCGCGGCTCGGGCTCATGAGCCGAACATCGTCATCCACTCCTCCGCGGAGCGCGGCCGGAAGACGTAGTTCCAACGTCGCGTGTCGCCCATGCTCTGCGAAGGATCCTGCGAGTACAGGTGGCCGGGGAACAGGATCGCCTCGTCCGGGACACGGGCCAGACGGGTGTGGATGGACTCGTACATGGCCAGCGGATCAGACCCCGGGAAGTCCGTCCGCCCGCAGCCCTCGAGGAAGAGGGTGTCCCCGGCCACGAGCCGACCGTCGACCAGGAAGCACTGGCTTCCCGGCGTGTGACCGGGCGTGTGGATCATCTCGACGTTCACGCTTCCGACCTGCAGCGCATCGCCGCTGTGGTGCGCGATCAGCTCGGCCGCGCCGACACCGGAGGTGCGCTCCACCCAGGGCACCTCCTCCGCCTGCACGTGCACCGGCACCTGCACCTTCTCGAGCAGGGTGCTGATCCCCTCGAGCGACCACCCACCCATCTGCCCACCCAGGTGATCGGGGTGGTAGTGGGTGCCCAACACGCCGGTCAGCTGCATGCCGTCGGCGGCCAGGATGTCGAGAAGGTCCTGCACCGCGTAGGCGGGGTCCACGACGACCGCCTCGCCGGTCTCGCGATCGCCAATGAGGTACACGAAATTGACCATCTGGCGGGCCATCACGTCGCCCCGCGCGAAGTCGCGGCCGGAGAGCAGCTGCCGGAAATACAGGCGGTCGTCGTCGGCGCCGCTTCGGGCGTCGGGCCCGTCAGTCATCCTCACCATCTCCTCCGTTGCCGGCCGCGTTGCCGGCGAGCGCGTCGAGCCGGGGCACCAGCTCCTCGACCTGGGCCTGGGTCCGACGCAGGCGCTGGTCGAGCTCGTCGATCAACGCGGTCGCCCGTTCCAGCCGGCCGACGAGCACGTCGACGTCCACCTCGCGTTGTTCGAAGAAGTTCACGATGGCGTCGAGCTCGCGGCTCGCCTCCGTGAAGCTCAGCTGCGCTACCGGCACAGGTTCGTCGGGCACGGTCATGCGTTTCCTCCTGCCTCTTCGGCCCGCTGAATCGCCTCGACCCGGCTGTGCACCGTGCCGTCGGCGAACCGGGTCACGATCTCCTGCTGCTCGGCCAGCCCGGCTGTCCCGCGCACGAGGCGGCCGTCGCTCGTGAGCGTGAGGCTGTAGCCCCGTTCGAGCTGCCGATCGACGTCGTAGGCAGCCAGCAGCCGGCGCCACGACTGCACGCGCTCGTCCTGGCGCCCGAGGTGGCTCAGGCTCAGTGGTCCGAGCCGCGCCGCGTGGGCGCTGAGCTGCGCCCGGCGCGAGGCCAGACGATCGGGTGCCGCCCGGCCGAGAAACGACCCCTTCGTGGCGAGGCGTTCCCGATGCACCCGGAGCTGTTGGCGCGCCGCCGCGGTCAGACGGCCGCGGGCCTGGCTGTCACGGGCCTGCGCGTCGGCGAGGTAGGTCGGGACGCGGCGGCCCAGCAACGCGGCCGGCTCCGCGACATGCTCCGCCCACCAGAGCCGAACGTCACGCACGATCTCCTGACCGCACTCAGTCGGCGTGATGCAGACGTGCGCTGCCACGATGTCGGCCAGCGTCTCGTCACCGGTGTGCCCGATGCCAGTGAAGACCGGCTTGGTCGCGGTGGCGATCGCGCGGACGACAGCTTCGTTCTCGAAGGCCGCCAGGTCCGCCCGCGCTCCCCCGCCACGCACGACGGCGATGACGTCGCAGTCGCTCCGGCTGAGGGCGGTGACAGCCCGGGCGATGGAGGAGGGCGCACCCGGCCCCTGCACGGTGACCCGCACGTGGGAGACACGGAACCCGAACCCCGAACCCGTGAGCTGCCCGAGGAAGTCCTGGCACCCTTCGGTACCCGGGCTGGCGACCAGGCCGACGTGGAGTGGGACCTCCGGCAGGGGAAGTCGCGCATTGCGCCGGAGCAGCCCCTCGGCATCGAGCGTCTGGAGCAGCTGCGCCCGACGCGCCGCCAGTTGGCCGAGCAACGCGGTGACGTCCACCTCGGCCAGGACGAGGCTGATCTCGCCCTTGGCCCGGTAGAGGTCGAGCGCGCCCCGCAGGACCACCACCATCCCCTCCGTGAGCTCGATGCCCTGCTTGGCCAGCCCGTGCCGGAGCGGGGCCCACGAACTGCGCCAGCACTTGACGTTGAGGGTGGGCACGCCGCCGCGGCTCCTGTCACGCCGGGGGACGTCGTCCTCGGGGTCGATGAGGCTCATGAAGAGGTGGCCCGACCGGTGATCCGAGACGTGCTGGACTTCGCCTCGGACCCAGAGGTGGCGGTTACGGGGAAAGGCCTGGTTGAGCGCACCCTCGACCTGCTCGTAGACGCCACCGATGGAGTGGACCCCGCGGCGGTCCTCCGGCTCGGCCCCGCCGGAAGCAGTCCGGCGCGCCGGGGCGGCGTCCTCCGGCGGAGCCTCGGGATCGAAGAGCTGACGGGGGCCGCCGGACATCGACGACACCCTACCGATGCGCTGTCCGGTCACCTTCACGGCCCGGTGGTGGCACTATGTCCGGTGACGGTGAGTCGGCCAGGTGGCCGCGGCACGGGCCGCTCTTGCGGGACCGTGTCGAGGAAGGTCGGGACTCCGCAGAGCAGGGTGCTGGCTAACGGCCAGTCGGGGCGACCCGCAGGACAGTGCCACAGAAAGGAAACCGCCGATGGCGGGCCTCCGGGCCCGCACAGGTGAGGGTGAAACGGTGCGGTAAGAGCGCACCAGCATCGAGGGTGACCTCGGTGGCTCGGTAAACCCCACCCGGAGCAAGGCCAAGCGTGGGAAATGGGCTGCTCGCCCGCCTCCTGAGAGGGAGGGTTCCCCAGGTAGGCCGCTCAGATGGATGGCCACCCAAGCTCCTCAGGGAGCTGGACAGAATCCCGCCTACAGGCCGGCTCACCGTCACCACGCCGTTGACCAGGGCAAAGAATGGAACAGCGCAGAGGGATCTTTGGCTTAGGACCCAAACAGGTCCCATTCTCAGCGGAGGTTCTCATGCCGAAACGACCCGGACGGCGAACGTGGGGTTCGAGTTCGATCACCTGGCTCGGCGCATCGAGGGCGAGGCTGCGCATGAGGACGGACGACGGGACACGTCACAGACGCACGCTGTGATGCACGCTGTGTCCGTACAGGCGCACCGCTGGGGCTGGATCGCCACGAACCCAGCCGGAGCTACCCGCCCCCTACGCACCAACACGCCCGAAAAGCGCAACGCCTCCCCCTCGGAGGCGTTGGAGCTGGCCTCGTCATTTTCGGGTACGCCATGCCCCAAACCGACCTCGTCGTCGCCGAGGTCCTCCGAAAACGGCTCTCGCCCGATTTGCATGATCACCATCGTGAACCCTGACGCCGACGGAGTGGCCGAACGCCTGGGGTTGCTCGGAGTATCCGAAGACCGCATTGACCGCGGGTATGACGATCCCGTCCCGTACTTGGCCCTCGGAAGTTCGCAACTGAGTTCTGAACTGGACGAGATAACCCGATGTGCGGTTCTCTACCTGACAAGGGAATGCACTGCGCCGGCCATCTCAGAGTCCGCGCGGGGCCAGAGAATTTACGAGTACGCCTGCACCTCGTCAACCTGCATGGACGAGGTCGGCGTACTGGAGTTTGTGACTGTATGCCACCGCAAATCCCCGGCGGCCACCAGAAGCTGGAGCATGATCTCGTAGGGCTCCGCAGGAATGGAACCCGCCTCAGCCTCGGTCACCTGTGAGACCTGCGTGCCGTCGAGATAGATCGTGATGGACACGCCCGGGATCCATTGGATGCCATAGACGTGGAATCCTGCGGCGAGACCGGCACTCACTTTGACGTTGTTGGCCACAGCCAATGAGGGGCTCACGAAATAGGTGGAATGCACCACCTGATTCGGGGGTCCATAAAGGACAAAACCGCCCTCGTATCCGTCGAGCTCGTTCACGGAGGTGCCCGCGACCGCGGGCATGAACCAGATGGCCGGCCACATGCCGTCAGTCATGTTCGGCATCTTCGCCTTGATCTGGACGTACCAACCGGTCGTCGGCAACGTGAACTTGCCCATCGTGGTCACCACGCCGCTGATCCACGGATAGCCGCTGGCCCATTGATTCGTATTCGGCTGCGCGGTCAGCGTTAGCCCGTTGTCGACGGAGACCTGTGCTGGACCGTACATCGCGAGATCGTTACCGCCCCGGGCGACATCGTCGCCGCCGGAATAAGGGAACGGCAGGACGCCGTCGGCGTTCCAGCGGATCCCCTGTGCGCCGAGATACGTGCTCCACTTCGACCGGTTGAGAAGCGTCCCGGAGAACTGGTCGTCGAAGATCAGCTGCTGCGCCGTGTAACCGCTCGGAGGCGGCATACTGCTCGCAGGCGCGTTTGCCGTGTCCGTCGACGTCGTCGTGCCCGAGGTTGCCTCAGGCGGAGTCGTCGTGGTGGCGGCTGATGACGTTATAGTGGATTGGCTCGTGGTCGCCGTGGGCTGTGGTGGCGCGGCTTGTGCCAGCGCTGACGGGATGACCACCGCCCCTACGACGATCACCGCTCCACATAACGCGGCCTTGATGCTCACCACACAAGAATCTACTCTCATCGGTCCAGCGAGCGGCGCCCCGCAGGGTCGGCCCAACCTGGCCAGAGCTACGTCCGGCCAGTGCCCGATCCGACACGCCATGACCGCATCAAAGGCTGCCTCCTTGGAGGCGCCCGAGTCACTTCGGAAAGCCGCAGGTCACAGCACTACACAACCCGGCACATCACGCCCCAAGCTCACATGGCGGTATCGCGCCTACAGGCCGGCTCACCGTCAATCAGCCGGTCATGGGTCGGCACCGCAACCACGAGATCGAGCCGAGTCACCACAAGCTGCTTCGACGTCGAGATCCTGTCCCAGCCGTTCCACTCGGTCCAGACCGCTCTCGCGGTGGAAACCACCACGGGCGTTGCGTGGCGCCAGAGCTGTGGTTGCGCGGCGGGACAAAGCCGGTCCTCGGCATTTATTCGACTGCGACTGCCTCCACACGATCACTGCCGCATAATGCGACATGCGCACAGATTGAAGGTCGGGTTCTAGGAATGGATAGTCCGTATCGATTTCGCATTCTCGCGATCGCGAGTCTCGGGTAATCATGAAGCACTACCGAGAAACCAAACATGAATCCATATCCTCCGCGATAACGGCTCTTCGCGCAGATCTCTATCGTTATGCAGGTAGTTCGGACTACGGCAGCATGCTGAGGATTTGGCTACACGATCGAGGTTTTCGGTATCTCGCCTGGTTCCGCTTTGCGCAAAGGGCACGGCGTAGCTCTCCCTGTTGGCCGGTCTGGGCCTTGCTTCTCGAGCGAGCCGCCACGAAGTACGGCATCACCATTCCCATCTCGACTGAGATTGCGCCAGGCTTCTACATAGGGTATTTCGGAGGAATCGTCATCTCGAACGAGGCCAAAATTGGGCCGAACTGCAACATCCACAAGGGTGTTTCGATAGGCAAGATACAGGCCGGAAACCGCGTTGGAACACCCTGCCTGGAGGCAGGCGTG
>Ga0302181_10002755_pt1 | contig 12300 bp, 9 predicted proteins | sample I_Palsa_E3_3_FD_198786 | JGI IMG/M metagenome (GOLD analysis project Ga0302181, IMG submission 198786) | Peat permafrost microbial communities from Stordalen Mire near Abisko, Sweden - I_Palsa_E3_3 | ecosystem: Environmental > Terrestrial > Soil > Palsa > Peat permafrost | place: Sweden: Abisko... | reverse complement strand
TCCTCGGTGGCCGGCTCGAGGCCCCTTTCGCGAGTCGCCGGCTATGGGGCAGCAAAGGCGGGGGTTGAAAACCTCACTCGCTGGCTGGCCGACCACATCGCCCGCCAAGTAAGCCCGGGCATCAGGGTAAACGCCGTCGCCCCGGGCTTTTTCCTCGGGGCCCAGAACCGGGCGCTGCTCACCGAAGCCGACGGGTCGCTCAGCGAGCGAGGCCGAGCGGTCGTGGCCCGCACCCCGATGGGCCGCCTGGGCAGCCCCGAAGACCTCGTGGGCACCGTGCTCTGGCTCGCGTCCGACGCCAGCGCCTTCGTCACGGGGACCGTGATCGCCGTGGACGGGGGCTTCTCGGCGGCAGCCGGGATATGAACCGCGGGACGCTCATCCGGGTCAAGGCGGCTGCACTTCTTAACCGTCTGGTCCAATCGCCCTCGGAAAACGCGTAAAGAACGCGCCAAGCGCGACGGCGCCACGCGAAAGTGGGCCAAACGGCTCGGCGTACTCAAGGGGAGCCTGGTACAGATTTGTTGCGGTTTTTACCCTGGCGAGGTGGCGGCCGGCGAACTGCCGCGCGAGGCCGCCAGCAAGCTTTCGCCCGCGATTGCCAGCAAGGCGCGGAGAAGGACCAGGCCGTCGGATGACCCGAGGAGCTCGCTGGTCGCCCGTTCGGGGTGAGGCATCAGACCGACGACGTTGCCACCCTCATTGCAAACCGCGGCAATGTTGTTCACCGACCCATTGGGGTTGCCGACATAACGCAGCACAACGCGCCCATCGGCCTCGAGGGAGCTGAGCGTCTCCGGACTAGCTGTGTAGTTGCCCTCGAAGTGGTTGATCGGCACTAGCAGCCGGCGGCCCAGCTCCACACCAGCAGTCAACGCCGACCGGTCGCTCACGATTTCGACCTCCGTCATCTGGCACAAGAAAGTGAGCCCTTTGTTCTTCTGCAGGGCGCCCGGGAGCAGGTGCGCCTCGGTGAGAACTTGAAAACCATTGCAGATCCCGACGACCGGCCCACCTCCCTCGGCAAACTCGCTGACCGCTCTCATAACGGGAGAAAATCGAGCGATCGCTCCTGGGCGCAGGTAGTCGCCATGTGCGAAGCCACCAGGCAGCACGACCGCATCGAGCGAGCCGAGCGAGGTGGCGGCATGCCAAACGAGTTCGGCCTCACCGCCAAGGCCTTCGATGGCCTCAACGACATCGTGCTCGCAGTTCGTGCCGGGGAAAACGACCACACCCACTCGCGGCGCCACGCCACCACGGTACCAAGTGCGGTGCTATCCCCCTTTCTTTCCCTGCCCCCGACGGCCGTCGCGGACCGGCGAGACCTGGCCCTAGGGAAGGACCGAAACGGTGGCGTCCTCGATGACGGGGTTGGCCAGCAGCCGAGCACAGAGCTCGTTGACTACCCGGCGCGCCTCCCCCTCGTCGGGAGCGTCCACGTGCAGGCGGAACGCCTTACCGGCGCGGATCTCGCTGATCCCGGCGAAGCCGAGCGCCGGCAGGGCGCGCTCGATCGTCGCTCCCTGGGGATCGGAAATGCCCGGTCTCAGCTGCACCTCGACGAGCACTTCGAAATTTGCCATCAGATCTCGCCTTCCGTCAACCGTCGGTCCCGGGCCATTCAGCAAAGCTGAGACCGCTAAGACGCTCGTAGGCCTCCACGTACCGCTGCCGCGTCGCCGCGGTGACATCGGCTGGGAGGGGCGGGGGCGGGGGCAGCTTGTCCCACCCGGTAGCCTCGAGCCAGTCCCGTAGTGGCTGCTTGTCGAACGACGGCGGCACTGCGCCAGGCTGCCATTGGTCGGCAGGCCAAAAGCGCGACGAGTCCGACGTGAGGATCTCGTCACAGATGGCAAGCTCGCCATCGATCAGGCCGAGCTCGAACTTCGTGTCCGCGATTATGATCCCCCGCCCGGCTGCGTGGGCGGCCCCGGAGCGGTACGCCTCCAGGCAAATCTCCCGAGCGGATGAGGCCAATTTGTCACCGACCAGGTTCGCAGCCTCATCGAAGGAGATGTTCTCGTCGTGGCCGGTTGTCGCCTTCGTCGAAGGGGTGAAGACCGGTTCAGGCAATTGCTGCGACTGGACCATCCCGGGCGGCAGCGTTTGGCCGTGCATGGTCCCGGAGCGTTTGTACTCAGCCCATGCCGACCCGGAGAGGTAACCACGCACGATGCACTCGATAGGCAGCATCTCGGCCCGGCGGACCACCATCGAGCGGCCCTCGGCAAACTCGGGGCTGACCCCCACCGAGCCCAGGTCGAGGTCTGCCGGAGCACCGACGGACACCAGGTGCGTAGGGGCCACGTCTGACAGCTGAGAGGTCCAGTACGCCGTCAGCGCCACGAGCACCCTGCCCTTACTCGGGACCGGCTCGGCCATCACGACGTCGAACGCCGATATCCGGTCCGAGGTAACGAACAGGAGCCGCTCCTCGTCGATTTCGTAGACGTCGCGGACTTTCCCCGAATAGATGTGCTTCAACACGGCAACCTTTCTACGTGGACGACGGCGGACCACATAACACCAGGCCAGAGCACCTGCTCATACCCGGGTACGACCTGGCAACACCGGCTGTCAGCCTAGCCAAGGAGCAAAGCTAGCCAAGGAGCAAAGATGATGGCCCGTTGCGCCCAGTGCGGCCCGCAAGCTCAAGCGCAACCCGAACCGGTGCAGGTCATCTACCGGGACAAGCGCACCGCGTAGTCAATCTCGAGGTCTGACGAGCCGTTACGCGAGATCGAGCCTGTAGAGGACTTCGCAGCGCGAGTCGTTGGCTCCCGCCTCGGTGCGCGTACCCGTCCGGGAGAAGCCAGCCGATTCGTAAAGGCGTTGTGCGGCTGTCATCGCTGTAGACGTGTCCAGTACGATCGCCTGGCATCCTCGGTCTCTCGCCCAGTGGATGGCGTGACTGAGCAGAGTTCGACCAAGGCCACGCCCGCGATGTTCAGGTTGCAGGTACATACGCTTCAGTTGGGCCTGCCCGTCGTCCAGGAGCCTTATGGCGATCGAACCAACGAGATGGTCATCGTCGATTGCGACCCACACGCCTTGGTAGCTGATTTCCGGGTGTTCGAGATCGGCTTCGAGGATGGGGTCAACGCTGAAGCCGTACTCGGCTAGGACCGTTGCGACGAGCTGAGCGAAGCCAGGCTGGTCTTCGGGCTCGTATGGCCTGATCTCGACGTGCTCGGCCCCGGACATAAACGAGAGTTTTCCAGAAACCGGCGCAGGAACCGGCTCCGATTTTTAGGCACGTCCGGGACCAGTTCCGTGAGCAGACGAGGCTACGCCAGGAGCCTGCGATCGCAGCCTCGGGGGGAACCATGCTCCCCCGGATTGGAGCGTGGTCAACAACTCCGAGATCGAGGCGTGCCGCCCAAGAACACCAATGGTGCCGCCCAAGAACACGGTGTCACTCGTGGGCCAGGAACTGCCCCCCGCCACGGGCCCAGCTAGATTTCGGGCGTGATCGTGTGCATCCTCGGACCTGTGGAGGTCAAGGGCGAGGAGGAGCAAGCAGCGATTGGAGGGCGCCAGGCCCGGCGCTTGCTTGCTCGGCTGGCTTTGGACGCACCCCGGTCGGTGCCGCTGGCCTCTCTCGAGCTGGCGGCGTGGCCAGGTGCTCCGCCACGCACCGCCCGTCACACCATCGCCACCCACGTGCTCCGGTTGCGCCAGGCCGGGCTCGCCATCAGGACCGCGGCGGACGGGTACTGCCTCGAATCGCCAACCGACGCGGCCGAGCTCGAGCGCCTCATCGCCGCCAGCCGTGATGCTGGCCCAGGCGATCCCCGGCAAGCGTGCCTGCTTCTTAGTGCCGCGGTGGCACTATGGCGTTCCCGTCCTTTCCCCGAGCTCGACCACGTCGAGGAGGCAATCATCGAGGCGAGGCGGCTCGAGGATGTAGCCGAGGGCGCCAAGGAGGCGCTCCTGGCCGCTCAGCTCGAAACTGGCACGTCTCAGGACCTGGTCAGCACGGCCCGCCGGCTGGCCGCCGAGCAGCCTTACCGAGAACACCGCTGGGAGCTGCTCATGCTCGCCCTGTACCGCTCAGGGTCCCAGGCCGAGGCCCTCGAGGCCTATGCAGAGGCCCGCCGGCGGCTCGTCGACGACCTCGGGCTGGAACCGGGACCGGCGTTGCGCCGCATGGAGCACGCCGTTTTGTCCCAGGATCCTGGGCTGGAGCGACCCGGGCCCGGAGACGGACCTCGGCCCAGCTTGAGTGTGCCCGGCGCCGCCACCAGGCTGATCGGCCGGTCGCACGAGCGGGGTGAACTGGACGAGGCATGGACTCGGGCCCGCCTGGTCACCCTGGTCGGCCCCCCCGGGGCAGGCAAGACACGGATGGCGCTAGAGGCAGCCCGCAGCGCTGGGACCGCCGTCTGGTGGGTCTCGGTCGAGCAGTTGCCCGCTGAGCAGTCAGTCGCCGCCGCTGTACTTGACATCGTCGCCCCATCGTCGCACGCTGTCGATGCTCGCCAAGGGGTCGCTGACGCGCTGTCGGGGTCCGACGGCACATTAGTACTGGACGCCTGCGAAGGCCGCGTCGGGGAGGTGGCGGCTGAGGTGGAGGCGCTGCTCATGACCTGCCCTGCGCTCCGGGTGCTAGGGACCAGCCGCGAACGGCTGGGGTTGCTCGACGAGGCATTGGTACCCATCGGCCCATTGCCCGAGGAGGACGCCCTGGCGCTGCTCGTTGACCGCGCCCGCCTTGTCGACCCCGCGTTTGTGCTGGCGCCGGGGGAGGTGGCGACTGCCGACCGGCTGTGCGCCTTGGTCGACCGGCTACCCCTCGGCCTCGAGCTGGTGGCGCGCCACCTGCGCTTGCTCGGGGTGAGCGAAGTGGCCGAGAGGGTCGAGACCGACCTCAGCCGGTGGGCAGGCGAGGCAGCCGGTGGCCGACGGGGCCTTTGGGCTGCGGTCGGGACCAGCGTGGCCCGGCTGAGCCTGGAAGACCGGATGGTCCTGGTTGCCTTGGCGGTCATGGTGGCCGACGCCGACATCCAGCTCGTAGCGGCCATCACGGTAACGCCCACTAGCGAGCCGGAGGTTTTCGAGTCTGTCGCCCGGCTGGTTGACGCCAGCCTCGTGCAGGCCCGCCGGGGCGACGGGACCGCACGCTACGACCTGCTGCGCACGGTCATCGTCTATGTGCTGCAAACGGCGGGCTCGGCTGTGGTGGCCGCCGTTCGCGGACGCTACGTCGAGGCGGTCTTGGCACGCGCTCGCGAGGTGGCGACGCGGATCGTATCAGTGGACCGCGGCGCCACACTGCGCTTGCTGGACCGGGAGATGCCCCATGTCCGCGCCGTCCTGGGCGAGGTCTGTGCGGCAAAGGTGCCCTCCGCCCAGGCGACGGCGGCCCTGGAAACCGCTGTGTCTTTGAGCGACTACTGGCTGGGCCGTCACCCCGCCGAAGGGCTGGAGTGGCTGGGCCGCCTGATCGACGCAGCTGCGCCCGGGCCGGCGCTACGGGCCGAAGCCCAGCTGCGGCGCGGGCATCTCGCCTATTGGCTCACCCAGTTCGAAGAGGGGACGTCGATCCTGAACGAAGCCCAGGATTTGTTCGCGAAGCTCGGCGATCCCCTTGGCCAGGGACGGGCGTTGCGTCGGCTCGGCGCAATTGCCGCGGCGACCGACGACCTTACCGCCGCACGAGGCTTCCTGGAAGCCTCGTTGGCCTCGTTGGACGAAGCCGGAACCGAGAACGAAATAGGGACCACTCTGCTCCACCTGGGTTCCCTGCTGGCCGACATGGGAGCGGTCGACGCGGCACTTAAGACCCTGGAACGTGCGCTCGCCATCTCTGCCGCCGGTGGTGACCCCCTGGCCCGGGCCCATGCCCTGGCTGGGATGACCCTGGCCCACTGGAAGGGGGGCGACCTAGCCGCGGCCTTGAGCACTGGGGGCGAGGCGCTCAACTTGTTCCGGGACCTGGGCCACCGGCCAACCGAGGGGACCGTCGCGTACCGTCTTGCCGCGATAGCCCGGGGCTTGGGGCGCAGTCGCGCCGCTCGTCGCTATGCCCTTATGGCTATGGAAGCCGGAGAGCAATCGAGCACCCGGACGACGATCGCGCTGGCGCACGTGAACCTGGCTCGTCTCGACATTGACGCAGGGAGCTGGTCGGCGGCGGCCGACCACCTGGCCCGCTCTCTTGAGCTCATCGACCCCGAGGCTGACCGATGGGTGCTCGTCGAAGCACTCGAAGCACTGGCGCGCCTGGTAGTAGCAGTCGGCCGACCCGGCGCGGATGCTTTACTCGATTCCTCCAGCGCGGTCCGAGCAGCCATCCACCAACCGACAGCGCCCACCGAGCAGGGCGACCTCGACGCCACCCGGGCACGCACCAGCGCGGCCGGCCACGATCGGGCCGGTCCGGTCGAAAGCCCGGGGGCGGCGCGCAAGCGCGCCCTCTCGCTGTCTCGCGAGATTGCCGAGCAAGCACTGCCACCGAGCGACAGCCGGCTCACGGGCGAGTAGCTATCAGCCAACCAGATGCCGTCGTAACGGCTCTAGGTCGGCACGCCAGTCCCGCTCTGCGACACCGTAGGGCGGGCGGTGCCATCAGCCCGCCGCTTCGGCAGTTACAGGGAAGCGACGTTCACGTCAAACGCGACGTTCGCTCGCTCACATACCGAAGTTATTGATGGAGAGTTTGACAGCAGCCTGCAGGTTGCTCTTGGGGACCACCTTCTCCAGGACCACGCTGCATGCCTTGGCTCCGTGCCATGCCGCCATGAACTCGGCGGTAATCGACGCCGTGCCCTCCTTGAAGGTCTCCTTGCCAATTATGGAGTTCAGACCGTCGACGGTACCGAACGAGTAACTGACCTTGGCACCGGGCGCTTTTTGGGACAGCCCGCTCTTAAACAGGGCGACGGCCTGTGTATTGGAGACTGATTTGGTAAAGGCCTCGTAGACCACGATGACATCGTTCTTGACCGCGGCAAGGGACGTCATGGCTCCGTAAGTGCAAACCGTGCTCGTGCCCGAAATTGACCCGTTCTGTTCGGGCTGGGTTGACGACGTGGGCGGCGGCAAACTCTTGTAACCAAGCGCCGAAGCCAATGAGCTGCCGCTCACGCCGGTGCAGGGGCTGGGCACTGCGGCGTGGACGGCCATAGGGATGCGCGTAGGGGCTGGCGAGGCCTGGGCCACCCCGGGACCAGGAATAGCCGCCGCGATAAGGCATGCTGACGCTGATAGAGCGAACAGCCCCACCCGCGTCCCTGCCGAAGTCAACGACGGCGTGACGACAAGCCGCCTCCGTCGGATGACGCTATCCATGTTTTCTTCTCCTTTTAGGCCTGCTTAGGGCTCCCTCTAAATCGACCATGTGGCGATCGCAGGACGATCGCAGGGCCGTGGCAGAAGACCCAGCGGGTGTTCCCGTCCAGAGGCCACGCCCCTGGCGCGACCGGTAGTTTTGCGAGTGGGGGTGAGCGTGCTCGAGCGTGCTAGAGCCGGTCCTTGTGCGTAGCGCCGGCGCGCACGACTCGTGGGCAGCGTTGCGGGGCACCGCGCCGCCGCTCAGGGGGCGGGGCAGGCCTTGAAGTCGAGCACCGCTTTGACGCTGAGCCGCCGTTGGCCATCGCCGAAGGTGACGCTCCCGACGAGTTTGTAGGAGGCGCCCGGCCGTAGGCGGGCACCGTTGAGGACGCTGCCCTGGCTCTCGCCCGACAGCGTGAGCGCCTTGCTCAACACCTGCCAATGGCCGGCGCTGGCGGCGGCAACGGCCACGGGAGTGGTCACCACCGGCAGGCAAGACACGGGCCCACTAACACGGGCTATGCCTGCCACCGAGCTCGTGGCAACGCTGCTCGTCAGCGCCGCCAGCAGGACCGGGACGGCCACCAACTGGTCGTAACCGGTCTCGTTCTGTAGGGCATAGACCACCCAGCCCCGCCCGCTCGGCAGCGTCGCCAGCTCGGGGTTACTACCAGCAATTGTGCCCCTGGCCGGGAAACGGAAGATGGCGGCGCGCGACGCGGTGGGCATGTTGTCGACGGTGATCACCCCGCACTCGTTGGTCACGTCGGTGAGCCGCCCGCTCGGGTCGCTGCCGGTTTGGGCGCTGTTGGGAGCGCAGTTGTTGGTGTCACCGATGGGCGAGGCCGCGGAGAACCCGTGGCCCGTCCAGTGCGAAACGACCGGCTTGTAAGAAGCGTCAGCGGTAGCAGTGACCAAGCGCAGACCGGCCGCCGTCTGCGTCAGCCCCGGGGCGTAGCCAACGCTCCATGTGCCCGACAGCGGGCGCAACGTCGTCCAGTTCCCCCCTGCGTCCCACGCATAGTCGACCGGTGTGGCGAGGCTTCCCGCCTTTTGTACGGCGATCACGGCCGTACCAGCCGCGAATGCCAATTGGGCATAGCCCACGGCCCAAGGCACGGCCGGGCCGGCCACGACGACCCCGTCCTTGGCCAGGCGCAATTGGGTCCCGTCCCCATTTGCGGTTAAGGTCCACAGGTGGCCGCCGGGGCCGATCCTGGCGTCCATGAGGGCGCCGGCCGTTGCGCCCGGCTCCAAGGCGTGACTGGGGGACGGTACGCCTCCAGCCGCAGCGGTTGCCTCCTGCACGCTGGCGCCTCGGTCGCTGTCATCGAACCAGAGCACTCGCACCGAGCGGTGCCCGGCTAGCAAGTGGATGTCGGTCCCGGGGGCGGGCGACGTCTCAGTCGAGGCGGGCACCTGGGTGCCGTTCAGGCAATTGGACGAGCCGGTCCTCAGGGTGCAGAGGAAAACGCCTCCCCGTTTCCCAAAGTTGGTCCAGCTCACATAGGTGTCACCCTGGCCATCAGACACCGCAGCGAACCCCCCGCCGGCGAACCTGTCCTGCTGGGCGAACTGGACGAGGACGACGCCAGGTCCCTGGGGGCCGGGGACGGGGCTGCCGATGGTCGTCCCCCGCGGAGCGTCGGTTGTGGTCGGGGCGCTGCTGCGCGCCCGGAGGGAGCCGCTGCTGTCGGGCAAGCCCTTGGCGCTGGGGCCTCCGATCGTCGCCTGGACATGAGCATCGGCCGCAGCCAAGCAGACGCCACGACCATTGGTGAGACCCACGTCGTAAGTGCACTCGTTGAGCAGGTAGCTGTTGGTGATGCCGGCCGCTTTGCAGTCCTTTTCCGCGGCGACGGCCGTTTTGGGCGCCATCGACCGCACAGTGAGCGCCTTGCTCGGGGCTTTCAGGTCGGTGAAGGTGGCCGTGCTCGTCCCCTTCGGGTAGTAAAACAGCGAGGACTGCTGGCTGACCCGCCAACTCGGCGCGAACTGGTCGTAGAGCACGTCAAAGTTGTGGGCGCTGGCCCATGGCTCGGTGAGCGCGTTCATGTCGTACTTGGCACCATTGCCCCCCACGAGCTCGTCTGGTGGCGCTCCCGGGTCCCCGAGCAGGCCCTCGAGGTGGCCGAAGCGCGCCGGCGGTACCCCGACGGTCAGGTCGATGGCGTTGCCGGTGTTGCAGGTCACCCTCCCGGCGGCAGCAAAGGTCCTCATGGAGAACACTGACACTGCCGTCCCGTCGGGCCAGGTAACCGTGGCCCCGTCGGGGCCAACGGAAATCTTCCCGCCGCCGGCCAGTGAGCGGCCCGCATAGGCCACCGGCTGGCGGTTGACCCACATCTGCAGGTTGTCGGACGCGTTTGCAGCAAGTTCCACTACGGTACCGTCGACACGCATAGCCGTAGCCGTGTCGAGAGCGATATTGCCGGCGCCCGGGAAGGGCTCCTGGCGGACCTGGACCTCGAGGTCGTCCGTGGTCGACTTGACGAGGGTGAACTCACCGGCCGCTTGGAAGTCGTACTCGGCTCTCGAGAAGGTCATTTGGTGGGGGTCGCCGTAAGAGCCGGCACTAGCGCCGGGACCACCAGCTTCCCCGCCCCCATCGCCGTCGGCGCCCACATCAAGAGCAGCACCGGCCTCGAAGAAAGTGGAGGCGGCGAAGGCGTACCCGAAAGCTTCACCCAGGGGTTCGAACGACGTCTCCGCCGCGCCCGCCCCCGCCTCGCCGCCAAATTGCTTGGCCACAGCCGAAAGGCCGTCGAGACCTTGCTCCAGGTTCTCAAGGGCGTCGGTCGCTTCTCCCTGTGTTTCACCATCGAGGACGAAGCCCGCTCCGAGCTCGGGCCGCTCGGCCATGGCGGCGGGCGGCACCACGGGGACCGGCTGCAGGATGCTGTTGGCATAACTGCTCAATGCGCCCGCCAAACGCACCTCTGGGGTCGTGATGGAGCTCGAGGCGAGCATCGCCGGCAGTACCAGGGTCTTGGACGGCAGGAGTGCCAGCTCGGCTTGCAAGGTTGAGGCGGCACCGAGGATCGCGGCCCTCAATGCGGCCGCCTCGGGGGCGCTGGAGTGCTGGTAGGGCGCCGCCGCCACCTGGAGCACTTGCGTGAAGGCCGCTGGCGGGCCGTTCCGGAGCTTCGCTTTGGCTGCCGCCACCTGGGCAGGACTGAGGGTCAGGCTCATCTTGTCGGCCACGAACGCCCGGGCCATGGTCGTCTGCAAGGCCGGGAAGCTCGAGACCAGGCCGGCCGCGAACCGGGCGTACTCGGCACTGGCGTTCGTCTGGCGCAGGTACCACAACTGTGCGCCGGCGGCGCCGGCGGCTTGGGCCCGCTGGAGCGAGACGCTCATCCCGATGACGTCCTCGCCAAAGCGCGTCTGGGCACTGAGCAGGGCGTTGAGGGCGGCGAAGGCAGCCGTCTGTTTGAGCGAAGGTGCCTTTACCTGCGCCGGGAGGGCGGTCAGTGGTGTGAAGGTCGATTCGTATGCAGGCTTGCCTGGTGCTGCTACGTTGGCCCGGCTCGCGGCCTGCCTGGCGTTGCCAAGAACAGGAGCAGGGCCAGCAGCGCTCGAGCTCCCGGCCGCCACGGGGACGTTGCTTGAGCCGAGGAGCGTCCCGGCAGCGTCGCCGGTCGCACTGTGGAGGCCGGAGGCGAGCATGGCTGCCACCAACGCCAGGGCGGCCTTCACTGGCCGCCAGCTCCTTGCTGAAGATCCGGGCCGTCCCATCTCACTTGCACAGGCCAAAAGACAACGGTCCATAGGTCCCTCCGGCGTAGTGGTACGAGCGCTCACGTGCTGGACGCTAAGAGCCGGCGATCGCAGCCTGATCGCAGCCGGGCGCTCTCTAGGAGCGGGCACCCCGAACTCTGGAGCGAAGGGGCCCTATCAGCGGTTCGCGAACCCAGCGCGGTAAGCGTCCAGGCGCTCAGCCACAGCCGGGTCGTGGACTGCGAAGATCTCGGCGGCAAGCAGGGCCGCGTTGGCCGCGCCATCGATCGCCACCGTGGCGACGGGGAAGCCCTTGGGCATCTGGACGGTGGCGTACAGGGAGTCCACGCCGGACAGGGCGCTCCCCGAAAGCGGGACCCCGATGACAGGCAGCGTTGTCCGGGCGGCAACCGCGCCGGCCAGGTGAGCAGCCATGCCGGCGCCACAAATTATCGCCCCGTAACCCAAGCCCCGCGCCTGGGAGGCGAAACCCGCCACAACCTCGGGCGTCCGGTGCGCTGACATGACTTCCTCCACGGCTTCGATCCCGAGCTGCTCGAGCATCTCGGCAGCGGGGGCCATCTTGGCTTTGTCGCTGGCAGAACCCATCAGGATGGCTACCTTCATGAGAGGCCCCCAGGTATTTCGGCGATGTCGGAACGGCGTACCATGCCTGGCCAAGAAATCATGTCTGCCACACTGTAAGCAAGTCGACGGGCGCTCTTCAGGTCGTCGCCGAGCCCGACAACGTTGAGCACCCGCCCGCCCGCGGTCACCAGAGCAGTCCCGCCGGGCTCCTGGTCGACCCCGGCGGCGTAGACCTGCGCGCCAAGGACCGCCCGAGCGTCGTCCAGGCCCTCGATCCTTGCACCAGTCTCTGGGTTTTCGGGGTAACCGGGGGTGGCGAGCACGACACAGACCGCTGCACGGTTGGAGAAAGCTGGCGCGTGGTGGTCGGAGAGCGCGCCCGACGCCGCTGCAGCGAGGGTGGCGGTGACGTCGCCGCTCCAGCGAGGGAACACGACTTCGGTCTCAGGGTCGCCGAAGCGAACGTTGAACTCGAGCACCTTCGGGCCGTCTTCGGTCAACATGATGCCGGCGTAAAGGCAGCCCCGGTAGTTGATGCCCCGCCTGAAAAGAGCGTGCAGGGTGGGCAGTACCGCCCGCTCCATTGCCTCGCCGACAAGGTCGTCCCCGGCAAAGGGGACCGGCGAGTAGGCGCCCATCCCACCCGTGTTGGGCCCTGTGCCGCCATCGCCCACCCGTTTGAAATCCTGTGCTGCGGCTAGGGGGTACGCCCGG
>Ga0302181_10002751_pt1 | contig 12311 bp, 11 predicted proteins | sample I_Palsa_E3_3_FD_198786 | JGI IMG/M metagenome (GOLD analysis project Ga0302181, IMG submission 198786) | Peat permafrost microbial communities from Stordalen Mire near Abisko, Sweden - I_Palsa_E3_3 | ecosystem: Environmental > Terrestrial > Soil > Palsa > Peat permafrost | place: Sweden... | reverse complement strand
CAGACCGGATCGTTGGCGTGGTCGAGGGCCTGCGCGGCCTCGGTGCCGAGATCGAGGCGACCGAGGATGGCTTTGCGGTGCGCGGCTCCGGCGGTCTGCGAGGCGGCACGATCGACGCTCGTGGCGACCATCGCCTGGCGATGATGGGCGCGGTGGCCGGTCTCGCCTCGCGCGAGGGGGTCGAGGTGGTGGGCATCGAGGCCGCCGCCGTGTCCTATCCGGGGTTCGTCGAGGACCTCGCGGCGCTCGGGTAGACCTCATGCTTCACTTCCACGATGAGTCCTTCTGAGAGCGGCGCGACCACGGCGCCCCGTCCTTCGGGTGAGCCGGCTGATTTAGTCGATTTGACGGGCGTGCTGCCCTCCCAGCAGCTGCGCGAGGCCGTCACGAGCGGATGGGTCACCGCCGGGGACTGGCGTATTCCGGCTGAGTCGGTCCAGCCCGCCAGCTTGGATTTGCGGCTCGGCGAGCATGCATGGGCGTTGCGCTGCAGCTTCCTGCCCGACAGCGACTCGAGCGTCGAGGAGAAGATCGAGGACATCGCCTTCGAACGGATCGACCTGCGCGATGGGGCCGCGCTCGAGCGCGACCGCCCCTATCTGGTGCCGCTGATCGAGGGGCTGCGTCTCCCTGAGGCGATCCGCGCCAAGGCGAACCCGAAGAGCTCGACCGGCCGCCTGGACGTGTTCACACGCGTGCTCACCGATCGCAATCACCGCTTCGACGAGATCGCCGGCGGCTACAACGGCAAGCTCTATCTGGAGGTCGTCCCTCGCACGTTCGCGATCCGCGTGAAGACCGGCCTCGCCCTCAATCAGGTGCGTCTGATGGCTGGCGACGCGCGTCTGAACGACGTGGAGCTCCTCTCGCTGCACGAGCGCTCCCCGCTGCTCTACCGCGACTCAAGGCCCGTCCCCGTCTCGGAGATCTCGATCGCCGACGGGTTGTTCCTCAGCCTCGACGTCTCGGGCTCGGCTGAGAGCATCGTGGGTTATCGTGCCAAGAAGAACAGCCTGCCGATCGACCTAACGAAGGTGGGCGCGCTGAATTGGCGTGACTATTGGGAGCCGGTCTATCCCGAGCGAGGGAGACGCATTGTGCTCGAGCCGGAGGTCTTCTACCTGCTGCTCTCCGCGGAGGGGGTCAGCATTCCCCCTTCCTATGCCGCCGAGATGCTCGCCTACGATCCCACTGCGGGAGAGCTGCGCACGCACTATGCGGGCTTCTTCGACCCTGGGTTCGGGTTTCATCGCGACCAGACCGCGCCAGGCAGTCGCGCGGCGCTGGAGGTGCGCGCGCGCGACGTGTCCTTCATGGTCGAGCACGGCCAGCCGGTGTGCAAGCTCGCCTTCGAGCGAATGGCCGAGGAGCCCGACGTGCTCTATGGCAGGGGCATCGGCTCCAACTACCAGGGACAGCTGACGATGTTGAGCAAGCACTTCGCCGAGCAGACAGCTGCTCGCGTGCGACCGCCGTCACGCGGTGGTGGTGGCGGCGCGCTCGAGGACATGTCGCCTCCGTCGCCGCGAGCTACGTAGCCGGCTACGATGCTGATCGCGATCGACGGCCCCGCGGGTGCCGGCAAGTCGACCGTCGCGCGTGCGCTCGCGCGCCGGCTCTCCTTCACCTATCTGGACAGCGGCGCGATGTACCGCTGCGTGGCGCTGCTCTCGCTCGCCTCGCCGGGCGTTGCGCCGGCGCAGCTGGCCGGGGCGGCGCGGATCGAGCTGGGGACCCGCGTGCTGCTCGACGGTCGCGACGTGAGCGTTCAGATTCGCGCGCCGGAGGTCTCCGAGGAGGCCTCGCGCGTGGCCGCCGACCCAGGGGTGCGCGCGGCGCTCGTGTCCTTGCAGCGTGTCCTGATCGCAGGCGGCGACTGGGTCGCCGAGGGCCGGGACATCGGCACGGTGGTCGCGCCGGAGGCCGAGCTGAAGGTGTTCCTCACCGCCTCGCCCGAGGAGCGTGCGTGCCGCCGTGCCGCCGAGCTGGGCGCCGACGCTCACACGGTGCTCGCCGAGCAGGCTTTGCGCGACGAGCGCGACGCCACGCGCGAGCACAGCCCGCTCGCGGCCGCCCCGGGGGCGGTGGTGCTCGACACGAGCGGGCTGGTGGTCGAGGACGTGGTCGAGCGGATCGCGAAGCTCGCCGCATCGGCCTCGCCCTCGGTTTGACCGGGGCTCGCTCCCGCCTGGTCATACTGAGCAGATGCTGAAGGTCGCCGTCGTCGGCTATCCAAACGTGGGGAAGTCCTCGCTGATCAACCGTCTCACGGGCACGCGCGAGGCGGTCGTGCACGAGCGCTCCGGTATCACACGCGACCGCAAGGAGCTCGAGTGCGAGTGGAACGGGCGCCGCTTCATGCTGATCGACACCGGCGGCGTGGACTTCCAGGATGAGGATCCGCTCGCCGGCTCGATCCGCGATCAGGCGCGTGCGGGTCTCGCAGACGCACAGGTGGCGGTGCTCGTCGTCGACTCGCGCGCCGGTGTGCGGCCCGGCGACGAGGAGATAGCGGATCTTCTGCGGCGTTCAACGCTGCCTCTGATCGTGGCGGCGAACAAGTGCGACGGCGTCGCGGATATGCCGCTGGCATCGGAGTTCCATCGTCTCGGCCTGGGCGCCCCGATCCCCGTTTCTGCAGCGCAGGGCCTGGGCACAGGCGATCTGCTGGACCGGATCGTCGAACTGTTGCCCGAAGGAGACGACGAGCCCGACGGGGACACCGTGCGCCTCGCGCTGATCGGCCGCCCGAATGTGGGTAAGTCCTCCTTGGTCAACCGCTTCCTCGGCGAGGAGCGCGTGATCGTCTCCGAGGTTGCGGGTACGACACGCGACGCGATCGACATGCCGCTGCTCGTCGGCGAGCGCAAGCTGGTCCTCGTCGACACTGCGGGAATGCGCCGTCAGTCGAAGGTCGAGGACTCGGTCGAGTACTACACGGCGCTGCGCTCGGAGCGCGCCGCCGAACGAGCGGACGTGGCCCTGGTCGTGTGTGACGCGCGTGAAGGCGTCACCGCCCAGGACCTGCGAATTGCGGAGCTCGCGATGAAGACCGGCTGCGCCACCGCGATCGTGCTGAACAAGTGGGACGTCCACGACGGCTCGGAGGACGACCTCGACCACGAGCGTGCGCGCGTGGCCACAAAGCTGCGTCTGCGTCCACATGTGTTGACCGCCAGCGCGCTCACCGGCCGCCATGTCGCCCGTCTCTTGACCGAGGCGCTCGCGCTCGGTGATCGCATGTCCGGTCGCATCCCCACCGCGGAGCTGAACCGCTTTCTCGGTGAGACCGTCCAGGCGCGCCAGCCCCCCGTGGGGACCCGCCGGGGCTCCAGTCAGCACCGGCTGAAGCTGATCTACATGGCTCAGATTGGCGAGCGTCCGCCGCGCTTTGCGATCCAGATCAACTCCCGCGCGCGCGTCACCCGCGACTACGCCTACTTCGTGGAGAACCGCCTGCGCGCCCGCTACGGGATGGACGGGGTGCCGCTCGTGATCGACTTCGTTGAGCGCGGTCAGCGCGGCCGCGAGGCCCCGGGGCGCGAGGACTCCGGGAGACGCGCATGGGCGAGAAGCTCCCCGACCTCCTGACTCACCTATTCTCTATCGACTTTTTGCCTGCGACCCCCCTGGAGCGATTCCCGAACCCATGACCCAGCTTCCTGACAACGAGTACCTGTTCACATCCGAGTCGGTCACGGAGGGACACCCCGACAAGATTGCCGACCAGATCTCCGATGGCGTGCTCGACGCCGTGCTGGGAGACGACCCCTACGGCCGCGTCGCCTGCGAGACGCTCGTCAACACCGGCCTTATCGTGGTCTCCGGAGAGATCTCGACAGACACCTATGTGGACATCCAGGAGATCGCGCGCGAGACGGTCCGCAAGATCGGCTACACCGACGCCGAGCTCGGCTTCTCGGCCGACTCCTGTGCCGTCCTGAACGCGATCGACAAGCAGTCGCCGGACATCGCGCAGGGCGTCAACCAGGCCTATGAGAAGCGCACCGATGCGACCGACGAGGACGAGCTGGACGTCGCCGGCGCCGGCGACCAGGGCATGATGTTCGGCTACGCGAGCAACGAGACGCCGTCGCTGATGCCGCTGCCGATCTCGCTTGCTCACCAGCTCGCCAAGCGGCTCGCTGACGTGCGTCACGACGGCTCACTCGACTATCTGCGCCCGGACGGCAAGACGCAGGTGTCGGTCCGCTACGTCGACGGCAAGCCGGTGGGGATCGAGAAGCTGCTGATCTCCACCCAGCACGCCGAGTACGCGACGCAGAAGCAGATCACCGACGACCTCTGGGAGCAGGTTGTCGTTCCGGTGTTGCCGTCTGAGCTGCTCGACGCGAACGCGCTGCGCCGCGACTTCCTCGTCAATCCGACTGGCCGCTTCGTGATCGGCGGGCCAGTCGGTGACTGCGGCCTGACGGGGCGCAAGATCATCGTCGACACCTACGGTGGCATGGCCCGTCACGGCGGCGGCGCGTTCTCGGGCAAGGACCCCTCGAAGGTGGACCGCTCTGCCGCCTACGCGGCGCGCTGGGTCGCCAAGAACATCGTCGCTGCTTCTCTCGCCGACCGCGCCGAGGTGCAGGTCGCCTACGCGATCGGCGTCGCGCACCCGGTGTCGGTGATGGTCGAGACGTTCGGCACCGAGCGGATCGGCCGTGGCCAGATCGCAAAGCTCGTCGACGAGCACTTCGACCTGCGACCCGGAGCGTTCCGCGAGGAGCTCAAACTGCATCGCCCGATCTACCAGAAGACCGCCGCCTACGGGCACTTCGGCCGCGACGATGACGACTTCACGTGGGAGCGGACCGACAGGGCCGACGCGCTGCGCTCCGCCGCCGGCCTCTGACCGGGGCCGCGTCTAATGTGGCGGAGTGTCCGCCATCGTCCAGGTCGAGCCGATGACGACGGCCCGCGCGTTGCGCGGGCCGTTTGACTACCGCCTGCCCCCGGAGCTGTGCGGCGGGGAGGTGAAGGTCGGCTCGATGCTCGTCGTGCCCTTCGGCCGGCGCGAGGTGCTGGGGGTAGTCGTCGGGCTGGCCGAGCGCAGCGAGATCGCCGAGGGGAAGCTGCTCGCACCGCTGCGCGCGCTGGAGCTCGGCGTACCCCGTGATTTGGTGGCGCTGGCCGAGTGGATCGCCGCGGAGTACTGCTCGACGATCTCCCGCGCGCTCGGCCTCGTTTTGCCCCCCGGCGCCGTGCGGCGGCTGAGCGGGCGTAAACGCCGTGCCGTCATCCGTCGCGTGCACCTGCCTGTCGGCGCGCGCAGTCCCGAGCCGCCCACGTTGACCGCGGAGCAGCGCGACGTGCTCGAGTCCTTGACGGCGGCGCTCACCGCGTGTGTGCCTGCCAGGCGCCTGCTGCACGGGGTCACGGGCTCCGGCAAGACCGAGATCTATCTGCGCGCCGCCGCGATCGCGCTACAGCAGCGACGCGGCGCGATCGTGCTCGTCCCGGAGATCGCCCTGACTCCACAGATCGTGGGACGTTTCGTCGAACGCTTCGGCGACACGGTCGCGGTGCTGCACTCGCAATTGCGCCCGGCCGAGCGCTACGAGGAATGGCGGCGTCTGCGCTCAGGCGAGGCTCGGGTCTGCGTCGGCCCTCGCTCAGCCGTGTTCGCGCCGATCGAGGATCTCGGTCTGATCGTCGTCGACGAGGAGCACGACGCCTCCTACAAGCACGAAGGCGACCCGCGCTACGACGCCCGCGACGTCGCCGCCGAGCGCGCCAAGCGCTGTGGAGCGCTGCTGCTGCTGGGCAGCGCCACCCCCCGGCCCGAGAGCGTACGTGCCGTACCAAGCCCATTGCGGCTACCTGGCCGTGTGGACGGCCGGCCGCTGCCGGAGGTCGAGATCCTCGACATGCGCGGGGAGGCGCAGGGACTGCACCCGCAGACCGCTCGTGCGCTCGCAGAGGTGCGCAGCACTGGTGGAAAGGCGATGGTGCTGCTCAACCGTCGTGGTTGGTCGAACTTCCTTTCGTGCCGCTCCTGCGGGCGGGTGTGGAGCTGCCCGGACTGTGACGTGGCGCTCGTGCTGCACCACGCCGAGGGCTACGTGGCATGTCATCACTGTGGGCATCGCGAGCCCGCGCCGGCGCGTTGTGGCGACTGCGGCTCGACGGCCGTGGCGCGCCACGGCGCGGGCACCGAGCGCGTGCAGCACGAGCTCGCGAGAACGCTCGACGACGGGAGCTTCCCAGTGTTCCGCCTGGACGCCGATGTAGCCGGTGGGGCCGGGGAGGAGGATCGTGTGGGCGCTGTACTGCGCCGCTTTGAGATGGCTCCCTCGGGAGTCTTGATCGGCACGCAGATGGTCGCCAAGGGTCACGACTTCCGCGATGTCACGCTCGGGGTGGTGCTCGACGCCGACGCCACCCTGCGCTTTCCCGACTTCCGCGCCGAGGAGCGCACGTTTGCGCTGATCGCACAGCTCGCCGGGCGCGTCGGGCGCGGCGGCGAAGGCCGCGTGCTGGTGCAGAGCATCGCCCCCGGAGCGCGCTCAATCGAGCACGCTGCGCGCCACGACTCAGACGGCTTCCTGGCTGGCGAGCTGCAGCGGCGCGAGGCGCTTCGCTACCCGCCCTTCTCGCACCTGATCAGGATCGTCTGCGCTGCCGTTGACCCCGTTCCGGCGCGCGCGGCTGCGCAAGCGCTGCGCGAGCGCCTGCGGTCCTTGCCCCCTGGTCCAGATTCGAGCGTGCTCGGTCCGGCATCGTTGTTTCGCCTGCGTGGGCGTGAACGCCAGGTGCTGGTGGTGAAGGCGGCGGAGCACCGTCCCGCAGTCCACGCGGTCGGGGAGGCCGTGCGGCGGGTGGCGGCCGCACGGGAGCACGCGGGCGTGAGCTTCAGCGTGGATGTCGACCCGCAATAAACTGCAGTCGGTATGGCTGAGACAGACGAGCTCCTGGGGTCCGAGCGGGACGTCGACGTGTCCCCCGAGGAGCTCGAGGGCGGGCCGGTCGAGGAGCTCGATGCCGAGACCCGCGCGCGGCGCGACGCGGCGCTCAGTCGCGTGCGCAAGCTCGGCGACCCGGTGCTGCGCGCCAGCGCGCTTCCGGTCGATCGCTTCGACGAGACGCTGCGCGCCGAGATTGAGCGCATGGGCGAGCTGATGGGGGACGCGCTCGGGATCGGGCTGGCGGCCACTCAGATCGGCGTGCTGCACCGCGTGCTCGTCTACCGCGCCGACCCCGAGGAGGAGCTGACGGTGCTCGTCAATCCGGTCTTGGAATGGTCGAGTGAGGAGACGGAGACAGCGAGCGAGGGGTGCTTGAGCATTCCCTTTGTCCATGTCGACGTGGAGCGCCCCGCCGAAGTGCGGGTGCGCGCGCGGGACGGGTACGGTGTGGATCTGGAGGTGCAGGGGAGCGGGTTGACCGCGAGGGTGATCCAACACGAGATGGATCACCTCGACGGCGTCCTGATGATCGACCGGATCTCGCGCGCGGAGCGCAAGGAGGCGATGCGCGCTATGCGTGAGGCGCAGCGTCAGGCAAGCGAGGCTCCGGGCGAGGATCGCGCGACCCGAGACGCCGGGGACGCCGCAGACGTCGACGAGGAGTCGGATGCTGGCGAGGCTCCCAGCGTTCCCGATGCGGATGGGGCTGTCCCGGGCGTCGGCGCCGCACCCCTTGCAGCGGGCGAGGCTGTCCCGGGCCAGGGTTCCGCCTAGCGGCGGTTTCGCGGCGGGTCTCGATCTTGCGCACCGCCTTCCTCGGCACGTCCGATTTCGCCGCCGCGGTCCTCGAGCGGCTGGCAGCGAGCGATCACCGTCCCTCGCTGGTTCTCAGTCGCCCCGATCGCCCACGGGGCCGTGGCCGCCGGATGTCCGCGCCTCCAGTCGCCGAGAGGGCGCGTGCGCTGGAGATCGCGCTGGAGCAGCCCGAGCGCGTGAACGAGCCACTGGTCCTAGACCGGATCGCCCAGGCACGGCCGGATGTGGTGGTGGTGTGCGCCTTCGGGGCGCTGATCAAGGAGCCCCTGCTGTCCGCGCACGAGCTCTTGAACGTGCACCCGTCGCTGCTGCCGCGCTGGCGTGGGGCCGCGCCGATCGAGCGTGCGATCATGGCCGGCGACGAGCGCACCGGCGTCTCGATCATGCGCCTCACGGCGGGACTCGACAGCGGGCCTGTATGTCTGGCTGCCTCCGAGCCGATTACTCTCGAGGACACCTACGGGTCGCTCGCCGCGCGTCTGCGGGAGATCGGTGGTGAGGCGCTCGTGCGCACGCTCGATCTGATCGCCGCGGGCGAGCCCCCGCCATTTGCCGAGCAGGACGAGGGTGGTGTGACATATGCCGAGAAGATCGGCTCCGAGGACCGTATGCTCGATCCCACCAGGCTGGCGAGCGAGCTCGAGCGCGTCGTGCGCGCCCTCCAGCCACACATCGGTGCGCAGGTCGCGCTCGCGGACGGGACGCTGCTCGGTGTCCACCGGGCCCGCACCGCGCAGATCTCCTCGAGCGACGGCGATCCTGCAGATGTGGGTATGGTCGACCACAGTCAGCCGCAAGCGGGCGTGACTCAGCAATCTGGCCGCCTGCTGCTCGGCTGTCGGATAGGTGTGCTCGAGCTGCTCGAGGTCCAGCCGCCGGGCGGGCGGGCGATGGATGCCTCTGCCTATCTGCGTGGTCGTGGGCTCCCTGTACGACGGTAGCCGCTTGCATAGGCCGGTGGTGGGATGCCGGCTGGCAAACGGGGGTCGGGCCTGGGCTCCAGCGCCTTGGTGAACAGTGGGATGACGCCTGCCCAGGCAGGTAGGGAGTAGTCCTCCTCGTCATCTATTGGCTGCCCGGTGCGGACCTTTGCCGAGACCTCGTCGATCGGGATCGCAAGAACCGCTGTCGCCTTGAGCTCGTTGTCGGTCGGCGGTCGCACGTCCCGCCAACGGCCCGGCACGATGTGCTCGACGATCGCCTCGAACGCCGCGAGCTTCTCCGTGGGCTGCTCCACGCTCCTGGCCTCTCCCAGGAGCATCACTGAGCGGTAGTTCGCCGAGTGGTGCATGGCCGAGCGGGCGAGCACGAGCCCGTCGACCAGCGTCACGGTCAGGCACACCGGCGTTCCCGCCGAGAGCGTCTGCAAGGTGCGGCTGGCGATCGATCCGTGCAAATAGACGAGATCGTTGTGACGAGCATGCAGTGTGGGGATCACAAACGGTTGGCCGTCCTGATCGACAATTCCCAGATGCGCGATCAGAGCCTCGTCGAGGATCTGATCGATGACGGCACGGTCGTGGCTGCCACGCTCACGCTTGCGCCGCAGCCGGACGCGATCGGAGGGGGGAGGAGGAGAGGTTGGGTTGGATGAGTCAGTGGTGTCAGGCACCGCTCCAGGATAGTTCGGTGATCTCCCGGCACGATCCAGTCGCACCGGATAGTCGATCATGCCTCCGATGCCCAGCCCGCCGAGAGCTGCAATCGCCCCCGCGCGCCGCTGCGCCTACGTGGTGTTGCGGAGGGTTTTCGAGGACGGTGCCTACGCCGATCGCGCCCTGCACGGGGAGGCGAAGCAGCTCGACGCGCGCGACCGGGCGCTGGCGATGCGTCTCGTCTATGGGGCCGTGCAGCGCAAGGGCACGCTCGACTATCTGATCGAGCGTCTCGCCGATCGCCACCATGAGCGGCTTGATGCGCGGCTACTGGCAGCGCTGAGGCTGGGGCTGTATGAGCTGCTGTACCTGGGCGGCGCGCCCGACCACGCGGTCGTGGCGGATGGGGTGGAGCTGGCGAAGGGAGGCGCGCGCGGCGGTCACGGCCTGGTCAATGCGGTGCTGCGCCGAGGCGCGCGCGAGGGCCCTGCGCTGTTGGCACAGCTGAGTGACGATACGCCGGAGCAGGCTGCGATCAAGCACTCCCATCCGGGGTGGATCGCACGACTGTGGTGGGAGGAGCTGGGGGCGAGCGATGCCCGCGCGCTGATGGCCTACGACAACGAGCCGGGCGAGGTGGCGCTGCGCGCGAATACCCTGCTCACCGACGCCGCGACGCTCGCCGGCGAGCTTCCGGTGGCCACGCACGCCGACTCGGCGCTGCCCGAAGCACTGGTCCTCGAGGGTCCGTTCGACGTGCACGGCTCGCCCGCATGGGGCGCGGGAGCCTTCCTGGCGCAGTCGCGCGCGGCGATGCACGTATCTCAGATGCTCGATCCGCAGCCGGGCGAGCGAGTCCTTGATCTCTGCGCCGCGCCCGGTGGCAAGAGCACCCATCTGGCGGCGTTGATGGGAGGCGAAGGCGAGGTGGTCGCGGTCGAGCGCAACGCACGGCGGGCGGGCATGCTCACGCGCACCGCGCAGCGGCTGCACGTCCCCAACATCCGTGTCGAGGTCGCCGACGCCGAGGTGAAGCGCCCGGAGGGAGCGGTATTCGACCGTGTGCTCGTCGATCCGCCGTGCTCTGGTTTGGGCACGCTGCAGGCGCGCGCCGATCTGCGCTGGCGCGTGACTGAAGAGAACGTCCGCGAGATGACCCCTATCCAGGCATCGATCCTCGCGGCCGCCGCCGCCGCTGTCCGTCCGGGCGGCGTGCTGGTCTACTCTACGTGCACGATCTCCCCGACCGAGAACGAGCTACAGATCGCCGCCTTCTTGGATGCCCATCCCGACTTCAGCCGCGATGATTTCATGATGACGTTGCCGCACCGTGACCACACGGCCGGGTTTTTTATCGCTCGGCTGCAGCGGGACTGAGCTGTTGTGATGGCTAACGAAGCAGGAGCCTCGAGCAGCGCGCCGGTCGATCTCGGGCCGAAGTGTCCCAACTGCGGCGAGCCGTGGCTGCGTCCGACCAACCTGGCGGGACGCTATCGCTGTGTGTATTGCCTGCACCGCTTCGAGCTCACCTCCGTATGCCCCAACTGCGGCGAGCATTCGACGATCGTGCGCATGTCCTCCACGGCACTCGTCAAATGCAATAACTGCGGCGATTCGATGCTCCAGCCGATATGAGCCTCGAGTTACTGAAGGGCGTGCGCGTCGCGCCGTCGATCCTGGCCGCCGACTTCGCGCGGCTGCGCGAGCAGGTCGGCGAGGTGTTGGAGGCCGGCGCGCGGATCATCCATGTGGACGTGATGGACGGACACTTCGTGCCCCCGATCACCGTCGGTCCGCTGGTCGTCGCGGCGCTGCACGAGCAGGTCAGCCAAGCCGGCGCGGTGCTCGACGTGCACCTGATGATCGAGCGCCCCGAGCGCCACGTTGCCGACTTCGTACAGGCTGGTGCCGACTCGATCACATTCCACGCCGAGGCCACCCCCCACGTCGCCTACACCGCGGATCTGATTCGACAGGGTGGGGCGGGAGTCGGCGTGGCGATCAACCCGGCCACGCCAGTCGGCGCGCTGGCAGAGGTGGTGGAGTTGCTGGACATGGCTTTGTGCATGACCGTTAACCCCGGCTGGGGAGGGCAGCCGTTCATCGCGCATTCACCGCAGAAGATCGAGCGCGTCCGTGCAATCGTCGGTGTGGGTGTGGCTGTCGAGGTGGACGGGGGCATCGATCCCGCCACCGCACCCAGGTGCCGGCAGGCGGGCGCGAGCGTGTTCGTGGCCGGCTCTGCGATCTTCTCCTCGAGCGATCCGGGCGAGGCTTACTCGACGATCGCGCGCTCCGTCGAGGCTGACTGAACCTCGGTCGGTCGCGCAACCGACCCTCCCGTGTCTGCGCGCCAGTACAGCACGGCCAGCGTGAGAGCCAACAGCGCGGTCGCGCCCGCGTAGCCGATCTCGGTGCGCAGCAGTTGTTCGCTAACCGCCGGAATCAACATCCACACGAGGAATAGCGTCGCCGCCAGCCCCCAGCAGCAGGCGGCGGCGCGCGCGCGGTCGCGCGCCAGGGCAGCCTGGTTCAGCGCTCCCGAGGTCAGATGCAGGCCCATACCAAGACCGATCAATGCGAGGCCGAAGCGGCCATAGGTGAAGTTCTGCCCGAACAGGTGACTCATCACGAAGGGGCCGATCAGGAGCAGCCCTAAGGCCACCGCTGCGGCGAAGGCGGCGATCGCTTGTACCGTCACACGGATCGCGCGGGCGAAGGCCTCTTGGCCATCCGTCACCTCGAGGCCCGTTAGGTGAGGTAGCAGCGAGGTCTGAATCGCCTGGAACAGCTGCAGCGGCGCGCGTGCGATCAGCAGCACGTTGAACACGATGCCCGCGAGCGCTTTGTCGGGCGAGGTCGCCGCCACGGTCAGTACGGCGGCGTTCAGGATCGTCTGCTCGGAGAGCATGATCGCCGACACCGAGCCGGCAAAACCGCTGCCCCGCCGGAGTGAGAGCTCGTCGTGGGCTGCCGCCTCTTG
>Ga0302181_10002750_pt1 | contig 12316 bp, 8 predicted proteins | sample I_Palsa_E3_3_FD_198786 | JGI IMG/M metagenome (GOLD analysis project Ga0302181, IMG submission 198786) | Peat permafrost microbial communities from Stordalen Mire near Abisko, Sweden - I_Palsa_E3_3 | ecosystem: Environmental > Terrestrial > Soil > Palsa > Peat permafrost | place: Sweden: Abisko... | reverse complement strand
CGTGACCGGGTCTACTTTGAGCTGTTCGAGGAGGCCGGGCGGAACATCCTGCGCGCGGCCGAACTGCTCGACGAGATGCTGAGCGGGTTCCCGGACAGCAAGCACCTGGCCCAGGACATCCTCGCCTGCGAGCAGGAGGGCGACCGGATCACGCACGACATCATCGACCGGCTCAACCACACGTTCGTGACGCCGATCGATCGGGAGGACATCCTCGCGCTGGCCTCGGCACTCGACGACATCGTCGACTACACCGACGAGGTCGCCGATTACCTGGGTCTGTACAAGATCGAGGCGCCGATGGACCAGGCGATCCGGCTAGCGCGTGTGCTGCACTCGGCCGCGAATCTGGTCTGCGAGGCGATCCCGCGGCTGCGCGGGTTCCGCGACATCTCCCACTACACGGTCGAGATCAACCGGCTCGAGAACGAGGGCGATCGGATCACGCGGGAGGCTGTCGCGTCCCTGTTCGACGGCGGCATCGACCCGATGGTCGTGATCCGCTGGAAGGACCTGTTCGAGCGCCTCGAGGCGGCGATCGACGCGACCGAGCACGTCGCCCACATCCTCGAGGGCGTCGTCATCAAGAACTCGTAGCCGCTCGAGGTCCTTCGGCTCAGGTGCCCGCAGTCGCATGGCGCGCGGTCACGCGCGGCGCGGCGGACAGCACGGCACCCGTTTCCCGGTCGAAGAAGTGCAGGCGCTCGGTGTGGACGGCCAGCTTCAGCAGCCCACCCGTGGGCAGCTCGTCTCTCGCCTGCACCTGCGCTGAGCAGATCGCCCGCTCGTCGTCGGCGATCAGCCTGCCGTCCTCCAGTGACGAGCCCGAGCGCTGCGCCTGGGTCTCGGGACGCGCCGCCTTCGCCTGGACGCGGTAGATGATGTTGAGCTCCGAGCCGAGGTTCTCGACGACGTCGGGTTGGACCTCGAGCCGCGGAAGCTCGGGCCGGGCGAACTCGTCGAGCTCGAAGTCCGTCGGGCGGATCCCGAGCACGAGATCCCGGGGGAGCTCGCCGATCGTGGACTGTGGCGGCAGCGGCAGCGAGAACTCGCCGAACCGCACGACTCCGCCGTCGGCGCGAGCTTCGAGGAGGTTCATCGAGGGTGAGCCGATGAACGCCGCGACGAACAGGTTCGCCGGGTGACGGAACAGCTCCTGTGGTGCGTCCAGCTGCTGGAGCAGCCCATCCCTGAAGACGGCCACGCGATGGCCCAGCGTCATCGCCTCGACCTGGTCGTGGGTGACGTAGACGGTCGTGGTGCCGAGCCGCTGGTGCAAGCGCACGAGCTCGGCGCGCATCGAGACGCGCAGCATCGCGTCGAGGTTGGATAGCGGCTCGTCCATCAGGAAGGCCTGCGGCTCGCGGACGATCGCGCGTCCCATTGCGACGCGCTGTCGCTGCCCGCCGGACAGCGCCGCCGGCTTGCGGGCGAGGAGCTCCTCGAGCCCGAGCGTCTTCGCGACCTCCTGGACGCGACGGCGCCGCTCCTCCCGCGGGGTCTTTGCGAGGCGCAGGCCGAAGTCGAGGTTCTCGGCGACGGTCATGTGGGGGTAGAGCGCGTAGCTCTGAAAGACCATCGCGACGTCACGGCGTTGCGGAGGCGCGGACGTCATGTCCCAGTCTCCCAGAAGGATCCGGCCCTCGGTGACTGGCTCGAGGCCCGCGATCAGCCGCAGAAGAGTCGTCTTGCCGCAGCCGGACGGGCCGACGAGCACGAGGAACTCTCCGTCGCCGACCGTCAGGTCGACGCCCTTGATCGCCTCCACCCCGTTCGGGTAGACCTTCCGCACCCCTTCGACGGTGATCGTGCTCATCGCGCAGCCGTCTTCGGGGTCACACCAACAGCTCCCCGATGTGAAGGTCTGAGTCCTCCCTCACGAACACTGGGATCCACTCGAGGGGAGCGGCTGCCTCGTGCTTCGAGCCGCCTGGGATGAGCTCCCCTGTGACCGCGTTCTGCCACTGCACGCCGTCTGGGAGGTATACGCTCCGCGACCGCGCGCCGAGCTCCGTCACCGGCGCCACGATCACATCGGGGCCGAACAGGAACTGGTCCTCGATCGTCCAGGCCATCTCGTCGCTGGGGAAGTCGAACCACAACGGGCGCATCGGCGGAATGCCCCGCTCCGAAGCCACGCGCATCTGCTCGAGGACGTACGGCCGCACGCGCTCGCGCAACCACAGGAGCTTCGAGATGATCGAGTACGCCTGCACGCCGTATGACCAGATCTCGTTCGGGCCGCCGGTGAACGTCGAGTCGAGCGGCGTTCGCGGCTCCCGGTCTCCGTGAAGCCGGAACAGGGGGCACCAGACGCCGTACTGGAACCAGCGGATCAGCACCTCCCGGTACTCCGGATCGTCCGGGTCCCCGCCGTGGAAGCCGCCGATGTCGGACGTCCACCACGGAATCCCAGAGAGCCCGATGTTGATACCCGCGGTCAGCTGCGCCCGCAGCGCCGCGAACGTCGCGCCGATGTCGCCGGACCAGATCGCCGCCCCGTAGTGCTGGCTCCCAGCCCATCCGCAGCGACACAGCGACAGGACCGTGTCCTCGCCGGCCGACCGCATCCCCTCATACACCGCGCGCGCGTGATCCAGCGGATAACGGTTGATCACGGCTGCGCCGGGACCGGCAAAGAACCGCAGGTTCCGTGGATGCCCGGGACGGATCTCCGGCTCGCACCCATCCAGCCAGAACACTCGAATCCCGTGCTTGTGGTAATTCTGGTGGAGCTTCTCCCACAGGTACGCGCGGGCCTCGGGGTTGGTCGGGTCGTAGAACGACACGGGCGCCGCGACCGCCGCGCCGCGATCTGGAAACTCGGTGTGGAACGGTGGGCCAGACTCGGTCCCGATCAGCAGTCCGCGACCGAGCATCTCCGCGTAGTTATCAGACAGTGTGCTCACCGATGGCCACACCGACACCATCAGCTTCGTTCCCATCTGCTCGAGCTCCTCGACCATCGCCCCGGGGTCAGGCCAATCACTCTCCTCGAACCGCCACTCGCCGAGCTGCGACCAGTGGAAGAAATCGCACACGATCACCGAGAGCGGCAACTCGCGGTCACGGTACTCACGTGCAACTGCCATCAACTCGTCCTGCGTCCGGTACCTGAGCCTCGACTGCCAGAAGCCGGCAGCCCACTCGGGCAGCATCGGAGCGTGGCCCGTCGCGTCCGCGTACTGGAGCGCGATCTCGCCCGGCGAGCCGGCCGTCACCCAGTAGTCGATCTGCTGGGCGCTGTCCGCGACCCACCGCGTCGCCGTCTCCGCGAGCTCGATACGTCCGACGGCGGGGTTGTTCCACAGGAGCCCATAGCCGCGGCTGGAGACCATGAACGGGATCGAGACCTCGGCGTTGCGCTGAACCAGGTCGAGGACGATCCCCTTCTGGTCTAGGCGCGAATGCTGGTGCTGACCAAGCCCGTACAGGCGCTCGCCGTCGTAAGCGCGAAACTGCTGCTCGATCCGGTAGTAACCGTTGCCGTCGGAGACGAAGTTCCGCGGGCCGGGCCACCAGAAGTGGATCGGGTGCTCGGCGAGCAACTCGAAGCCATCGGACGTCCGCAGGAACCGCAGGCGACCCTCGGTGTCGAGCTCGATGGTCAGCTCGCCGACAGTCAGGTGGCCGCCGCATTCGTCGACCGATGCCTCGCCCTTCCCGTTGGGCGGCTCGAGCAGCGCGCCGAAGTCCTCGCGCGGTCTGTCGAGGTACACGCGCACGCGAGCGCTGTTCGCGCCCCAGGGCTGCACGTGCAGCACCTCTGAGCCGCAGCGCCGTAAGAGCGCCTGCCCCTCGGTCCACAACGTGCTCTCGACCGCAGAGGCGATCATCACCACGCGGCCTGGGCTCTCAACCCCGTCGCGGTCGCTCTTTGCCACTCTCAGCATCGCTCTCCTCGCTCAGTCGAAGCGCTTCGACCACCCAAGCTACTGGACTGTGGTCGCGGGGTCAACCCGCCCTGCCGCAATCGATTTGCATCGCGATCGTATGCCACAATCACAAGGTGCAGATAACGCGCACACCGGCCATGGCAGACATCGCTGAACGCGCCGGTGTCGCTCTCAGCACCGTTTCGTACGTGTTGAGCGGCAAGCGCAGGATCAGCGAGGACACGCGTGAGCGCGTGCTCCGCGCGATCGCGGAGCTCGAATACCGACCGCACACCGGCGCCCAGGCGCTCGCGAGCGGCACGACTCGCGCGGTCGCGCTCCTGCTGCCGGCGGCCCACGACGAACTCAGCATCATGCAGCACGCATTCGTCGCCGGCGCGGCGCAAGCTACCAGTGAGCGCGGGTACGCGCTCACGCTGTCCACCGCGCCGGCTCGGGCCGCCGAGGTCACACGACTGGTCGATGCCAACCGCGCCGACGGCGTGATCCTGATGGAGGTCGAGTTGCGCGACCGCCGCGTCGAGCGCCTGCGCAGCGGCGGCTACCCGTTCTCGATCATCGGTCACTGCGAGGACAACTCCGGACTCACCTTTGTCGACTTCGACTTCGAGCATGGGGTCGAGCTGGCGATCCGCCACCTGATGGATCTCGGTCATCGGCGTATCGCGCTGTTCAACGAAACCCACCACAGTCGCCGCCGCTACGGGTATACAGTGCGCTCGCGGGCGGCTTTCGAGCGGCTCGTCAGCGAGCACGGGCTCGAAGGCAGCGAGACCGAAGTATTCCTCGACACCTACAAGATCCGCGACGCTGCGCGTGAGGCGTTTCGCCAGATCCGGCCGACCGCCGTGGTGGCGGTCGCCCTCGCCGCAGCGGTGGTGCTCGCGGCGGCCCACGAGGAGGGGCTTAGGGTCCCAAACGACCTGAGCGTCGTCGGCCTGCTGAGCCCCCAACTGGCGGACATCACCAACCCGCCGCTGACCGCCGTGGACTTCCCAGCCGTGGAGATGGGACGGATCGGCGCCGAGCTCTTGATCGACCGCCTGGCCAAGCCCGACCAGCCCCCGTCGCAGCTTCTGCTCGCACCGCCGCTGACGATCCGGGAGAGCACCGCCCGACCGCGCCGCCGACGTGCAGCTCGTGCCGGCGCGCCCTCCGTCGGCGCTAACCGTTGACCGGCTCGTCCCGCTAACCCTTGACCGCACCGCCGGTCACCCCCGCCGACACGTAGCGCTGCGCCACCACGAGCAGGATCGCGGCGGGGATCGACGCCATCACGCCGGTGGCCATGACGCTGTTCCAGTCCGTGGTGTAAGCGCCGATGAAGTGGTATATCCCCACTGTGACCGGCGTTCGGGAATCCGTTGTCGTCAACGTCAGTGCAAAGAGGAAGTCACCCCAGGCGAACAGGAACGAGAACAGCCCGGCGGTGATCAGGGCATTGCGGCTGACCGGGATCGTCACCGACAGGAGCGTGCGAAACGGCGACGCGCCGTCCACGTAGGCCGCCTCCAGAAGCTCCCTGGGAATGCCGACCATGAAGGCGCGCAGGATCAGCACCGCAAACGGGATCGCGAGCGTCGAGTCCGCGAGGATCAGCGCGAACAGCGAATTGATCAGATGCACGTCGTTCATGATCTTGAACAGTGCGTTGGCCATCACGATGCTCGGCACCATCTGCCCGATCAGGAGCGCGAACAGGACCGGCCTCGTCAAGCGAACCCGCAGTTGCGCCATTGCGAACGCGGCCGGGGTGGCGACGATCAGCGACAGCGCAGCGGTGCCAAGCGCGACCACCAGGCTGACGATCAGGTGGTGACCCTCGGCCGAGATCGCGTTGCTGAAGGCCGACAGGGTCGCGTCGACCGGGAAGTACTCGGGCGGGATCTTCAGGAGGTCCTGCGACGGCTGCAACGCGATGTTGAGCATCCAGTAGAGCGGGAACAGCAGAAACCCGACGATCACAACGCCGACGACCGTGTCCAGCGGCCGGCGCTTCCCCGGTCGCTCGCCGATCACGTGACCACCTCCCCACTGCCGCGCCCAACGCCACGCAGGTAGAAGAGCGCGAACACGAACGCCACGACGACCAGCAGGTTGCCGACCGCCGCGCCCTCGCCGAAGTTGAAGTTGATGAACGACAGGTTGTACGCCCAGATCGTCAGCGTCTGGGTGGCGAGCGCCGGTCCACCCTGCGTCACCACCATGATCACGTCGAACACCTTGATCGTGTAGATAAACCCGAGGGTCAGCACCACAGTCGTGACCGGACGCAGCAACGGCAGGCTGATGTACCGGAACTGGCTCCACGCCGAGGCACCCTCGAGCGCGGCCGCCTCGTACAGCGGCCTGGGGATCGCCTGCAGGCCCCCGTACAGGATCACCATGTTGAACGGAATCCCGACCCAGATGTTGACCATGATGACTCCGACCAGTGCCCACCCCGGACTCGACAGCCATGGCACTGGACTCGATGCGAGATGGAGGTTCGTGAGCGCCTGATCGATCACGCCGTTCTCCTGCGAGAACATCCAACGAAACACCGTTCCAGACACGACCAGGGGCAGTAGCCACGGCAGCAGCAACAGCGACCTCAGCACCGCGTTCAGCGGAAACCGCCTGGAGAAGAACACGGCCAGCGCGAGGCCGATGGCGAACTGGATGGCAATCGAGCCGAACGTGAAGATGACCGTGTTGCGGACGGTCTTGAACAGCTCGGGATCGTGGAAGACCGCCGAGTAGTTCGCGAACCCCACGAACGGTGCCCGGCCGGTGTAGAACGAGGCGGCCGAGTAATTCTGCAGACTGATGATGACGTTCTCGACGAGCGGATAGACGAAGAACGCCCCGATGAAGATCACCACCGGCGCGATGAACCCCCACCTGGCCACGCGTCCGCTCAGCGCATAGCCGCGCCGCATCTGACCCGCACCGCGACGCGACGCGGAACGGCGCGCACGGCCGCGGCGGATGCGTCCGCCGCGGCCATGCCCGGTGCCCGACTCTTCAACCAATAGACGTTGTTATTGCAGAACGCACGACTAGCCGCTGAACGCCTGTTGCTGTGCCGTGTTCAGAGCTGCCTGAGGCGTCGCCTGGCCTGTGAGGACGGCCTGAATCGCGGTCCACACAGCCTGGGACACCGTGTTGTACTTAGGCCCGAGCATCGCCGGAGCGCCCGTCCGCGCCTGCGCCGTCGGGATTTCAGCGGCGAAGGCCGCGAGCTGGGGGTTCGACTTCGCCATCTGCTTGGCGACGGACTCGGTCGTCGAGATGTACCCGACCGTCTTGGACCAGACGAGGCTCTGCTTGGCGGCCACCATGCACTGGACGACGGCGAGCGCCTTTTCCTCCTTCGTCGAGGTGGAGCGCCCGATCGTCCACATCTCGCCGCCGAGCGGCGAAATCGGCTTCCCGGCGGAAGTGGGCGTCGGGAACGGAACGATCCCGAACTCGAGGCCGGAGACCTTGTCGAGCACGGGCAGCTGCCACGGCCCGTTCGTCATCATCGCCAGGTGACCGGCGGCGAACTGCTCCTCGACGTCGGCTTGGGTCCAGCTGACGACGTCCTTCGGGACCGAGCCGTCGGTGACGAGGCTCTGGTAGAAGGTCAGCGCCTGCACCGCGGGCGCGCCATTCAGATGCAGCAGGCTCGCGCCGTTGCTCCAGAAGAGCGGCTCGAAGTTCCACGTCGCCTCTTCCTCGTTGGGCGCTGAGAACCCGAAGCCGTACGTCGTGCCCTGGGTCAGCGCCGAGGCGTCGGACTTGAGCTGCGCCCACGTCGTCGGCGGGGCGAGGTGCGCCGCAGCGAGCAGCGACTTGTTGTAGTACAGCGCCAGATCGTTGACGCCCGGCGCGATGCCGTAGATCTTTCCCTTGTAGGTACCAGCTGAGGCGATGCTCGGGAAGATCCCTGTGGTGTCGATCCCGGTCAGCGGCTGGAGCGCCCCGGTCGCAGCGAACTGCTGCACGTTCGGGTTGTCGATCAGCGCCAGGTTGGGGAACGAGTGCGTGCTGACGTCCTGCAGCAGCTTGGGCACCAGGTTCGCCTGCGGAATCAGCTGACGGTTGATCGTGACGCCGTTGGCGGCGCCGCATTTCTTCAGCAGCGGCGGCAAAGCCGTGACCGCCGGGGGTGCGTTGTAATAGTCAGCCTCCGTCAGAACGATGTTCCCACTGCTGCTGTGGGCGATGGCTGCGAACGCACCAGTTGCCGCCATGCAGGAACTGCCGGCCGCGACCAGCACAATCGGAACGACAAGCTGAGCCCTGGTTCTCCGGCGCGCAATGTCACGCGCAGTCGAAGCCAAACTCGTAAGGCGGTACATAAACCCTCCTCCATCCATTCCCGTTTGACACTCGATCGGGCGTAAGCGGCGCGCGCGATCGAAGCGCTTCGACGCGCGAGCGTACTAGACGACCGTCGCGAGGTCAAGCAAGAAAGTCGAAGCGCTTCGAAAGCCCGTTCAGGGCACTGCGATCGTGCGCAGAACACGCGCGGGCGCGCCGGCGGCGACCGAGAACGGCGGGATGTCGTGCGTCACGACCGAGCCCGCCCCGACCACGCAGCGCTCGCCGATCGTCACACCGCTGGTCACCACGACGTGCGCCCCGCACCAGACGTTGTCGCCGATCCTGGTCGGCCCCTTGCTCGTGAACCCCTGCCACGGAACTGGGAGGACGGGATCATCAAACCGGTGCTCAGCGTCGGACACGAAGCAACCGTTGGCGAGCATGCAGTGCTCACCGATCTCGACGAGCTGTGCCGCGGCGACCATCACCCCGAGGTTGAGGAAGGTCCCCGCGCCGATCCGAACCCGCGCCGGTGACGGCAACGTAATCCACACGTCAGGCTCGAACAGGACGCCTGCGCCCAGCTCCAGCCGGCCCTCTCGCAGCGCCTCGAGCACGTCTCCGTGCAGCGGCCAGCGAGCGAACGCCTGCCGGCTTGCCAGCTCCCAATGGATCCGCGCCCGGTTCCAGGGCAACGAGTTGCGCTCATACCAGCGCCACTTCTGCGCCCACAGCCTGGCGCTTGCGAGGTCCACAAATTCGCAGGCTACGCCGCCGGGGCCGTCTTCGCCCTGCCGACCGCCCCGTTCGCACGCCCCCCGGCGGCTGAGCGGCGCGCACGGCGCGGGCGTCCGTTCCGCGCGGTGGGCGTCAGCAGCTGTGCGAGGAACTGACCCGTGGCCGAGTCCGGCGCTTGCGCAACCTCCTCCGGCGTTCCCGTGGCGATCACCTGACCGCCCCCGTCCCCTCCGTCCGGACCGAGGTCGATCAGATAGTCCGACACCTTGATGACGTCGAGGTTGTGCTCGATCACGACCACCGAGTTCCCCGCGTCGACCAGCCGCGCCAGCACGTGGAGCAGCCGCTCGATGTCGACGAAATGCAAGCCGGTCGTGGGCTCGTCGAGGATGTAGATCGTCCGGCCGGTCGCCACCTTGCACAGCTCGCTGGCGAGCTTCACGCGTTGTGCCTCGCCACCCGACAATGTCGTGGCCGGCTGACCCAACCGCATGTAGCCCAGGCCGACCTCGTTGAGCGTCTCGATCCGGCGGTGGATCTTGGGGATGTGGGCGAAGAACCCAAGCGCCTCGGCGATCGGCATCTCGAGCACGTCCGCGATCGTCTTTCCCTTGAACCGAACCTCCAGCGTCTCTCGGTTGTAGCGCCTGCCATGGCACTGCTCACACGGGACGTAGACGTCCGGCAGGAAGTGCATTTCGATCTTGATCTGGCCGTCCCCACGACAGACCTCACAGCGCCCACCCTTGACATTGAACGAGAAGCGGCCGGCCTTGTACCCGCGCGCCCGTGCCTCCGGCGTCTTCGAGAACAGGTCGCGGATCTGGTCGAACAGCCCGATGTACGTCGCCGGGTTGGACCGCGGCGTACGGCCGATCGGCGACTGATCGACCGAGATGATCTTGTCCAGCTGCTCCAGCCCGGTGATCTCCCGGTGCGCTCCGGCCCGCACCCGCGTTCGGTGCAACCTGTTGGCAACGGACTTATAGAGGACCTCGTTGACCAGCGTGGACTTGCCCGAGCCCGACACGCCGGTGACGCTGCACAGAACGCCGAGCGGAATCTTGACGTTGATCCCCTTGAGGTTGTGCTCGCTTGCACCCTTGATCGTCACATATCCCGACGGCCGGCGCCGCTGCTCCGGCGGGTCGATCGATCGCGCGCCCGACAGGAACTGGCCCGTCAGTGACTCCGGAACCCGCTCGACGTCGGCGGCCGTCCCCTGCGCGACGACCCGCCCGCCGTGCTCGCCGGCTCCCGGGCCGATGTCGAGCAGGTGGTCGGCGGCGCGCATCGTCCCCTCGTCGTGCTCGACAACCAGCACCGTGTTGCCCACGTCCCGCAGCCGCTCGAGCGTACGGATCAGCTTCTCGTTGTCCCGCTGGTGCAGCCCGATCGACGGCTCGTCGAGGATGTAGAGCACCCCGACCAGCGACGAGCCGATCTGGGTCGCAAGCCTGATCCGCTGGGCCTCTCCGCCCGACAGCGTCGACGACGCGCGCTCGAGCGACAGGTAGCCGACGCCGACGTTGTCCAGGAAGCGGAGCCGTTCGACGATCTCGCGAAGGACGAGCCGCGCGATCCGCTGATCGTGGTCGGACAGCTCCAGCCGATCGAGCCATTCGAGCGCGTGCCGGGCTGACAGCCTCGTGAACTCGTGAATCGGCGTACCACCGACCAGCACCGCCCTCGATTCGGGCCGCAGCCTCGCGCCTTGGCACTCCGGACACGGCCGCAACGTCATGTATTCCGCGATCTTCTCGCGCATGAACTCGGACTCGGTCTCCGCGTAGCGGCGCGCGAGGTTCGGGATCACCCCCTCGAACCGCGTCGCGTAGGCCCGGCGACGCCCGAACCGGTTGCGGTATGCCACCTGCAATCGATCGCTGCCGGTGCCGTTCAGGAAGAACTCCCGCTGCTCGGCTGGAAGCTGCTCCCACGGCACGTCGAGGTCGACCGCGTAGCGTTCGGAGATCGCCCCGGCGAGCTGCTCGTAGTACTCGGAGGCGCTCGCGGCCCACGGCGCGATCGCTCCCTGGCCGATCGACAGGCCCGGATCGGGGACCACCAGGTCCGGATCGATCTCCATCTGCGAGCCGAGCCCCGTGCATCGTGGGCAGGCTCCGTGAGGCGAGTTGAACGAGAAGATCCGCGGCTCGAGCTCCGCCAGGGACGGGCCGTGCACCGGACACGCGAACCTCTCCGAGTAGGTCCGGATCTCCCCGGGGGAGCCGTCACTCGCGACCAGCTCGATCTCGACCAGCCCGCCGGCCAGCGTGACCGCCGTCTCGATCGAGTCAGCGAGCCGCTTGCGAACGTCCTCCTTCATCACGAGGCGGTCGACGGCGACCGCGATATCGTGCTTGAACTTCTTGTCGAGCACGATCTCCTCGTCGAGCCGGCGAAGCTCTCCGTCAACCTTGACGCGGCTGAAGCCCTCCGCCCGCAGCTCCTCCAACTGCTTGCCGTACTCGCCCTTGCGCCCCCGTACGATCGGCGCGAGCACCATGAATCGTGTGCCGGGCTCCAACTCCATCACCTGGTCGATGATCTGCTCGGCCGACTGGCCGCTGATCGGACGGCCACAGATGTGACAGTGCGGGTGCCCGATCCGAGCCCACAACAGGCGCAGATAGTCGTAGATCTCCGTAACCGTGCCGACCGTTGAGCGCGGGTTGCGCGAGGTCGTCTTCTGGTCGATCGAGATCGCGGGCGACAGGCCCTCGATCGAGTCGACGTCCGGCTTGTCCATCTGGCCGAGGAACTGCCGCGCGTACGCCGACAGCGACTCGACGTAACGACGCTGTCCCTCGGCGTAGATCGTGTCGAACGCCAGCGAGGACTTCCCCGATCCCGACAGCCCGGTGATCACGGTCAGCGCCCCGCGCGGGATCGCCACGGTGATGTCCTTCAGGTTGTGTTCGCGGGCGCCGGAAACGATCAGTTGATCCACGCCAACCAGTCTAGGGGGGCGAACGGACGTTCGCCCCGGCGCTGTGCTCAGCCCTCGACCGACGCGTACACCTCGTCGAGCAGCTCGGCGCGGTTACGCAGCGTGAAGTTCTCCGACAGGTACTTGTCGGTCTCTTCTCGCGGCGTCCCGTTGAGCGCCATGTTGAGCGCGATCAGGCGTGCGCCTTCGGTGTCGTCCTCGCCGTCGACCTCGACCGTGACCGACTCAGCGACGGTCTCAGCGACGGTCTCAGCGACGACCTCGCCGTCGTCCGCCGCCTGCTCGTCGTCTTCCTCCGCCACGACGGATGCCGGCTCGGCTGCGGGCGAGCCGGCACTCCACCCCGACCCGACGCCGGCGTCTGCCCCACCTTCGGCCTCGGCCTCGAACGGCGGCCGCGGGTCGACGGCGACGCGGACATCGCCGAGATTGCCCT
>Ga0302181_10002745_pt1 | contig 12328 bp, 10 predicted proteins | sample I_Palsa_E3_3_FD_198786 | JGI IMG/M metagenome (GOLD analysis project Ga0302181, IMG submission 198786) | Peat permafrost microbial communities from Stordalen Mire near Abisko, Sweden - I_Palsa_E3_3 | ecosystem: Environmental > Terrestrial > Soil > Palsa > Peat permafrost | place: Sweden... | reverse complement strand
GGCCTCAGCCGGTCCGGCAGCGGCGAAGGCAGCGGGCCCGGCGGCGCGGCATTCGCCGAGGTGAGCTACACGCCAAGGCGCGTACCCGCAGGTATCTATTCGGCTCAGCTGGTTCTCACCGCAGTGCCAGCTGCGTCAGGCGGTTCGCTGGTGCGCGCCGACGTTCAGGTGATCTGGTACCCGCCGCGCACGACGGCTGAGTACATCGACCCGGAGCGATACCACGCCGTGACGATCACCATCACGATCGTCAGCCCGCAGCAGCGCACGATTCGCAGGGTCGTGACGTCGCAGGCCGTCATCAGGCAGGTCGCCGGCGCGCTCGACCGGTCACCGGCCGACCCGGTGACGTCCTCAGGCTGCGCCATGATCTTCGCGACCTACCGGCTGGCGTTTGCGCTCTCCCCGCACGGCCCGGCCACCATGGTGGCGTCCGCCACCCGGTGGCCATGCGGGGGCGTGCGAGTCAGCGCCGCCGGCCGGATTCAGCCGCCGCTCGAGGACGCTGGCGCGGTGGTCGCGGCAGCTGACCGGCTGCTCGGCGTGACGCCGCGGCCCTGAGCCGGCCACCGGCCGGCGCACGGCGCCGTGACGCTCGGCCAGCCCGCCGAGCTCAGGTATCGATGTTCGGATTCTGGCCGGACAGCGGAATCAGCCGAGCCGGCGGGTCATCGATGACCACAGCCGAGCTGACGCTCAGGTCGGGCAGAACATGGACGAGCTCGCCCTCGGCGAGCATGCGCCAGCCGTCCTCGCCGTCGAGTTCCTCCGAGGCAACCACGACGGACGGGACGGTTTGCAGCGCGGGCACGTGCACCGACGAGGTAGCGCTGCGGACGTGCAGGCCGGCTGGCGCCTCCGGGCGCCACCCGCGGCCAGCCGGGCGCTCGATGATGTGCAGGGCATGCTGGCCCGGGTAACGCAGCGCCCACAGCTCGCCCGGAGCCGTGACCACGGTGTTCAGTGCCGACACCGGCAGGTTAGCCGCGATCCACCGGGCCGCGGCCGCGATCCCCGCGGCGACGTCTCCGCCGTGTGCATCAGTCTGCTGGGTGATCAGCGCGAAGTACCGCTCCGAGTCGGTGTCGCCGAGCACGAGGCTGCGGTACTCGCCAAGCTGCTTATCCAGGTCCGGCAGCTCACCGAATCCGCCGTTGTGCGCCATGATGCGGCCGTGCATGGCGAAGGGATGTGTGTTCTGCACCGTCCTCGCGCCACTCGTCGCCCACCGCACGTGCGCGACAAAGGTCTCCGACTCTGCGTGCTGCGCCGCGTGGATGAACTCCTCGTCCCTGGACGCGGGCTCCGGCTGCTTGTCCAGGACCGGCCCTCCGGCAGAGTCAAAGAACCCGATGCCGCTGCCGTCCACGTTCCGGCGGCCCTGGACCTCCACCGAGTCAGGAGCATCCAGCAGCCAGAAGGTTGCCCCCACGCGGACGGCACCCGCGGTCAGCCCGAACAAGCGGCACATGCCGATCACTCTGCCCGCTGCGTCGCGACGGCGCCAGGCCGGCCTGGTTCGTTGTCCGCCTCACGCGCCTCACCGCCGACTTCACCCGGACCGAGTGACGGAACCGGGCCTGCCCCTCGCCCGGAGCGGGTGAACGTGGCTGCCGGCGGGGACCAGCGCGTTCCCGCATGGCTGTCCTGGTTGCCGACGGGAATGCTCCGGGTGGTCGACAAACAGGTGCGATCAGGAGAACCACTGCCCAGCCGGGTCATCCGGCGACGAAAGGGGGGTTGTTCCAGTGATTCGCAAGGGCCTCGTGATCATGGCGGCCGCCAGCCTGGCGATCCTCGCCATCAGCACACTGACAGCCGGCCGCGCCAGCACCGGCCTGGCGGCACTGGTACTCAAGCGGCAGCCACCCCCGCCCGCGGCGAAACCGGGCATTATCGGCGCCGGACTGAACATCAGGCTGACCCCGGCCCAGGCGACAGTCGCGGCCCGGCACTGCTCCGCCTGGGCCAGCAAGGCCGGCTTCGCCAACAACGGCCCGGGCGGCAACCTTGCCGTTGCGGTGGCCATCGGCATGGCCGAGTCCGGCTGCGACGCCCGGGCCTGCTACGACGACACGACCGGCAGCGAGTGCAGTGCCTCGGCCGCCGCGGGCAGCAACGACTCGATCGACCGGGGCGTGTGGCAGATCAACAGCCACTACTGGAGGGACGTCACCAACCGGTGCGCCTTCAACGGGCTGTGCAATGCCCTCAGCTCGTACAACCAGGTTTCCGGGAACGGCACGAATTTCACGCCGTGGACGACGTACCTCGCCGGAACCTACAAGCGCTACCTGACAGCTGCCCAGGCCGCCGTGTCGGCACTCCGGGCCGGAACCGTGACCAGCGCTGACATCGGATGGTGCGCCTCTTACGGCAGCGATCGCCGCGGCACCGACGTGCGCGTGGCCCACTGCGGCATCGGCGACATCAGGGCCCAGTGGTGGACCATCACCTCTGGCGGCTGGCTGCGCACCACGGGCGGGCTGTGCCTGAGCGCGGCATCGGGTGACTCGGTGACCGTGCAGCGGTGCGCGGGCCAGCTGCGGGAGCAATGGCAGGCGCGCTCCGGCTTCACGCTGTACAACAAGGGCGCCCGCAGGTGCCTGACCGGCCCCGGCGGGACTCTCGCCAGCGGTCAGGTGCTCAGGCTCAGCCCATGCCGCCAGCAGAAGACCGAAGCCTGGTACCTCCCGTAGGCGGGGCTCGACACGGGCGCGGCAATCCCGACAGAATGAAGCGGGTCACTTCGGCTCGTCCGTCGCTGCCTGATCCCGACGTCAGAGCCTCACTCAGCCTGGGAGTGCATCATGGCCAGCGGCGAACCTGCGGTCGACACCGACGTCCTTGTTGTCGGGTCCGGGCCCGGCGGCGCCGGAGCCGCGCTCTTCCTGGCCACCTACGGCACCCGCACCCTCGTCGTTACCAAGTACGGGCAGCTGTCCGACACGCCGCGGGCGCACATCACCAACCAGCGCACCATGGAGACTCTGCGGGACATGGGCCTGGAGCAGCGGCTGATGCGCGAGGCCACGCCGTGGGAGTACATGGGCAATACGACCTTCTGCACCAGCCTGGTCGGCGACGAGCTGGGCCGGATCCCGTCCTGGGGCACCGACACCAGGCGGCACGCCGACTACGAGCTGCAGAGCCCGTGCACGATGCTGGACGCGCCCCAGACCATCACCGAGCCGGTGATGATGCAGGCCGCCCAGGCCCGCGGCGCCAAGGTGCGCTTCGACACCGAGTATCTCTCCCACGTGCAGGACGAGTCAGGCGTGACCACCGAGGTCAGGGACCGGCTGACCGGCGCGGTCTACGCGATCCGGTCGAAGTATCTCGTCGGCGCGGACGGAGCTCGCAGCGCCGTCGCGGCTGATCTCGGGCTGCCCTTCGAGGGCCCCGGCGCCGTCGGGGGCGCGCTGCACATCATCTTCGAGGCCGACCTGAGCCGCTTCGTCGCGCACCGCCCGTCCGTCCTGTACTGGATGCTGCAGCCGGGCGCCGAGAAGGAGGGTGTCGGGCTCGGCGTGCTGCGGATGATCAAGCCGTGGCATGAGTGGATGCTGATGTGGGGCTACGAGGCTGCGGCCGGCCCGCCCGAGATTACCGACGAGTTCGCGCGTGAGCTGGCCGTGCAGCTGGTCGGAACCGACGACTTCGAGATGCGCGTTACCTCCCGGCTGCCCTGGACGGTCAACCACCACTTCGCGACCACGATCGCCAGCGGTCGGGTTTTCTGCGTCGGCGACGCCGTTCACCGCCACCCGCCGACCAACGGCCTGGGATCGAACACCTCCATTCAGGACTCGTACAACCTGGCCTGGAAGCTGCACTCCGTCCTCCGGGGCTGGGCGGCGCCGTCGCTGCTGGAGACGTACAACGCCGAGCGGGCTCCGGTCGCCCGCCAGATCGTCGAGCGGGCCAACCAGAGCATCGCGGACACCGGGCGGATCGTCGCGGCCCTGGACGTCGACGACACCTCGGACGTCGCCAAGCTGAACCGGCAGCTGGCGCTCCGGGTAGCCCCCGGCCCCGAGGGCGAGAAGATAAGGGAGAACCTCCGCGAGGCCATCGCCTACAAGGCCTACGAGTTCGACGCACACGGGGTGGAGCACAACCACCGCTACGCCTCGTCGGCCGTCGTCCCGGACGGCACCGCCATGCCGGCCTTCACCCGGGACCCCGAGCTCTACGCCCAGCCCACGACCTGGCCCGGCGCTAAGCTCCCGCACACCTGGGTGACTCGCGCGGGCCACCGCGTGTCGACGCTGGACCTGGCGGGGCACGGCGCCTTCAGCATCTGGACCGGGATCGGCGGCCGGGACTGGCTCGACGCCGCAGCCGCCTTCTCCGGCCGGACCGGCCTGCCGATTACCGGCGTCTCGATCGGCCCCCTCGAGCCCATCGAGGACCCCTACGGCACCTGGGCCGAGCTGCGCGAGATCTCTGACGGCGGCGTCCTGCTGGTCCGTCCCGATCTGTACGTGGCCGCTCGCCACGCCAGCGCCCCCGACTCCCCCGAAGCCGCCGCTGCGTGGCTTGCCCGCACCCTCGCCTCCGTTCTCGGCACCGCCGCTCCGGACTAGCAGGCGCGCGGCAGCCGCAGGACGTGGCTGGCGCCGTCATCCAGGCACGTGAGCGAGGACAGGACCAGGTCGGCCTCGCGGTAGCGCGCATCCGCGGCCAGGAGCGGGTCCGGGATGGCGAGGCAGCGCATTCCGGCCGCCTTGGCTGCCCGTACCCCGTTCGGGGAGTCCTCGATGGCAAGGCATCTCGCCGGGCTCTCGCCCAGCCCGCGCGCCGCGGCGAGATAGACGTCGGGAGCCGGCTTGCCGGCGGCCTCATCGATGCCGAGCAGCGCACCTCGATGTCGTCCAGCCCGAGCCGGCGCCCTGTCTACTGTGACGACGGCGCTACGGCCGGGTGGCTGGTTCGTCGCCTCGATCGTGCACCCGTGTCTGCCCGGCAGCGAGCGAGGGCCTGAGCAGCTGGCCGCCGGGAGAAGGGTACGAGCGCGAGGGGTTTTGGACCTCGCCCGACCACAGTCCCGAAGGCGTCCGGATCCGGGTGGGCGCGACGCACCGCAAGCTGTCCACCTTCCTGAACGCACTGCTTGACGCCGGGCTGGAAGCCGAGCGCTTCGTGGAACCGCCAGCTCCGGCTCCGACGTACCTGCTGTGGCGTGCCGCCGCTGCTGACAGCGTCGAGGCCGACTGCCCGGCTGCCTCGCGCCAGCCCGATGCTGGGGCATCAGGTGCCTCACCGCAGCTCAGGTTGAAGCGCGGACAGGTCGGCCGTCGTGGATCGAGCACGCAGGTGGGCCGTGACCGAGGCGACCAGCGCACCGCCGGCCAGTCCGGCCAGCATGCCCAGGATCATCATCTCGCCCAGGATCGGGGAGAACGCTGCTGCCGCCAGCCCCCCGATGGTTCCGGCTATGGCGCCTGCCTGTGCGCCCTCACGGGTCCGCGCGGCGCGTAGTTCATCGGGACTTACGGCCTCGGGCACAAGCCGCGCGGCCACCGCCCCCGCGCAACCTCCGCTCACCGCTGCGACCAGAGCCACGATGAACATGGCGCTGAAGAGATTGCCGAGAACAAACGGCAGCGCACAGGCGGCAACGGCCGTCGGCAGGCTGGCGATAAGCCCGACGGTCCACGAGGCCGCCGTTACCGGCGACCGGCGCGAGGTTGCGGCGAAGATCAGAGCTGCGACGCCCACCGCGAAGGCCTGCATCGGCACTAGGACGAATGCGGCGAAGACGCCGGCCACGACGAGCATCCAGTAGCCGCCGGGCTCGCTCTGCGGCCGCCTGGCCCTGAGCACCAGAGGGACGGCGAATGCGCCGATAAGGACGGCCAGGCCTGCTGCTTCCCGCAGCCAGCTGACTTTGCCCGAGCCGATGATCCCGTTGATTCCGCCATGGCGGTCCGCGCGCACTACCCCCAGGCCCATGGCGCAGATGGCGGCGCAGCCGCCGATCCGAACGAGCCGGGCCACGCCACTGTCAGCGACCGGGCCGAACAAGCTGCGGCCACGCGCGACCCAGGGCAGCGCTGCAAGCGCTCCCGCTCCCACCAGGACCCGAACGCGGTCTGTGACGCTTTCCGGGTCCGCCGGACCCGCTGCCCGCCAGCTCAGCCAGACCACCCACGCTGCGGCGGCTCCCATTCCTGCTATCCCGACCCAGTACCCGATCCTGCGAGCCATTCCGCTCTCCTTCGCTATTAGCCAGAATCCGCCCGCCAGCCAGACCAGGCGCGGCCCTCCGGCCGGGATCTGGTCAGTTTCTGCCTGAAGGGCCTCGGCCCAGGGCCGCTTGTCCGCAGGCAGCAACCGCGCCGCTTCGGCCAGGGTCCGGGTCAGCGCGGAGGCCAGCCGTGCTGTCATGAGCTCTCACCGGCCAGCCTGCGCACCGCCGCTCGCGCGGGAGCCGGGGCTGCTCCGGGCTGTGCCGCGAGGGCCGCCGATGCCGCTGCCATCCCGTGGTCCGTGAGCCGGTACAGGTGGCGCCTCGGCCGCCCGGCGGGCTGTTCTTCCTCCCAGCGCGCGTCGACCAGTTCCCGGTCGGCCAGCCGCACCAGAATCGGGTACAAAGACCCCGACTTGAGCCCGGTCTCGCTGGCCAGGTCGTAGCCATGCCGCCAGCGAGACGGCTCAGCGACAAGAGCCCGCAGCACGACCAGGGTCTGAGCTGAAAACTTCACGCGTGGCGCCATGCGCAGAACTCTACCTAGGTAGAGTGGGTCTGAGAGCGCATATGCTCGAAAATGACCTGACTCAGCTTGCATGACACGCAGATATGCTCCCGCGATACGCAAAGTCGTCCCTGCAAGCCGCTAGCGATCGAATTCGCTGGCTGTTCCGGTCTGGCCCTTCAGCGCCGGTCACCGTCCGGCCCTGCTGTCCCCAATGTCGGCAGCCCGCCGCTCAGAGCGCGGGGGTCTTCGCATTTGCAGCTGGCCGTCGCCGTCAGATGGGAACGGCTCCTGCCCGCAGCAGCCGTCCGCCGGCCGGAAGCGCCTGATTACCTGGGACAGAGCTTGTGAATCGCCAGAGGCAGTCCCGGAGCGCAGGCGTCGCCGAGGACGTCGTCGGGATGGCGTCGGGATGGCGGGATTCGAACCCGCGGCCTCCTGCTCCCAAATCAGCTCCACGGAGCCGCCAGACGTAGCGCACCATCGCCCGATGTGCCGCTGACCTGCATCAATGCTAGCTAGACGTTGCCGGATGTCGCCTGGTGTCTGTTCTTGTTGGCTCCGCTTTGGCTCCCACCTGATGTCCCGTTGAAGGCACAGGAAGGAGCCGCCGCACTGATCGGATGGCGAGCGAGTAGCGCCAATGCCGGCGGCCGACGCCCGGTCAGGCTACCTTCCAGGTTCGGTCTCCAAGCCGAGCGACGACGTCGATGGTCCCGCCGAGTGCGCTGACGTAGGCGCGCACGATGTCGATGCCGGATATCTCGCCGTGCTCGATTTTGGAAATCCGGGCCTGGGACACGCCGAGCGCATCTGCCAGTTCGGTCTGCGTCACGCCGGCCGAGGCGCGCATCTCAGCCAGCTGATGGCCGCGCACGTATGCTTCCCGGTGCTCACGAGCTGCTGCCTTGTCGGCGGCCTGCTCTTCGCCGGTCCGCGGGTCAAGCTCACTGGCCTTGGCCTTGACGTCATTCCACTTGGAGTAGCTAGCGCCCATCGTCTCTCTTCCCCTCCTCTACTTGCAGCTCGCGCAAGTGCCGCGTGAATCGTTCATCCGCCACCGGGATAGCCTCGCGGTACCACCCTTCCCAGTTACCTGACTTGTCCCCGGCGACTAAGAAGATCGCCTCGCGCCTGGGGTCGAATGCGAATAGCAGTCGTATCTCGGTCGTTCCGGACGACGGCGGCCGCAGCTCCTTCATGTTGTGGTAGCGGCTGCCCTTAACCCGGTCGGCCAGTGGCCGCCGCAGGGCCGGGCCTTCTGCGGCGAGCTGGTCAATGGCATCCTCGATGAGGTCGGCAGTCACCGGGTCGCTCTTGCAGAGCGCGAGGTACCAGGCCTCGACCTCGGGGTGGAGGCTTACTTCCCAAGCCATGTTCCGATTATAACCTATCGGTCATGTCCGGGTCAGGCGAGTTATGGGGGGCGACGTGACTGGAACTCGGCTGACCGCTGAGGAAGACTGGCGCTTGGCGTCGGGGCGATCCGCCGGGGGTCCGGGAAGCCGAGGCTGGTGTATCCGGGCGCGCGGCCGGCCAGCGCCGCGGCGAGCACGCCGGTGCCGGCGTCGTGATAGTCGTGGACTTCCGCGGTCCCCTTCCCTGGGTAGGGGCGTAGGATGCGCCCGGCGTACTGGACTAGCCGTCCTTTCCATCTGACCGGGGCGGCGAGGAACAGGGTGTCGAGTACGGGGCAGTCGAAGCCCTCGCCGGCGTATGGCCCCGTGGCCACCACTAGCAGCGGAGGTCCGGCCGGCTGTGGCTGGAGGCGTGCCAGCGCAGACGAGCGGCTCTTGGCGCCCATGCCGCCACGTAGCACGACTGGGTCATAACCCGCCACCCGCAGGCTCTCTGCGAGTTTCTGCAGGTGTGCGATCCACAAGGTGAGGACCATGCAGTGGCGGCCTCGGTCAAGGGCAGCTGACACATCGGCGATTACCTGGCGGATGCGGTCCTCATCGGCTGCCAGGTCGCGGTAGATCGCGGCCATCCCGCCTGGCGCTTGCGGGTCGGCGTCGCCGGCGTAGCGGTAGTCGGTCGGGTGCACGTGCAACACCGGAACCGGGGGGCTGGTACTGCCTGCCGCGCCAACGCCGGGCAGGACGAGCTCCTGCCGACTCAGGTCATGGTCTCGCGCGCGAGGCGGGGTGATGGTGTGCCGTGTCTGTCCCACTTGCCAGGTGATGAGGTCGTCGAGCTTGTCACGCCGGTACGGGGTGGCGGTGAGACCGAGCCATCGGCGCGCCGGGATTTGCCTGACCGCATCCTCGAACGCTGCGGCCGGGACGTGGTGGCACTCGTCGGCAACCACCAGCCCGTAACCTGCGGTCAGCTCGGCGACATCGGCACGCCTGGCCAGCGTCTGCAGCGTGACGATGTCGACTGTCCCGCGCAGCTTGGCCCGCCCGCCGCCGAGCTGGCCCGGCTTGATGCCGAGGAACTCGTCCACACGGACCCGCCACTGGTCGGCCAGTGCCTTGCGGTCGACGAGGATGAGCGTCGACGTGGTGTGCGCCGCGATCACTGCGCAGGCGACGACCGTCTTGCCCGACCCTGGCGGCGCGACCAGGACACCTTGTTCGTGACTGGCCAGGTCGGTGACGGCCTCGCGCTGCAGGACGGTCAGATTGCCGGCGAACGTGAACTTCTGCGAGGTCCCTGCCGAACGCTCGTCGGTGATTTCCAGGCTGCTGCCTGCCTCCTCGACCAGCGCCGCGACGGTGCCGAGAAGGCCACGAGGCAGGATGAGGCCGCCGTCGATGGTCTCATCGAAGCTGTGGAGGAACCGGGGCACGTTCCAAGTGGAGGCGCGCAAGCGCTGCCGTTCGTAGAACAACGGATTATGCATCGAGGCAGCGTGCCGCAGTGTCGCGGCCAGGCCTGGTGTCAGCTCGTTTTGCTCCAGCCGGATCCCGGCTCCGAGCCTCACGCGGATGACCGGAACGGCGGCGGGCCGCGTCGCCGAAGACACCGCCGCGGCCAGCCGCTTCACCTCCGATCCCACCAGCAGGCGGCCGGCCTTCTCGGCGGCCCGCGTGACCTCACGTGGACTCATCCGACTCAATGTCGACAGGAAAGCCCACTGGTCCTGATACGGCTCCAGCGACCCTGGGTCCAGGAACACAGTCCGGCCATCATCGCGGGCCGGCTTGTATAGCGGAGCGGCAATCAGGTTGCCGACTCCGCCGGCCGGGAGCAGATCCTGGGATGGGAACAGCCGGTCATAGCTGGCCAGTTTCATCCGCCCGCGCAGCGCCATCGCCTCCCGCAGGAAACCGGTGCCCAGGCGCCGTGCCGTTTCCGCCGGGATCGGCGCGGTGAAGAACACCCACGCATGAGCGCCGACGCCCGACCGCGATACCTCGAGCGCTGCTGGCACTCCCATCGCCCTCGCGCCTTTCAGGTACATCAGGGCATCGATCATCGCGTCGGGCCCGTCAAAGTCAGCTGCCAGCCACCAGCACCGGTCCCCGTCCAGCAGTGGGTACAGGCCGATGTGCATCTTTCCGGACAGATGCGCAGCCAGCACTTCGGCCGTCAGCGGCAGGTAGTCCCGTTCGCCATGCGGGACGCCCTTGCGGAACCCGCCCCGCATGGCGGGGACCCAGCCCACCCTGCCGGTGCGGCGATTGTCGTACCGGACCGCGTAGACATCAGTTCGCGCGGCAAACAGGGCGCCGAAGAACGCCACCTTCTCCTCCGGCGGTGAGTTAGCGTGCACCGGGCCAGGCGGCACCTCGAAGAACCCCGCCTGGGCGGGCCCCGGTGGCGCGGCTTCCCTGGCGGTCAGCTCGAGCAGCCGAAGCAGACGCGCGTTCTCAGCCCGCAGCCGCCGCAGCTCGGCAGCCACCGCAACGGGCAACTCGCCACCGCTGCGGTCGAGAATCTCGCTCACGTTATTACGTTACGTGCCTGACCTGGCCGGCAGCGGCCGCCGGAGCCCGGCGGGCGCAGATGTTTGACGGCCCGTATCACCTGACTTCGGCCACTTTCCTGAGTTGATCTTGCCGGCAGGGTGGTGACCTGCGGGTTCGGTCTTCGTGATTGCTGGAAGTGCGCACTAGTCAAGGCCGTATCGTGGCGTGGTGTCCCCGTATCTGCGGACGGTGAAGACGTCTTCGGGCGCGACCGCGGTGCAGATCGTGCACTCATCGCGGCGCGGGTCGCGGGATATCGAGCATCTTGGCTCGGCGCATGACGACGCGGAGCTGGAACTGCTGAAGGCAGCCGCGAGGCAGCGGCTGGCAGCCGGACAGGGTGAGCTTGACCTCGGCCTTGACGCGGGCGCGCCGGGCGGGCCGCTGCCGATCACCGCGACACGGATGGGCTGCCTGCTCGATGTCCTGGACCGGGCTTACCGGGTGCTGGGCTTTGACCAGGCCGCGGGCGGCGATGAAGCGTTCCGCCAGCTGGTGCTGGCCCGAATCATCGAGCCGGTCAGCAAGCTCGACAGTGCGCGGGTGCTGGAGGAGGCGGGCCTGGCGCCGGTCCCCTACCGGACCGTCACCCGGCGGCTGCGCGTGTTCGCGAAGGACACGTTCCGGCAGCAGATATCGGCTGCGTGCGCGGCGCACGCCCGGCTGGGGCGGGCGAGCCTGGTCCTCTACGACGTCAGCACCTTGTATTTCGAGACCGATGAGGGTGACGGGTTCCGCGAGAGCGGGTTCTCCAAGGAACGGCGGCTCGAACCGCAGATCACCATCGGCCTGCTGACCGGCGCCGACGGGTTCCCGCTGATGGTGTCGGCGTTCGAGGGGAACAAGGCCGAGACCAGGACCATGCTGCCCGTCATCGAGTCGTTCATGGCCGCGCACGATCTGCCCGACGTCACGATCGTCGCGGACGCGGGCATGGTGTCGGACGCCAACCGGAGGGATATCGAGAATGCCGGGCTGTCGCTCATCCTCGGCGCCCGCATCCCCGACGTCCCGTATCCGGTCGCGCAGTGGCGCCGCGAGCATCCCGACGAGCCGATCCCCGACGGGCACATCTTCACGCTGCGATGGCCGGCGCTGGAGGCCAGCGGACGCCGGGATCAGGTCATCTATTACCAGTACAAGGCTGACCGGGCCCGCCGCACCCTGCGCGGCATCGACGAGCAGGTCCGTAAGGCCGAGCAGGCTGTCGCCGGGAAGACCCCGGTGAAGCGCAACCGCTTCATCCGCCTGGCCGGCGGCACCCGTGCCGTCAACCGCGAGCTCGAGACCAAGGCCAGAGACCTGGCCGGGCTGAAGGGCTACGTCACCAACCTGCGGGCCTGCCCCGACGGCACCCCGGTCACCGCCCAGTTCGTGATCAGCGCTTACCACCAGCTGTTCCAGATCGAGAAGTCGTTCCGGATGGCCAAAAGCGACCTGCAGGCCCGCCCCGTCTACCACCGCAAACGCGACTCCATCGAAGCCCACCTGACCATCGTGCTCGCCGCGCTGGCGGTCAGCCGCTGGATCGAGCACCAGACCGGCTGGTCGATCCGCAGGTTCGTCAAGACCGCCCGGCGTTACCGAACCATCCAGATCAGCGCCGGCGAGCACATCATCACCGCCGCCGACCCCCTACCCCAGGAACTCCGCCAGGCAATCGAAACGATCAACGCCAGTCGCTGAGCTGCGCGGGACTGTAATTTCTTC
>Ga0302181_10002744_pt1 | contig 12329 bp, 10 predicted proteins | sample I_Palsa_E3_3_FD_198786 | JGI IMG/M metagenome (GOLD analysis project Ga0302181, IMG submission 198786) | Peat permafrost microbial communities from Stordalen Mire near Abisko, Sweden - I_Palsa_E3_3 | ecosystem: Environmental > Terrestrial > Soil > Palsa > Peat permafrost | place: Sweden... | reverse complement strand
CGGCCACCGCCGTCGGGCATGGCCAGCGGCGCGTCACACAGCTGCAGGTAGGGATAGCGGTCCGGATGGGCGGCCACCAGCGGGGCCACGTCGGCCGGCGAGCCGCCCGAGCGCCGCAGGTGCAGCGGGTCGACCAGCACCCCGGCGGCCGGATGTGCGGCCCGCGCGACGATCCGGTCTGCCTGCTCGACGCTCTTGGTCGCGGTGAAGACCATGAACTCGAGCACGGCCCGCAACCCGAACGTCTCGGCCTCGGCGCAGATCGCCGCGAACCCTTCCGCGCTGCGCGCCTCGTCAGCGTCCTGGCTGATCACCAGCACATACCGGGCACCGAGCGCCACCGCGCTCTCAAACAGGGGACGCAGCAGGGCGGCGTCGGTGTCCTCACGCATCCGCACCACCTCGACGTCGAGCACCCCGAGGCCATGGTGCTCCAGGCGCGCGATGGTTTCCCTCCGCGTCGGCGTGTCGCCGATCAGCGGGTTGGGGTCGCCGGTGCCGCCCCCAGCCAACCGCAGCGTGACCGAGTCGAATCCGGCCGCCGCCGCTGCCTCGACCACCCCGGGCGGTGGGGCGTCGAGCACGGTGAGGTTGGCGAGCGCGAGCTCGCGACCTGCGATCATTCCTTCTCTCCTTCCCAGAGCGCTTCGAGGGCAGGGTTCAAGCGGTGTAGCTGTACGCGCGGCCGCACACGAGTTCCGAGCACGACCGCGTCGTCAGGACCACCGGCGACCACGGCCCAATCTTGCCCGAACGCGGTCCGGCCGTCGCGCAGTCGATGAACCAGACCGTCGGGGTCTGTCAACGTTTCCCGCCGCGCCCGGGGGGCGCCGATCGCCGCCGGGCCCAGCGCCGCGGCCGCGCGGTCGTGGGCGCCGCCGAGCTCGATCGGGTCCGCATCCGCGTCGGCCAAGTGGCCGAGGCCGCGCTGCAGCGCAGCCTCCCGCCCGGCTCCGGTGCCCCACACCTCGAGTCGAACCTGGGCGGGCGGAGGCATCAGGCGCACCTCGTGCTCGAGCCCGAACTCATTCTCAGGCAGATTGGCCGGGACGCGCCAGCGCGTGCCCTCAAAGCGGAACGGGCGGGCGGTCAGTGCGGTGCGCAGCAGATCGAGCGCCTCCGCGTAATCGTCCTGCGCGGTGGGCGCGGGACGAGCGACGAGGATCAGCCGGCCCGCGCTGGCCAGGTCAACCACCGCGACCTCCTCGGCGAGCTCGAACGGGTGGCGTTCGCCGAGCTCGACCTCGACGGCCAGCAGCAGGTCCCCGACCCGACTGGCCAGCGCGGCGGCAGCGATCAGGGGCGCGGGCAGCGATCGCGCCTGGCGCAGCATCACCCCATCGAGGCCGCTGGCGTGCGCCGCCACGGCGTGGGCATGGAGGACGTCGAGGTCCGCGACGGGCTCGGGCTCGAGCAGCAGGCGCATCAGCCCGCCACTCCGAGCGGTGCCATCGCGTCGGCCAGGCGGGGCGGGAGATCCTCGGCGACCCGATGCACCTGTTCACGCAGCTCCGCGTGCGTCGAGATGTCGAGATTGATGCGCAGGCAGAGAAACTCGACCCCCGCCTCGAGCAACGCGCGCAGACCGTCGGCCACCTCGTCGGCAGAGCCGATCAGCGCCGAATCGGTCACGCGCAGCATTTGGCGCTCGAGCGCTTCGGGCGCTTCCCATGCCGGCTTACCCTTGAGTACCCACCAGCCGGCCTCTTCGGTAAAGCCGCGTTTCAGGGCGGCGCGCATCTCGCGCGCGCGCGCCGGGTCGGGCTCGATCCACAGGTCGCGCATCGTGCCGACGGTCCCCTGCCAACCGGGGTGCGCGTGCAGCGTGTCCAGACAGCGTCGAATGTCGTCCGGACGCAGCGTCTGGGGCAGCAGGACGTTGTAGCCCCCGACCGCCGCCCGCTCCAGCGCACGGGGCGCCATCCCCCCCATCCAGATCTGTGGACCTGGAGACAGCGGCTCGTCGCCGTGCCCGCCGGCCCAGACCGCCGGCATCACCTCGAGCGCCTCGTCCATCCGTCGCCCTCGCCGGTCGCGCCGCAGCCCGAACGTGTCGAACTCCACGTCGCGATGGCCCAGACCGATACCGAGATCGAGCCGGCCGCCCGAGAGGCGATCCAGGACGGCAGCTGAGCGCGCCAGCCAGCGCGGGTCGTGCTGGGAGGCCAGCAGGACGGCGGTGCCCAGGCGCAGGCGGGTCGTGGCGCCGGCCACCATCGCCAGCGCGTGCAGCGGCGCGGGGCACCATCCGTCGTACCAGATGCGATGCTCGGCGGTCCAGATCGAACGAAAGCCCAGGCGCTCGGCGAGCAGCGCGTCCTCGCTGAATGCGCGGTAGTCGGCGATCCGATTGCGCGGCCCGAGCGCCATCGAGCGCATCGTCCACAACCCCAGGCCGATGCGGTCGAGCACCGCAGAGGTCTGATCGTTCGCCGTCACGAGGCCACTAGCCTACCAAATGGTTGGTAGATTTGCGCGTGCTTTCAGGCCGCGTAGGATCCGCCATTGAGATCGAGCACGATCCCGGTGACGAAGTTCGACTGCGGCGAGAGGAGATAGAGCGCAGCCTGGGCCACGTCCTCGGAAACGCCCGTGCGGCCGATCGGCGGCGGGGTCGGGACCACGGGCAGATCACGCGCCATGGGGGTTTCAATCAGCCCGGGGGCAATCGCGTTGGCGCGAATGCCGAACGCCGCCCCGGTGTGCGCGGCCCATTTGGTGAGCGCATGAACGCCGCCCTTGCTGGCCACGTAGTGTGGGCCCGCAGCCGTCGCGCCGGTACGACCGGCCAGCGAACCAATCGTGACGATGCTGCCGCCTCGCATGCGCAGATGCGGCCACGCGGCCTGGATCCCCCACAGGGTCCCCTTCAGGTTGACCCCGATGACCTGATCGATCTCCGCCTCGTCGAAAGCCTCGATGCCCGTTCCCGGCGCCGGCAGTGCGCCGCGGATCCCGGCGGCGGTGACCAGACCGTCGAGGCGACCCGCTTGCGCCACCACCTGGTTGACGGCCGAGTGAACCGCGGCGCGGGAAGCGACGTCCACCTCCAACGCCCAGTTGCGCCGGCCACGGCCGGCGAGCTCGCTGGCTGTGTCCTGGGCTCCGCGGAGGTCCAGGACGGCCACGTCGGCGCCGGCGTCAGCGCAGGCCAGGGCGATTGACCGCCCGATTGCGCCGCCAGCGCCAGTCACCAGCACCACGCTGCCGGCCAGATCCGGCGGGCCGCTGGGGAGAGTGCCCGAAGCTGTCACGGGGACCGTCATGTCCCGCCGGTCAGACCGCTGGGGGCGAGATCGGCTGCCCGGCCCAGCCGCCGGCGAGCTCGAGCGCGTAGCGCAGGGCCTCGCCGCTGCGGCGCCCGATCTCCGCCGGCGCCAATTGCCACAGGCGGTCGGACAGCACCTCGATCCCGGGCGACCCGATGCCATCCTTGCGCGCGAGGATCGGCAGCACCCCGGCGAGATCGAACGAGCCTTCTCCGGGCAGACGCCGATAGCGCCAGGTGTCCTGCAGCAGTGACCCGACCGGCTCCGCCGCCGCGTCGTTGATCTGGACGGCGAAGATGCGCGCCCCGGGGATCCCCTCCAGCAGCACGTCGTCGCGCACGCCGCGCAGGTAATGCCAGGTGTCGAACACCAGGCCGCCGGACGGATGGTCTGCACCGCGCACGATCTCCCACGCGGTGGCCAGGTCCGGAATGCCGCTGAACGGCGTGAACTCGACGTGTACCCGCGCGCCCGAACGGGCGGCGCGGTCACACACCGCCGCGAACGATTCGATCAGCTGGTCAAGCTCGTAGCGCACACCGAACGGCTCAGTGACGGTGATCGACTCCAGGTGGAGGGCCTCGACGATGGCGAAGAACTCGTCTTCGCCGAAGGAGACGATCTCCAGCCGGTCGGGCGTTGCGCTGGCCGGTGGATCCCAGCCCGGCAACCATCTCGAGTAGGGATCGAGCGTCATCAGACGCACCCCCGCCTCGGCGTGGAACGCCAGGATGTCGGCATCGCTGAGCCCTTGTTCCCGGGCTCGGCGGTAGTCGGTGGGGAACATCGAGACCGACGTGAACCCGCCGGCCTGGGCGGCCTGCACTCGCTCCTGGAGGCTCGCCGGCGCCAGCGTCCCGGCCCACAGAAAGTCCCCGTCCGAACCGGTCATCGGGCCGCGGCGGTATCGCGGGGCCCGGCGCTGGAGAGCCCTCCGTCGATGACCAGGGTCTGGCCGACGACGTAGGCGCCCGCCGGTGAGGCGAGCATCAGCACCACCTCGGCCACGTCATGAGCAGTGGCGACGCGTCCGAGCGGGACTCGGGCGGCCAGCTCGTCGAGGTCGAGACTGCCGTCCGCCGCCAGCCCCTGAACCATCGCGGTCGCGACGATCCCCGGCGCCACCGCGTTGACCCTGACGCCGTGCGGTGCCCACTCGACCGCGAGCGCGCGCGTAAGCCCCATCACCCCGCCTTTGCTCGCCCCATAGGGAACCCGGCCGCCGCCGCCAAGCTCGACGCCGGTCAGCGAGGCGACGTTGACGATCGCCCCACGGCCCTGTTCGAGCATCGGTGCGCCAAAGCCCTGGCAGCAGCGGAACGTCCCGCCCAGGTTGATGTCGACGACGAAATCCCAGTCCTCGGATGTCACCTCGACGGTCGGCTTGACGCGCTGAACCCCAGCGCCGTTGAACAGGATGCTGGGCGGGCCAAGCCGGTCGGCGACCAACTGCGTGGCGGCCCGGATCGACGCCGCGGCGCGCACGTCGAGGGCCAGCGCGAGGTGATCATCTCCCAACGCGGTGCAGACGGCCCGAGCCCGGTCCTCGTCGAGATCGGCGACCGCCACCCGGGCGCCCTCACGGGCGAACACCTCGGCCACCGCGGCTCCGATCCCGCCGGCTCCGCCGGTTACGACGGCAACCTCACCGTTGAGCACTCCGTCCGCCATCACCCCCAGAGTATCAATACGTTCTACCAATCGATTGGTAGAATGCCTGGGGTCGTCATGCGCGCCCTCCGCTTCCACGCCGCCCGGGACCTCCGTTTGGACGAGGTCACGGCACCGCCCGCGCCGAGCTCGCGACAGGTCCTGATCGCACCGGTGGTCTGTGGCATCTGCGGCACCGACGTGCACGAGTACATCGAGGGTCCCATGCGCACGACGGTCAAGCCCCACCCGGTCACCGGAGGCGCGATCCCCCAGATCCTCGGTCACGAGCTCTCGGCCACCGTCGTCGCGGTGGGATCAGAGGTCAGCTCGGTGGCGCCGGGAGACCGTGTCTCGGTGATGCCGCTGATCAGCTGCGGGGTATGCGCGCTGTGCGTAGGCGGGCAGGAGCAGCTCTGTGACGGTCGCGCCTCGGTCGGCTTGCGGCATCCGTGGGGGGGGATGGCCGAGCTGGCGCTCGTCAACGAGAACCAGGTGGTGGCGATGCCCGATGCCATGAGCTGGGAACAGGGCGCGCTGATCGAGCCGACGGCCGTCGCTTGGGCCGCGATCCAAGCCGGCGGGGTGAGCCCGGGAGACGTGGTGCTGGTCACCGGCGCAGGCCCGATCGGGGCGCTGGCAGCACTGGCCGGCGCTGCGGCCGGCGCGAGCGTCGTGGTCAGCGAGCCCGACCCGGCGCGCGCGCGGCACGTGGGGAGCCTCGGCTTCGACGTGCTCGACCCGCGCGAGGTGGACATTGCCCAGGCCTGCCGGGAGCGCCGTCCCGGTGGCGTCGACGTGGCGATCGAATGCTCGGGGCAGGAACGGGCGCTCCAAGCAGCCCTGGGGGCGCTGCGGCCGGGCGGCTGCGCGGTGCAAGCCGGCCTCCCGACTCGCCCGGTCGCGCTTGATATTGCGAGCCTGATGCTGCGCGGTTTGTCGCTCGTCGGCTCGGTCGGCTATCCGCTGCGGTCCTGGCCGGCGCTGATTGCCGAAGTCGTCTCGGGGCGCCTTCCGGTGGAGCGCGTGGTCACGGGGCGGGTCGCCCTGGAGCGGGCGGTGCAGGACGGGTTCGAGCCACTGGTGAACCCCCACGACGGGGCGGTCAAGGTCTTGGTCGAGCTCGGGGCACAGGCCGCGAGCTGAGTCGGCGGCCGGCCTGCGCCTCCGTCTCTCCCCGCGCAGCCGGGCGTCAGGTCTTGCGGCTGCGGCTGGCCCGGACCGAGAGGGCAACCGCGAGGATCAACGCGATGCCGTTGAAGGCATCGTCGATCCAGCTCGCTGCGCCCGAGAGCTGGAGCCCCTCGACTCCGGTGGCCAGCAGGTACACGGCGATGAGCGTGCCCCACACGTTGAAGCGGCCCGGCTTGATCTGGGTCGCCCCCAGAAACGCGCCGGCGAAGGCGGGCAGTAGGTAGGGCGGCCCGGAGTCCGGCGAGGCTGAGCCGATCTTGGCCACGAAGATGATCCCGGCCAGAGTCGCGACGGTAGCTGAGACGAGCAGGGCGATGGCGCGAAACCGGTCGATGGGGACACCGGCGAGACGGGCGGCCTCCGGATTTGAGCCGGTCGCGAACATGTAGCGCCCGATTTGGCGGTACTCCATGACGTACCACAGCACTCCGCCGAGAATCAGCATGTAGAAGACGGGAAGGACGATGGAAAAGATCTCCGCCGTCGCGATATCGGTGAACTTGGTCGAGATCCCCGAGGTGATCTGCTCCCCGCCGTTGATCGCTTCCACGATGGCGAGCAGGATCGAACTGGTCCCCAGCGTGGCGATGAACGAGTCGACGCCGAGCCCGATGACGATCCCGGCATTGATCGCGCCGACCAGGAGGCCAATCGCGAGCACGAGCACGACGGACGGGACCCACGGCATGCCCTTCGACTGGAATTCGGCCACCAGCATGATCGCCAGGCCCATCATCGACGCGATCGAGAGATCAAACACTCCGGCGGCGAGCGGGAGCAGCAGCGCGAGCGCCATCATCGCGGTGATGGCCTGATCTGAGAGCACGCTGCGCAGCGTGCTCGTGGTCAAGAACGTGCTCGGCTCCAGAATCCCGAACAGCACGATCAGCCCGGCCCAGATCACCACCCCGCTGTAGCGGCTCAGCGCGCGGGATAGGCGCCGCGGAAGCAGGGCGGCCGAGACCGGCGCGTCGGCCTTCGGGGGGATGTCCGTCTCGGTGCTCATCGCTCTCCCACGAGAAATTCAAACAATCGTTTGGCAGATTCCGCCGGACAATATAAACACATCTGGCGCCGAGATGTTAGACCTCGTTGATAGAATTATGCGTTCGCCTTTCGCAGTGGGGAAGACTGTCCAATTGACCGAGGTCCGCTCCCAGTGACCACCACCACCGATCCGACGCCGGCGCTGCGCGTCCGCGGCCTGTCGAAAACGTTCCCTGGCCAGCGCGCCTTAATCGATGTCGATTTCGACTTGCGACCGGACGAGATCCACGCCCTGGTCGGACAGAACGGGTCCGGTAAGTCGACGTTCATGAAGGTTCTCGCCGGCTTCCACGAGCCTGACTCAGGCAGCAGCTGCGAGGTCGACGGTCACGAGTTGGCATTTTCCGACCCGCAGGACACGCTGGCCAGTGGCCTACGATTCGTTCACCAAGACCTGGCTCTCATTCCAGCGCTCGATGCGCTCGACAACCTCGCCCTCGGGCGCGGGTACGAGCGTGGCCCCACCGGCACGATCTCGTGGCGTCGCGAGGCGGCGGCGGCGCGCACGTTGCTCGGCGACCTCGGCTACGAGTTCGACCTCCGGACCCCGGTCAGCCATCTGACCGCGGCAGAGCGAACCGGAATCGCGATCGCTCGGGCGCTCCAAGGCTGGGAGGGCGGGGCCAAGGTGCTGGTCCTCGACGAGCCGACCGCGTCGCTGCCGGCGGGCGAGGTAGAACGGCTGTTCGAGGTCATTCGCACGCTTCGCGGCCGCGTCGCCGTCATCTACATCTCCCACCATTTCACTGAAGTGTTCGCCATCTGCGACCGCGTCACCGTGCTGCGCGATGGCCGGGTCATCGCGACGCGTGAGGTTTCCGAGATCGACGAGGATCACCTCATCGAGCTCACGATCGGACGTCGGATCCAGCGCATCGAGTCGCGTGAGCGCGCCTCCTCGGCGAAGCCCACCACCGTGCTCAGCGTGAGCGGCCTGGGCGGGAGGGTGCTGGACGGGGTCGATCTCGAGGTCCGCGAGGGCGAGGTACTCGGCGTGGCCGGCGTGACTGGTTCAGGCCGGGAGGAGATCGCCGGTCTGGTGTTCGGGGCAGCGCACCGCACCGGAACCGTGACCGTGGCCGGCACTGTCCTCCCCGGAGGCGCGCCTGGGCGCAGCATGCGGGCCGGCATGGCACTGGTTCCGTCAGAGCGTGCGGCGATCGGGATTCTCACCGATATGACATTGCGGGAGAACATCACGTTGAGCGCTCTGGGTCCCTATATGAGGTTGATCGGGCTGAACAAGGGCCAAGAGCGCGACGACACCGTGTCTCTGCTCAAGCGCTTCGAGGTCGTGCCACCGGACCCGGAGGCACTGATCTCCCGACTCAGCGGCGGCAATCAGCAGAAGGTGCTGATCGGTCGGTCGATGCGTCTGGAGCCGAGAGTGCTCATCCTCGACGAGCCAACCCAGGGCGTTGACGTGGGCGCCAAGGCAGCCATTCACAGCATGGTCGACGAAGCGGCGGCGCGCGGCGCGTGCGTGCTCGTCGCCTCGACTGAGTCCGAGGAGCTCGTCCGGCTCTGCGACCGGATCGTCGTGCTGCTCGCCGGACGCGTGCGCACCATCGTGTTGGCGGCGGATGTCAGCCCCGACGAGCTGACCGAGCTGACGCTCGGCGGCGCGGTCACCGAGCCGCACTGAAAGCACCGCTGTGTCTGCCGGGGCTCACGCCGACCCGGTAGCCGCCTGGCTCCGCCTAGGGCAACGATCGATGAGGAGCCGGTGCTGAGATCGTCGATGCTCGGCCGGGGCTGAGACACGCCGGGCCACCGTCGCATCCTCGGCGGGGTCGTGTTGGGCTTTGTTTAGGCGCACGTACGAAGCTGGTTTTTCAATCAAATGTTTGGTAGATTTGCGCCGTCCGATCGAACAGATATCAGTTGCAGCGTGATCGGCGACTTATCAATCAGAAGGGGAGGCCCAGTGGCTAAGCGCTTGAGTAGGACCCGTCGGCGATCGGTCGCAATTGCGGTGGGAGCAGCGGTCGTCGCTCTGGCGGCGGGTTGCGGCAGTAGCAGTAGCAGCAGTAGCAGCAGTGCATCAGGATCAGCATCGGCGTCGTCTTCGGCCTCGGGCTCGGGCAGCACACAAGCCGCCGCGGCCGCGGCGATTGTCGCGAAGGCGGAGTCGGTGCCGACCAGCATTGCCATCACCACGCCGTTGTCCAAGAAGCCGCCGACGGGGAAGACAATCGTCTTCCTGCGGTGCTCGACCGCCGTCTGCGGCGGGTACATGGAGGGGCTGACGCCGGCCGCTGCCGCGCTCGGCTGGACCATCAAGGCGATCCCCTTCACACAGACTCCAGAGGGCATTCAGACCGCCGTTTCACAGGCGATTGCGGACAAGCCCGCGGGCATCTTCTACACCGGGATTGACGTGTCACTGGTGACGAAGCAGCTCGCGCAGGCGAAGGCCGCCGGTATTCCGATCGTCAACGCCGACGTTCCCGACGTTCCCGGAGGAGCGGTGAAGGCAATCATCCAGGGCAACGCAGGTACCGCGGCGGGATCGGCACTCCCGGCGGACTGGATCGCCGCCAACGGAGGCGGGGACACCCTGGTGGTCGACATCCCCACCTACCCGATTCTGGTCACCGGCACCAACGCGTTCATCGCTGAGCTGAAGAAGATGTGCCCCAGCTGCAAGACCACGGTGCTGAACCAGCAGGTGACCGATGTGGGCACCGCGCTGCCGGCCGCGGTCGTCAGCGCACTGCAGCGCAACCCCAGCATCAAGAACGTCGCCTTTGCCTTCGGCGACATGACGTTGGGTGTCTACCCGGCGCTGAAGGCGGCTGGCCTGACCGGCATCCGCCTGGTCAACTTCGGCGCCTCGTCGCCGAGCGAAGTCACCGCCACCGCGCAAGGCCAGTTGCAGGCCTCGCTGGCGTGGTCACTTCCGTACACGTCGTGGCGAGCGCTGGACACGCTGGCCCGTGTGTTCATCGGGCAAAGTGCGACCCAAGACACCACCGCGCCGGTCCCGCAGATGCTGCTGACCAAGCAGAATGCTGCCAGTCAGGTGCCGAAGCCGGTCTCCAGCTTCCAGTTCGCTGGTCCGGCCAATTTCCCGGCTCAGTTCGAGAAGCTCTGGGGTGTCAGCTGACCCACAGCGACTGATCCGCGTATGAGGTCCCGACGGCCCGGCTCATCGCCGGGCCGTCGCGTCCTCGGCCAACGATTCGGCCCGATCCAGCGGCGCTGGGCGCGGAATCGGACCGCAGTTCCTGGCGCCTGGCTCGCGCTTGACAGTCCCACAGGCGCGGACTACGCTCGGGCTCAGGCGGTGTCCACCAAACGTCCGGTTGAATCACCCGGGCTATTCCCCAGTACCGGCAAGAGAGCGAGGAGTTTTCATGAAGACCAGAGGCGCTGTGCTGTTGGAAGTTGGCCGGCCGTGGAGCATCGGGGACATCGAACTCGATCCACCCAAGCACGGAGAGGTGCTGGTGCGGATGGTGGCCAGCGGTCTGTGCCACTCGGACCTGCACTACAACACCGAGGGCTTCGACATCCCGGTCCCGTTGGTGGGCGGCCACGAAGGAGCGGGAATCGTGGAAGAGCTCGGTCCGGGAGTCGAGGGGCTGGAGGTCGGGGACCATGTGATCACGACGTTCATGCCGTCATGCGGCGAATGCCCATCGTGCGTGGACGGCCTGGGTCAGCTCTGTGACCGCGGCGCCCTCATGATGACCGGCTTCGCGCTGGATCAGACGACCCGGCTCACCGTGAATGGGACGCCGGGAGCCGCCATGACCTGGACCGGAACCTTCGCCGAGCACAGCGTGGCCCCGATGGACTCGCTGATCAAGGTCGACAAGGATCTGCCGCTGGAGACAGTCGCGCTCATCTCCTGCGGGGTTCCGACGGGCTGGGGTAGCGCGGTCTACATCGCCGGCGTCACGGCGGGGGACACGGTGGTTGTGATCGGGGCCGGCGGCGTCGGCATGAACGCCGTCCAGGGTGCCGCCCACGCGGGCGCCTCACAGATCGTCGTCGTCGAGCCGATCGAGTGGAAGCGCGAGCTGGCGATCAGTACGTTCGGGGCCACCCACGGAGCGGCCAGCCTCGACGAGGCGTTGCCGCTGGTCACCGAGCTGACCCAAGGGCGGATGGCCGACGAGGCAATCCTCCACGTCGGCGTGGTTGAGGGCTGGATGATCCAGCCCGCCCTGTCGCTGGTCAGGAAGGCCGGGACGCTGGCCATCAGCGCCGTGTCGCGGATGACCCAGGAGGACGTCAAGCTGTCGGTGTTTGAGTTCGCGATGATGCAGAAGTCGATCCGGGGCAGCCTGTACGGCGGGACCCCGCCGAAGAAGACGATCCCGATGCTGGTTGAGCTCTACCGCAAGGGTCAGCTCAAGCTCGACGAGCTGATCACCAACACATATGCCGTCGAGGACATCAATGACGCCTACCAAGACCTTGAAGACGGCAAGAACCTCAGGGGCGTGATCCTTCACGGCGACCTGGCCCAGCGGGCCACCGCCGGCTCGTCCGCCCAGACCGCCGTCGCCTCCTAAAGCGTTAGATCCGCACACATCCCCGGCCGGACGTTCCGCCGGCCGGGGCAGGGCCGCGCGGTCCTCAACCTACGGCGCGTCGGACACGGCCCCCGGGGCGGGTGCTCAACCTGGCGCGTCGGACACGGCCCCCGGGGCGGGTGCTCAACCTGGCGCGTCCGACACGGCCCCCGGGGCGGGTGCTCAACCTGCGGCGTCCGGGGCCGACCAGCCGGCGAGCTCGAGCACTTCGGGCTGCCGCCACGGCGTCACGGGGCCATCCTCGCGGTAGCCGGCCGGGAGGTCGTCGACCATGTCGAGTGACATGCCCATGCGGCCGAAGCCGACGTACAGGGCAACGTGGAAGCACAGCTCGACAATCTCGGCGTCGTCGAAGTGCTGGCGCAGGGCGGCGAAGGTCTCATCGCTGATCGCGTGGTGGTTGGTGGCCATCAGGTCGGCGTAGCCGATCGCCGCCCGCTCGGCTTCGGTGAGGTCATCTGCCTCCTCCGGGCGTTCCAGCGAGCACACGAGGTTCTCGGTGACGCCATCCTCGACGCCGTAGCTGTAGCGCACAGCCATGCAACTCCGACACTGGTTGTGGAAGGCCACGCGCAGGCGGACGAGCTCGAGCAGGCGGGCGGGCAGGATGTGCTCATCGCGC
>Ga0302181_10002741_pt1 | contig 12340 bp, 12 predicted proteins | sample I_Palsa_E3_3_FD_198786 | JGI IMG/M metagenome (GOLD analysis project Ga0302181, IMG submission 198786) | Peat permafrost microbial communities from Stordalen Mire near Abisko, Sweden - I_Palsa_E3_3 | ecosystem: Environmental > Terrestrial > Soil > Palsa > Peat permafrost | place: Sweden... | reverse complement strand
CTGCCGAACCTGATTGTGATCGACGGCGGCAAGGGACAGCTCGCGGCCGGCCTCGGCCCGCTGCGCGGCTTCCGCGAGCGCGGCGTGACGGTCGTCTCGCTGGCCAAGCGGATCGAGGAGGTGTTCATCCCCGGGCACGCAGCGCCGCTGGTGCTCGACCACTCGACCCCCGAGTTGCAGCTACTGCAGCGCGTGCGCGACGAGGCGCACCGTTTTGCGATCACCCACCACCGCACGCGCCGCGACAGGGCGATGACCGCATCGCTGCTCGACGAGCTGCCCGGCGTCGGCCCCGCGCGCAAGCGCGCTTTGCTTGCGCACTTCGGCTCCCCGGACGCGGTCGTCGCGGCCTCGCGCGAGGAGCTCCAGGCGGTGCCGGGCGTGCCGGCGAAGGTCGCGCGGGAGTTGCACGGTCACCTACATCGAGCGGGGTAACACCGGCGTCTGTGAATCCCGGCACAATGGAGGAGATGCCCGCGAGCGAGCCACGCCTGAAGGATGTTGTGGTGATCACGGGCTTCTCTGGTGCAGGCAAGTCGACGGCGATGAACGTGTTCGAGGACGCCGGCTACTTCTGCGTCGACAACCTGCCGCCGGAGATGATCCGCTCGCTGGTGGAGCTGTTCATGCACGAGGGCTCCAAGGTCGAGCGCGCCGCGGTCGTCTCGGATGTCCGCGGGGGCGTCTACTTTGAGGCGCTGCGCGCGGTCGTGGACGATCTCGATGCGCTCGGCGTAGCCCACCACGTGCTGTTCCTGGAAGCAGCGGAGCAGACGTTGGTGACGCGCTACAAGGAGACCCGCCGGCGCCATCCGCTGGCGCCCGAGGGCAGTGTCACCGCGGGCGTGGCCGCCGAGCGCGCGCTGCTCGAGCCATTGCGCAGCCGCGCCGACCTCGTGATCGACACGACGGGCATGTCCGCGGCGATGCTGCGGGGGAAGATCGCCGACGAGCTGCTGCCCCGCCAGCGGGGTGGCAGGTTGGCGGTGACGTTCATGAGCTTCGGTTTCAAGCACGGCCCTCCGCGCGAGGAGGACGTGGCGCTCGACGTGCGCTTTTTGGCAAATCCGTACTACGTGCCAGAGCTGCGCGAGCTGACCGGCAACGACGAGCTCGTGGTCGAGTACATCGCGCGCGACGGTCGCCTCCAGGAGCTGTACGAGCGGTTGCATCCGCTGCTCGACTTCCTGCTGCCCCAGTACGTGGCGGAGGGCAAGGCGCACCTGGTGATCGCGATCGGCTGTACCGGCGGGCGTCACCGCTCGGTTGCGATCGCGCGGCATCTCGCCGAGCGCTACGGCGATCACGAGGACCTCGACGTGGCGGTCGCCCACCGCGACATCGACAAGCGCTCACGCGAGTCTTGAGGGACGATCGAGCTCGGAGGCCTGAGCTGAAGAGTCAGGGGTCAGGGTTTGAAAATCGCGCTCCTGAGCTGAAAAAATGGGGCCTCTAAGCTGAAAAACAGGGCTCGCTGATAGCCTTCCAGGGGCACGCCGGGCCACGGAGCGGTACTCCTGAGGCCCGGCATTGTTCATTTTTCGCTGATGGAGGCCGTGGAGTATGTCGGTACGGGTGGGTATCAACGGATTCGGCCGGATCGGCCGGAACGCGTTCCGCGCAGCCCAGGCTCGGGCCACCGGCGCGGGTGGAGAGGACGCGATCGAATGGGTGGCGGTCAACGACCTGACCGACTCCAAGACGCTTGCACACCTGCTGAAGTACGACTCGATCCTCGGCCCCTACCCGGGCACCGTGGCCGCCCACGAGGATGTCCTAGAGGTCGACGGGCGGGAAATGAAGGTGTTCGCCGAGCGCGACCCGGGAGCGCTGCCGTGGGGGGATCTGGGGGTCGACGTGGTGATCGAGTCGACTGGACTGTTCACCGACCGCGCGAGCGCCGCCAAGCACCTTGCGGGTGGCGCGAAGAAGGTGATCGTCTCCGCGCCGGCGAGTGATCCCGACGCGACGGTCGTGCTCGGGGTCAACTTCGACGAGGTGTACGATCGTAGCTCCCACGATGTGATCTCGAACGCCTCGTGTACGACCAACTGCCTGGGGCCGATCGCGAAGGTGGTCAACGACACGGTCGGTGTGAAGCATGGCCTGATGACGACGATCCACGCGTACACGGCCGACCAGCGCCTGCAGGACATGCCGCACAAAGACCTGCGCCGTGCGCGCGCCGCCGCGATCAACCTGATCCCCGCCTCGACCGGCGCGGCGAAGGCGATCGGGCTGGTGATCCCCGCGCTGCAGGGCAAGTTGAACGGCTTCGCCGTGCGCGCCCCCGTGCCGACTGGGTCGGTCGTGGACCTGACCGTGGAGTGCGCCCGCGAGACAAGTGTGCAGGAGGTCAACGGGGCGTTGAAAGCGGCGGCGGAGAGCGGGCCGCTGCAGGGCATCATGGCCTATACAGAGGATCCGATCGTCTCCAGTGACATCCGCGGGTCGCAGTTCTCGGCGATCGTGGACTCCCTGCTGACGGCCGTGATCGATGGCACGATGCTGAAGGTCGTGGCGTGGTACGACAACGAGTGGGGCTACTCGAACCGCCTCGTGGACCTCGTGCAGAGGGTGCTGTGAGTCTCGCGTCGGCCAGCTGGACACGCACGGACAGGGACGTCCGTGGGAGATAGGTGCCTCGTGAAGGAGCGCAAAGCGAGCGGAGGGAGCCGATGAGGAGCCTTGACGACCTGGACGTGCAGGGCAAGCGGGTGCTCGTGAGGGTCGATTTCAACGTCCCGCTGGCTGCGGAAACAGAGGGCGAACCGGAGGCCGGCGGCGTCCCGCTCGTGAGCGACGACACGCGGATCGCGGCGGCACTGGCAACGATCGAAGAGCTGCGCGCGGGCGGCGCAAGGCTGGTGCTGGTCTCTCATCTGGGACGACCCGAGGGCAAACCTGTGGCGGAGCTGTCGCTGGCGCCGGTGGCGGATCGCCTGCGCGAGCTGACGGGCGCGAAGGTGACGCTGGCCCCGGCGGTGATCGGCGATGAGGTGACGGCGCTGGCGGAGGAGCTCGAGGAAGGGGACATCCTGGTGCTCGAGAACGTGCGCTTCGAGCCCGGCGAGACGAGCAACGATCCCGAGCTCGCGCGGGCGTTGGCGGCGCTGGCGGACCTCTACGTCGACGATGCGTTCGGCGTGGCCCATCGCGCGCATGCGAGCACGGAGGGAATCACGCACCTGCTGCCGAGCGCGGCCGGACGGCTGCTCGAACGGGAGGTCAAGACGCTCACAGGGATCCTCGAGCATCCGCAGCACCCCCTCGTGGCGATCGTGGGTGGCGCAAAGGTGGCGGACAAGATCGCGGTGATCGAGCGCTTCCTGGGAGTAGCTGACGTGGTGATGATCGGCGGCGCGATGTGTTTCCCGTTCCTGTGTGCGCAGGGACACGCAGTGGGGAAGTCGCTGTGCGACGACGAGGATGTCGAGCACGCGCGCAACGCCCTCTTGCGAGCCAGTGACAGCCATACCCCGCAACCCGGACGAGCACGACTGCTGGTGCCGAACGACCTCGTCATCGGCGAGCGCCTGGAGGCAGACGCGGCCCACCGCGTGCTGGACGGGGTGGAGGTGCCAAAAGGCTGGATGGGATTGGACATCGGCCCCAAGACGGTGGAACGCTATGCAAGCGTGATAGCGAGCGCGGGGACCGTATTTTGGAACGGTCCGATGGGCGCGTTCGAGCTGGAGCCATTCGCCTCGGGCACCCTTGCCGTGGCGGAGGCTGTGGCGAGCGCGAAGGGCTTGACGGTCGTGGGCGGAGGGGACTCGGCGGCGGCCCTGGCGCAGTTCGGGTTGGAGGGCACGGTAGACCACCTGTCGACCGGTGGTGGCGCGACCCTCGAGTTTGTCGAGGGCCGGGTCCTGCCCGGCGTGAGCGCACTGCAGGGAGCAGGTGTCGCGTGAGTGCCCGCACACCGCTGATCGCGGGCAACTGGAAGATGTACAAGACCGAAGCGCAGGCCGAGGACTACATCCAAGCGCTGCTGCCACGGGTCTCCTCGGTGGACGGCGTGGAGGTCGCGATTTGTGTGCCGTTCACGGACCTGCGGGCGATGGTGGACAGCGCGCGGGGCTCGCGTGTGGAGGTGTACGCCCAGAATATGCACCACGAGCTCGAGGGCGCCTTCACGGGCGAGATCTCGCCCGCGATGCTCGGCGATGTCGGCGTGCAGGGCGTCGTGCTCGGGCACTCCGAGCGCAGGGCCTGCTTCGGCGAGACTGACCGGGCGCTGGCGCTGAAGGTACCGGCCGCGCTGGAGGCGGGGCTGAGGCCGATCCTGTGCGTGGGCGAGACCGAGGAGGAGCGCGACAAGGACGAAACACAGCGCAAGCTGCGTCAGCAGGTGCGGGACGGGCTCGCGGGGGTTGCGGACGAGCGCTTGGCGGAGGTGACGATCGCGTATGAGCCGATCTGGGCGATCGGCACCGGCCGCGTGGCGAGCCCGGAGCAGGCCCAGGAGGCGGTCGCGTTCGTCAGGGCGCTCGTCGGCGATCGCGACAAGCAGGCGGCCGAGCGCGTGAGGATTTTGTACGGCGGCTCGGTCAAGCCCGAGAACGCGGCCGAGCTGCTCGGGCTCCAGGACGTCGACGGCGCGCTCGTCGGCGGGGCGAGCCTGGATGCCGAGTCGTTCGCGCAGATCGTCATAGCTGCGACATGAGCCGGCGCCTTCAGAACTTGGATCGATGACCCTGCCCGCCGGTCCAGACGGGTTGCCGGTTCCGAGCGTCTGCCTGGTGATCCTCGACGGTTGGGGGCTCGCCGAGCCCGGCCCCGGCAACGCCGTGTCGCTGGCGAGCACGCCGGTGTTCGACGAGCTTTGGGCGTCCTATCCACACACGACGCTGACCGCATGCGGGCGCGCGGTCGGGCTGCCGGACGGCCAGATGGGCAACAGCGAGGTCGGACACCTGAACCTCGGCGCGGGCGCGGTCGTGCGGCAGGATCTGACGCGGATCGACGATGCGGTCGCGGACGGGACGCTCGCCGAGAACGAAGTCCTGCGGGCGGCGTTGGGGAGGCCCGGACGGGTGCACCTGCTCGGGCTCGTGTCCGACGGGGGCGTGCATTCGAGCATGGATCACCTGCGCGCGCTGATCACGCTGGCGGGCACGCTGCATGGAGCGCGGACAGGGGAGGGGACGGACCTGGTGGTGCACGCGTTCACCGACGGGCGCGACACGCTGCCACACTCGGGCGCCGACTTTCTGAAGGAGCTCGACGCGACCGAGGGCGTGCGTATGGGATCGGTGGTGGGACGGTATTGGGCGATGGACCGCGACCGGCGCTGGGATCGAACGCAGCGTGCGTACGACCTGCTGGTACACGGCTGCGCGGAGCGGCGCGCGGACAGCGGTGAGGCGGCGGTGCGCGGGGCGTATGAGCGCGGAGAGACCGACGAGTTCATCGAGCCGACGCTCGTCGGCGCCGAGGCGCAGATCAGACCGGGCGACAGCGTGCTGTGCTTCAACTTCAGGCCCGACCGGATGCGCCAGCTGACGCGGGCGCTGGCCGAAGAGGGCTTCGGCGAGAGAGGCTGCGATCGTGGGGCGGATGGCCGCAGCGAGACGAATGGTGTCGACGATAGGGACGGCCGCGAGGAGCTTCCCGGCTGGATCGGACGCGGGGGCGCAAAACCGGTCGAGATCGAGGGGTACACGACGCTGACCGAGTACGAGGAGAGCTGGCCCTACCCCGTCGCCTTCCCGCCGGAGCGCCCGCAGACGACGCTCGGGATCGTGCTGGCGGACGCGGGGGTGAGACAGCTGCACGTGGCGGAGACTGAGAAGTACCCGCATGTGACGTACTTCTTCAACGGCGGCGAGGAGGCGCCGCTGGCGGGCGAGCGCCGGGCACTGGTCGACTCGCCGCGGGACGTGCCTACCTACGACCACAAGCCGCAGATGAGCGCGCATGCGGCGGCGGCAGCGTTTACGGACGCTTGGCGCGAGGATCCGCCGGCGTTCGGGATCATCAATTTCGCAAACGCCGACATGGTCGGCCACACGGGCGTGATCGCGGCCGCCGTGACGGCCGTGGAGACCGTCGATGAGTGTCTCGGCGAGGTGGTGGTGGCGGTGCACGAGGGGGGCGGCGTGTGCGTGGTGACCGCCGACCACGGGAACGCCGATCACATGCTCGAGCCGGACGGCAGTCCGAACACGGCGCATTCGCTGAACGAGGTGCCGTTGATCGTGACGGCGACGGGGCTGAAGCTGAGGGAGGGGGATGGGATCTTGGCGGACGTTGCTCCAACGGTGCTGAATCTGCTGGAGATGGGGCAGCCGCAGGAGATGACAGGCCGTTCCTTGATTGAGGAGTGATGAATTCTTTTTAATGGAACGGCCTGCCGGCCGTTTGGACCGGCGTGGTGGTGGCGAAAGAAGGCTTGATGGGCGAGAACGGAGCGAGCATGGAAAAACGAGGCTCAAAGACGATGCAAGGACGCGGCTCGAGGACGGCGTTGGCGGTGTTCTTCATCGGCGCGGGGGTCAACCACTTCGTGATTCCGGGCACGTACAAGCAGATCGTGCCGCCGGGTTTGGGCGACCCCGCGACGCTCGTGCGGGTCAGCGGTGTGGCCGAGATCGCGGGTGGGGTGGGGGTGCTCCTATCGCGCACGCGCAGGCTGGCGGGCTTCGGCCTGATCGCGCTGCTGGCGGCGGTGTTTCCCGCGAACCTATATATGGCGCTGAACCCGGCGAAGTTCGCGAAGATCCCAGTATGGGCGCTGTATGCGCGGCTACCGCTGCAGCCGCTGATGATGTGGTGGGCGTGGCGGGCGACGAAGCCGTCGTGAGTGTTCGCCTATGAGGCTGGAAAGTGGCTCCGACGCTGCTATGTTCGGGGTAGCAGGGTCCTTTGTAACAAACGCCATCATGTCGACCGCGACCGCCGTCAAGATCCCTTCCGGGGAGGAGTCTCTCAGTGAGGGGGAGGTGCGCGCTTGGCGCGGTCTGCTGCGAGCCCACGCGTGTCTCGCTAAGCGCCTGGATGCAGAGTTGGAGCAGGCGCACGGCCTGCCGATGACCTCGTACGAGGTACTGCAGCATCTGCAGGACTCGAGCGGCGGACGGATGCGGATGTGTGACCTGGCGGAGCAGGCGCAGCTGTCGCGCAGCGGGCTGACGCGGCTGGTCGATCGGCTGGAGCGCGACGAGCTGCTGGAGCGCTGCTCGTGCGACCATGACGCGCGCGGGTCCTATGCATGTCTGACGGATCTGGGCCGGGAGCGGCTGGCGGAAGCGCGCGGCACTCACCTGGCGGTCGTGCGGGAGCACTTCTTCTCGCGCTTCTCCGAGGGCGAGCTGAGCGCATTGGCCGATCTTTGGGATCGCATCGCGCCCTGCGGCAACGGCAACGGCTGCTGAGTAAGTTCGCCTGAATCCTGGCGCTTTGAGATCGCAAAGGCCTCGCGGAGAGGGCGACTGGGGCAGACCAGTCTGAGGTCAGGGGCTCAGGGGCTCAGGGTGTCTCGGGATCGGGCGGCGCCGCCTCGGGCGGCGGGGCGGATCGTGCCTGGGTGTGGCGGCGGTGGCGGCGGTGCAGGAAGAAGGTGCTCACGATCGCGAGCAGGACCGCGACGAGCCCGTAGATGCCGAACGCCTCGATCGCTTTGCCGGCGGAGTGCCCGAGGAAGTAGGCGAGCAGCCCGATCCCGGTCGCCCAGCAGATCCCGCCGAGCGCGTTCCAGAGAAAGAACGAGCGCCAGCGCATGTGCGTGGCGCCGGCCAGCCACGAGGCCCAGACGCGCAGGCCGAGGATGAAGCGGCCGAAGAACACGGCCTTCGGGCCATGGCGTTCGAAGAACGGCTCGCCGGTCTCGAGCACGTCCAGGCGCTGGCGTTGAAAGCGGCCGGGCCGTTCGAGCAGCCAGCGCCCGCCATGGCGGCCGATCTGGTAGCCGATGTTGTCGCCCACGATCGCGGCGACGGCCGCGATCGGGATCACGAGCTCGATTTTGAGCTTGCCGCCAGAGGCGAGCACGGCGGCGGTGATCAAAGCCGTCTCTCCGGGGATCGGAACCCCGGCCGACTCGGACATCACGAGGATGAACAGCAGCGGGTAGCCGGAGACTTCGACGAGGTGGGAGACGTTGACGAGGGACGCGAGCATGAGGGAGTCCCTCTTAGGATGCCGTAGAGATGGCCGCTTTCACGATCCAGGCCCGCGACGGCTTGACTGACGCTCGTGCGGGAGTACTCGAAACCGCGCACGGCGATGTTCGCACACCGGCTTTCGTGCCGCTGGCCACGAAGGCCACGGTGAAGGGTCTGCTGCCGGCGGAGGTGGCCGCGCTTGGATACGAGATGGTGCTCGGCAACACCTTTCACCTGCTCTTGAATCCCGGTCCGGAGCTGATTGGGCGCTTCGGCGGGATGGGTCGGTTCATGGGCTGGGATGGACCGATCGTGACCGATTCCGGGGGGTTCCAGGTGTTCTCGATGGGGCATGGGACGGTCGCGGAGGAGATCAAGGCGTCCCACCCACCCCGCAGTCGGAGTGCGGGCAGCGACAGAGAGGGCGCGATCCTCGCGATCGAAGAGGACGGGGTGCGCTTTCGCTCATACACGGATGGCCGCGAGCGGTTCCTCTCGCCCGAGGGCTCGATGGCGACGCAGGCAGCGCTGGGCTCAGACCTGGCGCTCGTGTTCGACGAGTGCACGCCGTTCCACGTAGACCGCGAGTACACGCAGCGCTCGACCGAGCGCACGCACCGCTGGCTGGAGCGCTGCCTGGGGTGGCACGCCGATCACGGGCCGACCGACCAGCTCGTCTACGGGATCGTGCAGGGCGGGGTGTACGAGGATCTGAGGCGCGAGTCCACTCAAACGATTGCCGCGAGTGCGTGCGACGGAGTTGCGATCGGGGGCTCGCTCGGGGCGGAGAAGGCGCAGATGTACGAGGTGGTGAGCTATGCGACCCGTGAGCTGGGGGGCGAGCACGAGCGTAAGCCGAGACATTTGCTGGGGATCGGCGAGGTGGACGACCTGATCAGGGGGGTGGAACTGGGGATCGACACGTTCGACTGCGCGATGCCGACCCGCCTGGGCAGGCACGGCACGGCGTTGGTCCCCGATCCCGAGAACCGTTGGCGCGTGGACCTGAAGAAGGCGCAGTGGCGCGAGTCCGAGGAGCCGCTGCTGGAGGGCTGCGAGTGCCCGGCCTGCGCAGGGGGATTGTCACGTGCCTACCTGAGCTACCTGGTGCGGGCCGGCGAGTTGACGGGAGCGCGGCTGCTGACGATGCACAACCTCGCTTTCCTGGGGAGGTTGATGAAAGATTTGCGGGCCGGAATCCTAGACGGGGACTTGAGAAACGTGGCACGTGGATGGCGCGCCGGAGAGTTTCGCCCTAAACGCTGATCAGCCGCTTGGGTGCCTATTTGGTGTTTTCCGCGACCAGCTGTTTGAGCGCGGAAGAGGCCTGCTGGACGTCGGAGTAGACGACATTGCGCAGCACGACCTTCGTAGGCGCCGGAGCGGTGGCGATCACAACCGCGACGATCGCAACAATGATCGCGAGCAGCACGAGAACCGCGGGCAGTAGACGTCCCCGCCGCCGGCCGGCGGGCGAGCTCGCGGAGGAGGCGGAGGCCGGCGCCACGACCGGAGCCTGCTGTCGCGGCGGCCCCTGGCGCGGACGCCGGGGGGTGACGGCCCCCGCGGTGGAGCCACTACCACCGCGCTCGGACCCGCGTGGCCCGGCAGTCGCCAAAAGACTCGTAGCCGCAGTCGCCGGCCCTCCTCGTCCACCACTATCGGCGGGCTCGACGGGCGAGATCCCGCGCGCCCCGTCCCCGATCGCGCGCCCCATCTCGCGGGCGGTCTGGTAGCGGTCGCGCGGGTCGAGCGCGAGCGCGATCGCGATCGCCTCGGCCAGCTCTCCCCCGACGGCGGCGACGAGCGTGTCGAGCATCGCGGGCTCCTCGCGCTGCTGCTTGAGCGCGAGCTCGGTCAAAGAGGTGGCCTCATACGGCAGGCGCCCGGAGATCAGCTGGTAGGCGACGACCCCGAGCGCGTACAGGTCGGCACGCGGCCCGGCCTCCTCGCCGCGCGCCTGCTCGGGCGCCAGATAGGCGGCGGTGCCTAGCACGGAGCCGACCTGGGTGATCGAAGACTGCTCGGTCGCCTTGGCGATGCCGAAGTCGGCGAGCTTGACCTCGCCCTCGCGAGCGCGCAACAGGTTGCCTGGCTTGACGTCGCGGTGGACGACGCCGTGGCGGTGGGCGTAGTCCAGGCCCTCGCATGCCTGCTCGATGATCGAGACCGCCTCGTTCACTTCCACCCAGCCGTCGTCGCGCAGGATCTCCGCGCAGGAGGAACCCTCGATGTACTCCATCACAATGAAATGCCGCCCCGAGGGCTCGTCCAGGCCCGAGTCGAAGATCTGCACGACGTTGGGATGGACCAGGCGCGCCGCGGCTTGCGCCTCGCGCTGGAAGCGCGAAACGAAGGTGGGATCGTCCGCGAGGTGCTCGGCGAGCAGCTTGACGGCCACCTGGCGCTCCAGGCGCAGGTCGAGCGCGAGGTGCACGGTCGACATCCCGCCGAAGCCGAGCCGGCCCTCCAGGCGGTAGCGCCCGGCGATCTTCACCTCGCTCATTTCACGCTTTCCTGTGCGCCACCCGCGCCCGCGCCCGGAGCCCCCGAACCGCTTTCACCGCCGATGCCCGTGCCGCCCCCAGGTCCGCTGGACGCACCGGGGACGCTTTCGCTTCCCGGAGCGGCAGTGCCGCCGCCCGGGGTCGTGGCGGTGGGGGTGGTCGCCGCGGGGGTGGTCGGGGTGGTCGTCGTTTCGGTGTGGGTTGGGGTCGTTGGTGTTGTCTGGGTGCTCGTTGTCGTCGTGGGGGCGCTCGTCTTCGTCGTCGAGGTCGTCTGCGGGAGGGGCTGCGCGCACAGCGCGAGCGCGCGACGACGCAGATTCGAGATCCCCATGTCGAGCGTTTTGTGCAGGCCAGCGTCAACCGTCGAGGGCAAATCCGCGAAGTCCGTTTCAGTTTTCTGGATCGCGGCTTCGGTGGCGGTGCAGTTCCCTTCGCCACTCTGCGCCGCCTGGGCGACCGCTTCGAAATCGCTCTGCAGAGGTCCGGCGTTGGCGCTCGGGATCAGACCCTTGCCGGAGCCACCGCAGGCGACGAGCAGGGCGGCGCTCACGCCGAGCAGACCGGCGAGCAGGATGCGCGGGTGCAGCTGGCTCCGGGCGCGACGAACGGAGGCCTGTTTGGTCGATGGGGTACGACGATTCACGTTCATTGACCGTACTCCAGGCGCTCGGCAAGCGAGTCCGGGAGACGCGCTGCGCGGATTGCGCCGGCTGCGCCGGCCACGTCGTAGTCGACACGCCGGAAGGAGGCCGTCTCCCCGTCGAGGTCGAGCAGCAGCCAGGAGGCGCGCGGGTCCCCGTCGCGCGGCTGCCCAACGCTGCCGGGATTCAGCAGCCATTCGCCGCTTGAGAGATCGAGCTGTGCGCCCTCGCGCTTGGGCTCGCCGGTGGCGAGTGCGCCCTCGTGGCGCACGAACGACAGCGCCACATGGGAATGGCCGATCAGGCAGATGCGATCGGGCTGGCGGTCCAGGCATAGCTCGGCGAGCAGCGCCGAGAGCACGTACTCCCACACGGGATCGCGCGGACTGGCGTGGTAGAGGCCGATCGGGCCCTCCTGCCCCTGCGGGCGCAACTCGGCGAGAAAGGCAAGGCTCTCGGGCGCGATCACCTCCTGGGTCCATTGGGCCGCGAGTCTCGCGCCGGGGGAGAACTCGTCGAACGGGATCTTGCCCACGACCGCGAGATCGTGGTTGCCGGCGAGGCACACCGCCGCGTGCTCGCGGGCGAGCTGCACACAGGTATCGGGGTCAGCGCCGTAGCCAACGAGGTCGCCGAGGCACCACAGCTCGGATGCGTCGCTCGCGGCGACCGCGTCGAGCACCGCCTCGAAGGCCTGGCGATTACCGTGGATGTCGGAGATGACGGCGACCTTCATTGCTGTCGCAGTTCGCCCACGCGCCGCCCTACTCCTCCTCTGATCCAGCCTCCGTGCCGCCGTACTCGGGCAGGTTCTTGATGCCCTCGCGGGTGCGCCACTTGGAGTAGTTGTCCTCCATCGCGTCGATCAGCTCGCGCATGAAGCGCGGGGAGAGGTTGACGCGGGAGACGACCACGCCGGGAACCTCTTCGGCCTCGACCTCGTGGTCGACGCGGGCGAAGGTCACCGTGAACTCGTAGTCGGAGTGGCTTACGTTGGCGAAGTTGGCGTATACGCCCCCCATGATCTCGGGGGAGAGGTGGATGTTTATGTGGCGCTCGGCGCCTGGGTCGTCGTCGTTCACAG
>Ga0302181_10002739_pt1 | contig 12343 bp, 13 predicted proteins | sample I_Palsa_E3_3_FD_198786 | JGI IMG/M metagenome (GOLD analysis project Ga0302181, IMG submission 198786) | Peat permafrost microbial communities from Stordalen Mire near Abisko, Sweden - I_Palsa_E3_3 | ecosystem: Environmental > Terrestrial > Soil > Palsa > Peat permafrost | place: Sweden... | reverse complement strand
AATGCGGTGATGAGCAGCTTCAGGAAGTTTGACAGTGCGGCGTGGTCCCGTTCGTACCACCAGCCGATGCCCGGGGCACGCCCCGGGTCGCAGAAGCTGGGCCGCCACTGCTCCCAGACGGCGGTGCCGCCGCTGTCCAGCCCGACGGGAAGCAGCGGCGCTACCCACCTGCCGAGCGCGAACGAGATGCCGACATGCATCGCCGTAAGTACCGGCTCGGCGTCCTCGGCTGTGAAGGCCGCCCCGTCCGATCGCCGCATCTCCATGACGTGGGTCATCACGAGGACATCTGACCTGTGAAGGTCATCCCAGACGACGGAGTGATCGGGCCGCATGTCCAGCGTGATCTTCCAGCCCTCGGCCTCCATGACCCACCGCCCCAGCCACTGGCGGTGCTCCCCGTTTGGGCCGGTTTCCTCCAGGTACCCTGGCCCGCGCCAGTCTGGAAGGTTGAACCAGTGCGCGATAACCCGGTCCAGTCGTGTGCTGTCGCTGCCGAACGTCGCGCCGTTCGACCAACCGCCCTCGATCCCCCGCGCGTACCCGCGCAGCTCCACGTCTCCGGCTGGACGGTGGAGCGTCAGGGGAATCTCGCCCCGACGGTTGGAGAACTGCGGAGCTTCGAGTGGATCATCGACTGCCCACTCGACCGACACGTCCGGGACAAGGTGCAGCTCTACGCCTCCGGCTATGTCTCCCGCCGTCAGCCCGCCGATGCCCCCCCGGTAGAGGTCAATAGGCTGCGAGGGATTATTAAAGGGGTATACGGGACTCAGGGGAGTCTGGCCGCTTGTCACGATCCGATCATGCCAGTTCCTTCCCCCCGGCTAGGACACACTGCGGTGCCGAGTGACCGGCCTCGTGGCCGCGAGGTGCATGGTGCCGCGTATCTCTGCTGTCCAGGTCCGGGGGCAGGCCGCTCGCGTCCTGTCTTTACGCTTCGGCGCGGGCGAGCCTGATGAACCGGCTCGCCCGCCGATGGAGTCAGGGCTCGCGACAAAGAGCTGGTAGGCCGAGGGCCACCCATCACCGATGGTTACAGTGAGTGATATTTCCTGAAAGACGTGGTCCGGCACAGCTGCGAGTCGTCGCCCCAGCCCGATTTGGTGACAGATAGCGCTGGGATGTGACAACAATCACTGGGAGTCACAACATAGGACGGCCACTGTTCAGATGGCCGCCCCGTTGTTCGCATTGAAGCGTTCCCTGCACCTGTCCCATCGGGCTACCGCGAGCGAACACGGCACACGTAAGCTGACGATGATAGTCGACTATGACGCTGATCGCCGGGAGGCTCGCCACGATGTCGCCGAGCACCACAGCCCAGCCGGACCCGCGCGCCTACGTGCGCATCGCCGCGATGGTCCGTGAGATGATCTCCAGCCAGATCCTGCCTCCGGGCTCGCCCGCGCCGAGCATCACGGGGCTGTGCCGCGAGCATGGCAATGCCAGGCAGACCTGCGGACAGGCGATGCGCCTACTGGAGGACGAAGGCCTACTGCACCGCGTCCCCGGGCTCGGTTATTACGTGACATGCCGCGAACGCTGAGATAACGCCCAGCGGCCCGTTTGCGGCCGAACCGGCCTCAGGGGCCTGGACCGCACCGCCGGAACGGCCAGCCCGGACCGGCGGAATCGCGAGACGATCCGCTGTCTGCCAGCCATCCGCTCCGGCCGCAGGAGCGGATGGGCCGAAACGTCGGCGCCGCGGGCCGGTTGGCCGTGGTGCATGCGTGCGGCAGCAAACCAGGAGTACGGACAGGCAGCCCACCACCTGGCGCAGCACCTGCGAGCATTCGACGTCGGTTAAGCCGACTGCGACATAGCTGAGAGGATGCCCGGGCCGTCGGCTGCTGGCGGGTTAACGAGACCCGTTCCGTAACATCGTCTTCCGCGTCGTTTGGTCGCGTCCCGTTGAGGGTTCCGACCAGCGTGGCCACCTTGGGCCGCGGCACGCCGAAGGTGGCTGATAGCTGGCGCTGCGACACGGGCTCGCCGAGGCAGTCACGCGCGTGGAGGTAGGCGGTAACAACTGCGTCCTCAGCCGACATGGCCACCTGGTGCGGGCATTGACCGCCAGTGGCCGTGAGGTGGCTTGCGCCGTCGCCTGCGCGTGCCAGCCGGACGATGCCCATCAGGGTTTCCAGAGAGAGGACGAATGCCACTGGCGGCAACGCGGCGACTAGGGCGCCACCTGCGCTGATGTGCAGGCCTGCGACGATGTTCATGGCCAGCGTTGAGCCGATACCAGTCACGAGCGAAACCATGGCCAGCGGTGGTTTGGGCGCGTGGTGGCGGATTGCATCGAGTATCGCCAGCGATGCCGTGACGATCATCAGGTCAGCCACGAACGGGATGAGGTAGGCCACCAGGCCCGCACTGCCTGTGATGTAGACGACAGTCAGCGCGTGCAGGTAGCTGACAATCCCGGTGATCGCGGCCAGCGCGGCGAGCGACAGACCGGCCAGGAACCGGATGGAGCCATCGGTCACGCGAAACCCCTCCTCTGGCACAGAGCCGGCCAGCCCTGACGCGGGATGGCTCGGACACTCCACGTCTCGATGCCTCTCACGGGCGTACTGCCTCTCCGTGACTCCTGGCGCGCGTGATCAGTCCGGCGATGACCGCGCATACCTGCGGTTCCCATCCGGCCAGCCACGCCAAGATCCGCAAGTCGTACGCGCCGAGTTCCACGTCGGCCCCCTCGCAGGCGGCGCGCAGCATCGCCAGGTTGGGCGGCTGCATGCGGCCCTGCCCGGGAGCAGCCTCGAACGCGGTGTAGACGGCGCGGACGGCGGGCGTGTCGAGCGCCTGCCGTTCGGTCTCGAACGGTCCCGCGTGGTGATCGCTCTCGGGTCGGCCACACCGCATGCATGCGTCGGGTGCGGGCCGGTCCGGGGCGACTTGGCCAGGCCGGACGAATGGCTCGCATGCGGACGGCTTCAAAGCCCGGCCAGTCTGGGTGCTGGTCCCGGGGTTGGTTATGGCCATGGCAGATCTCCATCCGGTTGGAGAGGGTTGGGTCCGGGCCCCTCGAAACGGCGGCCTCAATCGCCGCAGTCGGGGTCGTTGTGCGCTCAGGCCTGGCTCGCCGTTCGTTGCTGGCGAGCGCTCGGCTTGGCGAACCTGGCGCTCGGCACGCACGCACTGAGCACGCACGAGGCACGCACAAAAAGGCCGCGCAGTCCCGGTCAATCCCGGCACTGCGCGGCCCGTGATAGCGTTTGTGACCTGGGTTCCGGCGCAATCGCGAACATGCTCGGATGAGCCCGGCACGCGGAGAGGCGCACTGCTAATGCGGTTAGGGTTAACGCCCTTCCGGGGTTCAAATCCCCGATCCTCCGCATCGGCAGCAGCAGTCTTGCCCGGATGCAGTACCCGGGCAAGACTGCTGCTTTGTCTTCCTTTGCTGCGGCCGCCGCCGCGGCGGCATCGGCCAGGGTAATCGAAACCGCGACGGAGAGGGAGGCCCGACCATGACGGGGCCCGAGCACTACCACGAGGCGCAGCAGCTTCTGGCCGACCCCAACTACGGCGAGCCGAAGGGGATTGGCCGCAGTGAAACGATCGCCGCCGCCCAGGTCCACGCGACGCTCGCGCTCGCCGCGGCCACCGCGCTCAGCGGAGACAGCCCCGATGACGTGCAGGCGTGGCGGGATGCCGCCGCGACCAAGCGGGCGGACACGCACGGGTCGTGACGGCCGACGCATCGGCGATATTGCTCCCTGCCAGGTCATTTCCATAGACTTAGCCTGGCTTAGCGGCCGGACGAGGAGGACGCATGCCAGTCGACTGGGTTGTCGTAGGCCTCGACAACGGCGGCACCATGAACAACGGAACGATCCTTGATTCCAGCGGCCGGTTCCTCCTTGACCAGCTGGTCGAGGCGCCCAGCCACGTCAGGGAGGGCCCGGACAAGGCCATCCAGTCGCTGGTCGACTCTGTTCAGCAGGTGCTCGAACTTACCGGCGTGCCCATGACGTCGGTCCGGGCGGTGGGTCTGGACACGCCGGGTCCCGCCAGCGGGGACGGGGTCATCTCGTCCAAGGGCGCGACGAACTTCGGCCACGCAGGCTGGCGCGGTTTCGACATCCGGGGAGCGCTGGCCGACCGCATCGGGCTCCCGGTGATCTACAACAACGACGGGAATTCGGCGGCGCTGTACGCCCACCACGTACGGTTCGGCGTGGAGTCGAGCCACCGCGGTTCGGTGGCCGCGATCGTGGGGACCGGGCTCGGGGGCGGGATCGTCGAGGGCGGGCAGGTGATCAAGGGCGCCGCCGGCATGGCCGGGGAACTCGGTCATGTCCCCATCCCGCTGGACGGCCTGCTGGACGCGGGCCAGCCGATGCCGGCCTGTAACTGCGGTCAGTCGGGCGATGCGGAGAGCGTGGCCTCACTAACCGGCATCCAGAACAACCTGCTGCCCTACTGGCTCACCAAGTACGAAGGGCACGAGCTAGGCGGCCTGCCGATCGGCAAGGCGGCCAAGCTTGTCCGCAAGTACGCCGAAGACGGCGACGAAATGGCGCTGGCGATCTTCCGCCAGCAGGCGATCGCGATCGGGCGGCTGTTCCACATCGCCGCGAACTTCCTCGATCCCGACGCCTATTTTCTCGGCGGCGGCGTGGTCGAGGCCGCGCCGCACTTCCGCGACTGGTTCTTTGCCGAGGTGCGCGTCAGCACCTTGCTGCGTGCGGAGCAGGCCAGGGCGGCCGAAATCACCCTTGTTCCCGACCTGGACATGGCGGGCGCACGCGGCTCGGCCTTCGCCGCGCGTGACTGGCTCATCAGCGAGGGGCAAGGGGTCCTGCCCAGCGGCTTCTTATCCCCGGCCGCCTATTCGCCACCTTCGGGCGGTTTGCCGCCCATGAACATCAGTCCGCACACCTCGAGATAGAGCTGCTCTGGGTAGGGGATGAACCTGATGTTACGCATCCTGCCGTCCATCCCCGGCGCCAGAATTTCGAACTCGCCGTAGCCGAGGAACCGACCTGTCGAGGACCGCCGGAACTCTATGTCCGTCACCTTGGGGAGCGGAATCATGTTCACCTTTTTGGTGACAAGGCCGGTCGACAGCATCAGCCGCTGCGACGTGACGGCGAAGTAGTGGACCGACCACTCGGCCAGCTTGCCCACCAGCCACAGCAAGAGCACGCCCCACGCGACCCAGATGGCCAAGATTACGTCGCCATTGCCACGCGCGCCCCAGTTGCTCAGCCAGCCCGCGATGGCCAGCCCGACAAGAACATAGAAGATGGGCCGGATCAGCACCGCCGGGTGCTCGCGAACAGATATGACATGGCGCTCGTTGGGCAGCAGGTACCTCGCGAGCGAGGCAGGCACCGTATCTTCGGTGTTCGGAACCAGCCTCATCGGAGGTAACTCAGCCTTAGACGGACGCGAAGAAGTGGGACAGCCCGCTTGCCACCGTGGTCAGGAAGGTACCGATGTTGTGCACGATGTGGGCCGCCCCGGTGGGCTGCTCAATCACCCACCAGACTATGAAGGCAACCGCCAGCCACCCAAGGATGGTTTTCAAACTCACGTGGCCTCCCAGGGGCACACAGACTTGCTCTGCTTGCCAGAGAACCTATGTTAGTCCCCGACGATTTCGCCGCCAAGGCTAACGGGGTGAAGCTACCGTGTCGGCACGAGTATGCCCCGTGTCCCCCCCAGTATGCCTGATCGGTGGAAGCAATGCGTAACCGGCCGTGCCGTTAGCGTCGGCATCGGTCGCAGAATCCTTCGCTCGCGGCCCTGATCGCCGATTTAGCCGTCGCGACCGGTGCCCATCTGACAGCATTCCACCGTGCAGAGCATGCTGGGGAACTGACGGTGACAGACGTGGGTGAGACTGATTTCGCGATCATCGTCTACCGGGAAGAAGAGCAGTGGGAGGCCGACGTGCTGCCCACCGCGGTTACCGCCGATATGGACGGCCTCCTGCAGGCCCTGCGGCGGCAGCCGAGCATCGGCGGGACCATCGGCTTCGCGGGCGTAGGCGACGATTTCTTCGTGGCGGTCCGGATCCTCGGCGACGAGGTGTCCCTGTTCCTCTCCGACCTCACCGCCGCCGTGGACTACCCGCTGGCCCGCCAGGTGCTCGACGCCCTGGACATCCCGGTGCCGTCAGATGACGAGCTCGATCAGGTGCTCCCTGCCGGTGACCTTTCCATCTTCGCGGACCTCGGCCTGGACGAGATGGAACTCGGTGCCATCTCAGCCGACCTTGACCTCTACCCGGAAGACGCCGTGATCGGCATCGCCGAGCGGCTGCGTTTCGGGGACGCGGTGGAGCGGGCGCTGGATATCGCGCTCGGCCCGTGACCGGATATTCTGACGCCTTCGAGCCCGCGATGCGGCTCGCCCTGGCGCAGGCGGGGATGTCCGGCCCGGATGACGTCCCGGTGGGCGCTGTCATCATCGATGAGGCGGCCGCGGTGATCGCGCAAGGCCGCAACCGCAGGGAACGGGATCGCGATCCCACCGCGCACGCGGAAATCGTCGCGATCAGGCAGGCGGCGCGATCCCTCGACAGCTGGCGGCTGACCGGCCTGACGCTGGTCGTGACCCTGGAGCCGTGCACGATGTGCGCGGGAGCGATCACAGCGGCCCGTCTCAGCAGGTGCGTCTACGGGGCGGCAGACCCCCGGGCGGGTGCGGTGGGATCGCTCTGGGACGTGCTCAGGGATACTCGCCTGAACCATCGCCCGGAAGTCGTCGGCGGGGTCCTCACCGAGGAGTGCGCCGCCATGCTACGGGACTTCTTCGCCGGCCGCAGACGGCCCAGCGGGTAATTCGTGCCGCAGGCTATGCGCCGATTCGGGTAAGCTCACCAGCGGTGGAGTCGCCTAGTGGCCGAGGGCGCACGCCTCGAAAGCGTGTGAGGGGGCAACCCCTCCGTGGGTTCAAATCCCACCTCCACCGCTGATCAGGCCCGGCAAGGAGAACGAGTTTGTTTGGACCCCAGGGAACCGGGTTCTTCCTGCTTCTTATAGTGGTATTCGCAGCATTGCTCGTCTGGGTGGCCCTGACTAAGTATGTCGTATTCCGCGTACTGGCCGCGTGCCTGGCGTTCCTTCCCGCCATGGCCTTCGGGATCGCCGCCGTCAATAAGTTCTACGACTATTACCAGACCTGGGGCGGGATGATCAACGATCTCACTGGCCAGGGCGCGAGCAGCATTCCCAAGTACGCAGCCGCCGGCCTGGGATCGAACAAGAATTTCGACAATAATATCGGCAGGGTCACCAGCCAGGCGGAAGACGCCGAGGTCGGATATCTCTTCCAGACCTCGGTTACCGGCGCGCGCACCCACATTACTCGTGATGTGTACGTCTATCTTCCGCCGCAGTACTTCCAGAAGCCCTATCAGCACACCAAGTTCCCGGTCATCGAGCTGCTGCATGGCTCGCCAGGCAACCCCGCGGCCTGGGTCGACGTCATGGGCGTGATCCCCACTTTCCTCAGCTTGCTGGAGGCCCACCCCCGCGACGCCGCCGTGCTGGTGATGCCCGACACCGATGGCGGTATGCAGTACGGGTTGCAATGCCTCAACAATCCAGGGGGCATCCAGGACATGACCTTCGTGGCCATCGATGTGCCCGATGCCATAGCGCGAATCGCTCGCGTGCAGGCACCGGGCCTGGCCTGGGGCCTGGCCGGTTACTCGGAAGGAGGCTACTGCACCGCGAACATCGCCTTGCAGGACCCGTCACGCTGGGGAGCCGCGGGCGTCATGTCGGGGTACTTCGGCCCCATCCTTAGCCAGGTACCCGAGGGCAACAAGCCCGGTGCGAAGCCGGAGCAGGTCAACGTGTTCCGCCGGCACCCCGCGCTACGGCTGCTTAATACGCCGCAGGCTTACGTCACCAGGGTGCCGATCAACGACGTGCTTCCGGCGTTCTGGCTCGCGGCCGGAGCCGAGGACAAGTCCGATGTCAGCGCCGCGGAGAACTTCCGGCAGCTGCTGGAGACCCGGGTGGCGAACGTGCCGTTCGTGATCATCCCGGGAGGCGGCCACCAGGGCAGTGTCTGGCGCGCGGCGCTTAGCCCGATGCTGACCTGGATGACGCCGCAACTGGCCGCGCAAGCCGAGAAGGCCGATGTCGCCGCGGCCAGGGCGGCCGCGCGGGCGGCGGCGAAAGCCGCGGCCGAGCGCAAGGCGCACGCCGCCAGGTCCCGTCCCACCTCTAGCCGGGTCGGCCCGGGGAAAAAGGTAACCCGCGCCCCTTAGCCTCACCGGGAATACGCATTGTTACCGCTGCCTGGCGTTATTCAAAAGATATCTGCGTTGTAAAACAGGACATATGCGACTGATCGCGCTCCGTGCCGACGGCGGAAATTGCTGGCCGAATCATACCGAATGGGACTAATCAGGGAAGGAATCGCGGCTACCGCAGTTCGCCGGCTTAGCCCTTTACCCGTTCTGAACTGCGGTTATCAGTTCGCCGCACTGGCGCGCCGCGCGCCACGGCCAGTAAGGCACTCTGGGTAATCGATCGGATACAGAGTAAACCATCTTTCCTGTCATCGCGTCTCGTATATGGAAAGCCGGATAACGCTACTGAAGCGATCCGCTTAGGGGGGCGATACCTGGCCAGGCCAGGGTAATACCTGGCCGGGTCAGGTACTGAGAGGGGAATGCTATGCAGAGTAATGGGATAAAGACTGCCCGAATTCAAGCACAATACTCAGAACTTAATAGTTCCTGGGCGGCCCGTCCGTTACCGCCGGCGAACGACGTGTCCGCCGTCAAGCGTGCGGTGGTCTGGCTGAGCACCCGGCTGAGGGGTCAGCGGCGCACAGGTCGGCACGCGGCGCCCGGTCGTGCCTTCCTGAACCGTCGCGCGTCGCGCTGACCAGGCCTGGACGCATGGCCCGCGTAGCCCGCCGGCTCCACCGCATTCGGGGATAGCCTTAATGATCTTGGTCGTTGAAGCTTTACTCTTTGAGCGGATCGCCTTGAGGGGACCGCCACCCGCAGGACACCGCATAGGGGCGGGGTCACCTCCTGGCCTGACCATGACCGGTAAAGCGAGTCTTGTCGTCCTGAACCACCACGTGGCAAGCAGGCCAGCCGCAGACATCCAAAGACAGGACACCGCCGTGACAGCACCGCGCGACCAGTATTACCCGGGCGAAGACGGCCAGGGCCACCACCCTGCGCTTGAGGCGATGGACCGGGACCTCGAGCGGCTCGGTGCGCTCACCAGGGCTTACGTCACCGACGAGAAAGAAGACCTCGGCGTGGCCGCCGCCCGCATACCCGATAAATACCTGCGGCGGGAAGCCGAAGAACTCCTCAGCCGCCTGAAGGAGGCCATCGGACCCGGCCCGGACGCGATCAGCGAGACGCTCGCCGAACCGGGCACCGGCCCGCATCCGGTCTTAACGTCGCCGGCTTGTTTCGCTGTCGTGGCGGGGGTAATAGTTGATCGACAGCTGCCCGCGTCTCCTCCTAGTCGGCCTCAGCAGGCACACGTGCGCGGACCGGCACGGCAGCGCCACTGATGGACGCCCGGAGAAACAGATGAGCCTGCCCGCCCGCCAGCAAGCGGTCCTTGACCAGATCGAGCGGATTCTGGCGGCGGCGGATCCTCAGCTGAAATCGATGTTCGCGGCCTTCGCCCGGGTGGCGTCGCGAGAGGCCATGCCGGCCACCGAGGCGATCTCCGAACGGTCGCCGCGGCGGTGGACCTTGCTGATTTGCATCATGGTGATCAGCCTGCTGAGCATGGTCACGGTCTTCGTCGTCGCCACCAGCAGGGCCTGCCAGGGCCTCCCGTCGGATCAGGTCGTCGCCAGTGCCACGGTGCGCTACGCCGCCTGCAGCAAGGAGACGGACGCCTGGAGCAAGGGCGGCCGCTGAGCGGCTTCTTTCCGCCATCTTCAGGACGTTTGCGTAACCGGCCTGATACGTTCAGTTCCTACCACGTGGAAGACGCCAGTTCACGCACCGTATGAATGGATCCGCAGGGGACAAAATGGCGCAAGTCCAGGTATATAACTTTTCGCACGGCATACTGAATCCGGGCCTCGGCTACTTAATGTCCTGCCTGGGCTCTTTCCTCGGCCTCCGGTGCCTCACCCGGGCCCGCGCCTACACCGGCTGGTCGCGCGCCAGCTGGCTGCTGCTCGCGTCCGTGGCCATCGGGGCCACCGGCATCTGGGTTATGCACTTCGTCGCCATGCTCGGTTTCTCCATCCCCGGGCAGCAGATCCTGTACAACGTGCCGATCACCCTGATCAGCCTGCTGGTCGCGGTCATCGTGGTCGCTATCGGCCTGTTCATCGTCGGCTACGCCAGCGGCCTGCTGCCGGTGCTGGCCGGCGGCGTGATAATCGGTGTCGGCGTCGCGGCCATGCACTACGTCGGGATGTCCGCGATGCGCATGCCCGACACCGTCCGGTACAACATGGCCCTGGTCGCGGTATCGGTGCTTATCGCGATCGTGGCGGGAACGGCGGCGCTGCTGGCCGGGCTGCACGTCGGCGGCGCATGGTCCAGTCTTGCGGTATCGCTGATCATGGGTGTCGCCGTCACCGGCATGCACTACACCGGGATGGCCGCGATGCACGTCTATGCGGGAGAACACGGGATGGCCATGACCGGGGACTCTCCGAACAGCTTCCTGTTCCCGCTGCTACTGGGCGCGAGCGTCCTCACCTTCATGCTGTCGCTGATCATCGCCTTGTCGCCCAACGAGGAAGAGATCCGTGCCGACGCCCGCCTGAGCCACCGCGTCTACGCCGACGTCTGACGCCCGCGGGGCAGGTTTTCCAGGTCGCACGCCGGAGTTACTGAGGGTCGTAGGCGAGGTTAGGCCGCAGCCAGCGTTCAGCTTCGGTGAGCGTGATGCCTCGCCTGCGGGCGTAGTCCGCGGCTTGGTCCTGGCCGATTCGCCCGACGGTGAAATACCGCGAAGCGGGGTGGGCGAACAGTAGTCCGCTCACGCTGGACGCCGGGGTCATCGCCCAGGATTCGGTCAGGGTCATGCCGAGCTGCCCGGCATCAAGCAGGTCGAACAAGGCTCGTTTCAGGCTGTGGTCCGGGCTCGCGGGATAGCCGAACGCGGGCCGGATGCCGCGGAACCGCTCGGCGTGCAGGTCCTCGATCGGCTGATCGGCGTCTGGTTCGTACCAGTCGCGGCGGGCCTGGAGGTGGATGTGCTCCGCGAACGCCTCGGCGAGCCGGTCGGCCAGCGCCTTGACCATGATCGAGGTGTAGTCGTCGCCACGGTCGGCGTATGTGCCGGAAAGCTCCTCCGCACCGTGGATGGCCACGGCGAATCCGCCGAGGTGGTCCCCGGCCGGAGCCACGAAATCAGCGAGGCACCGGTTGGGCCGGCCCGGCGGCTTGGCGGTCTGCTGGCGCAGCATGGGCAGCCGGATGTCGCCCCGACCCGGGTTGACGCAGATGTCGTCATCCTCCGAACGCGCGGGCCAGAAGCCGTAGGCACCCCTGGCGTCGAGGCGGCCGTCAGCGACGATCTGGTCGAGCAGAGTGTTCGCGTCGTCGAAGAGCTCGCGCGCGGCCGGCTGACCGAGTATCGCCGGGTACTTGCCCTTCAGCTCCCAGGCCAGGAAGAAGAACTGCCAGTCGATCATCTCGCGCAGTGTCTTCAGCTCCGGCTGCACGGTGCGCAGCCCGGTGAAGACAGGAACGGGTAGCTCGCCGAACGGGACCCGGTCGCGGTTCGCCCGGGCCGCCTCCAGGGTCAGCAGGGGACGCCGCTGCGACTTCTCGTGCTGCTCGCGCAGTCGTTCCTGGTCGGCCCGGTTGGTGCCGGCCAGGATCTGAGCCCGGTCGTCGCTGAGCAGGTCCGAGACCACGCCGGCGACCCTCGAGGCGTCGAGCACATGAACGGTGGTGCCGTCATAGGCCGGGGCGACCCGGACCGCGGTGTGCTGGCGCGAGGTGGTGGCGCCGCCGATGAGCAGAGGCAGTTTCAGCCCGCGGCGCTGCATCTCGGTGGCGACGTTGACCATCTCATCCAGTGACGGGGTGATCAAGCCCGACAGCCCTACCACATCGGCGCCTTCGGCGACCGCCGTGTCGAGGATGACCGCGGCGGGCACCATCACACCGAGGTCGATGACCTCGTAGTTGTTGCAGCCGAGTACCACGCCCACGATGTTCTTGCCGATGTCGTGCACGTCGCCCTTGACCGTCGCGAGCACGATCTTGCCCTGGCCGCGATCGGCGTGGCTGCGCCCCTCCAGCCGCGCCTGCTCCTTCTCCGCCTCCATGTAGGGCTCGAGGTAGGCCACCGCGCGCTTCATCACCCGCGCGCTCTTGACCACCTGCGGCAGGAACATCTTCCCGGCGCCGAACAGG
>Ga0302181_10002736_pt1 | contig 12349 bp, 8 predicted proteins | sample I_Palsa_E3_3_FD_198786 | JGI IMG/M metagenome (GOLD analysis project Ga0302181, IMG submission 198786) | Peat permafrost microbial communities from Stordalen Mire near Abisko, Sweden - I_Palsa_E3_3 | ecosystem: Environmental > Terrestrial > Soil > Palsa > Peat permafrost | place: Sweden: Abisko... | reverse complement strand
CCGCACGCGGACACGCGCATCTGCGTGGCCGCCGCCGAGCGGACCAGCGGGCTGCGGGACACCGTCCCGGTTGGGGCGGCGCTACCGATGATCGCCGGATCGGCCGCCCAGGTCCTGCTGGCCTGGGAGGACGGCAGCCGCATGCACCGCGGGCTGCGCGGCGCCAAGTTCACCGCTACCACGCTGGCCCAGGTACGCCGACGCGGCTGGGCCGCCACCGCTGCCGAGCGCGAGCCCGGCGTCGCCTCGGTGTCCGCGCCGGTGCGCGGGCCCGGCGGCCGGATCATCGCCGCGGTTTCGGTGTCCGGGCCGATCGAGCGGCTGACCCGCTCCCCCGGCCGGATGCATGCGGGCGCCGTCGTGGCCGCGGGAGACAAGATCAGCAAGCTGCTGCGTGCCGAGGGGGTGTAGGGGCGCGGGTGCGAAGGAGGCGCAGGGGCCGGGGGCGTGCAAGGGGTGCAGGGGAAGGGCATGCTGGACGAGCGGGGCTGCGAGGGCCGGTAGCCTGCGGGGCATGGCGGGAAATCGCAGGGTGTTTACCCCTGGCGCCACGTGTCCTACGGGACGGGGACCACGATGAATGCGCCATGATGGATATGGTCAGAGGCGGACACTAACGGTTCCGGGGAACGGATACGAGGTCGCGTGCATGAAGGCTGCTGTCGTCAAGGAGACCGCGCCGGGCGAGCGCCGCGTGGCCTTGGTGCCCGAAGGCGTGACCAAGCTCGGCCGGGCCGGGATCGAGGTGCTGGTCGAACGCGGGGCCGGCGAGGACGCCTGGCTGAGCGACTCGCTTTACGACGACGCGGGCGCGACCATTGTCAGCGCCGCCGAGCTGTACCGGGACGCCGACGTCATCTTGACCGTGACCAGGCCCTCGGCCGACGTGGTCCGCCTGCTGCGGCCGGGCCAGGCGGTCATCGGCATGCTGGTCCCGCTCATCTACCCCGAGCTGGCCGCGGCGCTGGCCGCGCAGGGCGTAACCGCGATCAGCCTGGACCAGCTGCCGCGGACGCTCAGCAGGACCCAGCCGATGGACGCGCTCAGCTCCCAGGCCAACGTGGCCGGCTACAAGGCGGCGCTGGTCGCGGCGGCCGAGTTCGGCCGGTTCTTCCCGATGCTGATCACCGCGGCGGGCACCGCGCGCCCGGCCAAGGTGCTGGTGCTCGGGGCCGGGGTGGCCGGCCTGCAGGCGATCGGCACCGCCAGGCGGCTCGGCGCGGTGGTGAGCGGGTATGACGTCCGGCCCGCCTCCAAGATCGAGGTGGAGTCGCTCGGGGCCACGTTCGTCGAGCTGACCACGGGGGTCTCGGCGGCCGGCGAGGGCGGCTACGCCCGCGAACTGACCGTCGAGGAGCGCCAGGCCCAGCAGGACGAGCTGGCCGGGCACATCGCCCGGCACGACGTGGTGATCACCACCGCGCAGGTACCCGGCCGCCGGCCGCCGCTGCTGGTGACCGAGGACGCGATCAAGGCCATGACGGCCGGTTCGGTCATCGTGGACATGGGCGCCAGCACGCTGGGCGGCAATGTGTCCGGGTCCCGGCCCGGCGAGACGGTCGTCACCGGCAACGGGATCACGATCATCGGGGCGGACAACCTGCCCGCCTCCATGCCGACCGCGGCCTCGAACGCGTACTCGCGGAACATCGCCACGCTGCTGGAGTACCTGACTGCCGACGGCGCGCTGGCCATCGATACCAGTGACGAGATCCAGGCTGGCGTGGTGATCACGCACGACGGCCGGGTCGTGCAGGAGGGCGTGGCCGCCCTGCTGGGCGCCCAGCCAGAACCAGCAGCGCCAGAACCACCAGCGCCAGAACAAACGGCGCGAGAACAACGAGAACAAGCGGTGCCACAACAAGCGGTGCCAGAACAAGCAGCGTGGGAATCAGAGGGAGGCGCCGATGTCGACGGCCTTGGTGACTGACCTGACCATTTTCGTCCTCGCGCTGCTGGTCGGTATCGAGGTCATCGGGAAGGTCCCGGCCACACTGCATACGCCGCTGATGTCGGCGACCAACTCGATCCACGGCATCGTGCTGGCCGGCGCGCTGCTGATCGGGGTGACCGCGCACACCACGGTCGGCTACATCCTGGCCTTCGTGGCCGCGGTGTTCGCCTCGGCCAACGTGGTCGGCGGGTACGTGGTGACCGAGCGGATGCTCAAGATGTTCCGCCGCAAGGCGCCGGAGCAGAACGCCGAAGCGCTGAACGGTCACAAGGGCCTCAAGGGGATCTTGAGCAGGGCGGGCAAGGCCCGATCGGGAGACTCCGCATGAGCGGGTTCGAGGGATCCATCCAGCTCGTCTACGTGCTGGCCGCGGCCCTGTTCGTGTTCGGCCTGCACCTGATGAACAGCCCGGCCACCGCGCGCCGCGGCAACCAGGTGTCGATGACCGGCATGGTGATCGCGGGCATAGCCACGCTCATCCTGCTCATCCACGACGGCACGGTCACCGCGACGGGCTGGATCGTGCTGATCTGCGGCGCCCTGATCGGCTCCGCGATCGGCCTGTACGCGGCGCGGACGGTGCAGATGACCGCGATTCCGCAGCTGGTGTCGGCGTTCAACTCGGTGGGCGGCGGCGCGGCCGCGCTGGTGGCGATCTACGGCTACATCAACTCCGAGTCCCAGGCCGGAGGCGTGCTCGGGTCCACCACGGTATTCACCCTGCTCGACGTGCTGATCGGCTCGGTGACATTCTCCGGGTCGATCATCGCGGCGGGCAAGCTGCAGGGCTTCATCGGCGGCCAGCCGATCATCTTCAAGGGCAGCCGCCTGCTCAACGTGGTGCTCGCCGTGGTGGCGGTCGGCACGGCCGCGTTCATGCTCACCACCGCGAGCCTGCCGGCGCTGTTCATCGTGGTGCTCGCGGCGCTGGGGTTCGGGGTCTTGATGGTCCTGCCGATCGGCGGCGCGGACATGCCGGTGGTGATCTCGCTGCTGAACGCGTTCACCGGCACCGCGGTGGCGATGGCGGGCTTCGTCATCGGCAACTGGGCCCTGATCGTGGCCGGCGCGCTGGTCGGCGCGTCCGGCGGCATCTTGACCAAGCTGATGGCCGACGCGATGAACCGGTCGCTGGTCAACATCATCGTGGGCGGGTTCGGCACCGGGGACAGCGCGGTCGCGGTGGCCGGGGCCGTCGACGCCCACGTCCGCTCGATCGCGGCCGACGACGCGGCCATCCAGCTCGCCTACGCATCCAAGGTCATCATCGTGCCCGGCTACGGCCTGGCCGCCGCGCAGGCCCAGCACGGCGTGGGCGAGCTGGCCAAGCTGCTCGAGGACCGCGGTATCGAGGTCAGCTACGCCATCCACCCGGTCGCGGGGCGGATGCCCGGCCACATGAACGTGCTGCTGGCCGAGGCGAACGTGCCCTACCCGCTGCTCAAGGAGATGGACGAGATCAACCCGGAGTTCGGCCGGGCCGACGTGGCCCTGGTCATCGGGGCCAACGACGTGACCAACCCGGCGGCCCGCCGTCCGGGCAACGAGATCTCCGGCATGCCGATCCTGGACGTGGACCAGGCCAAGTCGATCATCGTGGTCAAGCGGTCGATGGGCACCGGCTACGCCGGCCTGGAGAACGAGCTGTACTTCGACCCCAAGACCAGCATGTACTTCGCCGACGCCAAGAAGGCCATGGCCGAGCTGACCGCCGCGGTCAAGACCCTGGTGGCTTGATTCCGCTGGGCGTAGGGTGCGGGGGAAGATCTTCAGGAGGAGGGCGTCGTGACGGAGCGGACCAAGATCACTCTGGATGAGTCCGAGATTCCGCGGCAGTGGTACAACGTGATACCGGACCTGCCCACTCCGCCGCCTCCGCCGCTGCACCCGGGGACGCTCCAGCCGGTGGGGCCGGAGGACCTGGCGCCGCTGTTCCCGATGGAGCTCATCCGCCAGGAAGTGGCCACCGACTCCTTTATCGACGTTCCCGACGACGTGCTCGACGTTTACCGGCTGTGGCGGCCCACTCCGCTGTACCGGGCGCACCGGCTGGAAAAGGCCCTTAACACCCCCGCGCGGATCTACTACAAGTACGAAGGGGTCTCCCCGGCCGGCTCGCACAAGCCGAACACCGCGGTCCCGCAGGCGTACTACAACGCGGCCGAGGGCACCAAGCGGCTCACCACCGAGACCGGCGCCGGGCAGTGGGGCAGCGCGCTGGCCTTCGCGTGCGCCCAGTACGGCATCGACTGCGAGATCTGGATGGTCCGCGCGTCCTACGACCAGAAGCCGTACCGGCGCACGATGATGCAGACCTGGGGCGCCACCGTGCATCCCAGCCCGTCCCGGGCGACCACGGCCGGGGCGAAGATCCTGGCTGGCGACCCGGACTCGCCGGGCAGCCTGGGCATCGCGATCAGCGAGGCGGTCGAGGCAGCCGGCGGCAGCGCCGAGACCAGGTACGCGCTGGGCAGCGTGCTCAACCACGTGTTGATGCACCAGACGGTGATCGGCCAGGAGGCGATCAAGCAGTTCGCCGCGGCCGGGGAAGACATGCCGGACCTGATCGTGGGCTGCACCGGCGGCGGGTCCAACTTCGCCGGGCTGTTCCTGCCGTTCCTGCGGGAGAAGCTGGCGGGGCGGGCCAACCCGGTGATCCGCGCGGTCGAGCCCACGGCCTGCCCGTCGTTCACCCGGGGCGTGTACGCCTACGACTTCGGTGACACGGCGGGGTTCACGCCGCTGCTGAAGATGCACACGCTGGGCCACGCCTTCATCCCCGACCCGGTGCACGCCGGCGGGCTGCGTTACCACGGCATGGCGCCGCTGCTGTCGCATATGTACGAGCTAGGGATGTTCGAGGCGGTGGCCAAGTCGCAGCGGGAGTGCTTCGCCGCCGCGGTGCTGTTCGCCAGGACCGAGGGCATCATCCCGGCGCCGGAGCCGACCCACGCCCTCGCGGTAGCCATCGAGGAAGCCAAGCAGTGCGCCGAGTCGGGCGAGCCGAAGGTGATCTTGACCGCGCTGTGCGGCCACGGGCACTTCGACATGGCGGCCTACCAGACGTACCTGTCCGGGGAGATGACCGACTTCGAGTTGCCGCAGGAGCGCATCGACGCGGCCATCGCGGACCTGCCCGCGGTCGGCTGACCGGGGGCTGGGCTGGTCCTGGGCTGGGCGGAGCTTGGGCAGGGCCGTGCCTGGGCTGGGCTGATGCTGGGGTGGGGAGCGGGAGGACGGGCCGTTCGGACTAAAGAGCGTTACGGCGGGTCTGGACGGCGGTGGCCAGGCCGGTCAGTACGGCGGCGGTGGTGGCGATATCCATGCAGGCGTCGGTGACGCTCTGGCCGTAGGTGAGGGTGCCCGGGGGGCCGGGCTCCTGGCGGCCCTCGTGCAGGAAGCTCTCCAGCATGACGCCGGTCAGGCCTGGCTCCCCGGCGGCGATCTGCTCGGCCAGGCTGGCCGTGACGACCTGCTGGCGGCGGTGGTCCTTGCCGCTGTTGCCGTGGCTGGCGTCGACCATCAGCCGCCGCGGCAGGCCGGCCGCCGTGATCAGGTCCAGGGCCTTGGCCACGTGGCTGGGCTCGTAGTTCGGGCCGCCGCGGCCGCCGCGCAGGATCACGTGGGTGTCCGGGTTCCCGGCCGTGGTCACGACCGCGGCCGCGCCGTTGTGGGTGACGCCGAAGAACGTGTGCCCGGCCGCCGAGGCCCGGCACGCGTCGACCGCCACCTGGACGTCGCCGTCGGTGCCGTTCTTGAACCCGACCGGCATCGACAGGCCCGAGGCGAGCTGCCGGTGGACCTGGCTCTCGGTGGTCCGGGCACCGATCGCGCCCCAGGTCACGGCGTCCGCGATGTACTGCGGGGTGATCGGGTCCAGCCACTCGCAGCCCACCGGCAGGCCCAGGCTGACGATGTCGAGCAGCAGCATCCGGGCGGTGCGCAGGCCGCGGTGCACGTCGTGGCCGCCGTCCATCCCCGGGTCGTTGATCAGGCCCTTCCAGCCGGTCACGGTGCGCGGCTTCTCGAAGTAGACGCGCATCACGATCAGCAGGTCGGCGCGGTGCGCGTCGCGGAGCGCGGCCAGGCGGGCGGCGTAGTCTCGCGCAGCGGCCGGGTCGTGTACCGAGCAGGGCCCGGCGATGACCAGCAGGCGGTCATCGGAGCCGTCGAGTACGGCGCGGACTTCGGCGCGGGTGTGCTCGACGGTGTCCGCGGGAGCTTCGCTGAGGGGCAGTTCGTCGAGGAGAGCCGCCGGGGACAGCAGCGGCTCGTAGCCGGTGATGCGAGTATCCCTGGTGCGCGGCATCAGGCGCGTCTCCTCCCGGGCGAGCCGCCCGTACGCCGGGGGCCTAGCGACACGCGACCGATGCTACACCTTGCGCGACATCCAGCCGGACCTTGCGTGACATACCGCCGGATCGCAGGGCCGGGCCTGGGACTTCCGCTTGCCACCAGCCAGTTCTTAGCGTAGACACATAAATCACCAAACCTGTTCACAGACTGAACTGCCACTGTGTAACTACGCGCATCGCGGCAGCCCTCCGCATGCGCGTCGTCGTCGTTCCCATCCGACGCCCGGGGCCAGGGCCGGGGCCAACTTTCGATCGCGGGAGGCACCTGTCTTGGCACGCCAGCTCATCGGGTCGGGCGCGACCACGCCCGGCGCTATGGCCGCTGCGCGGTCGGCCGACCCTGGCGTTACCCCAGCCACCGACGTCGAGCCCGTCGCCATAGGCGGCACGGCCGCGCGGCGGTCGGCGATGCGGTGGGGGTTGCTGGTCGCGGCGGGCTGGCTGCTGCAGGCCGGGCTGCGGGCGTGGTTCAGCCGCGGGCAGAGCGTGCCGCTGGCCAACCCCGACGAGTCCGCCTACCTGATCGCGGCGCGGGTCCTGGCGGGCGGGCCGGCCACCGACTTCTCCTACTCGACGCTGTACCAGGGCGGCTATCCGCTGCTGCTCACGCCGGTGTACTGGTTCACCAGCAACGCAATAGTGGTGTACCACTCGGTGCTGCTGATCAACGCGGCGGTCAGCGCGGTGCTGATGCCGCTGGCCTACGTGACGGGCCGGCGGCTCGGGCTGGTCCGCCCGGCCGCCTACGCGGTGGCCATGGTCACGGCCCTGGTCCCGGCCGGGCTGTTCTACGCCGAGTACGCGATGACCGACGCGATCTACCCGGTCCTGGTGCTGGCCTGGCTGCTGACCGTGCACAGCTGGCTGACCGCCCGGTCCACGCGGGGCCTGTACGCGGCCGCGGCCGGCTCCGCGCTGCTGGCCGGGTACGCCTACGCGGTGCACAGCCGGGGCACGGTCATCGTGCTCAGCTACGTGGTGGTGGGCGCGCTGGTGGCCTGGCGCCGCCTGGCGCCCCGCCGCACGGTCGCGACGGCCGCGCTGGTGCTGGTCGCGACGGTCGGCGGCGGCTGGCTGCTGGACCGCTACCTGTCCTCCGCGATGTACCCCGAGGGGACCCGTAACCTGTCCGCCCAGATGGCGAACACGCTGCACAGCGTGCAGGGCGCGATCAACGTGTTCGAGATGGCGGCCGGCCAGGTGTGGCGGCTGGTACTCGACAGCTGGGGCGTGGCCGGGATCGGGCTGTTCGCCGCCATCGCGGTGATCGTGCGCCCGCGGTTCCGGGCCGACCTGCGGATCATGGCCGCGCTGAGCGTGGCCGTGACCTTGGTCACGGCCGCTACCGCGCCCGCCGCGCTGCCCGCGAACCAGTCGCAGACCTGGGCCTCGGGGCGTTACCTGGACGGCATGATCGTCACGTTCTTCGTCGTCGGCGCGGTGGTGCTGCTGCGCGCCCGGCCCCGGTTCATCCTGGGCTGCGCGGCGTGCACGGCGGTGGTGACCCTGCTGTGCGCCGAGTTCGTGTACGTCTACGCGGGCTCGTCCCTGCCCACCGGGAGCTTCCCGACCGGGTTCAACTTCGGCGAGCCCGCCGTGCTGACCCAGGACTGGAGCAACGCCAGCGTGTGGGTGGCGACCGCGGTGGCGCTGGGCCTGCTCGGCGTCTGGGTCCTGATCGCGCTGGCGGCGCGGCGCTGGAGCGAGGTGCTGGTGCGGCCCCGTCTGCCGCTGTCCCGGGTGCTGCGGGCCCTGGCGGCAGCCGGGCTGGCGGCGGTGAGCCTGGTGGCCGTGACCCAGATGACCACCCACGTCTCGCAGGCCAACACGCCGGCCCAGGCGCAGAGCACGACGGGGTTCGTGGCGGCCGCCGGGCTCAAACCGGGCGACCAGATCGCCGTGGCCTTCACCGTCGGCATCAACCTCCCGGCCACCGACGTGCCCTACTCCCTGTGGGCCCCGCAGGCGTTCGAGGTGTCCTGGACCGAGCTGCAGTTCTTCAACCCCGCCCAGGCCCCGCCGGCCGGCGTGAACGTGGTGGAGACTGGCTGGCCGTCCGGACAGCCCGCGTCGGCCGGCTGGCCGGACCGCCCGGCCGGCTGGCGGATCGTGGCCTCCAATCAGGCCGCGAACTGGGTCGCGTGGCGGAAGTCCTGACCTGTGTCGAAGTTGTATCCGGGGTGTTACCGGCCGGCTGGCACGCTAGGCTGACTGTCCGTGTCGCGCTCCTTCGACGTGGCGGGTTCCGCCGACCTGGCGGGTTCCGCCGACCTGGCGGGTTCCGCCGACCTGGTCGCGGCCGCCGTCGGCGGGCCGGAGCCCGCGGCGCGGGGCCGTCGGTGGGCCTGGCTGCTGGTGGTGGGCTGGCTGGTCCAGGCCGGGCTGCGTGCCTGGCTCAGCCGCGCGCAGACGGTGCCGCTGGCCATCCCGGATGAGTCCGCGTACCTGATCGCGGCGCGGGTGTTCGCCGGGGGTGCTCCGGCCAACTTCTCCTACTCGACGTTGTACCCGGCCGGGTACCCGCTGCTGATCACGCCGGTGTTCTGGTTCACTCACAACCCGGTCACCGTGTACCGCGCGGTGCTGCTCGGGATCAACGCGCCGATCAGCGCCCTGGTGATGCCGCTGGGCTACGTCGCGGGCCGGCGGCTGGGGCTGGAACGGGCGTGGGCGTTCGGCGTGGCGATGGTGGCGGCGCTGCTGCCCGCCGCGCTGTTCTACAGCCAGTACGCCATGACCGACGCGATCTACCCGGTCCTGGTGCTGGCCTGGCTGCTGGCTGTGCACAGCTGGCTGACGGCTCGTTCTTTGCGCGGTCAGTATTTCGCGGCGGTCGGTTCGGCGCTGCTGGCGGGGTATTCGTACGCGGTCCACTCCCGCGGCGCGGTGATGGTGGCCGGGTTTTTGCTTGTGGGCGTGGTGGCGGCCTGGCGGCGGCTTGTTCCCCGGGCGACGGCGCTGGCCGCGTTGGTGGCGCTGTGCCTGCCGCTGGGCGCGGCCCGCCTGCTGAACCACCACTTGTCCTCGGTCATGTACCCCAGCGGCGCGCGGACCCTGGCCGGCGAGGCGCTGATCAGGCTGCGCACCGTGCACGGCGTGGTGTTCGTGCTGGAGATGGCCGCGGGCCAGCTGTGGCGGTTCGTGCTGGACGGCTGGGGGGTGGCCGGGCTGGGGCTGGCCGCCGCGGTGTTCGTGATCTTCCGGCGCTCGGTGCGGGACGAGGTGCGGATCATGGCCGCGCTGGCGGCGGGGGTCACGCTGGTCACCGCCGTCATCTCGCCCGCCGCGCTGCCTCCGGACCAGCCGCAGGCCTGGGCCTCCGGGCGTTATCTGGACGGCCTGCTGGTGGTGTTCTTCCTGGTCGGGGCCGCGGTACTGCTGCGTTCCGCCCCGCGCCGGGTGCTGATTTACGCGGCCTGCGTGGTGCCGCCGACGCTGCTGGCCGCGATCGTGGTCTTCACGTACGCGGGCGGGTCGGTGCCCACGTCCGGGTTCGGCGCCGGGTTCGTGTTCGCCGAGCCCGCGGTGCTGACCCAGGACTGGACGACGGCCAACGTGCTGCTGGCCACGGTGGTGGCCCTGATATTGCTGGCTGCGGTGGTCGGGGTGATGCTCGCGGCGCGGCGGCTCGGGGGCCCGGGCTGGCTCCGGCGGGGCCGGGTCGTCGTGCTCGCCGGTCTCGGGGCGGTCAGCCTGGTCGCCTCGCTGCAGATGACCAGCAACATCTCGCAGGCCAGCGTGCCGGCTCAGGAGCGCAACGTCACCGCCCTGATCAGCGGGACCGGGCTACGCCCGGGCCAGCACCTGGCCATCGGCACCGGGCTGTCCTGGCAGACCTGGATGCCGCAGGCCTACGAGGTCTGGTGGGCGCCGCTGGAGTTCTTCAACGCCTCCCTGGGAGCGCCTCCGCCGGCCGACGCGACCGTGGTCGAGGTGGCCTGGCCGGCCGGGCGCCCGGCCGCCATGAGCTGGCCGCAGGGGCCGGGGGCGGGCTGGAAGGTCGTGCTCGAGAACCCAGTCAACGGATGGGTCGCCTGGCGCCGGTGAGTTCCGGTCCCTTTGGTTTCCGCTTTGGTTTCCGCTTTGGTTTCCGCTTTGGTTTCCGCTTTGGTTCCCCGCAGCCCTAGGGCCAGGCCTGCGGCGACCACCGCGAGGCCGGCCCAGACCAGCGGGCGGGGCGCCGGGCCGCCGAGCAGGACGCCGGCCGCCGCCGCGGCCACCGGGGCCACGCCGGTGAGCAGCCCGGCCCGGCTGGCCCCCAGCCGTCCCACGCTGGAATACCACATGACGAACGCCACCGCCGTCACCGCCACGGCCAGGTAGCCAACGGCCAGCCAGTCCTCGGTATCCAGGCGGGCCGCAGCGCCCGGGCCCTCGTGCACCAGCCCGATCGCGGCGAAGATCACCGCGGCGATCCAGGTGGTGTGCACCGACACCACCCACGGGCCAAGCCGACCAAGGACCGGTATAGCCAGCAGGGTGAAGGCGGCCTCGCAGCCGAACACCACCGCGGCCCACGCGACCCCGAGACCATCGGTGCGGCCCAGGCCCTGGACCAGGGCCGCGCCGCAGGTCACCACCAGCGCGGCGGCCACCAGGACCGCGCGCGGCCGCGATCCTTCCAGCAACGGCCCGATCACGGCCAGCAGCGCGGGGACGCAGGCCACCGCGACGCCCAGGACGGCGGGCTCGGCGTGCCGCGACCCCGCCACCAGCGCGACGTTGAACAGCACCAGCCCGGTCGCTGCGATGCCCGTCAGCCACAGCCACTCTGTCCCGCGCGGCATGACCAGCCGCCGGCCGGTCAGCCGGGCCAGGACCAGCAGGATCAGGCACGCCGCCGTGTACCGGAGGGCCTCGGCGGTAAACACCGGTGCGTGCGCCAGCACGCCGGAGACCGCGACGCTGCCGCCCACGCAGATCATGGCGCCGGTTCCGGTCGCGATGCCAGCTGCGGGCGCTGCGGGCGCTGCGGGCGCGGCCGGCCCGGCGGTGGCGGCTGCGGGCCGTTCGGCCGTGACGGTTGAGGCTGCGGGCGCTGCGGCGGTGGGCGCTGAGCCGTCTGGGAGGTCGGGAGCAGGCATGACGCCACGCTAGGGGTCCGTTGGTCCAGCGAACAGGACCATTGAGGCGAGCTTATGATGGACCAATGACCGAGCCGGGGCGCGGGGCCGACTTTCTGCAGCTGAGCCCAGCGTCGGCCCCCGCGCGGGGCCTGACCAACTGGCTGGTCGCCGCCATCCGGGCCGCCATCATCGACGGGCGGCTGCGGACCGGGACGTCGCTGCCCGCGACCCGGCTGCTGGCCGACGACCTCGGCGTCTCCCGCGGCGCGGTCGTCGAGGCCTACCAGCGGCTCGCGGACGAGGGCCTGGTCAGCGCCCGGCCCGGGACGGGCACCAAGGTCTGCGGACTGCCTCCGCCGACCGGCCGGGAAAGGGCGGCGCCGACGGGTCCCGAGAGGGGGGCACCGGAGCGGCCGGCGCCTGCGCTGCTGCCGCAGCCGTGGCGGGCGCGGGCGGAGCTCGACCTCTCCCCCGGCGTGCCGGACCTGGCCGCGTTCCCGCGCGCCGCCTGGCTGCGCGCCGAGCGGTCAGTCCTGGACCGGGCGAGCGTGACCGAGCTCGGTTACGGCGACCCGCGCGGCAGCCAGACGCTGCGCCAGGAGCTCGCGGGCTGGCTGGCCCGCACCCGGGGCCTGCGGGCGACGGCCGACGACATCATCGTCGTCAGCGGAGTAGCTCAGGCCCTGGCCCTGCTCGCCCAGTGGCTGAACGCCCACGGCCGGACCCGGATCGCGGTCGAGGACCCCGGCTCGGTCGGATCACACGACGAGCTTACCTACTGGGGACTGGCCACCGTCCCGGTCCCGGTCGACGAGCATGGCCTGCAGACGAGCCACCTGGCCAGCAGCGGCCTGCCGGCCGTGCTGCTGACCCCCGCGCACCAGTTCCCCACCGGGGTGGTGCTCGCCCCGCAGCGCCGCCGCGAGCTGCTGGACTGGGCCGTGACGGCCGACGCCGTGATCATCGAGGACGAC
>Ga0302181_10002734_pt1 | contig 12355 bp, 13 predicted proteins | sample I_Palsa_E3_3_FD_198786 | JGI IMG/M metagenome (GOLD analysis project Ga0302181, IMG submission 198786) | Peat permafrost microbial communities from Stordalen Mire near Abisko, Sweden - I_Palsa_E3_3 | ecosystem: Environmental > Terrestrial > Soil > Palsa > Peat permafrost | place: Sweden... | reverse complement strand
CCCGTAGGCGCCCGGTAGCTGGTAGAGGAGCCGGGGTTTGCCGGTCGCGACCGAGTATGCGGCGAACTTCGGGGCGTACGCTGTGCTGCGCTTGAGCGTATTTCCGGCGTCCTCGCCGCACAGGACAGTCTTTCCGTCGCCGGTTAGCTGCACGGTGTCGCAGTCTGTCCCGGCCCGGCCAGCGCCGTTCGGGAGGCGGAACAGGACCTTGCTGATGGCCAGGAGATTACCGCTGGGGCTGTTTGCATCCACCGTCCGGATGGTCACGTTGGTGAACCCGTACGTGAACGGCGGGCCGCTGGCCGAGTTGTTGATGCCATACATGACCGCCAGGGTGTGCCCGCCGTTCAGCCAGGTAAGCGCGGTGTTGGAGTACCGGCCCCAGTACCAGCCGAACCCTGCAGGGAAGCCTTTGGTGTCCACGGTCCAGGTACGCACGGACGTTCCGGTGGCCAGCGAATACAGGCTGATCGTCAGCGGGCCTGTCTTGGGTAGCCACACATTCTGCTGGGACATGACGGCGAGTTCACTGCCGTCGGGGGCCAGCGCGATGGCGCTCACCTGCGTTCCTGCCGGTTCTCCCGGGATCGGCAGCCGGGTCAGCGTGACCGGGTGAGCGCTGCCGGGAGTCAGGCGGACCAGGTACCAGGCCACCGTGTTCGCTGACGGGGAGAACTGCTGTACCGGGAACTGCTCGGCGGCCACCACGAACGTGCGGTCGTCAGCGGCTGCGGTCAGGCCGGCGAACGTCTGGCCGTCCGGCGGGGTGATGGTGGCGATCAGCTTGCCGGTGCGGTCGTCGCCGACACGGAGACTGACTGGGGTCTGGTGCTTCCCGGGCAGTATCTGTGTAATGGGGCCGCTGGGGTTGTCGAGGGCCGCGTAGTACTCGGGGAGCGTCCCGCTGGCTGCCGGGACCGCGGCGGGTGCCACCGGCGCCTTCGGTGTGTGGCGCACGGCCGCCAGCGAGACGGCCAGCGCCGCGACTGCTGCGGCGGCGGCCACCGGGGCAGTCCAGGCGACCCAGCGTCGAGCCCTTGGCGGGCGGGCGGGGATCGCGGGCAGGTCGAGCGGGCGGACGTCGCGGACCAGGGCTGCCCTGGCGAGCGTAGCGGCGCGGACCCGGTCTTCGACGCTCATGATTCCTCCTTGAGCATGCGGGCGAGGGCGGCGATTCCACGGGAGGTGGCCGACTTGACCGTGCCGCGGCTCACACCCATCGCCTGGGCGGCCTGGTCCTCGGTCATGTCCAGGTAGTAGCGCAGCACGACGGCCTCACGCTGGCGGTCTGGAATCCGCCGGAGCGCGGCGAGGACCTCGCGGTGGGCCTCGCCGAGCATCGCGATGGCCTCGGCGGACTCGGCGTGTCCGGGGTCTTCGAGACGGATGCGGCTGCGGCGGTACCTGCCGCGGTGGATCGTGCGGCATCCGTTGAGCACGCTGGCACGGACGTAGCCCAGGGCCTTTTCCCGATCCTGGAGCGCGGACCAGCGGCGGTACAGGCCCAAGAAGGCGTCCTGCACCACGTCCTCTGCCGCTCGCTGATCTCCGACCATGAGCACCGCCAGCTTGACCAGGCCAAGCGCGTGAGCCTGGTAGAGTGCCGCGACCTGCTGCCTTGTCTGCTCGGCCTGCCTTGCCTCCATAGTTGAACTCACGCGCCTAAAGATGCACCAGGCGCCAGAAGGTTGCCCGGCCGCGCGGAAAAAGATGCCGAAATAGCCGCTGCTCGTACGGAGCGCAAATCGCCCTGTTCTGCGCGCCTGAGTGTATATACGCCAAGTTCCCCACTGCCGCACCGAACGGCGGATCCGGCGCGCAGCATGTTTGGTTTGTCGTCATCGTCGTGGCCGCCGACGGGATGTCGCCAGCGCCGACCGCGACCGCCACGGTGAGCATTCCTACGTCGGCTTGAGTGTGGCGCAGGCGCCCGTCGGCCAGGCACGCCAGCAGCCGGAGTTCGCCGCGAGCGACGCCTGGCGCTCATGCCAGGTGGCGCCTGACACCATGCCGGCCGCGCGGTTGTCCTGCGCCGCGTCTGCGTGCTTCGTGACCGGGCTCAGACCCGTCATGTCCATGTCTCTGGGGTGAGGGCGTATCCGGACCGAGCCTGCGGCCTGGCGCTGGCCGGTGCCGGGATCACGGTGGTGAAGATCCCGCGCGGGACTTCAGGGCGGACGCATACGCCCGGCGCTGGCGGTCAGCTCTTGCGCCCGACCCCGCACCACATGACCGTGGGGCTGGCCGCTTCCAGGTCCGATCCGGGCCGCCACTGCGGTACTGGCACCACTCCCGGCTCGACCAGTTCGAAGCCGTCGAAGAACCGAAGTACCCCGGCCCGGGTGCGGAAGGTGACCTTCTCGGCGACCAGTTCGTTCATCCTGTCCGCGATCTCGGCCATCGCCGCGGCCTGGATGTCGCGGGCGGGGTGCGAGAGCACCAGGTAGCTCCCGGACGGCACGCTGGCAGCCACCCTGGCCACGATCCCGTACGGATCGTCCTGATCGCTGATGTGCTGCAAGATCGCCACCAGCATGACGGCCACCGGACGGGAGAAATCCAGCACCTCCGCCGCCGCGGCAAGGATCGTCTCCGGGTCTCGCAGGTCGGCGTCGACGTACGCCGTGACACCCTCGGGCCCGCTCGCCAGCAGCGCCTTGGCGTGGGACAGCACCACCGGGTCATTGTCCACGTACACCACCCGGCACTCCGGCGCCGCGCCTTGGGCCACCTCGTGCGTGTTGTTCGCGGCGGGCAGGCCAGTGCCGATGTCCAGGAACTGGCGGACCCCGGCCTCGCTCACCAGGTACCGCACCGCCCGCCCCAGGAAGGCCCGGTTGCCGCGCGCCGAGCGGACGATGTCTGGATGAGCCGCGATCACCCGTTCAGCGGCTATCCGGTCGACGGCGAAGTTATCCTTCCCGCCCAGCCAGTAGTCATAGACCCGGGCGATGTGCGCCACGGTGGTGTCCACCCTGGCTGCCACCGGCCCGGAATCGTCCGGCCGGCCAGATGACAGCCAGCGCCTTGCCACGATGCACCTCCTTCTCGCTCCCGGCAGCCCGCCGGGGACAGCCAGCCAAGCCGCACACCGACGCTAGCACCGTGACCGCCAGCCACACGACCCCGAAACACCGAGCAGACACCCGCACGAAACGCCGGCGCGGCCGGGGTGGCGGCCGGGCTGCTGGCGGCCGCTCCCGGTCTGGTGGTGCTGGCGACGTCGCGGCGGCCGCTGCAACTGCCCGGTGAGCGGGAGCTGCCGGTGCCGCCGCTGCAGGTGCCCCGCGAGGCGGGGTCCGTCGAGGAGGTGGCCGCGTGCGGCGCGTCGCGGTTGTTCGTACCGCTGCAGCTGGCCGCCGGGCTGCTGGACGTCAGCCTGATCACGGTGACCGACGGCGTCGACGGCGAGCCCCGCGTCGGCATGCTGGAAACCATCCGCGAGTACGCGCTCGAGCGACGGGAGCAGGGCGGAGACAACCGGAAATGCTCGAGGAGTTCCTGGCTCCCGCCCGCGCGACCACCGAACCCGCGGAGTGGGACGCCGCGCTGGCCGCCGGCCGCGCGCTCAGCCAGCGGCAGGCAGCCACGCTCCTCGTATCGCCATCCCCGTCACACGACACGCCGCGGTGAGGGGTTCACCCCAAGGGGTTCACGACGGTGCCCGCTAAGGTCGGGACCATGACACGCCCGGTCGCGTTCGGCCTCAACGTGGACCCCAACACCGGCGGCTTGGCCATCGCCGCGCGCATCGCGGCCATCGCTGACGCCACCGGCCTGGAGTACGCCGGGGTCCAGGACCATCCCTACAACCCCGATTTCGTCGACACGCTGACCCACATCACCTGGCTGGCCGCGCATACCAGCCGGGTGCACCTGTTCCCTAACGTGGCGGACCTGCCGCTACGGCCGCCCGCGATGCTCGCTAAGCAGGCGGCCACCATCGACGTCCTCAGCGGCGGCCGCTTCGAACTCGGCCTGGGCGCCGGCGGGTTCCACGACGCGATCGCGGGCATGGGCGGCCCGCGGCGCACCGTCGCGGAAGCCCGGCAGGCGCTGAGCGAGGCAGTGGACATCATCCGGGCGAGCTGGGCCGGGGAGCCTTTCCGGTACGCCGGACAGCACTATCAGGTGCCGGACGCCCAGCCGGGACCCCGCCCGGCCCACGATGTCGGGATCTGGCTCGGCGTCGTCGGTCCCCGAGCGGTCCGCCTGGCCGGCGCCAAGGCCGACGGGTGGTCGGTGTCGGCACCGTACGTACCCCCGCCGCGGCTGGCCGAACTCGGCGACATCCTCACCGAGTCAGCCCGCGAGGCGGGCCGCGACCCGGACCGGATCGTCCGGCTCTACAACGTCATGGGATCGATCACGCCGGAAAGCCGGGACATGTTCCACGGGCCGAAGGAACGCTGGGTCGACACCCTCACGACGCTGTACAGCGATTTCGGGATGAACACCTTCGTCTTCTGGCCCAGCGGCGACCGGGAGCGCCAGTCCCGCATCTTCGCCGAGGAAGTCGTCCCCGCCGTGCGCGAAACGCTGGTCAGCGACTAGCGGTCTCTCTGTGTCAGTGGCGGCGAACGGACATCACGTAAGGTTACGAACAATCGGTATTGAGACATATCTTCGGCGATCACGCTGGCGGATACGTCCGTGCCCGCCCCGCGGCAGCCTAGGCTCACGGAGCAAGGCCATGGGCGGCTAGCGCCGCCCGCGCGCGGAACGCCATTGCGTCTAGGGCTGATGCGTGGTGGCGACGAGGTCGGCGAACGCCTGGGTGACCGGGGACAGCGGCCGGCCGGCGGGGACGACGAACGCCACGGTGAAGGTGGCGGCGGGCTGCAACGGCACGCCCGTCAGGCCCGTGTCCGCGATCATCGACGCTGGCAGGATGGCCAGTCCGAGCCCGGCGCGGACCAGCGACACCTGGATCGAGGCGTCGGGGACCTCGATGCCGATCGGCCGCTCGACGCCTGCCCTGGCGAATAGCTGGTCGGCGATCGTGCGGGTGCCCCAGCCCGGCGTGTGGTCGACGAACGGCTCGTCGGCCAGCTCGCTGACCGAGACGACCGCGCGTCGGGCCAGCGGGTGATCGGGCGGGCAGCCGAGCAGCACGGGCTCGCAGGCCAGCGTCGTCGCCGTCAGCCCCGGCTGGTCCGGGCCGCTGATGGCCGCGAAGGCGGCATCCAGGGTGCCGCGCCGGACATCGGCGATCAGCGCCGCCGACCCGCCGGGAGCGGTCCTGGGCCGGATGTCCACCAGCGGCCGTTCGCGGTGGAACCGTGCGATCAGCGAGCCGACCTCGACCACGTTAATCACCTGCATCATGCCGAGCCGCAGCGTCCCGCGCAGGCCCTCGTGCGCGCCGAAGACCGCCGCCCGGGCGCTGGCGGCCGCGTCGAGGGTGCGGCGCGCCTCTGGCAGCAGGACACGGCCGGCGTCGGTCAGCCTGACCTCGCGCGTGGTCCGCTCGAACAGCTTGGTGTCAAGCTCGCGCTCCAGCGAGCGGATGGACACCGACAGGGCCGACTGGACCAGGTGGAGGCGCCGTGCGGCCCGGGTAAAGTTCCGCTCCTCGGCGACGGCGACGAAGTGCTCAAGGTGCCGCAGTTCCACGATTAATTCCTATTGAGCATGAGTGTGATCGTTATCTTTCGTTGGACATGATAGATCATGTCGGCGATCCTCGCAGTAGGGCCTGCCTGCTAAGGCCTGCGGAAAGCAAGCGACGGATGGGATGACATGACCGCGCGGACGGAATGGACAGCAGCGCTACCGGGCACCCCGGCGAGGGACCCGGCCAGGGAGACCTGGCACCGACGCCACCACTCGGCGGCGTTCTGGGTCGTGGCGGCGGCCTTCTGCGTTAACCTCGCGTTCTCCGCGGTCCCGACGCCGCTTTACGCCATCTACCAGCAGCGCGACCACTTCTCCACGCTGATGATCACGGTGGTGTACGCGGTCTACGCCATCGGCGTAATCGTCAGCCTGTTCCTCGGCGGGCACATCTCGGACTGGGTGGGACGGCGCCGGGTGCTGGTGCCGGCGCTCGCCGTCAACGTGGCCAGCGCGGTCCTGTTTATCGCCTTTCCCAGCCTGGCGGGCCTCATCATCGCGCGGGTCGTCTCCGGCGTCTCGATCGGACTCACCACCGGAACCGCGACCGCGTATCTGGCCGAACTGCACGTGGGCGCGGGCGGGTCGCCGACGGGCCGGCGTCCGCAAGTGGTGGCGACAGCGTCCAACCTCGGCGGGATCGGGATCGGGCCGCTCGGCGCCGGGCTGCTCGCGCAGTTCGTGCCGTTCCCGCTGGTGGTCCCCTACGTGATCTTCGGCGGGGTGCTCGTAGTGCTGGCGCTGCTGATCGCCTTCGCCCCGGAGACGGCCAGCCGGCCGGACCCGCGGCCGGCCTGGCGGCCGCAGCGGGTGGCGATACCCGCGCACGCTCGCCGCACCTTCTTCGCCGCCACCGGGGCCGCGGCGGCGGCGTTCGCGGTCTACGGCGTCTTTAACTCCCTCATGCCCGGCTTCCTGGCCGGCACCATGCACGAGACCTCGTTCGCGGTGGCGGGCGCGGTAGCCTTCTCCGCGTTCGCCGCCGGGGCGGTCGCGCAGATCGCGCTCGGCACGGCGAGTATCGCCAGGACGCTGAAGGTGGCGGTACCAGTGCTCTTCGCGGGCCTTACGCTGTTCACCGCCGGGATGTGGCTGCCGAGCCTGCCCGTATTCGTGATCGGCGGGATCGTGACCGGCGCCGGCGGCGGCCTCGTCTTCCGCGGCTCCCTGGTGGCCGCGGCCAGCACCGCGCCGCCCGAATCCCGCGCCGAGGTGCTGGCCGGCTTCTTCCTCGGCGCATACATCGGGCTGTCCGCGCCGGTGATCGCGCTCGGCGTCGCCACCGAATACGCGGCGGCCCGCGGCGTCATGCTGGTATTCGTGGTGCTCGCCGCCATCGCCATCGCCGCAAGCGTACGGGCCGTCCTGCGCCACCACAGCGAGCACCAATAATCCCGGCCTGACGACCCAAACCAGGTTGCTCACGGCCGGCTTCTGATTCCTTCGTGCGCCGCGTCAGTCCGCGCGGCGCTGGCGAACCTGGCCAGGAACCGGGCGATCAGCTCGGCAACCGCCTGGTCCGCCGGGATGACGTGGCCGCCGCCGTGCTCCAGGACCAGCGGGTCGGTGAACCGGCCCGCGAGCTCGAGCGAGTCGGACCGGGGGACGATCCCGTCGCTGCGGCCGATCACGTGGACGGAGGGGATCGTGAGCGGGCGCAGGAACAGGTCGGCGTGCTGCGGCAGGAAGCTGGTGAATCCGCCGACCATGATGGCGAACTCGAAGTCGAGACCGCCCGGCGCCCGGGGGCTCTCGCGGAGCGCGGCCAGCAGCCCGGTCAGGGCCGCGCCCTGGCTGAAGCCGAACAGCCCGTCGATCCGCGGCCCGGTGCTCAGCTGGCCGGTGATCCAGTCGCGGGTGTGCTCCCATCCGCTGAAGCCCTCATGCCACCAGCCGAAGTCGCCCAAGGCCAGTGAGGGCGCGTCGAGATACACGAATTCGATATTCGCAGGCAGCGAGCCGACTAGCCGCGCCATCTGACCACGCAAGATCGCACCGGTTCCGTGATAGCCGTGCAGGCACAGCACGCGCAGGTCTGGCATGGGTGCCTCCTAATCCGAGTGATAGTCCGGCCCGTCCGCACTCAACCTGGCCCGGGCCGGCCGCTGTCCGTCTATACCCGGGTCCGGCCCGACCCGATCACCGCCCGGCTCGGGTCGTCGGCCAGTACCTGACGGACACGCGCCACACAAAGGAACTCTGGGCGAGCCGGCCTTGACTCTCCACCTGGTGGAGGCGGCACAGTGATGGGCATGACGATCGGCCAGCTCTCCCTCCGCACCGGGGTGCCGGTGCGGACGCTGCGCTTTTACGCCGACGCCGGCGTGCTGCCCGAGGCGGGACGTAGCGAATCGGGCTACCGGCTCTTCGGTCCCGATGCGGTCGCCCGGGCGCGCCTGGTGCGCACGCTGCGCGAGCTCGGAGTGGGGCTGGACGAGGTCAAGCGCGTGCTGGCGGGCGAGGCGTCGCTGCACGACGTCGCCGCGGTCCACGCACGCGCGCTCGACACCCAGATCCGCGTGCTCCGCTTGCAGCGCGCGGTGCTGCGCGCCGTCGCCCGGTCCACCCTTCCCGAGGAGCTTGAGCGCATGAGCGACCTGACCACCCTGACTGCCGACGAGCGTCGCCGCATCCTCGAGGAGTACCTCGATGCCGTCTTCGGCGAACAGGCCAGCCCCGTCGCAGACCGGCTGCGGATGGGCGCGCCCGAGCTGCCCGATGACCCGACGGCCGAACAGGTCGCCGCCTGGGTCGAACTCGCCGAGCTGCTGCGCGACCCCGGCTTTGTGGGGGCCAGCCGGCGGATGGCGGAGCGCGCTCGGGTCGAGGGTGCCGTGCCGGACGGCGGCGACGCCGCGGTGGCCGGGGTCGGTGAGCACGCCGGCGCTGCGGTCCGGGCCGGCGTCGACCCCGGCTCGCCCGAGGCGCTGGCGGTGATCGAGCGCGTGGAGGCGCTCACGCCGGACGGCGGCGGCGATCGTGCCGGGCTGGCGGAGCGCCTGGCGGCCTTCACCGACCGCCGCGTCCTCCGCTACTGGACGCTGGTGGGCATCGTCAACGGCTGGGCGCAAGCTCCGGTCGGCGAAGACTCAGCGGACGCCTGGGAGTGGTACGCGAAAGCGCTCCGGGCGCACCCCAGCGACCCCGAGATCCGCCGAGTGGCGGATGCCTCGCCGGCTCGCGATTTCTAGATTGGCCGGTATGAAACCACTTCCGCTGATCCTCTCGTTCCTGCCCCTGATCGCCTTCTCCCTGCTGGCCCGGCTGCTGCCGCACGGCGACGTCGGCGCCGCCGCGCTCACCGCGGCCGTCATCGCGGTCATCGCCGCGGTCGCCGTCCGCCCCGTCTGGCCGCCCAAGGTCGTCAACGCCACCTCTATCGTGCTGTTCACCGTGTTCGCCGTGGTCGGCTTCGCCGGCAGCGCCGGCACCGACCGGTGGCTGGCGACCTGGGCCGCGGCCGGTGTCGCCCTGGTCATGGGCCTGGTCATCCTGGCCCTGATCCCGGTGATCCCGTTCACCGAGCAGTTCGCCCGGCTGAGCACACCGCAGGCGTACTGGTCCTCCCCGACGTTCAAGCAGATCAACCGGGTGCTCAGCGTGGCCTGGGGAGTCGCCCTGATCGCCGTCGGCGCCTCCCGGGTCGTCGCCGTGGCCGTCAACGGGCACACCACCCGCCGCCTGCCCGACCTGCTGCTCGGCCTGGTCATCCCGGGCCTGATCCTGACCTACATGCTCAAGTTCTCCAAGAGCTACCCCGAACGGGTCACGCATCAGGCACAGGCCGAGGCTCCGGCCAAGTAAAAGCTGGGCTCGGGTGGTGATAATAGCGGCAGGAGGGCTATGGACCGCGAGGGGTTGAGGGTGGTGCCCGAAGCCGCGCCCGACGTCGAAGACGAGAGCGCACCGCCTGCGGAGCACCGTGCCCAGACCCAGACGGCACCGGGTGATCAGGCGGGGACCACCGCGCGACGGGGGACGTTCCGGGCGCTGAGTTCGCGGCCGTTCCGGCTGTATTTCGCGGGTCAGGTCGCCTCGGCCAGCGGCACCTTCCTGCAGCAGACCGCGATCGGCTGGCTGGTCCTGCGGCTCACCGGCTCGGCGGCGGAACTGGGCCTGGTGCTGGCCGTGGGCGGCGTTCCGTCGCTGCTGTTCGGCCCGTGGGGCGGGACGGTCGCCGACCGGGCCAACCTGCGCTTGCTGCTGATCGGCACCCAGACGGCCTATGGTCTGCTGGCCGGCCTGCTGTGGGCACTGGCGGTGGCCGGGAAGGCGTCCGTGCCGGCGATCATCGCGATCAGCGTGGCCGGCGGCGTCGTGGGGATCGTCGACTCCCCTTCCCGGCAGGCGTTCGTCAGCTCCCTGGTCATGCCGCAGGACCTGTCCAGCGCGGTCAGCCTCAACGGCGTCGTGATGAACAGCGCCCGGGTGGTCGGCCCCGCCCTGGCGGGCGTCCTGATCGTCACGATCGGAACGACCCCGTGTTTCGCCGTCAACGCCTTGTCCTACCTGGCCGTGATCGCCGCGCTGGTGGTGCTGCGCCCGCTGCGGCCCGCCGCGCGAGGACGGCGAACGCCCGGCGGCGTCCGCGCCGGGCTGCGGTACGCGGCCAGCCGCCAGCAGCTGTGGCTGCCGCTGGTGATGATGGCCCTGGTCGGGCTGCTGGCCTTCAACTTCCCGGTCATCTTGCCCGTGCTGGCCAGCCGCACGTTCCACGGCAGCGGCGGCACCTACGGACTGCTGTCCACCATGCTCAGCGTCGGCTCGGTCGCAGGCTCGCTCGCCGTCGGCTTCATCCCGCATCCCCGCCGGAAGTACCTGATGACCGCCGCGCTCGCGTTCGGGGCCTTCCTGGCCGCCACCGCCGGGACGCCCGATGTCGCCGTCGCGTGCCTGACCCTGCTGGCCACCGGGGCGGCCGCCTTCTCGTTCGTGACCCTGTGCTCGACCACGCTGCAACTGCACTCCTCTCCGGCCTACCGCGGGCGGATCATGGCGCTGTGGGTGTACGTCTACATCGGAACCACCCCGGTCGGCAGCATCATCACCGGCGCGATCATCTCGGCCGCCGGGGTGCGAGTCGCCCTGCTCACCGGCGCCGCGGCCTGCCTGGTCGCGGGCGCCATCGCCTCCCGGGTGCACACCCCGCCGCATGTGGACGCGACGCTGACCGATCTCGCCACTGCTTAGCGGGATTTTGACCGAACGGCCGTGGAGCCTGCCGCCGGTCCCCCGCCCGGGCGCTCAACGGGGATCACAGGTTCCGCGGGCCGGGTCCTTGGCGACCTAGCACGTCGTCGGGGTTCATGAGCTGGCAGAGCCCGAGAGACAGGCACCCGCAGCCGATGCACCCGGTCAGGCGGTCACGAAGATGCTGGAGCCGGGTGATCCGGTCGTCCAGGTCGCGACGCCAGGCTGCCGAGAGGCGTTCCCAGTCTCTGCGGGTGGGGGTCCGGCCATCGGGCAGCTGGTCGAGCGCGGCCTTGATCTGGCGCAGCGGGATGCCTGCGCCCTGGGAAGCACGGATAAACGCCACCCGGCGCAGCATGTGCCTGGGGTACCGGCGCTGGTTGCCTGCGGTTCGCCGGGCTGAGATCAGGCCTTCGGCCTCGTAAAAGTGCAAGGCGGAGACGGCCACCCCACTGCGGGCGGCGAGCTGGCCCACGGTCAGCTCGGAGCTTGGCAAACGGATCCCCTGACATGTCCTTGACCTCAACCTTACCTGAGGTTGTACCGTACGTGGCATGTCACTTACAGAGGCCGAGCAGGCATTTCTCACCCGGCAGCCGCGCGGCCACCTGGCCACCATCGGCCCGGATGCCACCCCCCAGGTGAAGCCCCTCGGCTTCACCTACAACAGCGCCCTGGGCACCATCGACATCAGCGGATTCAACATGGGGGCCAGCGCTAAGTACCGCAATATCCAGGCCAACCCCCGAGTCGCCTTCGTGGTCGACGAGGTGACCGAGCAGACCATGGAAGGCGCGCACTTTCTCGAGGTAAGGGGCATCGCCGAGGCCGTCACCGGCCCGGTGACGGCCGGCACCCACCTGGCCCGGGAGATCATCCGCATTCACCCCCGGCGGGTGATCGCCTTCAACGTCGACCCTGAGCAGCCGGGCCTGCAGACCCGGCAGGTCTGGCCCGATGGCTCCGGGCCGAGCGTGGCCTGAGCCGTACGGGTCATCCCCTGGCGCGGCGATGCAGCTCAGCGAGTTCTACGTAGCCGGCCGCGCTGAGCTGGATCGCCGCGCGCTCGGCTTCGGACAGCTCACGCCGCACTTTGCCCGGCACCCCGGCCACCAGCACGCCCCCGGGGACCTGCTGTCCTTCGGTGAGGAGTGCGCCGGCCGCGATGATCGAATGATGCCCCACGTGCGCTCCGTTGAGCACGATCGCGCCCATGCCGACGAGGACCTGGTCCTCGACGGTGCATCCGTGCAGCGTCGCGTTGTGGCCGACCGTGACGTCCGAGCCCAGCGACAGCGGCACACCGGGGTCCGCGTGCAAGACGCAGCCGTCCTGGATGTTGCTGCGCTCGCCGATGAAGATGGAATCGAGGTCGGCGCGGAGCACTGCTGCGTACCAGATGCTGGCCCCGGCGCTGACCGTGACGCGCCCGATGAGCACGGCACCTGAGGCGAGAAAAGCAGTTTCAGCGACTGCGGGACGGTGCTCGCCGAGCGTGATGAGTGCGGCCGGCTGGTTGTTCATGAGCTCAGAATGGCACGGGCTGAGG
>Ga0302181_10002732_pt1 | contig 12356 bp, 5 predicted proteins | sample I_Palsa_E3_3_FD_198786 | JGI IMG/M metagenome (GOLD analysis project Ga0302181, IMG submission 198786) | Peat permafrost microbial communities from Stordalen Mire near Abisko, Sweden - I_Palsa_E3_3 | ecosystem: Environmental > Terrestrial > Soil > Palsa > Peat permafrost | place: Sweden: Abisko... | reverse complement strand
ATCGTCATGCCGCGGACGTGCGTCTCGTAAATCACCGTCTGGTTCCACGGAGTGGTGGGCGACCGGTCGTCGTCCCAGGTGAACGCCGGGTCCACCACGAGGCACTTGGGCATGGCGCCCGCCGAGTCCCGGCGATCGAAGGAGAGATCCTCCTCGGGGTCGCCGATGGTGTAGCCGAAGAGGTCGTCGCTCCAACGGATCGGCCCGCTCACCGCCTTGGCGTAGGGATCGATCAACAGCTTGTTGGCGTTGAACCGGTGCCCGCGCTGGGGGTCGTAGGGTCCGTGGACGCGGTAGCCGTAGAGGGCACCGGGCCGGACGTCGGGCAGGTAGACATGCCAGACGTTGTCCGTCCTCTCGGGCATGGTGACGGTGGCCGTCGGCTCTCCCGAGGACTCATCCTCGTAGAGGCACAGCTGCACGGCGTCCGCATTCTCCGAGAAGAGCGCGAAGTTGACCCCCTGGCCGTCCCAGGTGGCGCCCAGCGGGTGGGGGCGTCCGGGCCAGACCCTCACCGCTCCCCCGCTCGGCTGGGCAGGTGGTAGGCGCAGAACTCCCACGGCCCGAGGCGAGCCACGTCACCCGGTGCGGGCCGCTGCGGCAGGGGCTCCCCGACGCCCCCGAACTCCGGGGCCCGGGCGTCGATCACCTTGGTCCACCGGTGCTCTCCCCCGGGCACCGTCCCGAGTTTCGGCACTGAGGGGAGAACGGCGTCGACCGTGTCAGGGGAGACGTTGAAGAGCGCGACCACGGCGTCGAGCGTGCCGGTGCGGACCAGGGTCAGCACGCCGGAGTGGACGGACGCACGGGCCGAGGCGCGCGAGGAGCGTTCGAGGGCCGGATTGGTGCGCCGCAGAGCGATGAGGGAGCTGCACAGGGCGAGGCGGTGGCGGTGCACTCCCCGGTGCCGGCGGGCGCGATCGGGACGTGCGGCCACGAACGTGGCCTCGTCGGCCGGGTCCAGCATCTCCTCCGGCGATCCGAGCTCGGCGAACTCGCGGGCCCGCCCGGTGCGCACCGCCTCGGTGAGCTCCTGGTCGCCATGGTCGACGAAGTAGGGGAACGGTGCGGGCTCGCCGTACTCCTCGCCCATGAAGAGCAACGGAACGCCGGGGGCCAGCAGGAGGAGGGCCGTGGCCAGCTGTGCCTGTTCGGGAGAGACCAAGCTCACCAGCCTGTCACCTCTGGGGCGGTTGCCGATCTGGTCGTGGTTCTGGGTGAAGAGCACGAAGCGGTCGGGAGCGATGTCGATGGAGGGGGCGCCGTGGTTGCGACCCCGGAAATCCGAGTGTTCTCCCTGGTAGACGAAGCCCTGGTCCATGGCCCGGGCGATGTCGTCCACCGTGCCGAAGTCCCGGTAGTACCCCGTGCGATCGCCGGTGATGGCGGCGTGCAGCGCGTGGTGGAAGTCGTCGTTCCACTGGCCGTCCATCCCGAGGCCGCCGGCGGCCGCCGGCCGGACCACCCGTGGATCGTTGTCCGCGCTCTCGGCGATGAGGAAACCGCGGCGACCGCCCCGCTCTTCCAACTCCTCGACGGCGTCGGACAGCTGGGCCAGAAAGGGTCGGGCCGAGCGGTCGACGATCTCGTGCACCGCATCGAGTCGGAGGCCGTCGACGTGGTAGTCGGAGAGCCACTGGCAGGCGTTCTGCACGAAGTAGGCGCGGACGTCATCGGAGAGGGCGCGGTCGAAGTTGACGGCAGGCCCCCAGGGCGTGCGGTACACATCGGTCAGGTAGGGCCCGTAGGAGTCGAACACGTTGCCCTCGGGTCCGAGATGGTTGTAGACGACGTCGAGGATCACGTCGAGGCCGCGGCCGTGGCACGCATCGACGAATCGTTGCAGCCCGGCCGGCCCGCCGTACGAGTTCTGCACGGCGAAGGGGAACACCCCGTCGTAGCCCCAGTTGCGCCGCCCGGGGAACTGGGCGACGGGCATCAGCTCGACGGCGCTCACCCCCACCGCCGCCAGCTCGTCGAGCACGGCGATCGCCGCGTCGAAGGTGCCCGCCTCGGTCAGCGATCCGATGTGCACCTCGCTGATCACCTGCTGCCACAGCGGTCGGGCCCGGTGCGCTCCATCACCCCAGCGATGGGCTCTCAGGTCGACCACCTCCGATGGTCCGTGCACACCGTCGGGCTGGGAGCGCGATGCCGGATCGGCACGCGGCCCCTCGCCGTCGAGCAGGTAGCCGTAACGGGTTCCCGCCCCGCAGTCGTTCACCAGGGCACCGTGATAGCCGCCTCCGAGCGGGCTGAGCTCCACGGTCCGATCCGTCCCGGCCAGGGAGACGGCCACCCGCTGGCGCCGGGGGGCCCACACGGTGAAGCGCGTCGACTCTGCGTCGACCGGCACCGCTCCGACCTGGAACGCCGCTGTCATCCGGGAGCGAGAAAGACGCAGCCCAGGGGAGGAACGGTCAGGGTGAGGGACCACGGCCGGCCGTGTGCCGGGCTCGGGTAGGCCTCGACGACCCCGAGGTTTCCCATGCCGCTCCCCCCGTAGATCCCGGCATCGCTGTTGAGCAGCTCGTGCCAGGCTCCCCCCTGCGGGACGCCGGTCACCACCCCGGTCCGTGGCACCGGGGTGAAGTTGTAGACGACCAGGACGGGTGGATCCCCCGGCGACAGTCGGAGGAAGCTGAGCAGGCTGGTCTCGGACTCGTCGGCCTGTGTCCAGGCGAAGCCGCCCGGCTCGCAGTCGAGGGCGTGCAACGCACGCCGTTCCCTGTAGAGACCATTGAGATCGGACACCCAGCGCAGGATCCCGTCGTGTGCCGCGGTGTCGAGGAGATGCCAGTCGAGGCTGGTGTCGTGGTTCCACTCGCGCCGCTGCGCCAGCTCGTCCCCCATGAAGAGGAGCTTCTTCCCCGGCTGCCCGAACTGATAGCCGTACAGCAGGCGGAGGTTGGCGAACCGCTGCCAGTCGTCCCCGGGCATCTTGGTGAGCAGCGACCCCTTGCCGTGCACCACCTCGTCGTGCGAGAGGGGGAGCATGAAGTTCTCGCTGTAGGCGTACATGCTGCGGAAGGTGAGCTCTCCGTGGTGGTGGCGCCGGTACACCGGATCGCGTGCGAGGTAGAGCAGCGTGTCGTGCATCCAGCCCATGTCCCACTTGAGCCCGAACCCGACGCCCCCGGCATCGACCGGCCGTGAGACGCCGGGGAAATCGGTGGACTCCTCGGCGATGACCTGGACGTCGGGGTGGTCGGCGTAAATCCCGGTGTTCAGCTGGCGGAGGAAGTCGAGGGCCTCGAGGTTCTCGCGCCCCCCGTGCACGTTGGGTATCCACTCTCCGGGTTTGCGGGAGTAGTCGAGGTAGAGCATGGAGGCCACCGCGTCGACCCGCAGCCCGTCGACGTGGTAGGCCGACAGCCAGTGCTCGGCCGACGACGCCAGAAAGCTCCGCACCTCATGACGCCCGAAGTTGAAGATCAGGCTCTTCCAGTCCGGGTGGAAGCCGAGGCGGGGGTCGGCGTGCTCGTACAGGGACGTGCCGTCGAACCGGGCCAGCCCGTAGGCATCCTCGGGGAAGTGCGACGGCACCCAGTCGAGGATGACCCCGATCCCGGCCCGGTGGAGCTGGTCGATCAGGAACATGAGCCCCTGGGGGTCCCCGTAGCGGCGGGTGGGCGCGAAGAACCCGGTGGCCTGGTAACCCCACGAACCGTAGAAGGGATGCTCCATCAGCGGGAGGAACTCCACATGGGAGAACCCGGCCCGCAGCACGTGGTCGATCAGCGGCTGCGCCACCTCGGCGTACCCGAGGAACCGCCACGGTTCGGCGGGATCGCGCCGCCAACTGCCCAGGTGGACCTCGTAGACCGAGAGCGGGGCATTCAGCCGCACCCGGTCGCCGCGGGAGCGCATCCAGTCGCCGTCGCCCCACTCGTAGGCGAGATCCCACACCACCGATCCCGTTCTCGGCGGGCATTCGGTGCAACGGGCGAACGGATCGGCCTTTTCGAGCACCTCTCCCGCCCTGGTGGTGATGGCGAACTTGTAGACGTTGCCGGCCTCGGCCCGATCGACCACCCCTTCCCAGACACCGGAGCTTCCCCGCGGCGCGAGGAGGTCGCTGTCACGACTCCAATGGTTGAAGTCGCCGACGACGGCCACCCGGACCGCATTCGGCGCCCACACGCCGAACGCCACGCCGCCGCCGGGTCGTAAGTGGGCGCCGAGCTTGTCGCCCATCTGCCGGTGGGTGCCCTCGTTGAACAGGTACACGTCGTCGTCGGAGAGAGGGCTGTAGGGCGGCGCACTCTTCGGTGTGGCCGAACGTCGTCGCGTCGTGGTCATGCCACACCCCCGGCCGGGGCGAGGGAGCCGGTGGCCTGACGGAGCCGGTGAAGCTCGCGCAGGAAGGCGGCGGTCTTGGTGTCGTGCAGCACCTGGCCCAGGGTGCGGGCGGCCCGGCGGCGCCAGTTGGCCGCCTCGGTCCCCGTTCCCGGCCGGTTCTGGGGCTGGCGCTCACCGCACAGGTCCTCCAGGTCGACCAGGACGAGATCGGCCGGGCTGCGGGCCAGGTGGATCAGGCACGCCCGGAGCGCCATCGCCGCGCTGTCGGCCTCCTCAGCGGCACCGGTGCCGGCACCGGTGCCCTCGCCGACCGATCGCAGCAGGGCCTGGCGCCAGCGCTCCCGCTCGGCGCGCTCCCGGGCCGTCTCGGCCGGCGACAGACCGGCCGAGTCCTCCCTCTCACCGATATCGTCGCCCCAGAAGTAGGCGGAGAACCGTGGCAGGTCGTGCGTTCCCCACGACGCCAGCACGCCGACGGGTGGGCTGGGCAGCGGCTGCTCGGGGGTCGATTCGAACTGGAGCACCCACGAGCGCAGCATCCGATCCTCGGCCATCCGGTTCCGCACCGAGTCGGGCACCGTGCCGAGGTCCTCGCCCACGACGACGACCCCCGAGCGATGCGCCTCGAGCGCGACCAGGGCGTGCAGCTCATCGGCCCGGTACGACACGTACGCGCCGTGCCGGGCGTCGAATCCGTCCGGAACCCAGTACAGGCGTTCGAGACCCATGACGTGGTCGATCCGCACGTAGGCGGCGTGACGGAAAGCGCGCTGGAGCATGGAGATGAAGTGGCTATACCCATCTTCCCTCATCCTCTCGGGGTGAAACGGCGGAAAGGCCCAGTCCTGCCCCTCGGCAAAAAAGAGGTCCGGCGGCGCGCCGCCGTGCGCGCCGGGAACGAAGGACTGCGGCGACCAGCGAGGATCGAAGCCTTGGGGATGGACGCCGATCGGGAGGTCGGCGTAGATCGGGGTCGAGTCGGCGGCCGACGCCAGTTGCTGGGCGGCGGCCCATTGGGCGTACAGGTGGTAGGCCAGGGCTGACTCATCGTGGCCAACGACGTCATCTCCGGGTACGCCCACTGCCGATGGTCGCCCGGGCCGTTCGGCGGCGGAGCGAAAGCGGGCGTAGGCCACGAGCTCGGGATGTTCGTCCACGAAGGCGCAGAAGGACGCTCGCCGTGCGGAGCTCCCGGCGACCAGAGCGTCCGCCATCGGCGCCAGCACTCGGCGGCGCAAGCGGGACACCTCCTCGTAGTCCACGAGGGTCGACTCGTGCGACGCGACCAGCCGACGCCGGAACTCGTCCGCCCCCAGCAACCGGCGCGCCTCGGGCGCCGCTTCGAGCTCGGGCAGCGAGGTGACGTCGACGTAGAGCTCGTTATAGGCCAGCCGGCTGACCGGGAGGTAGGGACTCGGGTCGGCCGGTGGATCGAGGAATGACGGGTAGAGCGGCAAGGATCCGAGCATGGAGCCGCCGAGCTCACCCACCCACTTCCCCAGGGCCGCCAAGTCCGTGTAGCTGCCGACTCCCCAGTCCTCGTCCGTCCGCAGGGCGTGGAGTGGGAGGAAGACACCCCACCCCCGTGGGGCGGAGGGGCAGGCCGGAGCCACCACGTAGAGGGAGTCGACGCGACTCCCCGACCACTCCACGACCAGGCGGTGGTAGCCGGGCTGCAACGGCTCGGCATCGTGGCGCTCCAGCCGTACCCGGTACCGGTTGTAACGTTCCCCCCCGACCTCTGATCCGGCCGTCATGCCGGTGAGGGTCGCCGTCAATCTCTGGTGGACGATCCCGCCGCTCTCGAGCTCGATACTGCACCACACGTCGCGCGGGTGGACGCGGCTGGGCAAGCTCACCGTCGCCGAGGCGAGCCTCCCCGTTCGGCTCACGAGAACGGGCTCGAGCGTGCGGACCGCGTGCGCCCGCCGGCCAGCGACGAGCGCCGCGGCCACCTCGGCGGCGGAGCCGACCGGGACCCCCATGGCCCCCAAGACGGCCAGGACCACCTCGTCATCGGCGCGGTGCTCCCGGCCGTCCGTGCCCTGGTAGGCCGGCAGCACCCCGTGCAGTGCGGCCAACTCGGCGACCGCTGTCGCCGAGCCTCCACCTGACCTCACGAACCGGAGTCCAGTATGTCCAGGATGCCGCGCGCCGGGATGTCGACCCAGTCCGGTCGGCTGTTGGCCTCGTAGCCGAGCTCGTAGACGGCCTTCTCGAGGAGGAAGAAGTCGAACAGCTCGATCAACTCCCCTAGGTCGTCGGGCAGGTAGGCCGCGTGCTCCGACACCTGCAGGTACGAGTCGAGAAACGTCCCCGATACCCATCGGTGCCAGAAGGTCAGCCAGGTGTCGATGGATGCCCTGTCGACCGAGACCATCGATGTGCCGAGATCGCGCGTCAGCCGAAGGGCCGCTGTCCGGCCGGCGTAGTGCAGCGAACGCACCATGCCAGCCAGGTCCACCACGGCGGGGCGCTTCAGGCGCCGCCGGCTGAGCGATCGGCTGGGCTCACCCTCGAAGTCGATGATGACGAAGTCCTTGCCCGTCCAGAGCACCTGTCCCAGGTGGTAGTCACCGTGGCAACGGATCCGCTCCGCCGAGATGGGCATCAGGGTCAGCCTGCGCATGCGGTCGATGATCTCGTTCTCCCGCTGCAGCACCTGCTCCACCGGGCGCGATCCCACCGGCATCGACCGGACGTCGTGGAAGACCTTGCGGGTCATGCTGCGCGCCCCGTGGTAGAGCGCCTGGCGGTCCTGCGCCGTCAACGGTTCCGGGGCGAAGTCGGGGTCGCGGCGATCCGACGTGAGGGCGCGGTGCAGCTCCGCCGTCCGCCGCCCGAGCAGCGATGCCCATTCGAGGTGCGCCCCGACCAGGAGATGGCCCGGCTCGAGCTCGTTCCGGTCGAGCGCGAAGAGGTGGCGGGGGGGAGCGAGGCGGAGCTCGGCGTCCTGGCGATGCGCGAGGGCTTCCTCCAGACCGTGCGTCAGGGCATCGACCACGTAACTCCACCCATCGTCCTCGTTGGAGATGAACTCCTCCAGGACGGCGACCGTGGCGGGGGCCGTGCGCACCCCGTCGCCCCGGTACTCCACGCTCCCCCCGCAGCGGGGGGCGTGGGGGAAGTTCGCCCGCTCGCTCAGGAAGCGGCCGACCTCGACCCCGGGGTTCACGCCCTCCTCGAATCGCCGGATGAACTTCATGATGGCCCGGTCACCCAGCATCACCGAGCTGTTGGACTGCTCGGCGGAGAGAGGGACCGGCGTGTGGCCCTCGGCCAGGAACCCGTCGAACTGCCGAAGGGACGGAGAGGGGAGGCCGAGGAGCTTGCCTCCGCCCGCTCCGAGGGAACGACGTCGCGCCAACAGCTCGACCATCACGTTGGTGAACGCCGGCTCGAACACGGCGTCGAACAGGACCCCGTCGACGTCATCGGCCCTCAGATCGGCCACGACCGAGTCGGCATGCCACTTCTTGAGCTCCTCGGCCTTGACGCCCGAGGCGAAGGAGAGGGGTAGCACGTAGCGCTCCGGGCTCCCGTGGTCCAACTCGACCTGGACGATGAGGAGCTGCGCCACCGGGGAGGTGCGCCGACCGGGACTGGGGGGCAGGGGCACGTTGTCGACAACCGTCACCTTGGTGATGGAGCGGGCCTTCTGCCCGAACCATCGACGCGTGGAGATGTACGCGGGCAGGGACGACTCGAAGGCGGGCAGGGCGCGGCCGTTGAAGAGTTCGTCCCACTCCCCCGCCACCTCGAACGACGGGCGCAGGGGCGTCCCTTCGTCGGGCTCGCGCTCGAGCGAGAGCCAGTAGAAGCCGTGGGGGCCGAGCGTGATGAAGTAGGGCAGGTCACCGACGGAGGGGAACTCGGTGTTTCCGAAGAGCTCGACGGGGGTCGCGCCACAGAACTCCGAGAGGTCGAGCTCCACGCACTGCACGTTGCGGGACAGGTTGACCACCACCAGGATCCGCTCGTCTTCATAGCGGCGGATGAAGGCGAAGACCTTGCGGTTGTCGGGTCGGAGGACCTCGAGCGAGCCACGGCCGAAGGCCTTGTAGCGCTGCCGGAGCGCAATGAGCCGCTTCATCCACCACAGCAGCGAGTTCGGGTTCTCCTGCTGGGCCTCCACGTTCACCGCCTGGGAGTGGTACTCGGTGTCGATGATCACCGGGAGGAAGAGCCGCTGCGGATTGGCGCTGGAGAATCCGGCATTCCGGTCGCTGTTCCACTGCATGGGTGTGCGGACCGAGTTGCGATCGCCCAGGTAGATGTTGTCGCCCATCCCGATTTCGTCGCCGTAGTAGATGATCGGCGTCCCGGGCATGGAAAGCAGCAGCCCGTTCATCATCTCAATGAGTTTGCGGTCGTTCCCCAGCAACGGTGCCAGCCGACGGCGGATCCCCACGTTGACACGCGCCTGGGGATCTTGGGCGTAGGCGCGGTACATGTAGTCCCGCTCCTCGTCGGTGACCATCTCGAGCGTGAGCTCGTCGTGGTTGCGCAGGAACAGCGCCCACTGGCATTCGGGCGGGGTGGCCGGGGTCTCGGCCAGGATGTCCACCATGGGGAACCGGTCCTCCTGGCGGGCGGCCATGAACATTCGAGGCATGAGCGGGAAGTGGAACGCCATGTGGCACGTGTCTCCACGACCCATGTAGGCCACCGCGTCCTCGGGCCACTGGTTGGCCTCGGCCAGCAGCATGCGGTCGTCGAAGCGATCGTCCACGTGAGCCCGGAGGCGCCGCAGGAAGGCAAAGGTCTCCGGCAGGTTCTCGCACGTGGTGCCCTCGCGAGCGTAGAGGTAGGGCACGGCATCAAGCCTCAGCCCGTCGACCCCCATGGAGAGCCAGAAGTCGACCACGTCGAACATGGCCTGCTGCACGGTCGGATTGTCGTAGTTGAGACTCGGCTGGTGCGAGTAGAAACGATGCCAGTAGTAGGACTGCGCGACGGCGTCGTACGACCAGTTGGAAGCCTCGAAGTCCTTGAAGATTATCCGGGCGCCCGCGAAGCGATCGGGCGTGTCGCTCCACAGATAAAAGTCCCGGTGCACGGACCCGGGCTTGGCCATGCGCGCCCGCTGGAACCACGGGTGCTCGTCCGACGTGTGCGCCAACACGAGCTCCGTGATGACCCGCATGCCCCTCCGGTGCGCCTCACGCAGGAACGCGCGGAAGTCCCGCAACGAGCCGTAGGAGGGATGGACCTGCCGGTAGTCCGAAATGTCGTAGCCGTCATCGCGCAACGGGGACGGATAGAAGGGGAGAAGCCACAGCGCGGTGACGCCGAGCTCCTGGAGGTAGTCGAGCTTCTCGATGAGTCCGCGGAAGTCACCCACGCCGTCGCCGTTGCCATCGTGGAAGGCGCGGACATGGACCTCGTAAATGACGGCGTCCTTGTACCACCCACTCGATCGCGCCACGACCGCACCGTCCCGCACCGGCTTCGGGATCGCCTTCAGATCGACGGCGGTCATGCCGGCGCCCCGCGCGGTGACGGATCGACCGTCGGCTCGAGCGCGAACAGATGGGCGGGCACCGCGGCCGGGTCGAGCATGACGAAATTACGCGCACCTTGCCACGTGTAACGGGCACCGGAGAGCAGGTCGTGCACCACAAAGGGCCGGACCGGATCGATCCCGAGCACGCCGAGGTCGAGTTCGACCCACCCCGACTGCACGTTGGCATGGTCGAGATTGACGACCGTCACGATCACGTCCCGCCCGGACTCCCCGGCCGCGGTCTCCGGCGACAGGCCATCCCGCACCTTCGAGTAGACGATGATCTGATCGTTGTCGATGTGGTGGAAATGAAGGGTGTCGTTGAACTGCAGTGCCGAGTGGTCCCGCCTGATCTTGTTCACCCGCGCGATGAACTCCGAGAGGCTGTCCGGACGCGCCAGATCCCAGTGACGCACCTCGTACTTCTCGGAGTGCAGGTACTCCTCGGAGCCCGGACCGCGTGGCTGGTGCTCCTGCAGCTCGTAGGCGGGACCGTAGATCCCGTAGCTGGCGGCGAGCGTGGCCGCCAACACGAATCGGGCCATGAACGCCGCGCGCGCGCCGGTCTGGAGGGTTTCGGTGAGGATGTCGGGAGTGTTCGGCCAGAAATTGGGCCGGAAGTACTCGGCCATGTCGCTCCGGGTGAGCTCGGTCAGGTACGACTCGAGCTCCCACTTGGCGTTGCGCCAGGCGAAGTAGGTGTAGGACTGCGTGAATCCGACCTTGGCCAGCTCCTGCATCACCTTGGGGCGGGTGAAGGCCTCCGACAGGAAGATGACCTCCGGCGTCTCCGACCTGATCAGCCCGATCATCCACTCCCAGAAAGCGAAGGGCTTGGTGTGCGGGTTGTCGACCCGGAAGACCTTGACGCCCTGAGCGACCCAGAAGCGGACGACGTCGAGCAGCTCGGTCCACAACGCCTGCCAGTCGGGCGTGTCGAAGTCGAGCGGGTAGATGTCCTCGTAGCGTTTGGGTGGGTTCTCCGCGTGACGGATGGTCCCGTCGGGGAGGTGCCTGAACCACTGCGGGTGCTCCTGCACCCAGGGGTGATCGGGCGAGGCCTGGAAGGCCAGATCGATCGCCACATCGATGCCGCGCGCCGCGGCGGCGATCACCAGGTCCCGGAAGTCGTCGAGCGTGCCGAGCTCGGGATGGACGGCCCGGTGGCCGCCCTCGGAGGCGCCGATGGCCCACGGGCTGCCCGGGTCCCCGCTTCCGGCCCTGGTCGCACCGTCGCGGCCCTTGCGGCCCGTGCGGCCGATGGGATGGATCGGCGGGAGATAGAGCACGTCGAACCCCATGTGCGCCACATAGGGAAGCCGCGCCCGGACGTCGGCGAAGGTGCCCGGGAGGGCGTGGTCGGGGGAGGCCGAGCGAGGGAACATCTCGTACCAGCTGCTGAATCGGGCCCGCTCCCGGTCGGCGGCCACCGTGTAGATCTGCGACGTGGCCGACTGGTCGGGGTCGGACCAGCGGGACATGAGGTCACCGAACTCCTCGGAGAAGATGAGATCGCCGAGGCTGAAGCGTCCGGATCCCGACCACCCGACGGCCTCGACGGCCTCGACGGACGCGGGGCTCTCCAGAACTCCCCCTCTCGATCTGAGTTGCCCCGAGACCCCCGACAGCGTGCGCTGGTCGGTGCCCGCGGCGCGCCGGGCTGCCTCGTCCACCAGCTCGGCGCCCACCAGGAGCTCAACGGCCACGTCCTGGCCCGCGTCCAACCTCACCCGCAGGTCGCGGCGCCAGGTCAGGAAATGGTCGACCCGGGCGTGCACGACGAAGCGGTAGTGGCCCATCGTCCTCACCGCGAACTCCGCCCGCCAGCGATCGTTGCCGAGGGGAGCCATGGAGACGGACGACCACTGGTGATCGCCGTCGTGCCGGAAGCGGAGACCGCAGGTGAGGACGTCGTGGCCGTCGGCGAAGGCGTCCGCCTCGACGACGACGGTGTCGCCTACGGCCACCTTGGCCGGTCGGCGCCCGCCGTCAACCTGTGGGCGTACCGAGGCGACTACCGGGCGCACGCGACTCGCCGGCACGAGGTGGGAGTTACCCTCGCCAAACTCGTTGCCTTCGGTGCGCGCTGATGCGAGATCGGCGCGGCGAGGAGCAGCGTGGCCTGTCGCCATTTGTCCGATACCACCTCTCTCGCCAGCCCTCTTACCGATCCGAGCCAGCTACAAACGAATTGCGTCGAGAGCCGGCCCTCAAAATGCCCCACCGCCTTTGGTGGCTACGTACCAAATTCTACCGGCGCCCCGCGTGACAATTGCGCCACCCTTCATGTTAGGTTCCCACGCGGGCTGATCGACCCGGCGGCGGGATTTGGGCCCCCAACCACGCCATCTGTCTCCAACGCCCGTGGTTTCCCCCGGTGTCGTCGCGGGTCTCACTAGGGGTAAAATTGTCGCTGCGTTGAGATTGTGTGCCGTTGAGCGGGACCGGATCACATGGAGGCGGTCGCGATGTTGGGTCTAGGGAGTCCCAAGCGTCCAGGCGTGAGCCACACCGAGAGCGGCAGCGGGCACGGAGGAGCGGTGGGACA
>Ga0302181_10002731_pt1 | contig 12357 bp, 10 predicted proteins | sample I_Palsa_E3_3_FD_198786 | JGI IMG/M metagenome (GOLD analysis project Ga0302181, IMG submission 198786) | Peat permafrost microbial communities from Stordalen Mire near Abisko, Sweden - I_Palsa_E3_3 | ecosystem: Environmental > Terrestrial > Soil > Palsa > Peat permafrost | place: Sweden... | reverse complement strand
CCGTCTTGCAGTTCACGACCGAAAACCATCGCTCCGAGTTCCGCACGCCGGACGAGTCGGTGCTGCTGGAGTACGCCGCCTTGACCGGCGGGCGGCCGCACTACATCTACCCGCAGCATGAGCTGGTACAGCGGCTGTGCAAGGCACTGACCGCGGCAGGCGGCGAGATCCGGTTCTCTCATGCCGTCCGGGCGGTGACCCAGGATTCCAGCGGAGTCGTACTGTCGGTCGAGGGGCCAGACGGTGAGCTGTCGCAGGTCCGGTGCGAGGCCGCAGTCGGGTGCGATGGATCGAGCAGCCTCGTCTCGGCGGCCATGACCGAGGCCCAGGTCAATGAGCAATTGCTGCCGGGACGGTTCCTGGTCATGGTGGCCCCGGCGCCGCCCTTGGAGAGGCACACCATCTACGCCGCGCATCCCCGCGGGTTCGCCGGGCAGATGCGCCGCGGCCCGGCTCAGACGCGCTATTACCTGGAGATCCCCGGTACCGACATCGCCGCGGACTGGCCGGAGCAACGGATCCGCAGCGAGCTGGAGGCCCGCCTGGGAACCGGCAGGCTGCTGGATGCACCGCTGGGCGAGATGGGAATTCTCGATCTGCGGGTCCGGGTGACCGAGCCGATGCAGCAGGGCCTGCTGTTCCTGGCAGGCGACGCGGCTCACCTGATAACGCCGGCCGGCGGCAAGGGCATGAACCTCGCCATCCAGGACGGCATCGAGTTGGCCCACGGCCTCATCGAGCGCTTCGGGCCACGGCAGGACGACACACGGCTGTCGGCCTACTCACGGACACGACTTCCGTCGATCTGGCAGACCGAGGCATTCTCCAACTGGTTCCTGCATGTACTCCTCACCAGCCTGCGCGATGGGAAAGAACCATCCGCAGCCGTGCCCGGAGGCTTTTCCCGCGGGCTGAGGAACGGCTGGATCGCCGCTTTGCAGAACGACCCGCTCTTCGCCCGCTGGTTCGCCCACGCCTACGCGGGAGTGGACCCTGATTAGCGCGGGAGTGGACCCTGATTAGCTTGGTGGGACAGCCGGGCTGAACGTCAAATGAGGTGCTGAGGCAGCAGGAGCGGTTATCAGCGGCGGCGCGTCGAGGGCGCAGTACAGGCATTGTACGGGCGCGGGTGCCCCGGCCGGCTCGGAGCGGGGGTTGGTGATCGTGAGCGCGGCCAGCAGGCCGCCCGCGCAGCACAGCCCGCCCGAGATGAGCACCGCGATCCTGAATCCGGCGGCCAGCGCGGCCGGGTGCAGGTAGGCCTGGCCGGTGATGCCGGCTAGGGGCGGGAGTATGGCGACCGCCAGCAGGCCGCCGAACCGGGACAGATCATTGTTGACCGCCGAGGCGATGCCCGCGTGCTCGGCGGGCGCCGAGTTCATCGCGGTCGAGGTGAGCGGTGCGACGGTGATCGCGAGCCCGATCCCGAAGACGACGACCGCGGGCAGCACGGAGGTCACATAGCTTGACCCGGAGGTGCTGAAGGTGAGCATGGCCAGGCCCGCGCCGACTATGAACGGCCCGACGCTCAGCTGCAGGCGCGGCCCGATCCGGGCCGCGAGCTGCCCAGACCGGGCCGATAGCGCGAGCATGATGACGGTCAGCGGCACGATCGCGAGACCGGAGGCGAGCGGCGAATAGCCCGACACGATCTGCAGCACCAGCGGAAGCAGGAAGGTCGCCCCGGTCAGGGCCCCGTACACGATGAACGTCACGGCGCTGGCCGCCGCGAACTGCCGCTCCCGGAAGATCGAGAGCGGCAGCATCGGCGCGGCCGCACGGCGCTCACGAACCAGGAAGCAGACCAGCCCGGCCACGCCCAGCGAGGCCATCGTGACCACGGCTGGCGACGTCCAGCCGAGCGTGGGCGCCTCGATGAACGCGAACGTGATCCCGGACAGGAATACCACCGCGGCCAGCGCCCCCGCGTAGTCGATCCGGCCGGTCGCGCTCGGGTCACGTGATTCCGGGAGGTGCCGTGCGCCCAGCGCGACGACCACGACCGCGATCGGGACGTTGATGAAGAAGATCCACCGCCAGGACGCCGCCGAGATCAGGTAGCCGCCGATCAGCGGTCCGGCGGCGATGGCAACACCGCCGAGACCCGACCAGGCCCCGATCGCCCGGGCCCGGTCGGCGGGCGCGAACGACGCCTGCAGGATCGCCAGGCTTCCCGGCGTGAGCAGCGCCCCGCCGATGCCCTGAAACACTCTGGTGATGATGAGGAAAACCGCGCTGGGGGCGAACCCGCACGCCGCCGAGGCCAGGGCGAACCATACGATGCCGACCAGGTATACCCTCCGCCTGCCGAACCGGTCCCCGAGCGAACCGCCGATCAGCAGGAACGCGGCCAGCGTCAGGATGTAACTGGTCATCACCCACTGCAGGGCAGCGATGCCGGTGTGAAAGTCGCGGCCGATGGTCGGCAGGGCGATGTTGACGACCGTGGCGTCCAGCGCCGCGATCCCCGAACCGAGCACGGTGATCGCCAGCACCCACCGGCCCGGTGCCGAGGCGTACGAAAGAGCGGGAACATCCACCACCCAAGGCTAGGGGCCGTCAAGGTGACCGGCCATCACTTGTTTCTGGTGATACGCGGGGACAGGTATTGGTTCAGGTGCCGACGCCGTGGAGTTCCCGCAGCGCCTCGTGATCGAGGGTGACGTCCTCGGCGGCCAGGTTTTCCTGCAGGTGGGCGACGGAGCCGGTCCCGGGGATGAGCAGGACGTTGGGGGCCAGCCGCAACAGCCACTGGAGCGCCACCTGCGCGGGCATGATACCGAGCCGGGTGGCTGTCCGGATGACGACCGGGCTGGTGAGCACGGGGTTGTCCCGTCCGCGCGGCCAGCCGAGCGGGCAGAACGGCACGAACGCGATGCCGCGGCTGAGGCACTCCGCCAGAATCGGCGTCCCGCTACGGTCGGCGAGGTGGAACAGGTTCTGCACGCAGACGATGTCGGTGCCCGCCGTGGCGTGCCGTAGCTGTTCGAGGCTGACGTTGCTCAGGCCTATCCCGGCAATGAGACCATCGTCGCGGGCCGCCGCCATCGCGGCCAGCTGGTCGTCGAATCGTGCGTCGACGCGGCCGTCACCGGGCAGGCGGAGGTTGACCGCCGCTAGCTGAGCGACCCGCAAGGTGCGGAGGTTGTCCTGGATGCCCTGGCGCAGCTGGTACGGATCGCTGGAGTCCGGGACGGCGACCTTGCTGACGATCGCCAGCTCTTCTGGGTAGGGGTAAAGCGCGTCGCGGATCAGCTCGTTGACGGCGCCGGGTCCGTAGTACTGGGCGGTGTCGATGTGATCGACTCCCGCGATTACCGCCGCCCGGAGCACGCCGATGGCCGTGGGCCGATCAGGTGGCGACCCGGAGGCGAACGGCCCGGCGAGCTGCATCGCGCCGTACCCCGAACGCCTGACCTGAACGCGGCCAAGCTTGAACGTCGGCGATGTCATGAGAGCGGCTCCTTCTCGTAGTGAAAGGGACGCCCCCGACGGTAGTGGCCGTCACGGTGAGCAGCGGTCACTTGATCCTGGTGATTTGCGTCCGGGGGCACGGTCAACGGTGCGCGTATCACCTAGATCCGGTGACGACCTCTCACCTGACTGACGGCGAGCCTGGATCCGTCGAAGGCTCGCACGGCCGCAAGGGGACGTGCCTCAGATTCAAGGGAGATACCGTGACATCACCAGCATCCGGCGGCGACGTGCCCGACTACGCGCCCATCCCCCCGTCCGCGCGCGGCGCGGCCCTCAACGACCAGGGCTACCACGTCGGACGTGTCGAGCGGAACCTGTACTGGGTCACCGACGGTGTTTACAACTCGGCGTTCCTGACCACCCCGGACGGCGTCGTGCTGTTCGACGCGCCCCCGTCCATCGGCCACAACCTGCAGCGCGCCGTCGACGAGGTCACCGCCGCCGAGGGCGTGACCAATACCGTCACCCACCTGGTTTACTCACACCACCACGCCGACCACGGCTCCGCGTCCTCCTTGTTCGAGGACGTGGTCCGCATCGGGCACGAAGACACCGCGCGGCTCCTGCGGCGGGACGACGACCCGTCCCGGCCGGTGCCGGAGGTGACGTTCACTGACCGCTACACCCTGGAGGTGGGAGGTGAGCGGGTCGAGCTGGCCTGGCACGGGCCCAACCACACGCCGGACAACATCTACATCCACTTCCCCGACCACGACACCCTCATGTTCATCGACGTCGTCAACGCCGGCTGGGTGCCGATCTACAACACCAACCTCAGCGAGGACGTCATCGGCTACATGGGGGCCCCGGACATCGCGCTGTCCTACCAGTGGTCGCATTTGATCTCCGGGCATGTGGGCCGGCTCGCCACCCGCGATGACGTCGCGCTGCACAAGCAGTACATCGCGGACATCGAGGAAAGCTCGCGGGAGGCACTGACGTCCGTCAACCCGGTGCCCTTCTACGTGAATGCCGGAGAGAATGTCTGGCTCGGGATTAAGGGCCACCTGAACGCCGTCACCGAGCGCGCGGCCGCGCCCGTCATCGCCAAGTACACCGGCGTGCTGGCCGCCGCGGACATCGAGGAATTTACCTACACCACCACGTTCGCCATCATGCAGTCGCTGCGCCTCGACAAGGGCCCGAGCGGTCCGGTCCACCCCTGACCACTCCACCCGATCGCAGTCCACCGGGGCCGGGCAGGGGCTGACCCCGGTGCGGAGCCTTAGATTGCAAGGTATGAAGGCTACCGATATCCCCGTGCCGGGGACCTTGCCCACGGTCATCGGCGTCCGCGGGGCGCGGCATAACAACCTGCGGGACGTCGATGTCGACGTGCCGCTGTGGCGGACGGTCGCGGTGGTCGGGGTGTCCGGGTCGGGCAAGACGTCGCTGGCCATGGGCACGCTGTACGCCGAGGGCATGCAGCGCTTCCTGGAGGGGCTGAGCACCTACAGCCGCCGGCGGCTGACCCAGGCCCAGCGGCCGGACGTGGACCGGATCGACCACCTGCCGGCCGCGCTGGCCCTGCGGCAGCGCCCGCCGATACCGGGGCCGCGCAGCACGGTCGGCACCATGTCCGAGGTGCTCAATGTGCTGCGCCTGATGATGTCCCGGCTGGGCTCGCACCTGTGCCCGAACGGCCACCGCGTCGCGCCGTCGATCGCCACGCTAAGCGAGGAGATCACCTGCCCGGTGTGCGGGGTGCGTTTCACCCATCCCAGCGCCGAGTCCTTCGCCTTCAACTCCTACGGCGCCTGCCCGGCCTGCCAGGGCCTGGGCGTACGGTCCGAGGTCGACGTCAGCACCCTGGTTCCCGATCCGGACAAGACGATCGCCGAAGGCGCGGTGCTGCCGTGGAACTCCGGCGGGCGGCGGCTGTCAATGTACGCCGCGGGCGAGCTCGGGGTCCGGCTCGACGTGCCCTACCGGTCCCTGACCGATCACGAGCGCGACATCGTGCTGCACGGCGAACCGGTCCGGCAGCAGGTGACACTGCACTCGGGCCGGAACGCGCGGACCGTGCAGCTGACGGTCAACTACGACAACGCCGTGGCCGCCGTGGAACGGTCCTTGCGCAGCAACAACGAGCGCACCCGTCGCCTGGTGCAGCGGTTCCTCGTCACCCGAGTGTGCTCGGTGTGCCACGGCACCCGGCTGCGGCCCGAAGCGCTGGCGTCGCAGCTCGGCGGCCGCAACCTCGCCGAGATCAGCGCGCTCACCCTGGACGAACTGCGCCAGTTCACGGCCGGCCTGCCCGCGGGACTGCCCGCCGAGCTGAGCCGGATGACGACCGGCCTGCTCGCCGAGCTGAACGGCAGGCTCACGCCGCTGCTCGACGTCGGACTGGCCTACCTGACCCTCGACCGGGCCGGTGCCTCGCTGTCGACGGGAGAGCGGCAGCGGATCGAGCTCACCTCGACGGTGCGCGCCAGCACCACGGGCATGCTGTACGTGCTGGACGAGCCGTCGGTCGGGCTGCACCCGAGCAACGTCGCCGGACTGCGCAAGACGCTCGTGGCCCTGACCGGGAACGGCAATTCCGTAGTCGTGGTAGAGCACGAGCGGGAGATCATCCGCGCCGCGGACTGGGTCATCGAAATCGGCCCCGCGGCCGGCCGCAACGGCGGCACGGTGATCGCCCAGGGCACCCCAGGCCAGATGGAAACCGACCCGCGATCGGTCATCGGCCCGTTCCTGGCCGGCGCCGCGGCCGTCACCCGGGACCGTCCGGCGCGGCCCGGCCCCGGCGGGCAGATCACCATCGAGATCGGCGACCTGTACAACCTGCACGACGTCACCGCCGCCTTCCCGGTCGGCCGCCTGACCGCGGTGGCCGGGCCGTCCGGCGCGGGGAAGACCGCTCTGGTCCTGGACAGCCTCATCCCGGCCGCGCAGGCGCTGCTGAGCGGGGCGGCGCTGCCCGGCCACGTCCGCCGCCTGGACCTGGCCGACATCCGCCAGGTCATCCAGGTCGACGCCGCCCCGATCGGGCAGAACACCCGGTCGACGCCCGCGACCTACTGCGGGGCGTTCGACCAGATCCGCCGCGTGTTCGCCGAGTCCGCCTACGCCCGACGGCGGCGCTGGAAGCCCGGGCACTTCTCGTTCAACACCCGAGAGGGCCAGTGCCCGACATGCCGCGGGCTCGGCCACATCGACCTCGACGTCCAGTACCTACCCGACATCGCCGTCGAGTGCCCGACCTGCCACGGCGCCCGCTTCAACGACGCCACCCTGGCCGTCCGGGTCGACGGCCTGACCATCGCCGACGTGCTCGGCCTGACCATCGACGACGCCCTGGAACGGTTCGCCGGCCGGGCCCCGGTCACCGCGGCGCTCCGGCCCGTCAGCGAGGTCGGCCTGGGCTACCTGCGGCTCGGCGAGCCCACCCCGTCCCTGTCCGGCGGCGAATCACAGCGGCTGCGGATCGCTTCCCGGCTGCGCGCCAGCCAGCGCGGCGCGCTGTACGTGTTCGACGAGCCGTCCACCGGTCTGCACCCGCTCGACGTGGCCACCCTGGCCGGCGTGTTCGACCGGCTGCTGGCGGCCGGCGCCACGATCATCGTCATCGACCACGACCTGGACCTGCTCGCAGCCGCCGACCACCTCATCGACATGGGCCCGGGCGGCGGCCCGGACGGCGGCCACATCCTCGTCGCGGGCACGCCCGAGGACGTCGCGCGCGCCCCGGGCAGCGCGACCGGGCCGTGGCTGGCCGAGCACCTGGGCCTGCCGGAAGCCCGCCAGCCCGAAGCCCTGTCTCGCGGGTAGAGCATCGTCAGGTAGCCGGGTCCGCCAGCCCCAATTCCAGCCGCCGCGTAAAGTCTTTGCCCGGTTTGCCGTGTTCACTGGCGGTCGGCTACCACCCGGCCCCGCTCACACCGCCAGCCCCATCCGTTCCCGCCCTATCGCGCAGGGGATGCATCCATTTGAGTCGGTGGCCCCCCGTACACGCAAGAGCGTGCCCTGTGGGACACCGACCCATTCGCCGGACCGCCGACGCGCAGGTATTCGATGAATGCGACACACTGCTGATTCTTTTGGGGACAACGTCGCATTCACCGGCTTGCCAGCCATTATCTGATGACTGTAATGGTGCGGATGGGGAGACGGCGGCGCATGTGGCCGCTTCGCAGCGGAAAGGCCACCCTCGACATCAACATCCTTGCAGCGTCCGGAGCTTGACACCCCGGCCGAGGTTAACTCCGCAGCATCGGATTCCGGCCGGCACAACGGTCCATCGTGCAGGCTTGACCGCGGGATCACCTCGGGCGTGTGGGGAGGTACCACCGAGGACGAGCGGCGTGCCCTGCGGCGACCGGCCGAGAAGAAGTGAGGCCTGCGCTCGAATCACCGTGATCTGGTGATGCCTCCTCACCTGCCTGACGGCCATGCTGGCAGTGGCCGGCCTCCCGGCAGGGAGCCTTTCGGCAACGGATTAGGCGAACTCGCCTGGGTGCGCGGCCACACCAACCCTCCCCGAAGGGAGATCCTCCGTGAGCGCCGAGCAGCGAGGGAATCTCGAATCAGCCCTGCGGAAGTCAGCCGTCACCCTCGACATCACCCCCGGCGTGCCGCACGTCTTCCAGACCTTTCACGCAGTCCTCGACGGAGCGACCGCGGCACTGGACCGAGCCGGGCAGCTCCTGTCGGCGCATTTCGCCGACGCAGAACGCGTCACCGCATAACCAAATCCGTCACCGCACAGCCACACGCGTCACCGCATAGCGAAAGGCAGAACGATCATCCAACGGAGGGAGCAATAATGCGAGCAGCAGTAATTCGCCGATCCGGCGACACGCCGGTCCTGGACGAGTTCGCCGATCCCCAGCCCGGCCAGGGCCTGTCGGTGGGCAGCCTAGTCGCGGCGGCCTTGAATCCGCTCGATGTCCTCATCGTGAACGACCAACTCCCGTTTCGTCGGCTCCAGCCCCCCTGCATCGCCGGCTACGAGGCGGTCGTGCAGCTCGGCGACGGCACACGCTGGTACCTGGCCGGCCCGCCCGTTCCGTACGGCACGCTAGCCGAGCTGGTGCCGGTCCCGGATTCGGCCGGCTTCCCGGTTCCGGCCGGCGTCGACCCCGGCCTCGCCGCCGCCCTCGGGGTGGGCGGGATAGTCGGATGGGTGTCGCTCGACTACCGCGCTCACCTCCAGACCGGTGAGACGGTGCTGGTTCTCGGGGCAGGCGGCTCGGCGGGCCAGCTGGCGGTGCAATCCGCCCGGCTCCTGGGCGCCGGCCTGGTCGTCGGGGCCGCGCGCGGAAAGGACCTCGAGCAAGTCGCTGACCGGGGGGCCGACGCGGTCGTCGACCTCGCAGATGAGGCGGCCATCGACGCCGGCCTGGGCGCCGCGGCACCCGGCGGCTACGACGTGATCGTCGACTTTCTGTGGGGCGCGGCCGCCCCCCATGCGATGAACCATGCCAACGTAGGCGCCCGGTACATCCAGGTCGGGAACGCCGCGGGGCCCACGTCCACGATCACCGCGAGCGCGATCCGCAACAAGCTGCTGACGATCGTGGGTCAGGGCACGGTCGGCACGCCTGCCGAGATCCGCCGTTCCGCCTACGCGCAGCTGATGCGTCACGCGACCGACGGGAAGTTCACCTTGGACGTGGAGGAAACGCGGCTGGATGACATCAGCCAGACCTGGGAGCACCTCAAGGCCGGGGCACCACGCAAACTCGTGGTCATACCCTGAGCCGGGACCGAGTGCCTCGCTACAAATGCGCGTTGCACTCGGTCCGGCCAGTAGCCGACTAGCGGTCTTTCTAGAAGGGATGGGCGGGGCGACCGTTGTGCTGGATCGTGACCCAGCGCTGCTCGGTAAACGACTCGATGCCGGCCGTGCCGCCGAACTTGCCGTAGCCGGAGTTCTTCACGCCGCCGAACGGGGCCATCGGCTCATCGCCGATGCCCTGGTCGTTGATGTGGATTATCCCTGACCGTACGCGTCAGACGACGTCCAAGGCAGCGTTGAGGTCCCGGGAGATGACCCCGCCGGTCAGCCCGTACTCGGTGTTGTTGGCCAGGTCGATGGCGGCCTCAGCCGAATCGACGGGGTAGATGACTACCGCCGGCCCGAAGATCTCGGAAGCGAAGATGTCCATGTCGGTCGTCACGTCGGTGAGCACGACCGGCCTGATGAGCGTCCCGTTCGGCCCCTCGATTGCTCCGTCGCCGGTGAGCAGGGTGGCCCCCCTTGGCGGCTGCGTCCTTGACGAGCTCCGAGACGCGCTGCGCACCGCGCGTGTTGATGAGGGGCCCGACGATCGTGGCGGGATCGGCGGGGTCGCCGACGGGCAGCGCCTTGGCCCGCTCCACATACCTCGGGATGAACCTCTCCACCAGGCTCCGGTGGATGATGATGCGGTCGGTTGACATGCAGATCTGCCCGGAGTTCATGAACGCCCCGAAGACGGCGGCGTCAACCGCGAGGTCCGGGTCGGCATCCTCCAGGATGATCAGCGGGTTCTTGCCGCCGAGCTCGAGCACCGCCGGCTTGAGATGCTGGGCGGCCTGGACCCCGATGATGCGCCCGACGTTGGTCGAGCCGGTGAAGTTCACCACCCGCACCCGCGGGTCGGCGACGAGGGCAGCGACCACATCGCCTGCATCGGCCAGGTCGTTGGTGACGACATTAAGGACCCCGGCCGGGAGCCCCGCTTCGGTCAGCACATCGGCCAGCAGCAGCCCGCACGTGATCGGAGCGTCCTCGCTCGGCTTCATCACCACCGTGTTGCCGACGGCCAGCGGAATGGCGATGGACCGGATGCCAAGGACCAGCGGCGCGTTTCCACGGTGAGATCGCCCCCCACCACGCCGAAGGGAATCCGCTGGGCCATCGAGTAGGCACCCGGGATCGAGGTCGGCAGCAGCTCGCCCACCGGGCGGGTGACCGCCGCCGCCGCCTCCCGCAGCACCTGGATGCAAAACGCCAGGTTGAACCCCGAGAACACGCGGGACGCCCCGGTCTCCCGGGCCAGGGCGGTGATCGCCTCCTCGCCGCGCTTCGCCATCACGTCGGCGGCCGTCAGGAAGATCTCGCGTCGCTCGAACGCCCCTAGGCCGGACCAGCTGGGGAACGCGGCCTCGGCCGCGTCGGCCGCCCGGGTGATGTCGGCCGGCGTGCCAGCCGCGACCCGTGCGTAGATCCCGCCGTCCCACGGGGAGATGTCGTCGGTCGGCCCGAGCAGTACCTGGCCGGACGAGATGCCAGCCGATCCGTTCCCAGGGTCGCTGTCGAGCCGGTGAAAGTCATCACCGGATGGTCACCGGATCCCGGTGATTCGCGAGTTGAACATCTGCGCGGCCCGGTCCGTCACGGCTGCGACGGTGCCGCCCGGGAACCCTGGACGGGGGCGACTGGTGACGTCTGCCCTGGCTCGAAGGCGGCGGAGAACAGGTAGCTGGTCGCCAGGCTGCGGTAGGGCCGCCATTTCTCGGCGATGGCCAGGACCTCCTGCTGGCTGGGCAGGTGGTCCAGCCGGTATGCGGCCTGGATGGCCTTGCGGAGCGCCAGGTCTCCCGGCAGGACGACGTCCTCCCGCTTGAGCGCGATGAGCAGGGCACCCTGCACGGTCCACGGACCTATTCCGGGAATGGCGGTGAGCTCGGCCATGAGCTCGTCGTCGGGAAGGGTGCCCAGCACGTCGGTGTTCAGCCGTCCGTCCGTCATCCGCTCGGCGAGGTCGCGCAGCGTGCCGGTCTTCCGCCACGAGAGCCCAGCCTCGCGGAGTTGGGCAGGATCTACGGCCAGCAGTTCGGCGGGCGAGGGGAGATGGCCGCCGAACAGGGCCTGGATGCGGGCCAGCGTCCGGCGGGTCGCCGGGACGGACAGCTGCTGGCCGGTGACCTGAAACAGCAGGGCACCGTACAGGTCCATCGGGGGCAGCTCGGCCAGCCACCCCCGTGGGTCGAAGTCCGGCCGGTCGCCGATGAGCCGCGCCAGCACCGGGTCAGCGTCGCGCAGGTAGGAGCGCGCCTGCTGCAGCCACGCACGGCCGGAATCCTCGCTCACTGGGCTCACCCCTTCCGCCAACGGACGTGGCCAACGCTAGTCGCCGTCACGGTGAGCAGCTCTCACCTGATCCTGGTGATTTGCGGTCCGGCTAGCGCGGGCGGCCGCCCGCCAGTAGCCGCAGCTCCCGGGCGCGCTGCACAGCCGAGGAGCGATCCCGGACCTGGAGCTTGGCGTAGATGCTGCGCACGTGCGTGCTGACCGTGTTCAGCGAGACGGACAGCTCACCGGCGATCTCAGGCCGAGACAAGTTCGTCGGGAGATATCGCAGCACCCTGAGCTCGCCTGGGCTGAGCTCTTGGACATCGAGCAGCGGCGGCGACTGATTTCTGGCCGACCCTGACGAGCCGCGCAGGATGTCGAGGATGTCGGTGAGCAGGGCGGCGTGCGCTGTCTCATGCCGCGGCAGGGCCTCGAGCAACTCCCGGGAGAACGTAATCGCGAACGGCAGGACGAGCCGGTCAGACTCCGCCAGGGCCAGTGCACGTTCAACAGCCTGGTTCGCCCCGCGCTGGTCACCGAGTTCACGGTGGGCGAGCCCGGCGAGCAAGTGCGCTTCGACGACCGTGACGTAACCGATGACCGGGGCCGTGCCATCGAGAACATCCTGCAGCGCGCCCAGGGCTCCGGCTGGATCGCCTTCCGCGAGGCAGATCACCGCGCTGGCATTACGGATCTCAGCGGAGCCGGCCCGCTCGTCATCGATCGCCTCGAGTGCCGCGCGGGCTTCACCCGGCCTGCCGAGCCGGGCTTGCGTGGCCAGCATCCAGCCGGTCACCTGGCTCGCCAGCGCGTGCGATCCCTTTAGCTGCGATCGCAGGTGCTCGGCCTCACTGAACTCCTCGAACGCCTCATGG
>Ga0302181_10002729_pt1 | contig 12360 bp, 9 predicted proteins | sample I_Palsa_E3_3_FD_198786 | JGI IMG/M metagenome (GOLD analysis project Ga0302181, IMG submission 198786) | Peat permafrost microbial communities from Stordalen Mire near Abisko, Sweden - I_Palsa_E3_3 | ecosystem: Environmental > Terrestrial > Soil > Palsa > Peat permafrost | place: Sweden: Abisko... | reverse complement strand
CTGGCGCCCAGCGATGGGGCGGCGGAGCGGATGACGTCCATGGGCAGTCCGAGCTGATGGGAGTCGATGAGCAGCGCCTTGTGTTTGCTGTCGCCCGTCTGCCGGCAGGCGTATGGACGAGTCGTGTCCAGCATCCCGAGCTGGCCGGGGTCGCTAATGGAGCGGACGCCGTCGACCGCGAGCAGGTCGCGACCGCGGGTCTGGACGAAGACCGCCAGCTTTTCCGGTGCGCCCATCCGGACGTGGCCGGGGCCCCGGATGATGCGCAGCCCGGTCCCGGTATTGCGCAGCAGGTGCGCTCCGGGACCGAGGCTGAACAAGTCCATCCGGTGCCGGACCGGGCCGTCGGTCTCATAGGTGACCGACTGCGGCAACTCGCTGCTTGTGAAAGCGGCATTGAGGGCTGCTACCCGGTCCCGCTCGGGAATCGTCTGGCTGTCGAGTACGAGCGCCCAAATCGGACTCCTTCCGCCGAGCCTTTTCGATGCTACGACGGATAAGCCATTTCTGGCATCGCCCCGTCTACGCGCCAGGGCGCGTGCGCATCGTGCCGGGGCGACGGCTCAGGCCAGGCTGCTCACCGCCTCGCGGATCAGGTCGGCGACTTGTTTCGGGTGCGACAGCATGGCCAGGTGAGAGGAGTCGAGCTCGACCGGCGTGATGCCCGCCCGCTGGTACCCGAACCGCTCGACGTCCGGGTTGATGGTGTGGTCATTGACCGAGACCGACGCCCAGCCCGGCTTGGTTTTCCACGCAGCGGCCGGTGCCTTCTCTCCGAACGCGACCGCGGCCAGCGGACGCTGCGAGACAGCGAGAACCCGGGCGAGATCCGGGTCGACGTCGGCCGCGAAGATCTCGCGGAACTTCCCGGGATCCACCGAGACGTCGGTGCCGGGCTGATCCGATCCCTCGATCGGATAGGTCGTGTAGACCAGCCCTGTGGCGAGCAGCGAGTCGGGGAATCCGCCCTGCAGCTCGGCCAGGCTCTCGCCCTCCTCCAGCGCGTAGGCCGACACGAACACCAGGGCCTTCACGTTGTCTTCCATCCCGGCCACGGTGATCACGGCGCCGCCGTAGGAATGACCGACCAGGACGACAGGACCTTTAATCTGCCGAACGACACTGGCGATATAGGCCGCGTCACCCAGCAAGCTGCGGTTGGGCACGGCCGGCACGAGGACCTGCAGTCCGTCATCGAGCAGTTCCCGGACGACCGGGGTGAACGAGGATCCGTCGGCGAACGCTCCGTGCACCAGCACGACCGTCGGTGCATTGTCCGTCATCGTGACTCTCCTGCCCCGTGCAGCGCAGTACGCAGGAACTCCCCGCCCATGGCGGTAGCCGCCTTGGCGGCGTGGGTGTCCCGCAGCGCGTTGAGCATGACGAAGTCGTGGATGGTGCCCTGGAACCGGACCGCGGTGACCGGGACGCCAGCGGCCCGCAGCTTGGCTGCGTAGGCCTCTCCCTCGTCCCGCAGGACGTCCGCCTCACCGACCATCACCAGCGTCGGCGGCAGCCCGACCAGTTCGTCCAGGCTGGCGCGCAGCGGGGAAGCCGTGATCTCCGCCCGCTGGGCGGGATCGCCGGTGTACTGGTCCCAGTACCACTGCATGGCCGGTCGACTCAGCCAGTAGCCCTCGGCGAACTGGTGGTAGGAGCCGGTCTCGAAATCCGCGTTGGTGACCGGGTAGTACAGCACCTGGGCGGCGATGCGCGGTCCGCTACGCTGCTTGGCCATGATGGTGATGGCGGTGGTCATGTTGCCGCCGACCGAGTCGCCGGACACCGCGATCCGGCTGCCGTCCAGGTCGTGCTCCGCGCCGTGTTCGGCGATCCATTCCAGCACCGCGTAGATCTCTTCGATGGCGGTGGGGTATTTCGCCTCGGGGGAGAGCGAGTAGTTGGTGAACACCGTGGCGGCGTGCGCCCGGGTCGTCAGCTCGCGGACCAGGCGGCCGTGGGTGTGGGCGTCGCCGAACACCCAGCCCGCGCCATGCGTGAACAGGAGCACCGGCAGCGGGCCGGTCAGGCCGGCCGGCCGGAAGATCGTGACCGACACCTCACCCGAGGGTCCGCCGGCGATCGTGAGCTCGGTGACGTCAGCGGCGGCGAAAAGGGCCTCCTCCCACTCCGCCTCCCCGGCTCCACCCCCCCTCCCGCCCCCGCCCCTCCTGCCCCTGCCCCTGCCCCTGCCCCTGCCGAGACCGATATCGCCGAGGAACGGCGCCTCTTCTTCGTCGGCCTAACCAGAGCCCGCGCCAAACTCATCCTCACCTGCGCCACCCGTCGCACGAGGTACGGCTCCGACCGTCCGGCCGGCCGATCGCCCTTCCTCACCGCGATCGATCCGGCCCTCCTCGGCCCGCCCGCGCCTCAACGCTCCCGCAAGCCTGCGGACCGACAGCTTCGCCTGCTCTAACCTCTTCCTCAGCCTCCGGTTGTGCTCAGCACCGCTGGCGCCGTCACGGCGTTTGACGGGTAGTAGTAGCCGGAGAACCAGATGTCGCCAGGCGATAGAACGGCGTGCCCCGTCAGCGCGTTCACGCCAGCCGGTTCCGACGTGGAAGTCCAGCTGGTCCCGTTGTAGTGGCTCAGCGAGACGACGCCGGCGACCCACACGTCAGTCGCCGACAGTGCGGCAATCGCGGTGTTGCCCTCCGCGAGCTGGGTCGCCACGGTCCAGGCCGTACCGTTCCAGTTCAGCACGGAGCCGTCGGCCGCGATGGCCCATGCGTCCGTGGGCGAGACGGCGTCGACGTCCAGCAGCCCGCTGTTATCCGGTGCCGGCACCTGCGTCCACGACGACCCGTTGTAATGCATGATCACGGACGTGAACTGACGGTTATGGTAGCCGGGCGTCACCGTCTCGCCGACTACCCAGATGTCGCTGGCCGACGTGCCGGAGATCGCATTGACGGATAGATCGTTGGTGGTGGACACCGGCGTGGCGACCTGGCTCCAGGTGCTGCCGTTCCAGTTCAGCGCCGTGGCGACCGTCGCGCCGGTGGCGGAGCTACCCACTCCGACCGCCCAGGCATCGGTGGGCGAGAACGCCTGGATGTGCTCCATCTCGTTATAGATCACGCTGCTCGGCACGGTCAGCTGCGACCACGCCGTGCCGTTCCAGCGATACGCGAGCGCCTCGGTGACCCAGCCAGAGGAGGTGGGGATGGTTCCTTCGCCGATGGTGATCACGTCGCTGGCCGAGTCTGCGCTCACTCCGGTGAACGCGCAATCGGCCTCGAACACGCTGCACGGCCCTGAGGGCAGCGCGCTCTGCGACCATTTGCTGCCGTTCCAGTGGTTGATTTGCGGGGTTCCTGAGTCCTGGCCGACCGTCCATACATTGGTCGCGGATATTGCCGTGATGGCATTGAGCGGTGCGTAGGGGACATTGTCGACGGCGGTGTATGGCGGGTGGGCGACGCTCCAGGTGGTGGAGGCGCTTGCCATGCTGGGGACGGCGGCTAGTGCGAGGGCGGCGGCTGCCACGACCGCGTTTCTGACGGTGACGCTGGGTCTCATGGGAACTCCTTATACATTTGCGTCGACCGGATTAGCGGGACCTACACAAATAGCCACGTAAACCAGCATTGCCACGTTCAGCTCAGCCACAGAAAGTTTTCGACCCGTTGAACCCAAGCCGCAAGAGAGCCGTTAACGGGCACTGCTTCGTCGCCCTCGCGCACGGCCAGTGGCGTCGCGCATGGCTCCGCCCGCGCATGGTTGCGGCACCCTCCCGGTATTCAACCTCGGTCAGCGGGTGCCGAGGGCGCGGGCCAGCTGGCCTCGTGCGGTGATGTCCAGCTTGCTGGTTCCCGGGTGGTCGACGGAGAGGCGGCCGGAGCCGGCGATGCGGGCGCTGAATCACTGGACGGGGAGGTCGCCGGCGGCTGGGTTCCGGCGCGGGATTCGCTCGCGGCCGGAGTCGGGGTGTTGGCCGGCTGGCTGGGCCCCGCGGTACCGCAAGCCGCCACCAGCGACGTGGCCGCCAGCGACGTGGCCACCACCGCGCCCGCGAGCCACCCGACTCGCGGCGGGCGGGCGGGCAAGCATCTTGACATGGCGTGTTCCTTTCGTCGGCAAAGCTGATGGCAGCAGTCTTTGCCGGCGGCGGAAAGGTTCGAATCCGTGAACTCCCTAGTCATCCCGGCGCGGCGGCCGGAAGGCGATAAACCCGCTACCCCCGCAGCAGCAGCGCCAGGTTGATGGCGTCGGCCATGGCCTGGTAACCCGCGTCACTAGGGTGCAGGTGATCGCCGGAGTCATACAAAGGGTTCAGCCGCAGCGGGTCGGCCGAATCGCGCATCACCTTGTCGAAGTCGATCACGCCGTCGAAGGCGCCGCTGGTCCGGATCCAGTGGTTCACCGCCTCGCGGGTGGCTTCGCCCGCCGCGCTGTAGTACCCCGCTCCCTGGAACGGCAACAAGGTCGCCCCGAAAATCCGAAGCCCCCGGGCATGCGCCGCCGCGATCAGCTGCTGGTACCCAGCGATGATCTGAGCCGCGCTGATCGCGGTGCCCGGTTGCGGAAGCCCCCCGAGGCGCGGCGGACCCGCGCTGAACCCGATGTCGTTGATCCCCTCGAGCACGATGACGTCCCGGACCCCGGGCTGGTCCAGGACGTCCCGCTCGAACCGAGCCTCGGCGCTGACGCCATAGAACGGCGAGTCGGTCAGCACCCGGTTCCCGCCGATGCCCTCGTCGGCTACCGCCAGCGTGGGACCGCTCACCGCGAGCTCCTGCAGCGGCCACACCCGCATGCGGATCGGGTCACCGCCCACGCTGGTGAAGATGACGTCGCGGACCGTCTGGTTGTCGAAGCACGGACACGCGGGGGCAGTGGAACTGCCCCCGCGTGTCGCCCCCGCATATCGCGGTACCGGCCTTCGGCGATGATGTCGGCTTCGCCTTCCGGATTAGCTGGCTGCGGCTGCGTGCCGCAGGGCCCGGCGCGGGTTGAGCCGGATGAGCTGCACGATCGCGGCGACGGAGAGCGCGAAGCCGATTCCGCCCGCAACCTTCAGAAACGTGTTAGGGGCGGCCAGCACGCCCAGGCCCGAGCTGACGGCGTCGACGATCCGGCAGGTCATCGCTGCGACGAAGCCCCACCGACGGCCCTGGGCCACGCCGAAGGCGCTGGCCAGGGTCGCGACGCCGATGATGGCGCCGACGACGATCGCGGGTACCGGCGGTGTGCCGGCGTTGTGGTGGTTCGCTTCGATCATGAACGGGACCATGGCCAGGTCACCGATTCCGAGGATCGCGAGCAGGACGGTCAGTGACTTGAGTCCGGATTTCATGGTGTGCTCCTCTGTGTGTGAGTTGATGGTCTTAGCCTGCGGCGCGGGCCGGCCCTGACCGGGGCCCGGCTCGCGGGTGAGTGCGACCGCCGCCGCGGCGAAGGCCACTGCCGTCAGGCCCCAGGCGCAGCCGTCAAGCGCCTGTACCGGCACGATGACGGCGAATACGAAATGCAGGATCTGCGAGCCGCCGAGCAGCAGCGCGGCCCAGCCGGGAACGACGCGGCCGCGCCAGAGCGCTATGGCGAGCAGGACCAGGCTGAGGATGTGCCCGAGCACGAAGATGCCGGTGCCGAGGCCGACCGGGGGGATGTTGGCCACGCTGGTGATCAGGGCGCCGGCGGTGCTTGAGTGCATCCCGACGCGGGCCGCGCCGAGGGCGATGGTGTCCGAGCCGGCCACGCTGGACCAGAACAGGCAGGCGAATGCGGCATACGCGAGCACCAGCCCGATGGTCCCGAGGCGGGGAGCGTGTCGGCGGGCTAGCAGGCCGAGCGCGATCACGCCGGGGATCAGGGTGAGCAGCGCGACGAAGGTCATCCAGATGACGATCGTCTCGGTGCCCTGGTGCGCGGCCACCTTCGCCGCCATGACGGCGTTCGAGTCGCCCGTGGTGTAGGGCAGGATGCCGCGGACGACTGCGATCGCGAGCGGGCCGATCGGCATCAGGATCGCGAGTGCCTTGCGGTCGAGCCCGGTTCGCGGGCGAGATGTGGCGCGCGCGGCCTGCGGGGCTGTGGTGGCGGCCATCGACTTCTCCTTCTGGTCGGAAACCTGATGCCGCTGATCGTCAGCCCGGCGCCAGCCCGCCAGCCAGGGCACGCGCCCCCTGGCCGACCGGGATATCCGCCCGGCCTTTCTGGGTGCGCGCACCCAGGACAACAGGGGCCGGCGGGGTCATCATGGGGACATGGCAGATGTGCCGCGCTCTCCTGGCCGGGTGACCAGAGCCCTGGCGGCCGGCCTGTTCGGGCTCACGATGGGCGAGTTGGTCGCCGCGATCATCTGCGCGGTCGGGGGCGGGATGTCCGGTGCCGACGCGGTGGGCAGCTTCATGGTGACCAACGGCACCATGGGTCTGGCGTTCGGGCTGTGCGGATTGCTGCTGGCATGGCACCGGCCGCGCAGCCCCATCGGGTGGCTGTTCCTGGCCGCCGGTGTCGCGGAAGCGACGTCCGCCCTCGCGGTCGTGCTGGTCGGGCTGGGCGGCGCCGAGGGCTGGAACACCCTGCCGCTCCGGTTGGCGGCCTCGCTGTTCATGCTTTCCTGGCCGTGGGCCATAGGGCTGTGCCTGCCCCTGGTCCTGCTGCTGTTCCCGGACGGCCGCCCGGCCGGCCCGCGCTGGCGCTGGCTGGTCTGGGCCGCCGCGGTCGAGGGCGTGCTATTCGTGCTGAGCTTCGCGGCTCCCGGCCGGCAGACATTCGGGAGCCGCACGGTATCTCCGTACCTGACTGTCCCGTTCTACAACCAGCTCGCGCCGCTGTGGGCTGTCACCGAGGTCGCCTGGTCGGTGCTCATCGCGGCGTCCATCGCCTCGCTGGTGGTCAGGTACCGGCGCGGCGGCGACCTGCAGCGCAGGCAGCTGCTCTGGCTGGTGCTGGCCGTGATGATCGTGCTGCCTGTAGCGGGCGTGTCCTGGGGGATCTTCGATGCCGGGCCGGTCCTGGGCCTGCTGGTGATCCCGCTGATCCCGGCGGCGATCACCATCGCCGTCCTGCGGTACCAGCTGCTGGATATCCGGCTGGTCGTCTCCCGGGCGCTGGTGTACGGCCTCCTGACGGCGGGCGCGGCTGGGGCCTACGTCGGCTTGGTCGTGCTTCTGGACGCGCTGGTGCGCAGCCGGGTGAACCTGGACGCCGCGCTGGCGGCCAGCATCGTGATCGCGATCGGCTTCAACCCGGTCCGGGTCCGGCTGCAGCGGGTGATCGATCGTGCCCTTTACGGCGACCGCCGGGACCCGGTTCGGGCCGCGTCCCTGGTCGGCGAGCGGCTCGCCGGGACCGGCACCGCTGGGCTGGCCGGGGTGCTTGAGGCCCTCTGCGATTCGCTGCGGCTGCCGTTCGCCGCGCTGCGGTACGGGTCCGCGGAAGCCGCCGCGCACGGGACGGCGCCCGAACTACTGCACAGCATCGGCCTCAGCTACGACGGCGCGCGGCTCGGCGAGCTGATCGTGGGGATCCGGTCCGGGCAGCGGCGACTCGGCTCGCAGGACGTCGCGGTACTGGAGCTGCTGGCTGGCCCGCTCGCGGTCGCGCTGCACGCGACGGCCTTGTCCGCGGCGCTGCAGGAGTCACGAGTCAGGATTATCGCCACCCGGGAGGAGGAGCGCCGCAGGCTGCGGCGTGACCTGCACGACGGGCTGGGCCCGGTGCTGACCGGGATCGCGTTCAAGGCCGACGCGGCTCGCAATACCCTGGCCGACGGCTCGGCCCGGGCGGGCGAACTGCTGGACGGGCTGCGCGCGGACACCACCGCGGCGATCGCCGACATCCGCAGGCTGGTCTACGGCCTGCGGCCGCCGGCTCTGGATGACCTCGGCCTGATCGGGTCGCTACGCCAGCAGTCCGCCCGGCTGGCCCAGCGCCCGGACGGCGGCAGCGTCGCCGTCCGGCTGACCGCGCCTGACGACCTGCCGCCGCTGCCGGCGGCGGTAGAGGTCGCGGCCTACCGCATCATCACCGAGGCGATGACGAACGCGGCCCGGCACGCCGGCGCGACCAGGATCGAGGTCCGGCTGGCGCTGGCCGACGGCGACGGCCTGCGTATCGAGGTCAGCGACGACGGCACCGGGCCCAGGTCGGGCTGGCAGCCAGGCTTCGGGCTCATCTCAATGCGCGAGCGCGCCGCGGAACTGGGCGGGACCTGCCAGGCCGGACCCGATCCGGCGGGCGGCGGGCTGGTGGTCGCCGCGCTGCCACTGGGCGAGGCCCGGGCCGAGCTGAGGCCGCTATGACCGGCGGCGACCTCCGGGTGGTGATCGCCGACGATCATCCGGTGGTGCGGGACGGCCTGTCGGCGCTGCTCGTCTCGGTGCCGTCGGTCGTCGTGGCCGGAGTGGCCGGAACCGGCCGGGAGGCGGTGCACGCCGCCGTGACCCTGCGGCCCGATGTGCTGGTGATGGATATCCAGATGCCGGAGCTGAACGGGGTAGCAGCCGCAGCCGAGATCGCGCGCGTGGCTCCGGGCGTCGCGGTGCTGATGCTCACCATGTTCGATGATGACGACTCGGTATTCGCGGCCATGCGCGCAGGCGCGCGCGGATACGTGCTCAAGGGCGCCCAGCAGGATGAGATCGTGCGCGCGATCCATTCCGTCGCCGCGGGTGAGGCCATCTTCGGGCCGGGCATCGCCCGGCGCGTGCTCGGTCTTGTCTCAGCGCCGCCACCAGCGGGCGTTCCGTTCGAGGCCCTGACCAGCCGGGAACGCGAGGTGCTCGACTTGATTGCGGCAGGAGTGCGCAACGCCGAGATCGCCCGGCAGATGTCGGTCGCGCCGAAGACCGTCGCCAACCACATATCCGCGATCTTCAACAAGCTACAGGTCGCCGACCGGAGCCAGGCGATCGTCCTGGCCAGGGACGCCGGTCTTGGCCGCGCCGGCCCCGTTGGCTGAACCCGGCCGACGCTAACCGGGCCGGGCCGCTCCAGCAGCTTGATCGCCTGTTGCACAATTTACTTGCGTAATTAACCACGGAACGGCGCTTTCATCCTGCGTCCGGATCGGCTAAAGCTTGCTGCGGGCGGCGAGCTGGTAGAGCTCGGGCAGCCTGGGCTCGGCCGCGCGGGCGGCGAGGCGCACGCCGATCCAGGCCAGCACGAGGCCATATCCGGCGGCGCACACCACGAGCACCGGCATCCGGACCGCCGCCGGATCCGCGCGGGTGAACACGACGCCGAGCACGACCGGGATGACCGCCACCGCCACGCCCAAGAGGCTGCCGAGGGAGCCCCCGAGCCTGTTACCCGTGAATCCGTCGGCGGGCCTGGGCACGGGACTGCCGGCCCGTTTCTCCATCGGGTAGGGCAGGGTGACGGTGAAGACGTCGCCCAGCCCCAGGCCCGCGCCGATCCCGGCGAGAGCCACCGCCAGGCCGAGGAATCCGTCCACCGGATGCTTGGCCACGGCCGCGAGGCCGAACGAGATCACCGTGAGCAGCGGCACCGCGATCATGCCGAGCGCGATGTTCTGGCCGGAGAAATAGGCGCGCAGGGCACGGCGTCCGGTCAGTGTCATCGCCTCGATGCCGAAGCCCGGTCCGCTCAGCCCGATCGAGTTGGAGTGCAGGAGGCCCATAAGAGCGGACCCGACGACTGCGCTGGTGACCAAGCCGCCGAGATATCCCGAGGTCAAGATGGTGCGGATGGACACGGCGATCATGACGATCACGGTGATGCCCCAGTAGATAAGCGAGCTGGGTTCGCGGCGCTGGTAGATCCAGAACCGGGCCGTCACCGTGCCGCGCAGCCCGTACCGGCCGAACGGCAGCGCCACCCCGCGCACCGCCGATGACTGCGTACTGGTATCGGCCGTCACCAGGCCGCGGCCGAGCGATCTGATCCACAGTCCGCCGAGTATGACCACGACGGCGGCGAGCAGCGCCAGCCGCAGCAGGGCGGTGCCGGGATGCCCGGTTGAGGCGTCCCGGATCGCGTGCGCGGCCAGGCCCGGTGGGATCCAGCGCATCCACACGTCGACGCCAGCGAAACTGGCCGGGGTCAGCTTGCCCTCGGCGGTCAGCTTCGGCACCAGCTGGGTGAAAAGCTCGTACAGGGCGAAGATCGGGATGACCAGCAGGGCGGCGAAGTCCTTGCCGCGCCGTGAGCGCAGCAGCCCGGCCATGCTCGCGGTCACGAACCGGGCCAGCGTGATGCTGAACAGCACCTCTAGTACCACCGCGAGCAAGGCGATGAGCAAGCCGAGTCCGCCGCGAGCCAGCCCGACCGTCACCCCGAGCAGGCCGAGCAGGTTGGCCAGCGGCCAGGCTCCGGTGGCCGAGGCGGCCAGCAGCCCCACCGCGAGCGGGCGCGTGCGCAACGGATAGAGGGCCAGCGTGGCGGGGTCCAGGGTGCCGTCGAGGCCGAAAGCCAGCAGCGGCAGGATCAGCCAGCCGAACGCGAGCAAGGTGAAGACGACCGTGGTCAGGTCCACCGATGCGCTGTTGCCCCGCAGCGCGGCCAGCCCGGCGAAGGTACCGGCCGCGACCAGGACCGCGGCGGCGAGGCTGACGATGAAGCCGGCCTTGGCCTGGCCGGACGAGCGCAGCGCGTTGCGCAGCAGGCGCAGTTTCAGCTGGACGAGGAGCCGAGCCACGACAGTCCCTCCCCGCCGTCCGCCCGCGAACCGACCAGGTCGATGAACGCCTGCTGGAGGGTCTTGCCGCCGCGCACCTGCGCGGTGGTGCCGGTGGCCACGATCCGGCCCTTGGCGATGACGGAGACGTGGTCGCAGACCTGTTCGACCATCTCCATCACGTGGCTGGAGAACAACACGGTCGAGCCGGAGCCGACGTAGCGGGTCAGCAGCCGCCGGATCACGTCGGCGGAGACCGGATCGACGCCTTCGAGCGGTTCGTCCAGGAACAGCGCCGATGGGTTGTGGATCAGGGCGCAGCCGAGCGAGGCCTTCTTGCGCATGCCGGTGGAGTAGTCGGCGACCAGGCGCTTGGCGTCCGCGGTCAGGTCCAGCACCTCGAGCAGCTGCGCGCCCCGGGAGCGCGCCTCACCGGCGGACAATCCGCGCAGCCGCCCGGCGTATTCCAGCAGTTCCTCACCGCTGAGCCGCTCGAACAGCCGGGCCTCGGCCGGAACCACCCCGATGATCGCCTTGGCGGCGGGCGGGTCGGCCCACACCGCCAGCCCGTTGATCACCACCTGGCCGCCGTCGGGCCGCAGCAGTCCGGTCATCATCGACAGCGACGTGGTCTTCCCCGCCCCGTTCGGCCCGACCAGCCCGGCGAAAGAACCCGCCGCGATCTCCAGGTCGATCCCGGCCACTGCTTCCTTCGCACCGAAACTCTTGCGCAGCCCGTGCACCGCAATGGCTGGCTCGCCCACGTCCGCCTCCTCGCCCCCCAAGTCTGCTACCCGCCCAGCGCCCGCAGCTCCCCGGTCAGGATGACACCGTCTTCCGCCCGCACCACCACGAACCCGACGAACCCGGCCGCCTCCAGCCGCTTGAGCTGGGCCCCGAATTTCCCGCTGCGCCGGACCACCTCGACCACCCGGGCCGGCCCGGCCGCCCTCCGCATCTCCCGCGCCACCGCGAGCGCATCCGCCACCGGCACCTCGCCCTCGACCAGCACAGCGACCGCGTCCCGTGACAGCTGCCGCGACAGCAGGTCCACGATCCGCTCGAAACCGATGGAGAAGCCGCAGGCCGGCACGTCGTGCCCGAGCGACCGGCCGATCAGCTTGTCGTACCGACCGCCGCCGGCCACCGACCCGCTCATGTCCGGGTGGGTGATCTCGAAGACCTGCCCGGTGTAGTATCCCATCCCGCGCACCAGCGTCGGATCGAACTGCCAGCTCAACGGCCGCTCAGCCGCCAGGCGGTCGAGCGCGGAAGCAGTCGAGGACAAGTCCTCGGCGACCTGGAGAGGCAGCTCAGGCAGACTTTCCGCCAGCACCCCCGCCAGCTTGCCCGTCGGCACGTCCACCAGCCCCTGGATCTTCTCCACCACGGCCGACACCGCAGCAGCCGAGAACCCGAGCTCGGCCAGCTCGGCCCGCACCCCGTCCCACCCGATCCGGTCCAGCTTGTCCAGCGTGATGAAGAACGCGTCCCGTGACGGCTCTGGCACCCCCGCGTCCGCCGCCAGCGCGGCCAGGAACCGCCGGTCCGACACCCGGATCGTGGTGCCCTCGAGCCCGATAGCCGCCAGCGCCTCGCTGGTCGCCTCGATCAGCTCCGCCTCGGCCAGCACAGAAGGCTCGCCGATGATGTCGATGTCGCACTGGTAGAACTGCCGGTACCGGCCCCGTTGCGGCCGGTCCGCCCGCCACACCGGCCCCACCTGCAGCGACCGGAACGGCACCGGCAGCACCGCGTGATTGTTCCCA
>Ga0302181_10002728_pt1 | contig 12360 bp, 9 predicted proteins | sample I_Palsa_E3_3_FD_198786 | JGI IMG/M metagenome (GOLD analysis project Ga0302181, IMG submission 198786) | Peat permafrost microbial communities from Stordalen Mire near Abisko, Sweden - I_Palsa_E3_3 | ecosystem: Environmental > Terrestrial > Soil > Palsa > Peat permafrost | place: Sweden: Abisko... | reverse complement strand
CCGGAGGAGTGCATCGACTGCGACGCCTGCGTCGAAGCGTGTCCGGTCGACGCGATCTTCGCCGAGGATCAGCTGCCCGAGGAGTGGCAGCACTACACGAAGATCAACGCCGACCACTACCAAAGCTAGCCACGGCGACGATCCGGACCGTCGCGGGCCGGCGGCTCGCGACACCAGAGCCCCGATCCGCAGCGTCCGGTCAGCGGCTGGTCCGCTAAGCGCTGAGATCCGGCGCGGGTTCGTTGGCCGCCTGGCGGGCGGCTCGTTTGTGTTCGCGCCGCTCCGAGATGGACGCGAGCAGGACGCTGGCTTCGAACAGCACGTATAGGGGGAGGACCTCGAGCAGCATGGTGATCGCGTCTCCGGGGAGGATCGCGGCGACGAGTCCGCAGGCCAGGATGGCGTAGCGGCGGTGCTTGCGGAGCTGCCGGGGCGTGATGATCCCGGCGCGGGTGACGGCGATGATCGCGACGGGGATCTCGAACAGCAGCCCCATCGCGAGCAGGGTCATGGCGGCGAACTTGTAGTACTGACTGGCTTGGACGAGAACGTTGAACTGGCCGCTGTTGAAGTTTTGGAAGAAGTGCAGGGCGGCGGGGAGCACGACGAGATAGCCGAACGCGACGCCGCTGATGAACAGGACTGGGATCGCGCCGATGACCGGGATCATGCGGCGGCGCTGCTGGGGTTCAAACGCGGGCATCAGGAACCCATAGGCCTGGAGCAGCAGAACCGGCAGGGACAGGATCAGCGCGAAGATGAGGGTGACGCCGACGGTGGTGTTGAACGGTTCACCGACTCCGAGGGTGACGGGCAGGTTGCCCTGCGGCGCGGCGGAGAGCCGGGTGATGTCGCGCTCCAGGCTGGCTTTGACCTTGGCCAGTGAGGCCTGCACGGCGGGAGGTTGATGCTCGCTGGCCAACAGGCCCGTGACGGTGCTCAGCTGGGTGGCGACGTCCCGCGCGCCCTGCTGCACGGTGAAGGTCGCGCCCAGCGGACCGTGTCCGTCACGGACCTGCTGCTGGGTCTGGTTCGCTAACGGCTGGTTGATGATGTGCAGAAGCTGATGGTTCTGCCAGAAGCAGATCCCAAACGCGACCCCGACCGTGACCAACGACACGATCAGGCGCGTCCGCAGCTCATCGAGATGATCCACGGCACTGACACGCTGGCCATGCTCGAGGGGGCGAACCCGCGCGGAGCGCAACACGCTTGAGATCTGCGACATGAGGAGCCTCTCAGAATCCGGGTTAGGACTGACCTAGACGCGCCAGACCGGGGCACGCTGGGCAGGCGGCTCTGCCGTGACGACCGGCTCAGCCGTGACGACCGGCGTGAGGGCACTCGCGGCATTGAGCTCGTGAAACGGCACGGGAGTCGGCTCGACGCTGACGGGCGCCGCAACGGGCTGCGTGACCGTCATCGGCATTGCACCCGGAGTAGCGGCCAATTGTGCGGTGGGGTCATGCTCGCCGCTGATCGACTCCTTGAAACCCCGCAGGCCTGTGCCTAACGAGCGGCCCATCTCCGGCAGCCGCTTGGCACCGAACACCAGCAACAGCAGGACCAGTATGAAAGCGATGTGAATAGGATTGTCGAATCCCAGCATGTGTAAAGCTCCGATCGAATTGGTTTGACGTCCGCTCACTCCTCTTACGCACTGGCGCCCCAATCGGATCACCACCACGAACGAGGCGTTCGTGTCACATCAGGCCGGCTGGCTGCACCGCGGAGTGAGATATCCCTGAGGGTGCTCGACTGAACTGCGACGACCGCCCCGAGGCTCGGCGAAAGCCTCGAGGCGGTCGACTACATGACGTCTGACTGAACTCAAATCAGCCTCGCGTTTGGTGTTGGCGCGACCCGCTGAGTCGGAAGGAGTTCGCGGGCCGCGCCAGGGTTGGGAACTGGTTAGGACTTGATCAGCGGTCCTGCCGCTGCGAGCACCTTGGCCTTGGTCAGCGGGATGTCGAACCCGCCGTCGGGTGTCACCTTCTGGCCGGTCAGCAACGCGATCGAGGCCGCATGGCGCGCTTCGATTTGCACGATCGACCCCGCCGCGGCGAGATACGCCGGGTTCTTCAGTGACGGGCCGGCACCGTTGTACGCGCCGACGCCGGTGTTCTCCAGCACGTAGGCGAGCTTGAGGAAGCTCTTCTGGTTGGTGACCGGGAACACGAACGTCGGTAGCTTGACCGGCGTGCCACCCGCGGCCTTGATCGCGCTGGTCAGGGCGGCGACGTGCTGCGCCTCCTGCCCGGCGATCATCGCCGCCAGCTGCTTCGCCGCGCCGGTTAGCCCGACCGTCTTGGCCTTGTTGGTGTAGAAGTCGGTCTCCAGATATTCGAGCGTCAGCGCGAAGTTCAGGATGTCGATATCGCTACTGGCAGTCGCCGCGAACGCCCGGGTGAGGAGCGGACCGACGGCGCCCGCGCCCATGACGGCGCCGGCCGCGAGCGCGCCGCGCACCATGAAGCTCGCGCGGGTGTGGCCGTGAACCTCCACGGCGGCCAGTTCGGGGCTGGCTTGATCAGAATGTCTCATGATGAGTGGTTTCCTTGGTTTGGAGTCGGATCGGGGTCAGGCGATGAACGGCTTGACGACGGCCAACACCTGGGCCATGCTCATCGGCTTGGCGAACGCGCCATCGGGCGTGGGGGACAGTTTCAGCAGCGTGTTGAACGTCGCTGCGTGCCGCGCCTCGATCGTGTGGATCGCCAGGGCGGCCGCGAGGATCTCCTTGCTCTTGATCTTCGGCGCCTGGCCGAGATACGCCGAGGCGCCGAGATTCTCGACCGCGCCGGCGAGCTTGGTCACCGCAGCGGCACTGGTCAGCGGGAACTTCCCGACTGGCACCGCCGCGGGGGTACCGAGGCTCTTGGCGACGCCCTTGAGCGCCATCACATGCTCGTTCTCCTCCTCACCGAAGGACTTCAACAGCGACAGCGTCGCGCCGTGGAACAGGCCGCTGCGCACGACCTTGGCGTAGAACTGCGACTCCAAATACTCAAGCGTCAACGCATAGTTGACGATCGCCAGGTCCCCACTCGAGTCGCTCGCCGGCGTCCCGGTCACCACAGCGGCCGAGGATGTCGCGCTCGCCGAACTCGACGAGCTTGACGAGCCGCCACACGCAGCGATAAACGCGGCCAGCGAGGTTGCAGCCGCGCCGGCACCCATCGTCTTACCCGCCATCTTGAGGAACTTCTTGCGCCCCACGTCATCACGTGCGAGCTCCTGGACCACGCCTTCGACCGGTCGGCCGTCCGTGGTCGTCGTGGACTCGGTCATCGGGTCTCCTTCGATTCAGCCCAGAACCATGCGTCTGGGTATGACATCTATACGGTCGGCACCGCGCCGTGGATCACCGCACCCTCCGCGACCGAGATCATCACCCGACTCCCCAGGCAGACTCGCCGCGACAGTTAGTGGCTTTCACCGACAATGACGAGCGATGTAAACGCGTCGGCGCGGCAGAGCGACCGGGTGTCACTGATCGTCGTACGATGAAGCCCAATGCCAGGACGGCTTCACCGGGCTGAGAGCCTGCGGCGTGCCGTTGCCAGCGATGCCCCTCAACTCGTGACGTTGGTGCGATCGGCCTACCGAGGCAGCGTCAGTCGTCAGGGCTGGACCAGTGAGGCTGACCTGGTCGGTGGGGACCGGATCGACGAAGGCCAGGTCCTTGACCTGATCGAGCGTGCGGGATCGGCACTACTTGTCCTTGATGACGGTGACGGCGTAATTGCCTGTTGCCACCTGGAGGATCGTCGTGACGGTGTGGCGTGGTTCGGAACCTTTGCCGTCGAGCCCAAGCAGCAGGGCCGCGGTGTCGGTCGGCGCCTGCTGGCCGAGGCCGAGGAGCGGGCCGCGGACGCGTTCGGGGCCTTGGCGATGGAGATGACGGTGCTGGCCCAGCAGGAAGCCCTGATCGGTTGGTATGAGCGGCTCGGTTTCAAGCGGACGGGCGAGACCAGGCGTTTTCCCGCTGACCCCCGACACGCCATCCCGCGACGTGACGACCTCCACTTCGTGGTCCTCCGTAAGCACCTCAACCACGAGCGGCCGGCCCGATAGCGGAATCCGTGGCGCGCGGTAAGATCGTTCCCCTTTCGGCTCAGCGGCGGGTGCGGGTCGCGCGAATGGACGCTGTGGTCGAGCGCTAGGCTTCCCCGGGTGCGACGTCACGCCGCGCGCATCGTGGTCCTGCTGGCGGGGATCGTCGGGCTGCTGCTGGTTGGCACCGGCATCGTCTACCTCACGGTGGCGTGCGAGAACTTGCCGGGAATCCTGGGGCCCACCCCCGGTGACACGTCTCCACGCATCGGGCTTGGAGTGGCCGGAGTCGTGCTGGGCGTCGCGGTCTTGGCCGCCGTGTTCATTGCCGCGCGGCGTCGGCCGCCGAACACTCCGCTCCAGGCCTGAGTTGCGTCATTTTGTGAGTCTCGGGCTCGCGCGCGGCGTGCCTCGTTGCCCGTCAGTCGTCGCGTCAATCTCACAAACCCGGCGCCGTCGGCGTTCTCTGCCTATGAACTCACTTCGTCACCACTCTCTCCCCAGTCCGCTCGGCCCGCTGTTGCTCGTGGCTGACGCGACCGATCAGCTCCGCGGCGTCTACCTCCCCGACCATCAGGGCGGGCCGGCCGCCTTGCCGGGCCGGCCCGACGCGGGCGGCGTCATCGCTCGTTCCGCCGCGCAGCTCGAGGAGTACTTCGCCGGCGAGCGCACGGCGTTTGACCTGCCGCTCGCGACCGCCGGCAGCCCGCTACAGGAGCGGGTCTGGGCGGCGCTACGGACCGTGCCCTACGGCACGACCACCACCTACGGCCGGATCGCCACCGACCTGGGGATGCGCTCCGGCGCAGCGCGGGCGGTCGGCGCCGCTACCGGCCGCAACCCGCTGTCGATCATCGTGCCCTGCCACCGGGTGGTCGGGGCGTCAGGCTCGCTGACCGGATACGCGGGCGGCCTCGAGGCCAAGCGCCGACTGCTGACCCACGAGGCCTGGGTCGCGGGAGGCGCGCTCGATCTCGACGACGACGCCTGCTGGGCGATGGTCACGCGCCGCGATCCCGCCGCCGACGGGCGCTTCCTCGTCGGCGTGCGCACAACCGGCGTCTACTGCCGTCCGACATGCGCGGGGCGTCCGCTGCGCCAGAACGTCGTCTACCTGCGTGACATCGACGCCGCCCGCCGACACGGCCTGCGCCCGTGCCTGCGCTGCGCGCCCGACGAACACCCCCAGCCTACCTCGCCTCCTCGAGTCGTTCCCGGGCGATCGTCTCGGCCGCCGCGGAGACGCTGGGATGCGCGCGCATCGCGGTGAGAAACGCATCGCGGCCGATGGTGAGCAAGGTCGTCCGGCTCGTGGCGGCGACCGTGGCGGTGCGGGTGACGGCGTAGAGCAGCGCGATCTCCCCAAAGCCCTCCCCGCTGTCCAGCCGCCTGATCTCGCGCTCGTCCTGAGTCACGAGCACCGAGCCGTGCGTGATCGCGTAGTAACTGTCCCCGACGTCGCCCTCGCTGACGATCGCCGCGCCCGGGCGGACGTCTTCGTAATGCGCCTCGCGCGCGAGCGTCTCGAGCGAAGCGCCGGGCAGGGCAGAGAAGATGTCCATATTGCGCAGCACCCCCATCTCGACGACCGGGATCGAGGCTTCCTGGTCGATCCGGCGAATGCGCCGGCCCGCCGCGAGCACCGCGATGGGAGCGAAGCAGGCCATGCCCACGAACGCCGCCTTGACGCCGGCGAGCCCGATCAGGAGTGGAACCACCACCGCGCCGACGATCAGGCCCAGATCGCGGATGGACTCGATCAGCGCGAACGCGCACACGATCACATCGAGCGGCGTCGAGCGCTGCAGCAGCGTCTGGGCGGCCACGCTCTGCACGCTGCGGGTGGCTCCGACGATCACGAGCAGGATCAGCGCGACGAGCACCGTGGAGACCAGCGCCAGCGCGGCGAGCGCTGCGGCGCCCGTGAGTGCCGCGGCGACCAGGGGCACGGCGAGCCGGCGCCCCACGAGCAGAACCGCCGCGGCGCCGCCGACCACGGCACCGGCGCCGAAGGCGGCGCTCAGGTAGCCCGCTGCGCCCGGTCCGATCGCGAGGATCTGGACGGCGAGCACGACGACGAGCAGGTCGATCGCCCCTTCGATCGCGGCGGCTCCGGCCGGGAACGCGATCAGCGCCCGGGTGTTCGGCCGCGAGGCGATGACCCGGGCGGCCGCGAACAGATCGGCGAAGATTCCCGATTGCTCCTGCGTTTCTCCGGCGTCGGCGCGGAGCGGCTGCACACGGGCCAGCGGCAGGGTGAAGAGACACAGGCCGGCGAGGACGGCACAGGCCAGACCGGGTCCATCCGCGGTGATCAGCACACCCGCGAGCGCCGGACCCATGAGCATGCCCGCGCTTTCGCCCCAGCTCGTGGCGACGTTGGCCGCGGTCAGCTCGTCCGGGTGGCGCACGACGAGGGGCATGAGCACGTGGTGCAGTGGCCGGCTCACACCCAATGAGATCGAGAAAGCAATCGCGGCGGCGTAGACGACGGCCACCGGCGCACCCACGAGGATCGCCGTCCCGCAGCCGGCCAGGGTCGCCGCCGCGGCGACATAGGCAGCCAGCAGCAGCCGGCCGACGCCGATACGGGACAGCCGCGCGCTGATCACCGGAGCGAGGAGCATCGCGGGGACCAGCTGAAGGACCGCGACCACGCCTGCCGCGGAGGCGCCGCCGCGCGCGTAGGCATACACGATCAGCGCGAGCCACTGCCCAAACTCGGCCACGATGACCACCGCGTAGGCGAGCAGCAGCCGGGCGAGGGAGTGGTTGCGCGCGACCACGCCGATCACCCGGGTGAATCGGCTCCCTTCCCGCCCGGCGACACCCGGTCCGGCCACGGGCCGCGGCGGCCCGTCGGTCATCCGGCTCGCGCCGTTCGCCCGCCCCCCCGACCGGGTCGCCCCATGTGACACATGTGCGTCAGCCTAACGACGGACGCGAGCGCGGGTGTAGCGCGCTCGCGATAGTCACAGCACCGCGCGCGGCCAGCTCACGTTCCGGCTTGCGGTCGGCGGTTGCGTGCGTATAGTCTCGCGGGCGATGGGGCCCGCACTTCTGGTGTGTCGTGTATTGCTGGCTGGGGTGTTCGTGTTCGCCGGCGTGGCGAAGCTCGCCGATCTGGCCGGGTCGCGGCGCGCGGTGGCCGATTTCGGGGTGCCGGCGCGATGGGCCGGGGTGACCGGCGTGTGGTTGCCGATCTGTGAGGTGCTGGTGGGGGTCGCGCTGATCGTGGGTGCGTCGGCGCGATTTGGCGCGGTCGGGGCGGGAGTATTGCTGCTGGCGTTCAGTGCCGCGATTGCCAACGCGTTGGCGCGTGGTCGCTCGCCGGACTGCCACTGTTTTGGCCAGGTGCACAGCGCGCCCGCCGGTTGGCGCACGCTGGCGCGCAACCTGCTGCTGTTGGGGGTGGCCGGGTTCGTTGCGGTCGCCGGCTGGGGGAACCCCGGGGTCAGTGCCACGGGGTGGGTCACGCGGCTGGGCGGGGCCTGGTTGGTGGCAATCGTCGCTGGGGTGCTGGTGCTCGCGCTGGTCGGTTTTCAGGTGTGGTTCTCCTTGCAGCTGCTCTCGCAGAATGGCCGTGCGCTCGGGCGTCTGCAGGCGCTGGAGGAGGCGCTGGCCGAGGTGACGGGGGCGCTCGGGCTCGCGCCGGACAGGGTGGCTGAACGCGGCGCGCTGGGTCAGGGACTGCACGGCGCGGGTCTGGCGGTCGGCTCGCGCGCGCCCGAGTTCGACCTCGAGGGCGTGGATGGCGAACATCATTCGCTGGGCTCCCTGCTGGCGAGCAGCCGTCAGCTCCTGCTGGTGTTCTCGGCGGCGGGGTGCGGGCCGTGTCACGCCCTGATGCCCGAGCTGGCACGCTGGCAGCGCGAGCATGCCGGTGAGCTCGAGATCGTTGTGGTCGCGGCCGGCGACCCGGAACATAATCGGGCCAAGGCCACAGAGCATGGGCTGGGCCGGGTCCTGTTGCAGTCAGAGCACGAGGTTTCCGATGCCTATCAGGCGGCCGGCACCCCAATGGCGGTCGTGATCGGCCCCGACGGGGCGATCCTGAGTCCGACGGTCGGCGGCGCCGAGGCGATCACGACGCTGGTGGCGCAGGCGACCCGTCCGCTGCTGGCGGTCAGGCCGCCGGCGCCGTCCGCCCACAGCCACGCGAACGGAAACGGCGCCGCCGCCGTCCGGCCGCCGCCTGACCCATCGCGGGTCGGTGAGCCGGCGCCGGATCTCGTGCTCTCAGACCTTGACGGCGCGCGGGTCGCGCTCACCGATCTCTACGCCGAGTCGACATTGGCCATCTTCTGGAATCCGGCCTGCGGCTTCTGCCAGCGGATGCTCGACGATCTGAAAGCCTTCGAGGATGACCCGCCGGCCGGGGCGCCGCGGATCATCGTGATCAGCGCCGGGGAGCCCGACGCCGTTCGCCCGCAGCAGCTTGGTTCGCTCGTGCTGCTCGACCCCGAGGGCACGGCGATGCGCGCATTCGACGCGCACGGCACCCCGATGGGACTGTTGATTGAGCGAGGCCGGATCGCTTCCCGGGTCGCCGCCGGCGCCGACGCCGTATTCGAGCTCGCGCGGTCGAGTGCCCCGTGATCCCGACGTGCGTTGCGCTACGCGGGCGCCGCTCCCGACGGCAGGAGTACCGAAAGAGACTACGAGCCGGCGAACACGACCTGGTTGCGGCCGGCCTCCTTGGCTTCGTAGAGAGCACGATCGGCGTCGAGGGTCGTGCGACGGCGGTCGGCGTGATCGGGCACGCTGGCGCCGATGCTGACCGTCACTGAGCGGTCCTCGAGCTCCGATCTGACGGCCCCCCGGATCCGCTCTCCGATCTCCGCGGCCGCCGTGGCCGAGGTATCAGGGAGCAGCACGACGAACTCGTCACCGGCGTAGCGGGCGGCGAAATCCTCAGAGCGCAGCTCGCCGGTGATGCACCGTGCGACATCGATGAGCGTGCGATCGCCGGCGTCGTGGCCGAAGCTGTCGTTGACCGCCTTGAAGCGATCGACATCGATCATCAACAGCGCTGGCGCGGGGGTGATCTCCCCGGCGGTCATGGATCGGTAGCGGTCGTCAAACGCCCGCCGGCTCCACAGCCCAGTCAGCTGATCACGAAACGCGATCTGCTCGAGCCCGAACGCGCGACGGGCTTGCCCGCGGGCGGCGTCCGCTGCCGCAGCGGTGGTCTGCGCCATGCGCGCCTCGAGGCCCTCGGTCACGTCCGTGCCGACGCCGAGAACGCGGTCGGAGCTCACGCCGCCGTCAGCGATCGGGGACGGGAGGTCGCCCGTCGGCCCCATCGTCACAGGGCGCGTGAGGTACTCGGCCAGTGCTTCAGTGTCGGAGGCGTAGAAGACGGCTGTGCTCTCCCGCAGCGCCCGCGGTACCCCTTGGCCACCGACGATCAGCCGGATCTCCGGGTCATAATCGCGCAGCGCCTGCAACTGCTGCAGGAGAGCGGCGGCTCCTGACAGCATCGTCACCCCGAGCGCGACGGCGGCCGGACGGTGCTCGCTGACCCACGCCAGCAGCGAGTCCTCCGGCACGTCAGCACCGAGGAAGCGCACGTCGAAACCCGCCCCCTCAAGCACATCCGCGGCCATCCGAAGGCCGAGTATGTGATGCTCGCCGTGCACCGCCGCGACCACGATCGTGTCGCCGCGACGCTGTACCTGTCCGAGCAAGCCGGGGTACAGACGCGCCAGCGCGTGATGACTCAGCGCCGTCGCCAGGTGCTCCGACGCGACCGTCAGATCGCCACGCTCCCACAGCTCACCGATCTCTCGCATCGCGGGCGCGATCACCCGCGATTGAACTTCGACCGACGAGAGGCCTTGACCCAGCGCATCATCGATCACCACCGCGGCGGCATGCGGGTCACCGTCGCGCAACGTCTCACCGTAGGCGAGCACGAGGCGATCTGTCGCCGCCTTGCCGGGGCGCCGGGCCGGTGTGGCTCGTCGCTCAGACACCGGTGCGTCGACGCGGTCCTGCGTCGGCGGTGCCGGCGTCCGGCGGCCGGCCCTCACCGGCGATTCGGGCTTTTCCACCGGCGACGATGGGGCCGCGACACCCGACGCTGCCTGCACTGGGTCTCGCGTCGGGGTGGGGAAGACTTCGATGGAGGCGATGAGTCCTTCGTGGAGCTGGCACACCCACAGGACGGCAATGCTCTGGGTGTGGGTTCCGGAGTCGGCGTCGATGCGGCCGAAGGCGATGACCGACTGGTTGGAGAGCCGGAATGTGGTCGGGGTCAGCTGCAGGTCCTTCCAGACCGCGACGGTGTCCTTCACGTAGGTGCGAAGCCCCGCATGGCCGCGATAGGGGGCGACACGGCCAACCTGCCCAGAGGTGCCCGGAGTGCGCAACACAACGTCCGAGTGGCAGACGTCGAGCAGCGTGTCGAGGTCATGGCTGACGAAGGCAGCCAGCGCACTCCGGACCATGCCAACGGGATCTAAACCCGGCGTATCTGACCGCGGCGTGACCGCGATGGCCGGAGTGCCATCGGGCAGCGGCTGCGGTCGCCCGAGCAGGTAGCCCTGGCCGAAATCGACTCCGAGCTCGCGCAGGCGCACGAGGGTGGCCTGATCCTCGATGCCCTCGGCGATCGTGGTCTGGTCGAACTCTCTCGCGATGCCGACGATCCCGCGCACCAGTCGCTCGTCGGTTTCGTCGCGGGTGAGGTCACGCACGAACTCGATATCGATCTTGAGATGCTGGGCGGGAATCTGCTTGAGGTAGCTCAGGCTGGCGTACCCGGTGCCAAAGTCATCCAGCGCCAGCCGGCAGCCGAGCGCGGTCACCTGTTCGGCAAACTGTCGGCCGGCGTCAAGCTGGTTCATCATCGCGGTCTCGGTCACCTCGACCACGAGCAGGGAGGGATCAGCACCGGTGTGCCCGATCGCGGAGCCGAGCTCACGCACGATGTCGGGGTCGCCGATCGACGCACCCGACAGGTTGAACTCGGTCGGCTGGCCTTGCGCGGCGAGCCCAACCGCCTCGCCGATCACCCAGCGGTCGATCTCGGAGATCAACCCGTAGCGCTCGGCCACGGGGAGAAACTCGCCCGGCGCGATGATCGAGCCGTCGTCGGCGAGCATCCGGATCAGCAGCTCGTGCTGAACTGTTTCGCCCGTGAACAGATCCACGATCGGCTGGCCGTAGAGCACGAACCGGTCGCGGTCCAGAGCGTCGCGGATCCGTCCCAGCCATAGCGCGTCATTGACCTGCGTTTCGAACTGCGCCTCGCGCTCCTTGCGCTCGGTGATGTCGATGATCTGGGAGAAGAGCGCCTGCGGCGACCCCTCCGCGTCACGCACCAGCGTGACGTGCCCGATGATCCACACGCTGCTGCCGTCCGGCCGGAGATAGCGCTTCTCGACGTGGTGGCTCTTCACGTCATGATCGCGCAGCACCTCCCGCAGCTCCGCGTTCGCGGCGCGGTCGTCCGGGTGGGTGACCGAGTCGACGGTCAACCCCAAGAGCTCGCCGCGCGAGCGCTGCAGCAGCGTGCACAGTGCATCATTGACGCGTGTGTAGGCCCCGGTCTGCGGCTCGATCATGGCCATCCCGATCGGAGACGCATCGAAGGCCTGGCGAAACAGTGACGCCGCATCAAGCCGCAGGCGCTCTGCCTCGCGCTCCTCGGTCACATCCAAGATCGCGCCTCGCAGGTACCCCAGCCGGCCGTTGCCCGCGGCGACCGTCTCGGCCTGAGCGGCAAAGGTGCGCAGCGCTCCATCGGAGCGATGAATCCGGAACTCGCTGGAGGCGGAGCCCGTCCGCTGGCAGTCCCGAGTCACCCGCGACAGCAGGTCCCGGTCCTCGCGTGCGAGCAGCCTCCAGAAGCCCCGGGCGTCCAACTTCTCGGCCGCGGCCAAGCCCAGCAGCCGCGCGAAACCCGGCGAGTACGTCAGCTCACCGGTCTCCGGGACCCACTCCCAACTCCCGACACCCACGATCCGCTCAGACTCACGCAGATGAGCCTCGCTGAGCGTGAGCTCCTCGATCATCACCAGATGTTCGGTGATGTCCCGCATCACCGCCACCACAGAGGAGATCTCACCGTTCTCGCCCCGAACCGGGGCGATCTCAACCCAAAAGGCGCCGCTCCCATCGTCAGTCCGGTAGTCAAACGCCTGATGCTCGCCACCGAGCGCAGCGCAATAGTGAGGCTCGAGCTTCGCCAGCGCAGCAAGCGGCAACACCTCACCCAGCGGCCGACCGAGCATATCCGCCGGCGGATAGCCATGCCGGGCGAACGGCGTCCCCTGGACGTGGATCACGCGCAGATCA
>Ga0302181_10002726_pt1 | contig 12361 bp, 14 predicted proteins | sample I_Palsa_E3_3_FD_198786 | JGI IMG/M metagenome (GOLD analysis project Ga0302181, IMG submission 198786) | Peat permafrost microbial communities from Stordalen Mire near Abisko, Sweden - I_Palsa_E3_3 | ecosystem: Environmental > Terrestrial > Soil > Palsa > Peat permafrost | place: Sweden... | reverse complement strand
ATGACTCCACCGGGGAGCGGCTTGTCGGGTCGTGGTCGTGGATCCGGTGCAGTACCAGCGGGCGCGGGCACGCGCTGATCCGGACGGCGGTAACGTTCTGTAGCTGGCATCCGGTGAGCGCCACGGTGAGGCATGGACCAGTTCGTGGACCGAGCCACCATAATCCGTCGGGTCGTGGGTTCGAGCTGGGCGACCGCCTCTCGGCCTGCTCGCACTCGCACCCGCTGGACGGGGCTGACCCGGGCCTAGGCCGGCGCTGGCCTGTGCTGAAGACCGACGGCGACCGTTACGGCGCTCAGGCGAGGGATCAGGACGTTGATCGTCAGGATCACGACAGGGTGATCCCCTGCGTGGGGAAGGCGCGCATCCCAGACGTCGCCTCTGAGCGGCTCCACCGCCTACTCAGGATCTGCTGCAACCACGCCTGCTGGCAATGGAGCTGCGTTCCCCGAATAGAACTCGTCGTAAGCGGCGGCGACATCCATCTCGCGAGCGCGCCGGTGAAGCAGGCGCAGCCCTTCCCGGACTAGCTCTTAAGGTCCATCAAGACCGAGCACGCGGCCAGCAGTCGAACCCGCTCACCGGCTCCCAGTTCGGAGAGGGTAAGTACCCTCTTTCCGCCTCAGCTCTACCTGGCCCAGTCCGCCCATGCGGTTGCCGCCTTGACATATCACCTATCAAAATGATATCAATTTGATAGGTGACCAGAGTGGCTGGACCCCAAAGACCACAGGAGACATCCCATGTATGCGCAGAATGACAACACCGCTCCCCGCGATCCTCCTGGCACTATCATGAGGACGCTCCTGCATCAGATGCGGCCCTGGCCACCCGCGTGGCGCAGGCCAGTGGAGGACCGGCCGCCGTACGCCGTGTGGGTCATCGGGGGCCTGGTCGTCTGGGCATTCATCCTGGCTGGCTTCATGGTTTGGGACCTGCACAGCACATCCCGTACCACCATCTGGGCCGTCTTCGCAGGCTGGTGCATCGGCGTGCTCGGTGCATCCATTGCCCGGAAGCTCTACAGGTAAGGCAAGCAGCGACCGGGAACTCCGCCAGCTTCGACAGGCTCGTGGCCCGCGTCGAGCTTGACGTCAAGCGAATGTCCGGTCGCCAGGGTCACCTCCGCCCCGACGAGAGCCGAATACATCGGCACCGGCGACGTCCGCCCGAACAGGCTGCCCAGGAAGACCAGAACCTTCGCTCCGTCGACGTCAGTGACCGGCGGCTCATTCTTGCTGCAGGTCGGCGGTGAGGAAGTCAGACAGCGCGATGGAAGAGCGGCCGCAGGAAGTAACCCGGGTAGCCCGGAAACCGAGGGAAGACCATCCGGCGAGCCGAGGTGTCCAACAATTGTTATACGATAGATCTATGAGCGTCGGATTCCGCCCCACCGAAGAGGATCTCCGCGTCATCGAAGCCAACCGCCGCGAGGACGAGAAGACCAGCGACGTCATCCGCCGCGCGCTGCGACTGCTCGACCGTGAAGCATGGGAAGAGCGCGCGCGCGCCGACATGCACCGGCTGAGGGACGAGGACCTGTCTGCCGAGGCGGACGCTTGGGAGTACGACGCCGACGGCAACATCCGGATCACCGGCACAAGTCTCACCGTTCCGGCGCGCCCGGCCGATCCCGTATGATCCGTGGCGCCGTCTATCCGGTGGATCTGGGCGACGCCAAGCGCTGGCACGAGCAGCGAGGCCGGCGCCTTGGACTGGTCATCAGCATCGAGCAGAACGCTTGCTCCACGATGACCATCCTCCCTACCTCGACCAGCGCTCAGGCGGCCATCTTCAGGCCGGACGTGGTCATCGCGGGGCGGGACACCAAGATCTTGATCGACCAGATCCGCACCATCGACACCCGTTATGTCGTCGGCGAACTCGTGGACTACCTGTCCCACGATGACATGGCGCAGGTCGAGCACTGCCTGTCCCGGCACCTCGGCCTGCTGCGTTGACTGGGTCACGGGTCTGTCAACGGTCCGCCAGTGCAGCCGCGTGCCCTGTCGGCGGTGACGTTCCGTAGCTGGCATCCGGTGATCGCAATGACCAGACGTGGACCGGTTCGTGGACCGAGCCACCCGTGCCAAGGAGCGGCCGGACAAGTAGAGCAACTCCCCAGCGGATCCTGGCGCGTGAAGGTGTACGCCGGGACTGATCCGCTGACGGGCCGTGAGATTCGGTTTCGCAAGACCTGCAAGACCGAGCGGGCGGCGCAGTCAGCCCATCACATTGTTCGCGCTCTCCGCATGGGGCTGGCGAAGGCGTGAGTAGTGCCCGAGGTTTATTTCGTTCTTGGTGAAGTGTCCGCTAAACAGAACCGGATCCGAGTCGTGATCGTGTCCGTTTTCGCAAGCGTGTACTAGGGCCGCCATAAAGCGGCCGGCAACAGGAGCGTTTTTGAACTGGTTGCCACTCGTGCCAATGGCCACATAGAACCCAGCCAATGAGGTTCGGTCGTAGACCGGGATCCAGTCGTCGGCCACGTCGTATAGCGCGGCGAAACCAACGGGACGGGGCGGGATGCCCAGCGACGGGATTCTTCGGGCCAGGCGGAGTACCTGCGAATCCCACGCCTGCTCGGTGGGCTGGGCCTCGAAAGCATCCGGGTCATCTATCCAGTGGAGGGCATCGCATGCTGGCTCCGCGCTTCCGACGATAAGCTGCCCGCCGAAGTGAGATCTGAAGTATGTGCCCAGGTCTCCGTCCGTGACAGCGGGACCCAGCTCGCCTCGCGCATAGCCAGCCGGTGCAGGCACGGAATGGACTTCCTGCCGCAGCGGGCGGGTTCGGATTCGGAATTCTCCGGTGACGCCCGCAAGAGCGTTAACCTGACCGGAGTACGGGCCCGCCGCATTGACCACGACGGGAGATTGAATCACGCTTCCTGAGCGCAGCCTTACGCCCTGGACCCGCGCATTCTTCTGGAGGATCCCCACCACCTGTTCGCGGAGCTGAATTTCGGTCCCGCTCCGCTTCGCCGCGGCCATGAGGTTCCTCGCCGCCAGCTGCGGGTCGTCGATGAACCCGCCGTCGGGCGTGTAGTAGGCACCGAGTTCGCCGTCGGCATCCGCCCAGAATGCGGCGTCGGTGACCGACTTGGGCGGACCGTACCGTCCGGGATCCAGACCCGGCACCCGCTGCCGGATGGTCTCGGCATCCCAGCACTGGTATGGGACACCGGCGCGGTCAAAGAGAGGCAGCACCCGCTCGCGCTGGGTACTGCCATCAAGGATCAGGCAACCTGTCTTGATAAACCTTGCCAGGGATTCCTCAGGACGGCTGCCCAGATATTCGGGCCAGCTCTCCCAGCTGAACTTGGATTCCCAGGAAGCGGCCACGCCCTCGAAGGTCGAGTAGTGAAAGCGGACGATGCTTGAGGACGAGCTGGTAGAGCCCGAACCGACACCGCCCAGCCGGTCGATAGCCACAACCCGCAGTCCGGTCTGTGCGAGCTCGTAGGCGACAGCGGCACCGATGACCCCGGTTCCGATCACGACTGCGTCGGCTGTGTGTGTCACTCAATAGTCCTCTCGGACCAGGTCGACGGTCCCGGTGATCATTCTGCAAGCACGCTGGTCCGCATGCCGGCATGGACGGGAGCGCCTCAGTTGGTGCCCGCGCGGATTGTATGGCGCACCGAGCTGGGACAGCAACTGCCCGGCGAACGGACGGCTCGCTGTCGTGCCGGTGAAGCAGCCGAACGCGGTGACCTGGACGGCCGTGGGAGGTGCCCGGCGAATTCGTCTGCCGCCTTGACATGCAGCCGTTCGGCTGCCTAAATTAAAAGGTAGCCAAATGGCTGCCTTTGGGGATGACGAGATGGATGACGTGTTCAAAGCGCTAGCTGATCCCAGCCGCCGCATTCTGCTGGACAGCCTGAACGCCCACAACGGCCAGACGCTGCGCCAGCTGTGCGCCGGGCTGGACATGGCCCGGCAGTCGGTCAGCAAGCACCTGGCGGTGCTCGGGGAGGCCGGCCTGGTGACCACCGTGCGCCAGGGCCGGGAGAAGCTGCACTACCTGAACGCCGCCCCCATCACCGACATCGCCGAGCGCTGGATCCGCCGCTATGACCAGCCCAGGGTCGAGGCCCTCGCCGACCTGAAGAAAGCACTGGAGGAGACCGAAGTGGAAGCACCCTCGTTCGTCTACACCACCTACATCCGCACCACGCCCGAGCGGCTGTGGCAGGGCCTGACCGACCCCGCCTTCACCCGGCGGTACTGGCAGACCGAGCTGCATACGGACTGGGCTAAGGGATCGCCGGTGACCTGGAACAACCACGGCGTCCTGATCAGCGACCCCGGCTCCGTCGTGCTCGAATCCGACCCGTACCGCCGGCTGTCCTACACCTGGCACACCATGACCCCCGAGCTGGCCGAGAAGTTCGGCTGGGATCGGGAGTTCGCGGCCACGCTGGCCGGCGAACCTCGCTCCAAGGTCACCTTCGACATCGAGACCGTCAAGCAGGGCGTGAAGCTGACCGTGATTCACGACGGCTTCGAGCCGGGCAGCACCATCGTCCAGATGGTCAGCGGCGGCTGGCCGGATGTCATCTCCAGCCTCAAGACCCTGCTGGAAACCGGCGAACCCCTCCCGGCCTAGTGCCACGGAGCCCTCGGTCGAGGCACAATGGCGGCGTGTAGAGATCGTGAATCCGGTGCAGTACCAGCGCCGCCGCGACGAGCGTGCTGACGTCTCTATGCCGCTGCGCTCACTGCATTTCGGCCCGGACGGCTTGGGCCTGGTCACGTTCCTGGTGTACCCGCCTGATGATCTCCATCGACTACCGAGAAGAACCCCGCTGGATCCTTGGCCGCTAGGCCGCTCTTTCCCGTCCGGGGCTACCCGGCAACGATCAAGACCGGCCAGTCACTCGCGGTGCGCCGTCTGCTTGCCTGGTTCTTGCCACTGGGCGAAGCCGTAGAGAAGGGCATCGAGGCCGAACAGGAATCGGCTTTGGTCATCGGCGTTCTGGGTGAGGCGCGCTGCTTCGATGACGAGCGGCAGGTCGCTGACGTCGAGCCGCGCCAAGGCGGCCGCCGATCCGGGACCGCCGCGTCGGCTGAGCTCGGCGGTGCCGGCCTCGGCCATGGCGTGGCCGACCACGAAAATGCTGAGGACGTTGATCATGTCGAGTGCCCTCGGGAGCGCGAAGCCCGCTTCGGTGAGCACACGAAGGCCGTCTTCGACCGCCTTGAGCGTCTGCGGGGTCACCGCCGGGCGGGTGAAAAACAGGGGCAGGACCCCGGGATGGCCCAGCAGGGTCGTGCGCAGCGTCTCCGCGTAGCGGCGCAGCACCCGGTCCCAGGACAGGCCGTCGGCGAGGGCCGGGGCGGTGGCGCTGTGCTGCATGACCCACTCGACCAGCCCGTCTAGCAGGGCCGCCTTGTTCGGCACGTAGTGGTAGAGGGTCATGGCCTCCACGCCGAGGGCCCCGCCGAGCTTGCGCATGGACAGCCCGTCCAGACCGTCGCTGTCCACCAGGGCAACCGCAGCATCCAGGACCAGTTCGCGGCTGAGCCCGGCACGTTCGCCCTGACCGCGGCTGGCCACTCACACCTCCTTATTCGTTTGACCCATCTTACGGCGTAAGTATATCGTCTTACTTCGTAAGAATGAACGAGGAGGAGAATCATCGTGACCGCTACCGAGGCGAACGTGACCACTACCGAGGCAAACAAGCGGACTATCCGCAGCCTGTTCCAGGCCATGAACGAGCACCGGGTCGGCGACCTGCCCGATCACATCGCTGCGGACGTAACCGACCACAACAAGATCATCCATGGCGAGGCCGACGAACCAGGCGCGGCCTTCGACGGCTTCGCCCAGCAGCTCGCCGCGTTCCCTGACATCGCGATGGCCCCCGAGGAACTGATCGCCGAGGGCGACCAGGTGGTCGTTCGGTTCGTGGCCAGCGGGACGCACACCGGGTCGCATCCCCGAATGCCTCAGCCGACCGGCCGCCGCTTCGAAGTCGAGCAGATCTGGATCTTCACCCTCGACCGCGGCAAGGTCACCGAGATCCGCGCCGTCAGCGACCGCCTGGGCCTGTTCGCCCAGCTGGGCTGGGACTGGCCGTCTTGAACGTGCTGGCCGGCGGCGAGGCCGGAGCCGCCAGAAGTCAGGAGGCCATATGACTACGGCTATCGAGGTCCAGGGGCTGACCAAGCAGTACGCCGGCGCTACCGTGGTCCGCGACGTCTCGTTCATGGTGGAGCACGGCGAGATCTTCGGCATCATCGGTCCCAACGGGGCCGGCAAGACCACCACGGTTGAGTGCATCGAGGGCCTGCGCAGGCCGGATGCCGGTCACATCAGCGTGCTGGGGCTGAATCCGGGGCGCGACCGGGACGAGCTGCGCGAGCGCCTCGGCGTCCAGCTGCAGGACGCCGAGCTGCCGGAACGGCTGCGGGTCGGCGAGGCGTTGCGGCTGTACAGCTCGTTCTACGCCGGGCCGGCCCGACTGGCGGGCGCTGATGGAAACGCTGGGCCTGACCGGCGAGGAAAAGACCCAGTTCGGCAAGCTGTCGGGCGGCCAGCGGCAGCGGCTGTCGATCGCGCTAGCCCTGGTGGGCCGGCCGGAGGTGGTCGTGCTGGACGAGCTGACCACCGGGCTCGACCCGCAGGCGCGGCGCGACACCTGGGCGCTCATCGAGGGTGTCCGGGACCGCGGCACCACGATCGTTCTGGTCACTCACTTCATGGAGGAAGCCGAGCGGCTCTGCGACCGGATCGCGGTGGTCGACTCCGGCCGGATCATCGCGCTGGACACCCCGGCCGCCCTGGCCGCGGGCGCCGACGCCGGCCAGCGGATCAGGTTCCGGCCGGACCGGCCGCTCGACCAGGCTGAGCTGCTCGCGCTGCCCGAGGTCCGCGGCGTCCACCAGCACGACGACCAGGTCACGGTGACCGGCACCGGCGCCATGCTCAACGCGATCACCACGCTGCTGGCCCGGCGCGGCATCGTCGCGCTGCAGCTGCGGGTCGACCAGGCCAGCCTGGAGGACGCGTTCGTCGCGCTCACCGGCCGGCAACACGACGAGAAAACCACCCGCACCCAGGAGAAGACCGATGTCCGCTGACACCGCCGCGCTGCCCGCGGCACCGCGCCCGCGCACGGCGGCCCTGCGCCGTCTTACGCTCACCGAGCTGACCCTGTTCATGCGCGAGAAGGCCGGCATCATCTGGGGAATCGGCTTCCCGCTGGTCCTGCTGATTATCTTCGGGAACATACCCGGGTTCCGTAAGCCGGTCAGCCCGGCCGCCCCCCAGGTATCCACCCTGGACGCCTACGTGCCGGTCCTGCTGGCGTTCGTGCTCGCGATGATCGCGCTCAACGTGCTGCCGCCGGTGCTGGCCGGATACCGGGAGAAAGGCGTGCTGCGCCGCCTGTCCGCCACCCCGGTGGGCGCGGTCCGGGTGCTGGCCGCGCAGCTCATCGTGGACGCCGGGATGACCGCGGTGACGATGATCGCCTTGCTGGTGGTGGCCAGGCTCGCGTTCAGCGTGGCCTTCCCGCGCCAGCCGGCCGAGTTCGCGCTGGCCGTCGTGCTCGGCGCCCTCGCGCTGCTCAGCCTCGGGCTGCTGCTGGCGTCGGTGCTCCCGACCAGCCGGGGCGCCAACGCGGCGGGGGCGATCCTGTTCTTCCCGATGATGTTCTTCGCCGGGCTATGGCTGCCTATAGCGGCGATGCCGGCCGCACTGCGCCACGTCAGCCACACCACCCCGCTCGGCGCGGCGGTCCAGGCTATGACCGACGCCTGGCAGGGCCACTGGCATCCGCTGTACCCGCTGATCCTGGCCGGCTACGCGCTGGCATTCGCGGTGGCGGCGGCCAGATTGTTCCGCTGGGAATAAAGCCGGATGATCGTGGCCAATGAGGATGCAAGGAACAATGACAGTAACGTCTTTCCGAATCTGCGTATCTGATGGGGTCCTGAACGACCTGCGCATCCGCCTGACCCGGACCCGGTTCACGGCGGCGTCTGACCCGGCGTTCTGGGCAGCCGGAACGGATCCCGGCTACCTGCGCGAGCTGGTCACCTACTGGGCCGATGGTTTCGACCGGATACTGGGCCGATGGTTTCGACCGGATGGCCGAGCAGCTTTGTGGAAATGCTGCAGGCCGGACGGCTGCTCGCCGACCCGAGCTTCCGCACGGGCCGTTCACCCGCCGCCGCGTCGCCGAGCTGTGGCATGAGCTAATGACGCGGGTTCTGGGCTACCGGCGCTTCGGAGCCTTCGGCGGGGATATCGGCGGCGGGGTGACGCAGTGGCTTGGCGCCCTGTACCCGCGGGAGGTCACGGGCGTCCATATCACCTCCGCGGTCGTCACCACCGACTTCACCGATCAGCCGCCGACGGCAGCGGAGCAGGCGTATCTCGACGCGCGACGCTTACGACGCCGGTGACCAGGGCTATAGCGAGATCATGTGCACCCGGCCGGACACCATCGCCGCTGCGCTGGCCGATTCCCCGGCCGGGCTGGTCGCCTGGATCATCGACAAATACCGCGACTGGAGCGACTGCCGGGGCGACCTGGAGACCCGCTGGGACAAGGACACGCTGCTGACGGTGGCGACCTTGTACTGGGCAACCGCCACCATCGGCTCATCGTTTCGGCAGTACTACAACTACCCTCTGGATGAGCCCGTCCCCCGGATCACCGTGCCCGCGGCGGTCACCTGGGCAGGTCGTCAGTGAGCTGCGCGCTTTCTTCGGGCCGCTCCGGCGGTCGTAGAACTTCATGGCTGGAGAGGTCGGGCGGCGAGATGGTGTACCTCCTCCTTCAGTTGAAGTCCTGACGCCTGCCCTCGATGATCCTGCGCCGCTCGAGCAGCGATTACGTCGCATCGGCGGCCGGTTGGGCCGTGTCGTAGCGGAGGCCGCTCGATGCCTCGCCCGCGCCGAAGGACTTGCGACGGGCGATCCAGAGGCGGGTGCCGCCGTCGGCGGTCCTGGTCCGGCTCGCGACCCGGCTCAGGACCACCCCGGCCCGGCTGATCTCCCGGTCGGGCAGCTGGAAGTCGGGGCTGAAGAGCTGCGGCAGCAGGCGGCCGGAGGGGGCCCTAGGGCCGTCCTCGACGGTACCGCCGATCAGGGCGACCGACTGGTCGGCGGCCTTGACCGGGAGGAGCGGGAACCAGCTCGGCGGCACCGGGCTCGCGAGCTGGTAGACCAGCGGCGCGGACGCGACGCTGGCTGGCTCCGGGGCCGCGGCTAGCAGCTCGGGCCGCGGCGCCCCGGAGGGGCCTTGCACTAGGTGCTCGACCGCCCAGGCGAGGTCGGCCGTCTCGTCGCGCAACAGGCGCACCTCTTCCAGCGGCTGGCCCTGCTCCGCGGCCGCGGCCGCGCTGGCCGGGACGACCAGGAAGGGCGCTGGCCCGCCGGGGGACTGGCCGGCCGGGGAGGACTGGTCGGTCGGGGAGAACAGCGTCCGGCGAGTCCCGGGGGCGGCGTCGGCGCGCGGGATCGCAGCGGTGGTCCGAAGATCATGTACGTCGGGATGTTGGCGAGCGCGCGGCGGACTTTTGGCAGCGTCTGCAGGTGGACCTTCACGTCGGCGAGATCGCCGGGGACATCGCTCGAATCCTTCTTGAAGTCCGCTAGGGCCTTCAATCGCTTAATCGCGCCGGATGGCAGCCAGCCGCTGAACGCGGCCTGGGCCGCGGCCGTGACCTCCGCGGCCGTGGGGAGCGCTGCCACGGCCGGCCACAGCACGTCCGACCAGGTGAACAGGTACATGCACAGGTATTCTCCGAGCGACATTAGGTGGCTGCGGCGGTCGACCGAGGTAAAGCCGGCGTCGGCCAGGATGATGCTGCGGGAAAGGGCCGGGTAGGAACTCGGCTTAAGGTTGCCCGGCCGCAGTTCCTCAGCCTGCCAGCCCCCGGGCGCCGTGTCGGTGCCCAGCAGCGTGTTGCTGGCGTCCATCAGCTGCATGAGCAGGACGGCGGCGACGTCGTCCGCGTAGATCTGGTCACCAGTGAGCAGCAGCCGGTGCGGACGTTCAGCGGCATTCTGGGCAGTCGGCGCGATAAGGCTGTCCAGGATGGACAGGGCGTCGGGACCGTTCGCGTGGGGCATGCGGCACGAGCCGTGGATGATGCGCAGCTCATTCAGGTTCGGGGGCGGCAACGCGAAGCTCGGCAGGGAGTGCAGGAAGCGCCCGACGGCGATCGTCGGCGCGGTCGCCGGATTGCCGACGTTGGCGCCGGTGGCCGACTTGATCTGCAAGGTGACGTTCGCTGCTTTCTGCAGCGCGACCCAGACCGTGACCGATGAATCAGTCACCCGCCGGAGTATCGGCCCAGCCAGTATGAGTGGCAGTTTCGTCGTCAGCCGCGTCGCCAACTTATCCACAGGGCAACGATCCTCCCCGGTTCGGTCAGATTCCACCGTGGTCACCGCATTGCGAATCCCCGTGCAACGGCCACCCAAGACCTGGGTCCTTCGCACATCACCATCGCATTCGCTGGGGTGCCTGTCTACCCGTGATCTTTCACGGGGCTGATGATTGCTGCTCAGGGTAGGAATCTGGCCTTGACCGAGTTAGCTCCGATCTTTCGCACCCGTGATCTGCTGGCCCGAGGTGGTCGGCTGGGGTTGATTCTCGGGTGCCGGCCGTGGCTGGCTGCCCGGCTGTCGCGCCGGGTGGGCGGGGTTCCACGGGCCCAGGGGTTGCTCCTTTCCTGTCGCAGGAATGGTTCGGCTGGTCAGCCGGAGGGCAGAGCCTGCAGGCGGGTGACCGCACGCCTCAGCCGCGGGAACGAAGGCGGACGTTGGGCAGTTCGGGTGCGGGAAGCGTGTGCTCCCACACGTCCGGGAACGCGCCGTAAGGCTCCGGAGCGCCGGGCGTCCGGTCGGCGCGCTGGCGCTGCCATTCCTCGCGGAAGGCGGCTACCTCCTCGTGGCTGCGGCCGATGAAGTTCCACCACATGACGATCTGCTCACCGAACGGCTTACCCCCCAGGACGAGGACCCGCGTCGGCTCCGACGGGCTCGCCTCAAGCGTAATCGCCGAGGCACCCGCAGGCTGGAACAGGATCTCACCCGGCCAGGCCACGGCGCCGCCTACGGCCAGGCTGCCGGTGTCGCAGAGGAATCCGTGCTCGTGGCCCGCGTCGAGCTTGACGTCAAGCGAATGCCCGGCCGCCAGGGTCACCTCCGCCCCGACGAGAGCCGAATACATCGGCACCGGCGACGTCCGCCCGAACAGGCTGCCCAGGAAGACCAGAACCTTCGCTCCGTCGACGTCAGTGACCGGCGGCTCATAGTGCGCGAACCCGGGAGCGGCGAACCGGTCCGCTTCGGGCAGCGCGATCCACAGCTGCGCGCCGTGGAGCACAGTCGTCGCCGGCGTGGAGTACTCCGAGTGAGCGATGCCGGAACCCGCGGTCATGAGGTTCAGCTGCCCCGGGCGGACCAGCGCGTGGGTGCCGACCGTGTCGCGGTGCTCGACTTCGCCGGTGAACAGCCAAGAGGCGGTCTGCAGCCCGGTGTGCGGATGGCCGGGCACCGCCATCCCGCCGGTCAGGGACACGTCGTCGGGCCCGTAGTGGTCCACGAAGCACCACGCCCCGATGAGCGACCGCGCCTTTTGCGGCAGGCTGCGCCGTACCGTCATCGCCCGCGGACCGCCGAGCGGCACGTTCCGGTAGGGCAGCACGACAGGCCCGACTGAACCATTCTCATGCGGTTCGCACATGAGCTCGGCGGGAGACCGGTCCAGGTTGCTCACTGCCCCAGCCTAACCTCAGGGGTGCCGGCGTTACGCCCGCGGCCTGCTGACCGAGCGGGCCGCACCGCCGGCCTGCACGCGCTACCCTAACGAACGATCTAAGCCGGCCCTACCTCCCACCTCGGATGGCAGCTGACCTGTGGACATCGCCGACTTCAGCCTCGACCTGTTCTCTCTCGCCGGGCGTAATGCCCTGGTCACCGGCGGCAACACCGGCCTGGGCCGGGCCTTCTCGGTGGCCCTGGCCAAGGCCGGCGCCGACGTATTCGCGGTCGGCCTGGCGCAGGACGACGGGACCACCCGGGCCCTGATCGAGGCCGCTGGGCGCCGGATGGAGTTCGTGCTGGCCGACATCACGCAGCCGGGTGTCCCAGCCGCCGTCGTGCGGGGGTGCGTGCAGGCGCTGGGCTCGGTCGACATCCTGGTCAACTCGGCCGGCATCGCACTGCTGGCTGACGTGGCGGAGTTCGGCCGTGACCTGTGGGATCCGATGGTATTGGTCAACCTGACCGCCGCTTTCGAGCTTGCCCACGAGGCCAGCAGGTTCATGATCGGGCAGCGGTCCGGCAAGATCATCAATATCGCGTCGCTGTTCTCCTTCCTCGGCGGGCG
>Ga0302181_10002725_pt1 | contig 12364 bp, 11 predicted proteins | sample I_Palsa_E3_3_FD_198786 | JGI IMG/M metagenome (GOLD analysis project Ga0302181, IMG submission 198786) | Peat permafrost microbial communities from Stordalen Mire near Abisko, Sweden - I_Palsa_E3_3 | ecosystem: Environmental > Terrestrial > Soil > Palsa > Peat permafrost | place: Sweden... | reverse complement strand
TCCTGCGGCCGCGGTCGATCGCGGTGGTCGGAGCGGGACGGCACCCGGGCAACGTCGGGCATCAGGTGGTCCGGGCTCTGCTGGCCGGCGACTTCTCGGGAACCGTCTACCCGGTTAACCCGGCCGCCCGGGCAGTCTGCGGCGTGCCCGCGTTCCCGGCGCTGTTGTCGGTTCCCGAGCCCGTCGACCTGGCCGTGGTCGCGATTCCCGCATCTGCTGTCCCCGTCGTGATCGACGAGGCCGCCTCGGTTGGCGTGCGCGCCGTCACCATCATTACCGCCGGCTTCGGCGAGACGGGCCGCTCGGGCGCCGCGGTGGAGGCCGAGATGCTGAGCGTGGCCCGTCGGCACGGGATGCGGATCGTCGGCCCGAACTGCCTGGGCGTGGCGAACACCGATCCGGAAGTCCGGATGAACGCCACCTTCGGCTTCCCCGAACCGTTGCCCGGGGGGCGGCTGGCCTTGGTCTCGCAGTCCGGCGCGGTCGGGATGGTGCTCGGCGAGCAGACCCGCGCCGCGGGCCTGGGCCTGTCGGCCTTCGTCTCGGTGGGGAACAAGCTCGACGTGAGCCCGAACGACCTGCTGTGCTTCTTGGAGCATGACGACCGGACCTCGGTGATCGCGCTGTACCTGGAGTCGCTGGGCAACCCGCGCAAGTTCGCTCGCATCGCCCGGCGGGTCGGTGCGACCAAGCCCATCGTGGCGCTGAAGGCGGGCCGGACATCGGCCGGCGCCAGGGGTGCCCGCTCGCATACCGCGGCCGCGGCGAGCCCGGAGGTGACCGTCGCCGCCCTGCTGCGCAGCGCGGGGGTCATCAAGGTCGACCGGCTGGAGGAGTTGCTGGACGTCTCGGCCATCTTGCTGGCCGCGCCGCTGCCCGCGGGGCGCCAGGTGGCGCTGGTGGGGAACTCCGGCGGCCCGCTTATCCTCGCCGCCGACGCGTGCGAGGGCGGCGGGCTGAGCGTGCCGGAGCTTGGGGAGGCGACACAGCAAGCACTCGGTGAGGTCCTCGTCCCCGCCGCGGCGACCGCCAACCCGGTCGACCTCACTGCCGACGGGACCGCGGCGATGCTCGAGCAGGCGCTGGATGTCGTCTTGGGCGACGAGGCGATCGACGCCGTGATCACCATCGTCGTCGAGACCATGGCGATCTCGGCCGCAGAGGTCCGGGAGACCATCACCCGCGCCGCGCAGCGGTCCGGCAAGCCGGTCGTGGCCTGCTCGGTCAAGGCAGACGCCGCACTGGTGCCCAGCGGTGCGGCGCAGGTCGCGGAGATTCCCTCACCGGAGCGGACGGCGACGGCCCTGGGGCATGTCTGTGCCTACGCGCAGTGGCGCCGGCGCCCGCTGCTGCCTGCGGATGAGCCCGAAGAACGGTCCGACCAGCCGTTGATCAGCCAGATCATCGCGGCTAAGCTGGCCAGCAGCCCGGCGGGGGGCTGGCTTGAGCTTGATCAGGCGGCCGGCCTGCTGGCGGCCTGCGGAGTGCCCGTGCTGGCGACTCGCGGCGCGGCGACCGCGGCACAAGCAGCCGCGGCGGCCGAGGCGGTCGGGTTCCCGGTGGTCCTCAAGGCCCGGTCCGGCGATGTGGTGCACAAGTCCGACGTCGGCGGTATCGCGCTGGAACTGGCCGACGCCGAGGCGGTCCGCGCGGCGTACGAGACGATGCAGGCCCGGCTCGGCGCCCAGATGGGCGGTGCGGTGATCCAGCCGATGGCGTCGCCGGGTGTGGAGGCGATCGTCGGGCTGGCCGCCGATCCCGAGTTCGGCCCGGTGGTGATGGTCGGCCTCGGCGGCGTCCTGACCGACCTGCTGCAGGACCGCGCCTTTGCCGTCCCGCCGTTCGAGGCCGGCGTCGCCGACGCCATGGTCGCCTCGTTGCGGGCCGCGCCGCTGCTTGACGGCTACCGGGGCGCGCCGAAAGCAGATCGCCAGGCGCTCGTGGCGGTGCTAGAGCAGGTCGCTCGCGTCGCCGAGGAAGTTCCCGAACTCGTCGAGCTCGACCTCAACCCCATCCTGGTCAGCTCCGCCGGAGCGGTCGCCGTCGACTGCAAGGCCCGGCTGGCCCCGCGCCAGCCAGGTCCCGGCCCGCTGTTCCCGGCGCTGCGCCGTCGGCCGCAGAATCTGAGCAGCGAGACACGATCAGGGCCGCCAATCAGCTGAGGGCGTCACGCTCAGACAACGTAGCCGCTACGGGCGGCAGGTCAGTTCTGCATGGGCGGTGCGCCGGCGGATAAGACGCGCGGAACAGCCGGGTCCTTGTCCTTTGGATCCTCGATATGCTCCGGCAGCGCCACCAATTCGCTGTGAGCTGGCACGGCCGTTAGACGATCTGCGAGGCGGCCGTTAAGCCGGTCTACGAGGCGTGGGTGGCACGATGCGACTTTGGGGGCTGGGCCTAACCTGGGGTTCCGCATGTTCCGGGTAGTCCAGCACGAAGGGGAAGCGACCGGGATAACTTGTGGCACCTCTGGGCCAAGCATCCAGAGATCGCAGGCGGCAGCGTCCACCATGTCCAGGCTGTCTCCTCCCGTGTCACCCCGTCTCCTCCGTCGCGCTGCCAGGCCGCGCCGAGGGCTGTTGCTGCTGCACCTTTACTACAGTTCCCGAGACGCAAGAGGCCCTCTCCCATCGGGAAAGGGCCTTGACCTGCGAAAACTGGTAGCGGTATTTGAACCCGAGACCTCTGGGTTATGAGTAAACCGGCCCCCATCTACGAGGGTCGCAACGTCCATATAGTCCAGCGTGTGCGCTGCTCCATGCGCCAACGTTTCTCACCGCGTCTTAAGCCCCCGCGAGCTCGAGGTGGCCCGGCTGGTCGGGCGGGGACTGACGAACAAGCAGATCGGCCAGGCCCTTACGTCTCCGAGCGGACGGCCGAGAACCACGTCCAGCACATCTTGACCAAGCTCGGGCTCCGCAACCGCAGCCAGATCGCCGCCTGGGCCAGCGGCGAGCGTGACGCGAGCCGTCTATGAGTACCCCGGCCGGCCGGTGAATGAGTACTCCAGTGAGTAATTCCCCCGATGGCCGGATCCGGGCTTTCCCGTAGCGTCCTTCCTGCCAGCACAAACTCAGGAAAGGCAGGACAACCATGGCACACATCCACATCGCGGCGACGCCCGGGGTCACGATCGACGGCTTCCGCGCGGTCGCGGCCAGGCACGACCCGCCCCAGGACATCGACGGCCTGCTCGCCTGGGCGGCCGGCACGGACTCCAGCGGGCTCCACGTGGTGACCGCGTGGCCTCCCGTGTCACCCCGTCTCCTTCGTCGCGCTGCCAGGCCGCGCCGAGGGCTGTTGCTGCTGCACCTTTACTACAGTTCCCGAGACGCAAGAGGCCCTCTCCCATCGGGAAAGGGCCTTGACCTGCGAAAACTAGTAGCGGGGGCGGGATTTGAACCCGCGACCTCTGGGTTATGAGTCAACCGGCCCCCATCCACGAAGACTCAACGCGTCCAGGTAGTCCAGCGTGTGCGCTGCTTGCCGCGCCGCGGTGTCTCATCGTGTCTCGGGTCGCGCTGCCTGTCCACGGCGTCTCTACTACACCCGTTACTACACCGGAGCCACCGTCAGCACGAACCGACCAGCCGAGGGACGTCGACCCGGAAGACAAAGGCCACGATCTGTCACACAAAGACCTCGGCGAGATGAGCGTGCCCGGCCGTGTACTATCACTCGCCAGGCTGTCACCGACAAGGGCCATCGCGATAGCCCAATGCCCATACGCTCAAACCACGCAGATCGATTACGAGCGACGTCGAAAAGCGCTCATATTCCCCCTCCTGGCACGGCAAAGGCGGCCGCGATGCTAGAGGCAAGCGTCATGACGGCTCCTCGGTACGTCATGCACGGGTCAGCGCCGCCGGGCGAATTAGCGGGGGTCCCGGCTGGCTTCTCTTTTACGGGGTAGTCACCGGCACATGCCGGGGGGCGGTCGGCTGCCTGACCGCGCGGACCCGGCGGATCTGCAGGACGCCCAGCCGGGCCAGTACTTGACCGAAGGCCATCATGACCAGCGCGGTCGTCCAGATATCGGCGCCGGAGATGTCATGACGGACCGAGAAACGGGCAACGGCAGGACCGCCAGAGTGATACGCGTAATAGGCGAACCAGAACCGGAACCCCATGCCCACCACCCAGAGGATGACCGAGATGGCGCCCGCCCGGAACAACAGCCGCCGCCTCTCGTCCCGCCAGATACTGTCGGCCAGGCCGCTGAGTCCGCCGAGCACCACCCCAGCGGCGGCCAGGATGAGGATGAGGGCAAGGTCGTTGCCGCGGAGCGTGAACGGCCGCAGGTAGATGGCCCCCGCCGCCACGAGCAGCGCAAGTGGCAGCAGTGCCGCTCGTGGCGTCAGCTCATGCGGGCGGACCTGGCGGAAGATGACCAAGATCAGCAGGATGTCGATCACGTAATCGGTGACGCTCACGCTTTCCTCCCCGGCATCCGGTCAGGACACAGATGGCGGCGGGTTGCCAGCCGCTGCTTGTGCCTGCTGGGCCTTGGCGGCTCTGGCTGCTCTCCACCGCTTGATCCACATCCAGATCAGCATCGCTGCCCCTTTCGTTGAAATAACTGGACCTGCTTCACCGGTCCTCAGCCCGCGTCCTGGGCAAATTCTGCGGTTCGCGCAGCGATCTTTCTTCTGTCAAATGACTGTCTCGAACTGGATTCCCGGCCCGAACGAGATCAGGGGAGCAAGTGAGGCGGGCCGATGGCCTGGTCAGGCCTCGCCGCCTGGCCGGCGGTGAGCTTCGGGGCGTTCTGCTCACCCTAGGAGCTGGATCCCGGCCGCTCTGTTTTCTTCGGGTGTGCCGAGCCGGTAACCGTATCTGCCGGACACCGCGATCAGGCGGGCCAGATCATCGGGGGTGGGCGGCCCCGGCTCACCGGTGACGGGCCGTCCCGCTTCGGAGAACCATTCTCCGAGCCGCGGGTTGGTGATGATGAGCTCGATCACCGGCTCTGCGGAGATGTTCCGGAGAGCATGAGCCTGGCCGCCGGCTATCTGGACATAGTCGCCGGTGTGCGCGTCTATCCATTGCAGGCCGTGGGTCTCTGGGCACCAGCGCCTGCTTGGTGCCGGAGATCACCAGGAACGTTTCGGTGCTGTCGTGGCTGTGGATAGGCACGACGGCGCCAGGCGGGATCGTCCCGCGCATGACGCAGAAGTCGCCGGGCGCGTCCTGCGGGCCGGTGAGGAATTCGACGGTCAGGCCGGCCACGTCCAGAGTCGTCATTCCTGACCCGGTGGCGATGTGCTGAAGGATCCTGCTGGCGTGCTGGGTTGGCATGAAACTCTCCTCGGATGTCCCGCGCGTTAGTGTGCCGTGGATGCTGGCTGGTCAGGAGCCGCTGGGCGGCGGTCCGAGGATCTCGATGCCGTAGGAGGCCGCCGTGGCGGCCAGCGCCGCCGGGTCAGGCGGGAGTTGTTCCGGCGGCTCCTCGAAAGGGGCAACGGCGGGTGATCCTGCGGCTAGCGTGAACTCATCGAAGCCGGCGGGGGTGTGCAAGGTAAGGAACCTGGCCTGCGGACTGGTAACGACGAAGGCATGAGGGAGCTGACGCGGCAAGAACGCGGCGGTACCCGGACCTGCGCTGACCGACTCGCCGCCGACTTCTACCCGCAGCTCGCCGTCCAGGATGAAGAAGGTCTCCTCGTCGGCCTGGTGGCGGTGCAGAGGGCTGTTGTAGCCGCGCGGCCCTGCGTGCTCGAGGATCGCCAGCTGTCCCCCGGTTGAGGCGCCGGCGGCCCGGACGCGGATGAGCGCGCCCAGGAACCAGACGGCTCGTTGCTCCCCAGGCGTCAGGATCGTGGGCACGTTCGCAGCATTGAGTTGGTTAAACGCGGTCATGACGACACCACCTGTCCGGACGGGGCACACGCGCGGCGTTTGTTAGACGATCAAGCCGTGTGCCCGACGCTAGGGTCTCCAGACGGCGAGCCGCATCTGTCATTTGACCCTGACTCGGCGTGGCGGCATGGGTGTCCTGAGCCCGTTCCTCCAGCCCGCACCGCCGACACCGCAACGCGCTGCCGGGGGTAAGGCTGACTGCGGTTCTAGTCGCGGCGCTCTTGCGGCTGGGCTTGGAGTGCGTCGCGCAGCGCGGCCCGGGAGGTGATGCCGAGCTTGGGAAAGATCTGGTAAAGGTGGGCTCCGACGGTCCGGTGCGACAGGAAAAGCCGCTGGCCGATCTCCTTGTTGGTCAGGCCGGCGGCGGCCAGCATCGCGATCTCGCGTTCCTGCGGCGTGAGCGAGGGGAGTTCTCGCTGACCAGCACGGGGCTTAGCCTGGCCGGTGGCCCGGAGCTCGCTGGCGGTCCGGGCTACCCACGGCATGGCGCCCAGACGCTCGAAGATCTCAAGGGCCGCCGCCAGGTGCAGCCGTGATTCCGTCGTGGCCCGGGCGCGCCGCAGCCGTTCGCCGTACAGGAGTTGCACCCGGGCCAGGTCGAACGGGAAGCGATCAGCGCCGGGGGTCGCGAGCGCATCGTCGAACAGCCTGGGAGCGCTGGCGTTGGCCGCGACGATCGCTTGCGACCCTGCGGCCAGCAGCGCGAGCCGGGGCGAGATCGCGGCGACGCCAGCGTCATGGATCGCGCCCACGTGGGCCGCTGCCTCCGCCTGACGGCCGGTGCGGACGGCGGCCTCGACCAGGTCCATCAGCACCCACAGGGCGAGCGGGACGTGGGAGGCGAGGACGCCCGGCGGGCTGATCGCGGCCGCATGCTGGTAGGCGTCCTCGAAATCGCCCTGCCCCAGCGCGAGTATGGCGCCCACATGGTGGGCGGCGGCCTCAGCCTGCCCGGCTCCTCTCGGGACGGCCCACCGGGTTATCCCGCCGGCCAGTACCCGTGCCATGTCCCGGTCGCCGCACGCGGCGGCAAGTACCGCCCGGCGGTGGCGGACCGTCCACGCCAGCAGCGGGTAGCCGCTAGTCTCGCAGAGCTTGAGTCCCTCGTCGGCGACCTGCTGCGCGTCATCCCACCGGCCACTCATCGTGTCGATGAGAGACAGGCTGGTCAGCGCGTTGATAGCCGAAGCGATGTCGCCGCCTTCCCGGCCGGCGCGGGCCACCCGCAGCAGCGGCTCCCGGCACCCGGCCAGCCGGTCGGTGAACGTGGCCGCGGCACTGATGATCAGGATGCGCCAGTGATCTGCCTCGTCGCGCAGATCTCTGATGGCGGTTTCCAGCTCGGCGAGCACCGGCGCGGCGGTGCGAACCGGGTCGGCGATGGTCTGCCGGAGCAGGGACAGGCCGGTCGGCGGGCGTGGGCCCAGGCGGCTTAGGGCCGCGTCGAATGATGGCCACAGCTCAGCGCGCCCGCCTTGATAACAGACCATAAAGAGCGTATGCAGCGCCTGGATGACGGTGTCACCGGTGTCATAGGTCCCGGTGCTGATGTCAATCGCGCCGGTCAGCAGGCGCCGGGCGGTGTCCACGTCGCCATCTCCGTTCAGCAGGAGATGTGCGGTGGCCACCGCAGCAGGCAGCGAACCGCGAAGGTCCGGATCGGCGCTGCGTGCGGCGGCGAGCAACGCTGAAACGCGGCCGGCTTCTCCTGTTGCCCGCGCGCCGAGATAGGCGGCCTCGGCGAGCCGCCTGCTCCGGCTGGTGCCCCGCTGGCTTAGCTCGGCGGCGCGCAGCACTGCGGCCACCGCGCCTGTGGCGTCGCCACGCCGCATGAGCCGGTACGCCACCTGCTCAAGGGCCCCCGCTACCTCCTCATCCGGCCCGGTAGCCGCTTCGGCCAGGTGCCACGCCTGCCGGTCGGGCTGATCCACCAGGTGAGCGGCCAGCGCCTGATGGGCTTGCCGCCGGTCGCTGCCAGTTGACAGCTCCATGATCGCCGAGCGGATCAGCGGATGACGGAACACAAGCCGGCGGCGGTGGTCGTCGGCTCGCACCAGCCCAGCCCGCTCCGCGGGCGCAAGGTCATCGATCCCGCGCGGCCCAGCCGCCTGCAGGACGCCTAGGTCTCCGGTGCCGTCCAGCACCGCGCGTTCGGGGTACCGCCGGCCAGCCAGTTCGTCTCGACCGAAGGCCTGGCCGGGTGCATCCAGCCAGGCGGCGCGGTGATGCGTTTCGCCACCGACATGTGCATCGTCGAGCTCGTCGACGCCCGCAACCAGCCCGTCACCGACGGCACCGCATCGGCCAAGGTGCTCCTGACCAACCTGCACAACCACACCCAGCCGCTGATCCGCTACGAGCTCACCGACCGCTTCATCCGCTACCCCGCCGCCGGCGACCCCTACCTGCACGCCGCGGTCGAAGGACGCGCCGACGAGACATTCCGCTACGGTACCGTCACCATCGACCCACTCGTACTACGAACAGCCATGGTGAAGACGCCGAGCGTAACCGAGTATCAGGTCCGCCAGACCGATCACGGCATCGACGCCGCCGTCGTCGCCGACGGGACCCTGGACCATGCCGCGCTCGCGTCCGCGCTCCGGCAGAGCCTGCACGCCGCGGGCCTTCGCGAACCGTCCGTGCACGTCCACGAGGTCACCGGCATCGCCCGCCATCCCCAGACCGGCAAGACCCGCCGCTTCATCGCCCGATGACAGCTGCCATGCCCGGCAACAAGGCCCGCGCACAGGCGTTCTGGGCCGAGCTGTTCAACGCTCACGACCTCCGCAAGATCGGCAGCTTCCTCGCGCCGGGATTCGTCAACCACAACGCGCGGCCCGACACCCCCGACGGCCTCGAAGGTGCCGGGCAGGTTTTCGGCCGGCTGTGGGCAGGATGCTCCGACATGCACTTCGACCTGCAGGCGACGGTGGCGGAAGGCAACAAGGTCGTCTGCATCGGCGTGATGACCGGCACCCACGACGGGCCATTCCACGGCCTAGCCGCAACGCACCGGCCCACCGCCGCCCGGCAGATCCACGTACTGACCTTCAACGACACAGGCCTGATCACCGAGCACCTAGCCGTCCGCGACGACATCACCGTACTCAGACAGCTCGGCGCGCTGCCCCCATCACAGACCCAGCGCGCTACCGGACCGATCCCTGGCGCGCTTGTGGACTGCTCGCACGCCAGCCAGGTTTCAGGGTTGATCTAGAGCCGGAGCCGGGATGTGTCCCATTCTTGTAGCTGCCAGATCCCGCAGGCCGTGCTGCTGGCTAGCGCTCAGGTGCCGCAGTAGGTGACGTACGGGGCGAAGCCCGAGGGTGCTGGGCCGGCGTAGTCCTCCAAGTCGGGCCGCTCCTCGAAGGGATGGGAGACGACGTCCACGAGACGGCAGAACGGCCCCATCTCGCCATCCGCCGCCGCCGCAAGCGCCTCCTCGACACGGTGATTGCGCGGGATGTAGACGGGGTTGACCCGGTCCATCGCCGCGGCCACCGCGGCACGGTCCGCGGGCAGCAGGACCTGGCGACGGGTGGCCCAGGCGTCGAAAGGCTCCGGCTCGGTGAACAGCGTCCGCGCGGTGCCGGCGGACAGCGTGCGGAAGAACCGCGTGAAGTCGACCTGCTGCACCCGCATCAGCTTCAGGACGTCCTCCACCAGATCCCGGTCCGGCGCCGCGAGCCCGAGCTTCGCCGCCATGCCCTCCGTCCAGTGCCGCGCATAGGCGTCAGCGAACCCGTTCAGCACCTCCGTGGCCGCTTCGACCGCGGCCTCGCTGTTGTCGTCGAACAGCGGCAGCAGGGCCTCAGCCAGCCGGGCCAGGTTCCACTGCAGGATCCTCGGCTGGTGGCCGTAGGCATAGCGGCCGCTGGCGTCAATGGAGCTGAACACCGTGGCCGGGTCGAACGCGTCCATGAACGCGCACGGGCCGTAGTCGATGGTCTCGCCGGAAATCGTCGTGTTGTCCGTGTTCATGACCCCGTGGACGAACCCGGCCAGCATCCACCGGGCCACCAGCGACGCCTGCGCCTGGACCACGCGCCGGTACAGGTCCAGGTAGCGGTGCTCGGCGCCGGCGGCCTCCGGGTAGTGCCGGGCGATGGCGTAGTCGGCAAGTGCGCGCAGCTGGTCCCGGTCGCCGGACGCGGCCGCGTACTGGAACGTGCCCACGCGCAGATGGCTCGCGGCGACCCGGGCGAGGACCGCGCCCGGCAGCGCCGTTTCCCGGCGCACCCGCTCGCCCGTGGCGACCACCGCGAGCGCCCGCGTGGTGGGGATGCCGAGGCCGTGCATGGCCTCGCCGACGAGGTACTCGCGCAGCATCGGGCCGACCACGGCCTTGCCGTCGGCGCCGCGGGAGAACGGGGTGCGCCCGGACCCCTTGAGGTGAAGGTCGCGGCGGCGGCCCTGGGTGTCGATCACCTCGCCGAGCAGCAACGCGCGGCCGTCCCCGAGGCGGGGCGCGTAGAAGCCGAACTGGTGGCCGGCGTAGGCCTGGGCGACCGTCGTGACCCCCTCCCCGACGTGCCCGACCAGCAGCGCGACGCCCGCCGGCTCCCGCAGCCCCGCGGGATCGACGCCCAGCTCGGCCGCCAGCTCCTCGTTGAGCACCAGCAGCTCGGGAGCGGGCGCCGGGGCCGCCGTCCACGGTACGCAAAGGCCGGGTACCTCGCGGGCGTAGGAATCCTCGAACCGGAACAAGGTCGTCGCAACGGTCATGCCTCCGAGGTTACGGCCCGACCGCCGTCCGGCAAGTCGCCGGGCCGGGTGCGGAGCCGCTGCTCGCGTACCGCAGCGTTCCCCGTCATGCAATCGGATCGCCTCGGGGAGCAAACCGTTCGACGGCTTGCCGGAATCCCGGCACAGTGCCACGTCATGGGTGACTTCGATCTCGTGACCGCCGGGGATATACAGCTCATGCAGGCCCTGGCGCAGCGCGTCACGGCGGTGCGTCCGGACCTGGTGAACACCGACGCGACGTTCGGGGAGCCGGCCTGGATCTGGGGTAAGGAGCACGCCTCGGCGGGCCGGACCTGGCCGCGTCGGCTCTGGTTTTCCGGCGCGGCGCTGGTGGCGTGGGGCTGGGCCTATCTCCCGCACCAGGTGCGGCGGAGCGCTTTCCGGTGTCGCCTCGTGGGCGCTGCCGCCGGGCGTCGTGACCGCGCTGAATACTGGTGCCATGACTGAGACTGAGCTCCTGATCGCCGAGGTCCGCCAATTGCGCGCCGACGTCGCCAGGCTGCACGCCGCACACACGCCGGTGCACATCCGGCACGGCTGGATGGGCCTGCTCCTCAAAGACCTGTCCACCAACCCGTACACCCAGTACAAGGTCCACATGTGGGGCGCGATCTACTGGCTGATCAACTTCCCGCTGATCTGCTGCCTGTTCTTCTTCACGCCCACGCTATGGATCAAGCTCGGGATCTTCATCACGCTGATCTACTCGATCTACGCCAACCTTGCGACCGACTACGGCGCCATGTCGGCGGCCGAGGCAGCGTTCGGGCAGCCGCAGCCGCCGCCGATCCCGCTTGAGCCGCCGCCGCTGCCGTCGATGTGAGGCGGCGCTTCCGGAGGCTCAATATCAAGGGTGGCCGAAGGCAATTTTTCCGGCGGAAACGCGAAGCGCCCTTCGTCGGCCCAATCCGTGCGATCGGGTGCCGGGTCAAGGCCGGGCCAAGGCTCGGCGAGGCCACCGTACTAGGCCAGTCATATGATTTGAATACCAGTCATATGACTGGTCTATTTGAGCCATGTTGCTGAATGAGCCGTTTGGCGGCGTGATTCCAGGCGCACGCGGTGCCGTGCTGTCTACCCTCCTGCGCACCGATGCCAGGCTGACCGGCAGACAAGTTCACGCGCTAGTCAGCGACCGGCACAGCCTCTGGTCTGTCCAAGAAGCACTGAAGGCTTGGGTACAGCTCGGCGTAATCCGAACCCAGATCGTCGGCCGAGCCGTTGTCCAAGAAATCAACGAAGATCACTGCACCGTGGCACCATTGCGTTCACTCCTCGACCCGATGACAGCCCTCACCGAGACTGCGGCCCAGATCGTCGGAGACAGCGTCGAGGCAATCATCCTCTTTGGCTCCGTCGCCCGCGGCGAAGCTCGCGAGGGAAGTGATATTGACCTGGCCGTGATCGCGCACTCTGGCTGGGATGGTCGCGTCGACTTGGAAGATGCCATACAGAGACGGCTCGGCAATGACTGCGCTGCCCTCGTCTTTACCGCCGAGGATTTCGCCCGACTCGCGGCTGCCCACGAACCCGTCGTTGACGAGATACTCGTCGACGGCATACCCCTCATCGGCACGATGCCACGGGTTAAGAGCGGAGCTGCGTGATGGTCTCCGAGCACATGAACCACGCAAGAAACTTCCTCAAGAACGCGCGGGAATACCTCGCCGCCGCCGAGGACAGCCTAGCCGCCGGACGGCACACGCCCGCTGCCGGCGACGCCATCCATGCGGGCATCAATGCTAAGGACGCCATC